>OFDC01000732.1_pt1 | contig 21716 bp, 19 predicted proteins | sample 1520941 | NCBI WGS metagenome assembly OFDC01 (sample SAMEA94258168, study PRJEB24077) | hot springs metagenome | biome: Aquatic biome; feature: Water | place: India | collected 2012-12-06 | depth 5 m | reverse complement strand
GCTGGCGATTTAGTCTATTTTTAGCCTCATTATCCAAATAGGGACACGCCCTAATGCTATAGCAAAAACCACCCTAGGTAACAGTAAGATGACTGATTTTGTAGAACAAACTAATGTTGTAGAGCAAAATAACCGCGCCAAATTATACGAAGATATCGCCACTTATCCTGTTGATAGTCTTTTTAATACCCAGTTGATAGCGCAGTTGCTGGCACATAATTTTGCTGATATGGCTGTGGTAGAGACGCTAGCACCGCTGGTCAAGCCAACGAGTAGCCGCCCAAGTGCGCGTCATCGCCCGTTATTTAAGTCAGTGATTATTAACGTGAGTGAGGATAAGTTTTCGCTACAAACCGAGCAGCATTTACTCAATGCCCAGCGTCTACGCACTTTGACCTTTACCCAAGCATTTTCAGTAAGTTTTGCGGGATTTCACCCAAGCTCAGAGCAGCCGCTAGATCGGGATGATTTTGATAATTATTGCACCCATGTGGTGGTGTATGACGAAACTCGGCAAGATAGCTTTGGGCAGCCACTCGCGGTGGCAACCACCCGCTTACTCGATAAAAACGGCGCGATAAAAGCTGGGCAGTTTTATAGTGAGCATGAGTTTAGACTGGGTCGCTTGCTCGATGATTACCCGTATAATGTGCTAGAAATCGGACGCACCTGTGTGCACCCAGATTACCGAGGTATTACCACGATTAATCATTTGTGGGAATCCATCGCGGCAGTTGCCAAAGCTTACAATGTCAATGCGTTTATGGGCTGTGCCTCAGTTCCGATGGAAGAGGGCAACGTGCAAAGTTGGTTAGATCGTCAGCTTGATAGTACCAAGCTAGATATCAAAGTGACCCGTAAATTGCCAGAAGACAAATTATCCGCTGTCGATTTGGCGCAAGTGGCTGATGTGGACTTGGCGAATCCGCAAAATTTTGCCTTGCCAGCGCTGTTAAAAATGTACGTCAAAATGGGCTGTAGTCTGGGCGCAGCGGCTTGTTATGACCCTGAGTTTGACTGTGCCGATGTGTTTGTTTGGTTGCCGTTTGAACAAGTCAAACCACGTTATCAGCACTATTTGCACTAACTTGTTTATTGATAAAGGCAAAAGTGCTAATCTTAAACAAGATAAACCCTATTTGCTGACCTTTAAAAATCAAACAGACCTAATAAGCTGTGTGCCCAATAATTTGCTATACTACCTCCACAATTTTTCACTCACATAGTTACCTTATGCAAAAATCTAACCGTAAAACCGCGCCATCGGCGCTAACGATTACTAGCCTACTTAGCGAAACGGCAAAACAACTGCGACAACCTGCTACCTATAGTAAAGAGAATTTGGCGACCCAGTGGCAACGCATCAAGCGCGTTGTGAATTTAATGGCAGCGATTCAAACAGGTATTGGCTATGCGTGGCAGATTAGTCGCACACCAAATCCCGATAATCAGCAAATCATCCAACTGATTCAAAAATTCTGTAAAAAATCGCTCAAAGCGTTAGGCATTGAGGTGATTGCACTTGAGCCAATACCGACACATCACGCGTTATGGGCGAGCAACCACATCTCTTGGCTCGATATCCCTGTGGTGGGTAGTATTGTACCGACCTTCTTTTTGTCCAAAGCCGAAATCGCGAATTGGCCGGTGATTGGCTGGATGGCGACCACTGCCCACACTTTATTTATCCAGCGCGGTTCGGGCGATACCAGCAAAATCAGTGAGCAGATGCGTGAGTTTTTATCACAAGGCTCACCCGTGGTTTTCTTCCCAGAAGCGACCACCACAGACGGCACAGCGATTAAACGTATATATGGCAATTTGTTGCAGTCTGCGATGGACAGCCAAGTGCTCATTCAACCGATTGTGATTTGCTACGTCAACCAAGATGGTGAACTTGACCAAAACATTCCGTATTATGGCGATATTAGCTTGATAGATAGCGTCAAACGTGTCCTTGATAACCGCCCTGCCAAAGCCTATGTGTTGCCGTTACCAGCCATTGACCCTGCGGGTAAAACCCGAAATGAAATTACCGCCATCTTGCAGCAGCGCATGGTGGATGGGCTGGCGCGTTTGCATGGGCAAGTACTTCACGCTAAACAGCCTTAATCGTTACGGTTATAGTTAACTATAAAAGCCAAGCTGCCATCGCATTGGCTTTTTTTTATCCTTTGAATATCACTGACGCTCACTAAAATTTTTCAGTGTCATTGTATTGTAATAAGATGTAAAAATTTCATCAAATCAGTTATCATGTGCGTAACAAAACGTTATGTGACAATCACTTGTGACTAACTTTTGATTAAATAGTCGCTATAGCGGTTGAACCGTTAACCCACAGCAATGACCCATCAGCCACGCTTAAGCAAAATGTCACTCGACAACGTTTGTTATCTATTTGTGCACGGTTATTTTTATACCAGTATTTTTGCCCCGTAAATTTTTCACTAATCCTCTAAATTTGTTTACTAAAAAGGTTCTTGATATGCGTACCGATATGTTCCAACAAATCTTAAATGACCTAAACAGTTCTTCAGCGAATGTAGAAGCCTCTGCGCTGATTTCAACCGATGGTTTGATGATTGCGTCAGCATTGCCAGCGGGCATTGATGAAGACCGTGTCGGGGCGATGTCAGCAGCGCTGCTATCACTCGGTGACCGTGCAGGTCGAGAACTAGCGCGCGGCAGTATCGAGCGCGTCATGGTGTATGATTGATTTAATGGATACCTTATTGGATTAATCGGTCAAGCTTGTTATCTTGCCCAACAGCGCAATTCATGTTTAGATGGAGTTGCGCTTTTTTTATGCTGAAGCGTTTTGATTGCCACCCAGTTTAATAGTATAGTAGCGGATAAATGCGGCAGTTTGTCACAGCGCTAGTCATTAATACCTCACCCTTGTCACATAACTTTTTATATAATTAGGTTATATAATTAGGCTAATTTTTTGAGGAATCAGCATGTATTCATTGTCGAATCGTAATCGTAGAAAATTTCAAAAACATTGGCTTAGTTTTCGTCTCTATAGTCGACAAGTGATTGACCAACCGATGAACATGGATATCCACACCAGCCGCATCATGGCAGCGATGGAGCTTGATGAAAAAGAGCCGTTGCAAGGTGCGTTAGCCGATATGTTTTATGGTTGTTGGTTTGACGTGCCCTATTTTGGTGACCGTATGCTCAACCAAGTCAGAGAAAAACTAACGCCAACGCTGCTACAAGGTTTTGACCAATGCGTCAATCATGGTGAGTATGTGTTTAAAGTCAGCAATCTTGCCACGCGCTGGAGTGTATTGGTGTCACCTTCAATAGTCAGTTATCAACACCAAATGCGTGTGTCCAGCGATGACTCAAAAGTAGTGGCACAAACGACGATTGCTGCGTTATTAGATATCATGGAAGACGACGACGACCTTGAAGACCAAGCCGAGCAAATTGCCGAAATCGAAGAAGAGTTTTTTAACCATTGTCTGGTTTGTCATGACCGATTGGCATTTAGTATGGTTTGGTGGGAAATGTCAAAAAACAAATGGGATTTTAATGACAAATGGCTTGAGACCAAAGAATATTTTGCCAAGCAAGCCGCTTAACCTAATCGATAAATTAGTAATCCAATCGATAAATGAGCTTTTGCATTTATTAGCGCTATCATACAACATTACCTTTGCCGTCTATCAAAATTTAAGGAAAACACCATGCCAGAACAAAACGACACCTATGTGATTTTAACGCCTGCCGGGGTACTGCATGGTTTTTCAAGCGCCAATCCCTCAGAGCAGCAACTAGCCTTACAAGCAGTGCTCGCCCCTGAACAAAGTATGACGGCACGGGAATGGGGTGAGCGTTATAGTGATACTTGGCTAGATATGTTTATCGAAGAAGGCTGGATTGAGACCATTGAAAAGCGGGTGGTCGCTCCACACGTGCAGCTGGATAATTTCTTAAAATATGTAGCAGCGAGTCTATCGGGTAGTCGACGTGTCGTAATTGCATCAGATGAAGGCTTTTGTCTAGCAAAAATGGGCTTTACCCAGCAAGAAGCAGATACGCTATCGGTAGTGGCTGCCGATTTTTATGGCTTTTTAGAGCGCCAACAGCAGCGCGGTTGGGCGGTACATGGGTATGGGGTGTCATTTTTTACCAGTATTGATATGTTGATGCCCAATACCAGTATGGTGTTTTTATGGATCAACAAAACGGGCTATTTCTTGATTATCGAAGATGAGCCGCTCATCAATAACCGCGCTTTTGTGGAATTGGTGTGGGGTATTAAAGCGACGGGGGAACGTTTTGAGCAACGTGCAACACTGGCACAACAATCAGATGCTAAAGAAAGTAATGCGGCAGGCGATGACACCCAAACGGTTAATTGATAGACTGTAAAAAATAACACCGCTGAGAGTTAATCAGCGGTTTTTATTTTTAGGGGTTCTTTATTGAAAACTTCCATTCAGTTTAATGCCAGCTGAATGTCAGCTTAATGTCAGCTTAATGTGATACCTTTACTGTCTTTTGGTGTCACTCTAAAAATCTGCACTTTAAACAGGATATTTTGACCTGCCAATGGATGGTTAAAATCCACTTTGATGGCATCTTCAGTGACGTCACTGACCACACCCACGAGCGTGGTTTTGCCTTTGTCTTCAAATTCCATCATGGTACCGACTTCAGGCAGATTGCCTGTCACGGCAAACTGCGCATGACTAAACGTCTGTACGTTGTCAGGGTTCCATTCACCAAATGCTTCTTCAGGCGACAGCGATGCGGTGCGCGTGTCACCCGCTGTCAAGTTGATAAGTACCTTCTCAAACCCTTCAAGCAGACTACCATCACCCACCACCAAGCGAACAGGTTCACCACGCTCAAAGGTTGAGTCGATGACGGTGCCATTTTCTAAGCTGACCTCAAAATGCAAATCAACGGTTGAGTCTTGACTGATGCGGGTTTGTTCATTTGGCGTAATAATGTCATGATTCATGCGGTTGTTTATCCATCTAAAAATTAAGGGGTGTTACGTTTGGATTCTAATAAAAACGCATCGATTAAAATCAACGCAACGCCAATATTAATCGCCACATCAGCCATATTAAAAATCGGGAAATGCCACGCATCGCCATAGTGCACATGCAAGAAGTCAATCACATAGCCCAAACGTACCCGATCAATCAAATTGCCCACCGCGCCCGCCAGCACCAATGACAAGCCCAAAGCCAATAATTTGGCTTGTTGGGGTATTTTGCGTAGATACGCCATGATACCAAGGGAAACAGCCAGTGCCAGTCCGCTAAACAGCCATTTTTGCCAGCCGCCTTTATCTGCCAAAAAACTAAACGCCGCGCCATAGTTGTGACCAAGGGTAAAGTTAAAAATCGGCTCAATAATCGGCGTGGTTTGATACAGTTGGTAGTTGTGCTCAAAGTACAACTTGGTGAGTTGGTCGATAATCATTACCAAAACCGCAATACCATACCACATCATGGCTTTGTTGCCGTTGATGGGTGGGGTAGTGGATGAATGAGTGGTAGCAGTCGTTACCTGTGTATTAGGCATAATGACGTACCTCGCCTTGACCTTCGACATTCTCGGCGCAGCGGCCACAGATTTCTGGATGGGCAGGATTGATGCCGATATCTTCGCGAATGTGCCAACAGCGGATACATTTTTCACCTGTGGCAGGCTTGACCACCACCGCAACTTGGCTGTCTTCATCGCTATAGGTCACATCGCTTGGTTTTTCGGCGAATGGTTTTACGCTTGATTGACTTGAGATAAACACAAATTTGAGTTCATCGCCTAATCGATTGAGTGATGCCATGATAGTATCTGGTGCATACACGGTGACATTAGCCGATAAATTGGCGTTAATCACTTTATCGGTGCGCGCAATTTCATAGGCTTTGTTGACGGCTTCTTTGACATTCAAAATCGCTTGCCAATCCGATTCGCTCACGTCATCCAATACCACTTCTGGGAATTCATACCATTCTTCGGTAAAGATGTAGCCATTGCCATTGCCATTGCCATTGCTTGTATGCGGACCTTTTAAGATTTCCCAGGCTTCTTGTGCGGTAAACGACAAAATCGGTGCAATCCAGCGCAGTAGCGCATGGGCAATATGATAAATCGCGGTTTGTGCTGAGCGGCGCGCTTCACCATTGGCTTTGGTGGTGTATTGACGGTCTTTGATGATGTCTAAATAAAAACCGCCCAAATCTTGTGAACAAAAACCCACCACCGCTTGACACACTTGGTGAAAATCCATGTTGGTATAAGATTGGCGAATGTCAGCTTGTACCGCTTCAGCGCGTTTTACAATGTACTTGTCAAGGCTGACCAACTTGCTAGCATCCACCATGTCGGTCGCTGGGTCAAAGTCGTCTGTATTCGCCAGTAAAAAGCGAATGGTGTTACGAATACGGCGATACATATCCGTGGTGCGAGCAAAGCCTTCAGTCGATACCGCCATCTCGTAACGATAGTCACTTGAGCCGACCCATAGACGCACGATATCAATACCATATTTATTGGCAAGTTCTTGCGGCTCAAAACCTTTGGTATTGCCTTTGGATTTTGATAATTTATAGCCTTTGGCATCTACGGTAAACCCGTGCGTCAACACTTGCTTGTAGGGTGGGCGACCATAAATCGCTTCACTCACCAAAAGCGACGACTGAAACCAACCCCGATGTTGGTCAGAGCCTTCAAGGTATAAATCCGCAGGATTGGCTAAGTCAGGGCGATTGGCAAGCACGGTAAAATTGGTTGACCCTGAGTCAAACCACACATCTAGCGTATCGGTCGATTTTTGATACGCTTTAGCATCATCCCCGATAAAGTCTTCAGCCGCGGCATCAAACCACGCTTCCACACCACCTTGCTCAATCACTTGCGCGACTTTTTCCATCATCTCAGCCGTATTTGGGTGCAAATTGCCCGTGTCTTTATGGATGAAAAAGGCAATCGGCACACCCCAAGTGCGTTGGCGGCTGATACACCAATCTGGGCGACCATGCATCATCGATTCGATACGATTTTGTCCCCAACTTGGCGTCCATACCACCTTTGGAATATCGGTCAACGCCTGCTCACGCAGACCTTGGCTTTCCATGTTGATAAACCATTGGGGCGTTGAACGGAAAATAATCGGCGTTTTGTGTCGCCAGCAATGCGGATAGCTGTGAGTAATCACGTCATGCTTGAGCAAATGCCCACTGGCTTTGAGCGTTTCGATAATTTTTGGTTGCGCTTTATAAATATGCTCGCCGACAAAAACTTTGGCTTCAGGCAAATACACGCCGTTACCTGCGACTGGGTTTTCGGTGGGCAAGTGAAATTTTTTCCCGACAATATAGTCATCGACACCGTGCGCGGGCGCAGTGTGTACCAAACCCGTACCGCTATCTGCCGTCACATGGTCGCCTGTGATAATCGGCACTTGGCGCTCGGCAATCAGTGGATGCTGGGCTTTAAGTGCGGTTAACTCGTCGCCTTTCACGGTGGCAACAACGCTATATTCTTTGGCGTTAAACACACTCATTAAATGCGCAACTAAATTGTAAGCAAGGATAAAATTGCCTTTATCGGTTTTGATCACTGAATACTCAAGCACTTCACTCACGGTAATCGCCTGATTGGCAGGCAATGTCCAAGGCGTGGTGGTCCAAATCACCGCCTGCAAAGCGCCGTCAATCGCTTTAGTCGCCGCTAATGCCTCACGGTTGACGATATCAAAACCGACATAAATCGCATCGGATTTTTTATCTTCATATTCCACTTCCGCTTCTGCGAGCGCCGAACCACAATCCAAACACCAATTCACCGGCTTCATACCGCGAGTGATATGACCGTTTTTGTAGATTTCTGCCAAGGCGCGTACCGTATCAGCTTCTTGCTTGAAGTTCATGGTCAGATAAGGATTTTCCCAGTCACCCAGTACACCCAAGCGTTTAAAGTCGACCATTTGCAGGTCAATTTGGCTTTTGGCATAGTCACGGCAAGCGCCGCGAAACTCGGTTGACGTCACGATGGCACCGTTTTTGCTTTTGTCTTTATGGGGTTGACCCACTTTACCGACAATGCCTTCTACCTTTTGCTCAATCGGCAATCCATGACAATCCCAACCCGGTACATACGGCGCGTCATAACCGTCAAGCGTCTTGTATTTGACAATCATGTCTTTAAGCACTTTATTTACCACGTGACCCAAGTGAATCTGACCATTGGCATAGGGAGGGCCATCATGCAATACATACTTTTCGCGACCTTGACGAGCGCGACGAATTTGGGCATACACATCGTCGGCAAACCATTGTTCTAGCCATTTAGGTTCGCGTTTGGCAAGGTCGCCACGCATGGGAAATACGGTATCGGCAAGGTTTAGGGTGTCTTTATAGTCGATGCTGGTGGTGTCAGCAGATGGGCTGTTTGCGGTGTCGGTCATAAGTCGCTCAATGTGTCATGTAACAGTGTAAAATTTTGATAACAGGGTATTATAGGCGAAAATGGGGGGATTGACAAAGTTATGATAGTCATTTCATAAGGCTTTTAAGTAATCCTACATCTTTAGAAAAATTTTTCTTAGAGAAACCATTTAATACAGCTTTCTCTGTTTCAGGAGTCCAATAGATTTTTAAATGCTCTTTCGCTCTAGTAATAGCTGTGTAAAAAATACTGTGAGTGATTAATTCTTCAACATCATTAGTTATAACTATTTTTACAGAGTTATATTCAAGCCCCTGAGCTTTGTGAATTGATACTGCGTAAGTAACTTGAAACGGAACTAATCTATCTGAGTAATCATCATCTTCATCAGAACCAGGATGTTTTGAAACTTTAAATCTAACAATAGAGTTTCGATTTTGTGGGTTCGGCAAAACTTCTAAGCCGTGAAAATGGGCATCCATTTCATTCAGCTTAACGTCTAATAATATAGAAAAAAATATTTCATCTTCATACTTTTCAATATTTACAATTTTTCCTTTCATATTATTGTGAATTAGTGGGGCAAATCTTTCAGATTCGTTGAATAAAATTGGGTCATTGATTTTATATTCATTTATGCCCCAAGTCACTGAATTAGACGGATTGTTGCTTTGTAAAAAACGATTAATATTATTGATTCCGTAAATACCATCATAATTTAAACATAAAATAATTTCATCATCACTGGGATTTTCTAGAATGGAATTATCTAATTTTACAGAGTAATTATTTTTAACGATAGGCTCTAGTATTGCTATATCAAAAGCCCTAACTCTTTCCCAGATGGTTAGTAAATCATTATTGGCAGTACGATAAGGGTCTTTTAATTCAAGTACTGAATCTTTCGATATAAAATTTCCAATAATATTAAACCAATTACCGAAATTTATTGCTTCAATTTGAAGAGTATCACCAACTAATACTAAACAATCAGTATCGATTTTTTCTAATATACGTTTCATATCTTGATTGGAAACCGTACTACATTCATCTATAAAGACTAAATTATAAGAATTATGGCGAGAATTTAAAAATTTAGTGATTGTCATAAAATCACAATTATTAGTGTTTACCCTTCTTTTCAAATTATTGATTGCAGGGTTAGTATGAGCTAGATAAAGTTTAGAATCATCTTCCCAATATTGAGATATATGATTGATTAAAGTTGTTTTTCCTGTTCCTGCAGAACCATATATCAAAGCAACTTTTGATTTATTAAACATTTTTTTAAATAAGTTTAATTTTTCTTCGCTATCAATACTGTAATTAGTTGAATGTAGCCATCCTTGTACAGAATTATAATAATCATTTACCCCTTCATCAGTGTATTTTTGAATCAGATTTACAATCTCTAAGCAATCTTTAACATACTGTCGCATATAAATATGATTTTTATATTCTATTAAATGTCTTCCAGTATGCTTCTGATATACATTTGAGTTATAGGTTTTTACAAGAGCAGATACATCGCTAAAATTAGTTAATTCATCAATTGGAGTAAAAAGAATACCATTATTTTCTGCATTATTTTTAACCAACCTTGCTAAAAACTCGTGTTCTCTATTTGTTGTACTCAAGCAGTCAAACAAATCATAAATTCTAGGATTGTGATTAACTAGTGATGTTACAAAAGGCATTTCTTCAAAGGGAATACAGCCAAATTTCAAATATAAATCAGACAAAAGAAAGCATGGTTGATAATGAAGCTGATTTTTGATTTGTTTATTATTTAGATGAAGTAGTAAATAACTTAGAATATTTTTACCTTTCCTGTTGTTTTTTATAATAGAACGGCATTTATCTAAAACAATAAGGAAAGAATTTTGTTCTGTTGTATTCTGAACTTTATTTTTAAAGTCAAGATAGTAGTAATCTGAAAAATTAACGATGTCAATCAAGCTCATTCTTTTAAGCTTTATTTGTTGCATTAATTCAGTATATTGCTTGCTTTTAGCGTTCAAAGACACAGCGTTTGGATGAAAAATTTTGCTAAAATTTTTTAATTCACAAGGTCGTATTGAAACTTCCCAATCATCAATGATTTTAATTGGCATCTTTTCGCCAAATAAATCAATGTATTCTTCTCTGATTTTCATTTTGACTGCATAATTACTAAGTATATCTAAGTGAGTGAATGCAATAAAACGGTCAAATTTACTCACTTTATCATCAGCAATCGTAAAGGTAATTTCGTAATATATTTTTTGATTGAGAAAAATGGGCTTTACTTTTTGAATGTAATATCTATCTTTATAATCTAAATATATAGGCGACAAAGGCATATTACTTATTTTAGTTGAGATTTTCTGATAGTAGTCTGAAAAGGTAGTATCAAGATTTAAAGGAAAATCTTCAATATTTTGTAAAACTTGTAAATTATAATTATTGTTCAGGAATATTTTTACTTTCAATAAATACTCGTAATATTTCAGCATTAATCGTTCAGAACCGTTTTCATCAATAGTGTAATGCGACACAGATTTTTGAAGCAAGTTATGAAATTTAGATAAAAAACTTAATTGACCTTGTGATTTAATATAATCCCAAGCATCTTGTTTTTTTTCATAATTATTAGGGTCAATATCTTGTCCATTGCTATAAATTTTTTGTGAAATATATTCAACAAGATTTCTTAATTGAGCGAGAATATTCTGTGATAGTAATCCACGTTCTGAATCATCAAATCTATCAATATTTTTACAAATAACTTGGTTCGTATCTAAGATAGCTTTATCTATTTTTAGCATTGTTCACCCTATGAAATTTAGCAGATTATAAAGATAATTTTTATAAGCTGTTATTCGCCCACCACGCCAATAAATATTTTACATCTTGCTCAATGCCTTTTTTTAACGCATCCAGCCCATCATAATCCCGTTCCCCATGTAAAAAATGCAAAAACGTCACCGTCAGCTCTTTGCCGTACAAATCCCCATCAAACTTCGGAAAATTGACTTCCAGTCGCCATTCTACCCCATACTTATTTTTATCTTTTAAGGCAGGACGCGTACCGACATTGCAAGCGCCAAACAAACTGCCTTTGGTGAGTCCTTGCACGCCAGTTTGAGTATTTTTCCCCAGTGTTGATAAATCTGTGCCATCGGTAGCGGTCACCGATACCGCAAAAATCCCATGCAGGGCAGGCTTGATGCGGTTTAGCGCAATATTGGCGGTGGGAAAATCAAGTGTGCGACCGATTTTATCGCCATGTTCCACCATGCCAGTAATCGCATAATCTCGCCCTAGCAGATGCTTTGCGGTTGCCAAGTCCCCTTGTTGCAAACAGTCTCGAATGCGGGTTGAGCTGACACGCTCATCTTGATGCGCATGGTCGGTCACGGTATGCAAAATTTGCACAGGCAAGCCAAACGCACGCAAAAACTCACTATCGCCAGTGCGGTCATGCCCAAAACGAAAATCATCACCCAATACCAAACGCTTCACGTTTAACTTGACCAATATTGTGGCAAAATCGTGTGCCGATAAATTGCGAAAGTCATTATCAAAATTTGCCACAATCAAGCTATCGATACTGTGCTGAGCAATCAATTGGGTTTTTTCTGCCAAATTGGTGAGCCTTGCAGGGGCGGTTTGCGGGCTAAAAAACTCACGCGGCTGTGGTTCAAATATCATCACCATACTGGCAAGTTGCTGAGATTTTGCCAAAGATTTGGCTTTATCGAGCATCGCTTGGTGACCCAAATGCACACCATCAAAATTACCAATCGTCAGTACCGAATCAGGTAATAGGGTTGGACTTTCTAGCCAGTCAGATAAGTCAATCACGTTCATGAGCATCGCAAACTATCAATTTTATGAAATCGCTTATTATAAAGTAAAAATGTTGTTAACATACGCGCTAATAAGATTTTTCGGCAAATTTTAGCCACGTTTTTGTTTCAATTTTGGAGTCGCTATGTCTGCAGCGCATCACAACCTTCGTATTCGCCTAGCTGCGATTGATGATTTACCGCGCATCGTTGAAATTTATAACCAAAGTATCGCAGGTAAACAAGCCACGGCAGATTTACAGCCTGTGAGCGTGGCAGATAGGCAAGCGTGGTTTGACGCTCATACAGGCAATCGTCCGTTGGTGATTGCTCAAACTCGCTCCCAAACTAGCTCTCAAATTAGCTTAGGTGAAATCGTCGGCTGGGGCAGTTTGTCTGATTTATACGCGCGTCCTGCTTATCATATCAGTACTGAAATCAGTATCTATGTTGCAGATGAAGCCAAAGGGCAAGGCGTGGGTAAGGCGTTGGTCAATTATCTAATCCAAGTTGCGCCAAGTTGTGGCGTGCAGCAAGTTGTTGCGCTGATTTTTGCCCACAACACACCGAGCCTTGCGATGTTTGGTAAGCTAGGATTTGAGCCATGGGGCAAGTTTAAGCAAGTTTGCGATATGAAAGGCTTTATTGCTGATGTGGTGATTTTGGGAAAAAGTGTAGATTAGATAAAAAAAGGCTCAATATGAGCCTTTTTGGTGTTACGCAGGGACTGTGATTATAAGACGATAGCCCGTTGTTAGAACATTGTGTTCTCATTTGCGGCGCTATTATCATCAGATTGCAGGGAGAAATTTAGTTCATTTTCATCAATTTTATTGGCTGATTTACTCTCAAGCTTAATAAGTAGGCGTAAATCGTTGGGTGAGTCAGCGTGTTTGATGGCATCGCGGTAGGTGATTTCGCCGTTTTCATACAAATCAAACAACGCTTGGTCAAAGGTTTGCATGCCAAGTTCACGAGAGCGTTTCATGACGGGCTTAATTTCGTGGATTTCCCCTTTACGGATGTAATCCCCAATCAGTTGCGAATTGAGCAAAATTTCAATCGCAGCGCGGCGACCTTTGCCATCGGGGGTGGCAATCAATTGCTGCGCCACAATGGCACGAAGGTTTAATGACAAATCCATCAAAATCTGCTCATGATGTTCTGCGTCAAAGAAGTGAATGATACGGTCAATCGCTTGGTTAGCATTGTTGGCGTGTAGGGTGGCAAACACCAAGTGTCCTGTTTCGGCATATTGAATGGCATAATCCATGGTTTCGCGGGTACGAATCTCGCCAATCAAAATCACATCAGGTGCTTGACGCAGGGTGTTTTTTAATCCTGCTTCAAATGATTTGGTGTCAATGCCAACTTCGCGTTGGGTGATGATACAGCCTTTATGCTCATGGACGTATTCAATCGGGTCTTCGATGGTGATGATATGACCGCGCGAATTCTCGTTGCGATAACCCATCATAGCTGCCAGCGTGGTAGATTTACCTGTACCTGTCGCACCGACCAGTAGCACGATACCGCGTTTTTTCATGGCAATTTCATTCAAAATCGGCGGTAGATTGAGTTGCTCCACCGTCGGAATTTTGGTTTCAATTTTACGTAGCACCATGCCCGCACAGTCTTTTTGGACAAAGGCAGAGACACGAAAGCGGGCGTTTTGCTGTTTGTCACTAATGGCAAACTGGCATTCGAGGGTTTCGTCAAATTCTTTGATTTGACTAGGCGTCATCACGCTTTTGACCAGCGTCATCGATTGCTCTGGGGTCAGCGCTGACTTGGTGACTGGCATGATAGTACCATTGACTTTCATTGAGGGTGGCGCATCGGCGGTGATAAAAAGGTCAGAGCCGTTTTTTTGTACCATTAGCTGCAGTAATTTATCAAAATCCATAACAGGTATCTCGCATTGTTTCTATAAGATAGTTTCTATAAAACAGTGATTACATAAAGCTTTCCGGTTGTTTGGCATATTGGCGCGCCGATTCTTTGCTAATCACGCCTTTATTGACCAGTTCGCGAAGACTTTGATCAAGTGTGGTCATACCATCGCCTGCACTGGTTTGGATGGCAGAGTACATCTGGGCGACTTTGTTTTCACGAATCAAGTTACGAATCGCAGGGGTGCCAATCATGATTTCATGCGCGGCGACACGGCCACCCGTTTGGCGTTTGAGTAGCGATTGCGAGATAACCGCTTGCAGCGACTCAGATAACATCGCACGAATCATGTCTTTTTCTGCGGCGGGAAACACGTCGACCACACGGTCAATGGTTTTGGCAGCAGATGAGGTATGCAATGTGCCAAATACCAAGTGCCCTGTTTCAGCAGCGGTCAATGCCAAGCGGATGGTCTCAAGGTCACGCATCTCACCGACAAGAATAACGTCAGGGTCTTCACGTAGGGCAGAGCGTAGCGCGGCGTCAAAGCTTAAGGTATCACGGTGGACTTCACGTTGGTTGATGAGGGATTTTTTTGATTGATGCACAAATTCAATCGGGTCTTCGATGGTTAAGATATGTTCTTTACGGCTTTCATTGATATAGTTAATCATCGCCGCAAGGGTCGTTGACTTACCCGAACCCGTTGGACCTGTGACCAGTACCACGCCGCGTTTGTAATTAGAGATTTTCTCAAAAATCCGCCCCATCCCCAGCTGCTCCATCGTCAAGACTTCTGATGGAATGGTACGAAATACCGCACCTGCGCCCCGGTTTTGGTTAAAGGCATTGACACGAAAACGCGCCACATTGGGAATTTCAAACGAAAAGTCGGTTTCAAAAAACTCTTCATAATCGGCACGTTGTTTGTCGTTCATGATGTCATAAATCAAACTATGCACTTTTTGATGCTCAAGCGGCGGCATATTGATTTTGGTGATTTCACCATCTACCCGAATCATCGGCGGTAAGCCTGCTGAAATGTGCAAGTCAGAGGCTTTATTTTTGAATGCAAAACGCAACAAATCGTCAATCGATAATTCCTTTGCCATGATAGCGAATCCTACAGGTGGGTCAAGAAAATACAAAAGCAGCAATAGAAAAAAGCCGCGGGAAAAAAAGATAGCTATACTATAATCATCCCACCACAAAAAAAACAGAAAAAACTGACTAGGGGTCATAGTTTTTTGTTGATTTTAGCTTATGTTAAACCCAATTGGAAAATTGGGCACACAAGTGCAAAAAAAACCAAAAACCTCACCTTAACTGGTTAGCCATCAAGCCAGTACACTATCAACAGGAAAAGCAACAGGAAAAGTTAACCATGCAAACATTTGACGCACAGCAGCCACTGGCGACAATCGCAACAGACGCTGAAAACCAAGCCTTGATAGCGCGTTGGCAACAGGTGAAAACTGACATTGCTAGGCTCAATCCAACTGTCAAACTGCTTGCCGTATCCAAAACCAAACCCAGCTGGATGATTCGCACCTTAGCGCAGCAAGGTCAGCAGGATTTTGGTGAAAACTATGTACAAGAAGCGGTGGCAAAAATCGCCGCACTCAAAGACGTTACTGCCAACGAGCAGCCATTGGTGTGGCATTATATCGGTCATATCCAGCGTAACAAGACCAAAGAGTTGGCAGCGCATTTTGATTGGGTGCATGGGGTCGATCGCTTAATTATTGCCCAGCGTCTCAATGAGCAAAGGGGTGAACACCTTGCGCCACTCAATATCTGTATCGAAGTCAATATTGACGATGAAGCCAGTAAATCAGGCTGCCAGCCAGACCAGTTACCCGAATTGGTGACACAGATTAGTCAGCTGCCCAATCTGCAATTACGCGGGCTAATGATTATCCCTGCCAAAAACTCAGCCGCTGCTTTTGTCAAAACCCAACAGCTTTTTGAGCAAAACAAGCGCTATCATGCATATCCTGAGCAGTGGGATACTTTATCAATGGGCATGAGCGGCGACATTGAGCAAGCCATTGCCGCAGGTGCCACCATCGTTCGTATTGGCACGGCTATTTTTGGGGCGAGAGATTAGCGCGAATAACGGGGTAAAAAGAAAGTAATTCAACAATTTTTAGCGGTTTTTACTCAACTATGACGCAGGGTCAGGTTAAGCAGGGTCAGTTACTTATTGACCCTGCTTTTTTTACATTTCACCAAAATAAATACAGGGTAATAGACGGTTATTTAACCCAATGTTATGTTAAACCAACGATTTTATTACCCAATTATTGCTGTATGCTTTCTATAAGATTTCTGTAAGCAAATTAGCTTACATTGTAATATTTTTTAACATTTTATGGAAAAAAGATATCCACATCCAAAAAACTTTATTGGTATGATGGCGTTGTTTTACAGAATGTAACCAATACAATAGTTATGTAATTTTTATCCGTATATCAACTTTTTAGCTTCTAGCAATCAATTTTGATATAGCCCATATACGGATAAAAGTTCTGAACGGATTAAAGCCCTATGAACTTTCTTCAAAAAACTTTATTAACCGCTCTACCTTGTGTCTTGTTCAGCCTAGCCCCAACCGCTGCCAATGCCGACAATGGTATCACAGAATATTTCGGTAGCTTTAACTCAACTGTTTCTCAAAATCCAGAGGGTGGCTCAAAAGCAGACAGCCTTATTGCAAAAGCCAAAAACTTTATCGGTTTACCATACCGTTTTGGTGGTACCAGCCCAACGAGTGGTTTTGATTGTAGCGGCTTTATGCAGTATGTTTATAAACAAACCGCCAACATCAATCTACCACGTACCTCAAGCAGCATGGCGCAAGTGGGTGAACGTATTAACCGTAGTGAGTTAAAACCAGGCGATATGGTGTTTTTCTCTCACGGTGGTGGCCGTATCTCTCATGTGGGCATGTACATCGGTGAAGGTCGTTTTATTCATTCACCATCAACAGGCAAAAGTATTTCTATTACAAATTTAGATTCTGGCTATTGGGCAAATAAATTCGTGACAGCGCGCCGCGTATTGGACGCTTGAATATAATCAAGAACGTTACTATTAAAGAATATTGTTGAAAAAACCAATCAAGTTAAAATGCTGTAAAATGTTGATCAAGGTAAGCCAATGCTTACCTTTTTTATTTTGTCGAGGAAATTTTGATAAAATAGATAAGTCAAGAATAATTAAAAAAAATTAAACATTTAACTATTGGTTATTAATAAAGTATTAGAATGAAGCAACAATACCTTATATAATCTTTAAGGTAAGTTAAATACAAACAACTAAAACTAATCAATGACTGACATAACCGTGTTGATTTGTTTAATGCGTGACGCTCTTTTTTAATAGATTTATTGATTTTGCAATAATCCTATGACCCAAACTGCCTTGCCAAGCTTTAAAGAACAATTGCAGCAAACGCTAAAATTTTTTAGCTTTAAACCTTCGCTATATATCAATTCGCCGAGAGTCAACAATACCAATAAATTCATGTTGTTTATTATGTTGGCGTTGGTTGAGACATTTTTTCATTTGATTTGGTATGCGACGGTTCTTGTCATCACATCGCCCATACATATCTTTCCCTTTGCTCAGACGTTAAATCAAATCTTTAATCGCAGCTTGATGATAAATATCACCTATTTGGGACTGGCGATGGTGTTGTTTTGCGGGTATTCACTATGGATGATTACCCGTATTCCCGAACAGTCAAGACTTTGGCGGGAGTACCAAATCTTTTTTGTAATCATCTACTTGATTTATGAAAATCTTTTTATCGTCTGGATTGGCAACAACAGTGCGCTTGAAGGTGTAATGCTGATCAGTGCCACAGGTCTTGGCATGGTGCTATTAAGATGGCGATTGGTGTGGGTGTCGTTTGTCAGTTGTATTGTTGCGTTATTTATTTTTAATATCAGTAATAGCATGAATTGGTGGCAATTGTTGCCTAGATTGTATCCAAGCTTAGCAGCGCGTAGTCATTGGCTTTGGGGATTGTCTTTTAGCTTTTTGGTAACCGCCAAGGCAACGGTCACGCTGTATTGTATTTTGCAGGGCATGAAAGTCATGAGTGTTCAGCGCCGCAAAATTTATGATTTGCTAGAAGCCGATGCGCTCACCAATATCGCCAATCGGCGTACCATTTATAGTTTTTTAAGTTATTTATGGCAACGTAAAAGCGATTGGAACACGCTTAGTGTGATTTATATTGATTTGGACAAATTTAAACATATCAATGACGAATACGGCCATGATGCCGGTGATGCGACATTGATTTGTACCGCCAATACCTTAAAAAACTTCTTGCCCACAGGGACGATGTTTGGACGTATGGGCGGGGAAGAGTTTTGCATCATCTTGCCAAATACTGGGATTGAGCAAGCTGCCGACATGGCAGAGCAGCTGCGCCAAGCATTTGAAAAGCAGGTGGTGAGATATGGGATTTTTGATACAGAAATTCAATTTACCGCAAGCTTAGGTATTGCCAGCGTTTATCAAAATCATGGGCAAGATAGCGACCGTGCGATTGATAATCGCGGTTTTATCGAATATATGCGCAAGTATATGCATAGTTTACCGACCATGCCTGCACTGCCGCCTGCCCTTGAGCGCATTATCAAATGCTCCGATTTGGCAATGCAGCAAGCCAAAGCCAAGGGTCGCAACTGTGTGGTCAAAGGTCAATGTTATTTATTGATGACGCAAAGCAATCAGCCTTCATAACTCAGCCCTTATAAAATCAGTGGTGAGTACCGAGCTTGCAACAAGCGTATCAATCATCGTCGTCGCAAAACTGCCTGCCGGCAATTGAAAATCTAACACCAATGTCTCACCGTCTTGCCAAACCCATTGCAAGTTACTGGGCAGCATACGCAGGGGGCGGCGCTGCTGCTTTAAACCAAACTCAATTAAGCCTTGACTTAGCTGCTGATAAATGGGATGGTCATTGATGACGGATAGTTCTAATGCGTTAACCTTACCACTGCTTTTTAACTCACCTGCGCCCCACATCGGTGCAGTCAAATGGATATCGCCACTTTGTAGTCTTGATAACATGGTCTCATCTATATGCTGTGCCACAAAGATACTGTTCGAACCCGCCAAATTCATCACATCACCATCAAGCGGTTGGTTCCAAATGCCCGATGTGATACGTTTTGCCAAGATGGCATTGAATAATTCACTACGCGCTGCCGACAGATACAGACTGATTTTATCTTGGTCAAATTTGCGATGAATTTTTTTGCCCCTAATTGTATGATGGGTAAATAGTTCGATAGCGGCATCGATATTATTGGCATCTTGCCCAAAGCGCTGCTCGCCAAAATAATTGGGAACGCCTTGGGTTTTGATGGTTGTAAGTTGTTGCTCGATGGCGGCTTTCTCACCCACCACATTGCGTAAGGTGATGATAAACTGATTGGCCTCATGAGTACCGCGACCCAGTTTTTTGTGATGCCAATGCTGTGCCAGTATTTCTAGGGTTTCATCACTCGCTAATTTGGTCTGGACAAACTGCTCAAAGTTTGGTTCAGGGGCAATTTTTTTTGGCAAGCGAAGACTAAACCATTGCGTCGTCAGCGCATGGCGATCTTTGAGCCCCGAGTATCCCACATCCTTGAGTGGGATGCCTGCCCATTGTGACAGCAACTTTGCCACAAAATTGGTATTCATTCGGGTCTTTTGAATATGAAGCCAAAGATGTTCGCCTGTATGGCTGCCTTTAATGCCAAGTTTTTCATGGACAATAAAATCAGTGGGTTGTTGTTTGTAAATGGCGGACTCAATCGCAGGGGTATAGGGTGAAGGCAGTTTTGGCATGCTAGGGTTACTTGCAAAAGGTTTATTTTAACAAATGGATGATTGATAAACCATCTTGATTACAGCAGCGCTTTATTATTAGGTGCATGGGGTGGCAAAATCGGTTAGCTGACTTGGCAAAATGTTTAACGTATCCTATGTTTAGCGAATGTGAGTATAAAAAGAGAAAAAACATGAAAAACCCTGATAGCGATATCGATAAAAACGCTGTGCAATTACGCGTTGCCACGCAACCAGACGTCGAAAATTTGGTAACTTTGCTCAATCGCTGTTACCGCTCAGATGAAGGCTGGACCAATGAAGCGGCTTTGATTGGCGGGATTCGTACCACGCCCGAGGAAATGACCGCCATGATAGACAACCCCAACGTTTATCTGTTCGTGTTTGAAAATCCGCACGATAGCGATGATTTGCTCGGGTGTATTTCTGTGGATTTCTCACCCATTAACCATCAGCCAGCGGCGTATATTGGCACTTTTGCGGTTCATCCTGCTGTGCAAGGTAGAGGCATTGGCGACACGATGTTGTCTGCGGCAGAAACGTTTGCTATCAGACACGCCCACGCCAAAAACTTAACCCATTTACCTTTAACCCATTTACCTTTAACCCATTTACCTTTAACCCATCTATCTATGTCGATTTTAAGTCATCGACCAGAGCTGTTAAGTTATTATCAGCGCCGCGGTTATCTACTGACAGGGGAGAAGATGGCATTTCCAAGGGACGGCAACAATGGCGACCCCAAACGCGATGATGTATTTTTAGAGTTTTTGCAAAAACCCATTCAAGCAAATAAAGCGTCCATCCACACTAAAAGGGCAATTTAAACTGACTCAAGATAGCAAAGGCACACCGATGTTAACGGTAACCGATAACAACCAAATCAGCCTGTTTAAAGCGATTGCCAAATAATGTTATTCATTGAATTAAAGCTGATTAACCTCAAATGACCTCTGTGCCTGCTTCATCTTCAATGACTATATCGGTCTCTGTCAACGCCTGTTGTTGCCAAGTCTGCATGCTTGGATGGGCAAGCATTTTTTGTATATAGATTAAAGTCATGGATTGTAACTCTATATCGGAGGCTTTTGCGTAAGTGATGAGGCGAAAAATAATCGGGGCAAAAAATACATCAACGACACTAAATTCGCCTAACAAATAACCTTCAGAGCCGTTTTGTTTAAAGCCTTCGGTGACGATGGCTTCAAACCGTGCCAAGTCGCTTAAACAGGGTGCGGAAGGCGCAATGTGGCGCCTAGCTCGAATATTCATTGGCATTTCATTGCGTAGTGCAGAAAATCCACTGTGCATTTCACCTAGCAAACTCATGGCTAAGTGCGGCTGTTTACCCCAAATGTTTTGCGTAATTAAGTATTTTTCCGCATATAAAGCAATGCCGACACTGTCCCAAATCGTTTTATCTTCATGTAACAGTACAGGCACTTGACCCAGTGGCGTATAGGTCGTCAAAATCTCTTGATTGCTTGGATGAAATAGCTTAATTGGCATTTCATCAAACGCTACACCGAAGGCATGCAGCATAAGCCATGCGCGCAAAGACCAAGTGGAGTAGTTTTTATTACCAATAATTAAAGTGGGTTTGTGAAAACAATTAATTGGATTACCAAAAGTTTTAATCGTCACTGTCTGATTTCCCCATGCCCAAACACAATCCATTTTTGCGATGTTAAACCTTCAAGACCCACA
>OFDC01000731.1_pt1 | contig 21726 bp, 16 predicted proteins | sample 1520941 | NCBI WGS metagenome assembly OFDC01 (sample SAMEA94258168, study PRJEB24077) | hot springs metagenome | biome: Aquatic biome; feature: Water | place: India | collected 2012-12-06 | depth 5 m | reverse complement strand
ACCACGCCTATGGCGGGGCCTCGCGCTGGTGGCTGCATCATTCGCTGGCGAGCCTTGCGCGGAGCTTTGAGACGAAGGGCTCCAAGCTGATCCTGCGGCGCGGCGATGCGGTGGCAGAACTCACTAAGCTCGCGGCAGAGGTCGGCGCGGCCACCATCCACGCCAATTGTCACTACGAACCGTGGTGGCTCAATGCCGAGCGCAAGCTGGCGAAGTCGCTCGACCTTCGGCTCCACCACGGCAATTACCTGATGCCGCCGGGCAGCATCACCACCGGCACCGGCGGGCAGTACAAGATCTACACGCCCTTCAGCCGCGCGGTGCGCGCTGAATTCCCGCCGCGCGCTGAACTCCCTGCGCCCGAAAGACTCGAAGCCCCCTCCACTTGGCCCGCTTCCGATGACCTCGCCTGGTGGAACCTGCTCCCCACCAAGCCCGATTGGGCGGGTGGCATGCGCGACTTCTGGCAGGTCGGCGAAGAGGCCGCCCACGCCCGCATCGCCGCATGGGAAGCCGATGTCGACGACTACGACGACAAGCGCAATCTCCCGAGCGTCGACAAGGTCTCGCGCCTCTCGCCGCACCTGCATTTCGGCGAGATTTCGCCGATCCAGATCTGGCACCGCTTCAAGGACAGGCGCACGAAGGGCTGGGAGACCTTCGAGGGCGAACTGATCTGGCGCGACTATTCGCAGAACGCGATCCTGCAATTCCCTGCCTATGCCACGCAGAACTACCGCGAGGATTTCGACCGCTTCCCCTGGCGCGACCCTGCCAACGACGAAGCCGCTGCGCGCGACCTGAAAGCCTGGCAGCAGGGCCGCACCGGCTACCCGATCGTCGATGCCGGGATGCGCCAGCTGTGGCAGACCGGGTGGATGCACAACCGCGTGCGGATGATCACAGCGAGCTTCCTCATCAAGCACCTGCTGATCGACTGGCGCGAAGGCGAGAAGTGGTTCTGGGATACGCTGTGCGATGCCGACTACGCCTCCAACGCCACCAACTGGCAGTGGACCGCCGGGACAGGGGTGGACAGCAACATGTTCAGCCGGATCATGGCGCCGCTCTCGCAGTCGGAGAAATTCGACGCTGCCCGCTACATTCGAACCTATGTGCCTGAGCTGAAGGGCCTGGAGGAGCCCTACGTCCACGATCCGGAGGAATTCGGGCGCAGGCCAGTAGGCTATCCGCGCAAGATCGTGCCCCACAAGGCCGCGCGCGAGCGGGCGCTGGCGGCCTTGAAGGCGATGAAGGACCGCTGAGTAGGGCTTGCACCTGCGCCTCTCGTCCGCCTATGCCGTCGGGCATAACAGACGAGAGGGTGAGAATGATGGGCGCTGGCAAGCGGATGGCAGGCATGGTTTCGGGCGCAGTACTGGCGGCGCTGCTGATGACCACGGCGACAAGCGCGCAGGAACAGGGCCCGGCCGCACCGAGTGCACAGTTGGTCCAGCCTCCAGCACGCGATCCGGCGGATCTGCAGGTCTTGTTCTGGTCTGATGCCCAGCGCGCCGAGCGGTTCCGTGCGATGGAGCAGTGGTTTGCCGGACACGAAGTCCCCGCCGCCACGGCTCCGCGCGCCTTGCCCAAGGGCGCACCGCTCAGTGACGACCTGCAGGCCGAGTTGAAGGCCCTGATGACTGAGACCAACACGGCAGGCGTGATGGTGTTGGTCGACGGGAAGGTCGCCTTCGAGCATTACGGTCTCGGCCTGCGCCCGCAGGACCGCTGGACCAGTTTTTCGGTGGCCAAGAGCTTCACCTCGACCCTGCTGGGCGCGGCGGTGAAGGATGGGCTCATCAGCCTCGATGATCCGGTGACCAAGCATATTCCGGGCCTTGCAGGGTCGGCTTATGAAAGCGTGACCGTCAAGCAGCTCGCCACCATGACCAGCGGGGTCAAGTGGAACGAGAGCTACACCGATCCCAATAGCGATGTCGCCCGGACCCAAAGCTTTGTCATCGAACACGGCGCCAATGCCATCGTCGCGCAGATGAAGTCGCTCCCGCGCGAGGCCGAGCCGGGGACGAAGTGGGTCTACAAGACCGGCGAGACCAACCTCATCGGCGTGCTGGTAGAGAATGCGGTCGGAAAGCCGCTCGCGGAGTATGCCAAGGCCAAGATCGTCGATCCGGCTGGCTTTGCTGGCGGGCTGTTCTGGATGGTCGATCCGCGCGGCGGGAATATCGGCGGGTGCTGCCTGTCGATCACGCTCGCCGACTATGCGCGCATGGGCCAGTTTGCGCTGGAAGGGGGCAAGGGCGCGGTGCCGGAGGGCTGGTTTGCCGAGGCGACCGACAGCGCCGTTGATTTCGGCGATAGTGGCTTCGGCTATGGTTACCAGTGGTGGACCTACCCGCAAGGCACTTACGGGGCGCAGGGTATCTTCGGGCAGGGGATCACGCTAATGCCCGACAAGGGCCTCGTCGTCGCCTATGTTGGCAACTGGTCCCGCGCAAGCGGCGGGCCAGAGCGAGCGCGGTTGCTTGCGGTAACGCAGAAAATCGCGGCGAGCCTCGACTAAGGCAGCGGCGGCCCTAAATCACCTGGCGATAGACCCCGACATTGCTGTAACGCTGCAGGATGTTGTCATGCACGATTGGGCTCAGCAGTTCTGAGAACGCACAGCCGACGATGCAGTTGTCCCACCACACGACCTCGGCCTGAAGCGCTTCGAGGCCGGGGAGCGTCAGCCAGCACAGTTGGCCTTCGTGCATGCGGTTGATTGAAGCCGCAGAAAAGCCCGAGATCGACAGATCATGCACCACGCTTTGAAACGCGCGACCACCCGAGGCGCGCAAGGTCGCCGGAATCGTCAGACGAGTGCGGGGGCTGCAGCGATCTTCTTGCGCGGCCCTGCGATAGGGATCTGCATCAAGGGGCATTGGCGAATACCTTGTGTTCGAGGTCGGCCGCCTTTCGGAGGTCTTACAATCGACACCAGTGCAACAAGCATCCCTAATGCTTCGTTACACTGAAAGGTTAATCGCGCGGCAAATCCCCTTTTTTCAGTCGATCCGTTCGCGGTGCAATTCGCTGAAGCCTTCGATGAGCAGCGCAACCAGCCGTTCGGCTACCACTTCCGGTGCCTTGACTGTGGCGGGGTCTTCGCCCGGATAGGCGCGGGCGCGCATTTCGGTCCGGGTTGCGCCGGGATCGATGATCGCCACGCGCAAGGGGCTAAGGCGTTCAACCTCGGCGGCATAGGTGGCGAGCAGGTTCTCGAAAGCGGCCTTGGTCGCGCCATAAGCGCCCCAATAGGGCCGCGGCGCCGCGCCAACGCTGCTGGTCAGCCCGATGATCCGCCCGGCTTCGGCGCGGCGGAGAAGGGGGTCGAAACCAGCAATCAGCGCCTGCGTGGCGACCACATTGGTGAGCAGCGCTTGGTTAAACTGCTTGGGTTCCATCTGCGAGGCCGGTGTCAGTTCGGGCAAGTAGGCCGCAGCCAGCACCATGATGTCGAGCGTCTGCCAGCGTCCGGCAATCGCGCTCGCCAGCCGTGTGACGGCATCGGGCTCGGTCAGGTCCACCGGCGCGATGGTCGAGGTGCCGCCGAGGGCGTGGATTTCATCCTCGACCGCCTCGAGCGCCTTGACCTTGCGCGCCACCAGAATGACATGCGCCCCCGCCGCCGCCAGCGCTTTGGCCGTGGCAGCGCCAATCCCGCGGCTTGCGCCGGTGACAAGCGCCGTGCGCCCGGAAAGCGGTTTCATCGTGTCAGTCATGGTGGTCAGGCTGCTTTCGGATCGGCAAAAGGAAGCTCGGCGGACTTTTGCTCGGCCAGTGCGAGGTCAGTCAGCGAGGTCGGATAGTCGCCCGTGAAGCAGGCGTCACAGAATTGCGGGCAGGCGGCATTGCGGGCCTGCGATCCCACCGCGCGGTAAAGCCCGTCGATCGAGATGAAGGCGAGGCTGTCGGCCTTGATGAATTCGCGCATGGGCTCAAGGTCCATGCGTGCGGCGAGCAGCTTGGAGCGCTCGGGCGTGTCGACCCCGTAAAAGCACGAATGCGCGGTCGGCGGGCTAGCGACGCGGAAGTGGACTTCGCTGGCGCCGGCCTCGCGCATCATTTCGACGATTTTCAGCGAGGTGGTGCCGCGCACGATCGAATCGTCGATCAGCACGATGCGCTTGCCTTCCACCAGCGCGCGGTTGGCATTGTGCTTGCGCTTGACGCTGGAATGGCGTGCGCCGTCACCCGGCTGGATAAAGGTACGCCCGACATAGTGCGAGCGAATGATGCCGAGCTCGAACGGCAGGCCCGAGGCCTGTGCAAAGCCAATCGCCGCGGGCACCCCGCTGTCAGGCACGGGCACGACCAGATCGGCCTCGCACGGCGCTTCATGCGCAAGCTGGGTGCCGATCGCCTTGCGCGCCTCATAGACGCTGCGTCCGGCAAAGACGCTGTCGGGGCGGCTGAAATAGACGTGCTCGAAGATACAGGGGCGCGGGGCCGGGCTGCCGAAGGGGCGCACCGAGCGGATTTCGCCAGCGAAATCGACCAGCACCAATTCGCCCGGTTCGACTTCGCGGATGACTTCGGCGCCGACCACGTCGAAAGCGACGGTCTCGGAGGCGAACAGGATCGCATCCCCCATCCGCCCCATCACCAGCGGTCGGATGCCGAGCGGGTCGCGGCAGGCGATCATGCCCTCGGGCGTCATCACGATCAGGGCATAGGCCCCCTCAACCAGCCGCAGGGCATCGACCAGCCGGTCGGCAATCGTGGGATAGCGGCTGGTGGCGACGAGGTGGATGATCACCTCAGTGTCCGAGGTCGACTGGAAGATCGAGCCCTTGTTCACGAGATCGCTACGCAGCATCATCGCGTTGGAAATGTTGCCGTTATGCGCCACCGCAAACCCGCCGCTTGCGAGTTCGGCATAGAGCGGCTGGACGTTCCTCAAGCCCGAGCCCCCGGTGGTCGAATAGCGCACGTGCCCTGCTGCCATATGGCCGGGCAGTTCAGCGATGGCTTCTGACGATGAGAAATTCTCGGCGACATGGCCAAGGCCGCGGCGGGAGTAGAAATCCTTGCCGTCGTAGCTGGTGATTCCCGCCGCTTCCTGCCCGCGGTGCTGGAGCGCGTGGAGCCCCAGCGCGGTCGCGGCAGCGGCATCGGAGGCGTTGATCGCGCCGAAAATCCCGCACTCTTCCCGCAGCTTGTCACCATCGTGGTCAAGGAAGGGGTGGGTCACATTGCAGAGTGTCATCGGCATCACCAGACCTGTCCGTGTCGATTGCCGCCGGAGCGCACCGCCCCAATGGCGATGTGACGGATCAATTACAAGTCAAAGCACGCGGCAAGCGGGCGGCTTTTTGTCGACCGCGATGCGACAAGGGCGGCATTCAGGCTCCGACATTGGGGGACAGGGGTGACCGCGGGATTGCGGGTGAGGCGAGGGCACCCTACATGCAGCGCACTTAACCATCAGGGTCGCCTCGCACCTCTCATGCTCTCCCCGTTCGAATGGATGATCGCCAAACGCTACCTCTGGCCCGGCAAGGGGGAGGCGTTCATTGCGCTGGTCGCTGGGATTTCGGTGGGCGTGGTCGCGCTGTCGGTCGCCCTGTTGGTTGTGGTCATGAGCGTGATGAACGGCTTTCGCGGGGAGCTGCTCGACAAGATCACAGGTCTGAATGGCCATGCGGTGGTGCAAGCCTATGGCGGGCGGCTCGATAATTGGGAGGGCGTGCTCGCCGATCTGCAAAAGACCCCGGGCGTCGTCAGCGCGTCACCGCTGATCGAGCAACCGCTTGCCGCGGCCTTCAATGGCCGGACGGAGGTCGTATTCGTGCGCGGCCATGTCGATAAGGACATTGCCGCGATGCGCGACAAGGTGCTGCTCGGCGACATCGGCAGCCTCAAGGTCGGATCGCGCACCGTCGCGATCGGCAGCAAGCTGGCGCAGAACCTCGGCATCAGGGTGGGCGACACCATCACCATCATCAACCCGCAGGGCCGCACCACGCCCTTCGGCACCTCGATCCGTCAGGTCGGCTACGAGGTTGGCGCAATCTATGAGGTCGGCATCTACACCTTCGACGAGAAGTTTGTGTTGATGCCGCTGAAGGACGCGCAGAGCCTGCTGCTGATGGGCGATTCCATCGCGCAGATCGAAGTGACGGTCGAAGACCCCGACCGGGTCGGCACAATCCTCGAACCCGTTGCTCAGCGCCTTACCGGGCGTGCCGTGATCGCGGACTGGAAGTCGATGAATTCGGCGCTGTTCGAAGCCTTGCAGGTTGAGCGGGTGGCGATGTTCTTTGCCTTGAGTTTCATGGTTGTGGTGGCCGCCTTCAACATCCTCTCCAGCCTCGTCATGCTGGTGCGCGCCAAGACCCGCGACATTGCGATCATGCGCACCATGGGGGCGACGCGCCGCAGCCTCCTCAAGATCTTCGTCACCACCGGCAGCACCATCGGCGCGATTGGCGCGGCGACCGGGCTGGCGCTGGGGTTCATCATCCTGTTTTTCCGCGAGCCGATTGTCGATTTCATCGCCTTTGCCACGGGCCAGCAGATCTGGGACCCGGAGGTGCGGTTCCTCTCGACCCTGCCGTCGCGCACCGATCCGTGGGAGGTGCTGGGGATCATCACGCTTGCGCTGGGCATGAGTTTCCTCGCCACGCTCTACCCCGCCTTCAAGGCCGCCAATACCGATCCGGTGCAGGTGCTGCGCTATGAATAGGCCGGAGCCGATCGTTGCCCTGCGCAGCCTGAAGCGCGCCTTCGAACAGGGCGGGCAGCGGATCGAGGTGCTGCGCGGGGTTGATCTCGACATCATGCCGGGCGAGATCGTGGCGCTGCTCGGCCCCTCGGGTTCGGGCAAATCGACGATGCTGCAAGCCGTCGGCCTGCTTGAAGGCGGGTTTGAAGGCTCGATCAGCCTTGCGGGGACCCGCGCTGAGGATTTGGCGGGTGACGAGCGCACCCGGCTCCGCCGCGAGCATCTTGGCTTCGTGTATCAGTTCCACCACCTGCTCCCGGATTTCGACGCGCGTGAGAATGTGATCATGCCGCAAATGATCCTCGGCACGCCGCGGGCTGCGTGCGAAGCGCGGGCCGACAGCCTGCTCACCAGCCTCGGGCTCGGCCATCGCCTGACTCACCGGCCAAGCCAGCTTTCGGGCGGGGAACAGCAGCGCGTTGCGGTCGCCCGCGCGCTTGCCAACAGGCCGACGCTGGTGCTGGCCGATGAGCCGACGGGCAACCTCGATGAGCACACATCAGATGCGGTGCTGGCCCAGTTCCTCGCGCTGGTGCGGGGCGAGGGTAGCGCGGCGCTGGTCGCGACCCATAACGAACGCCTCGCAGCAAAAATGGACCGCGTGGTGCGCCTCAAAGAGGGCGTGCTGATCGAAGCTTGAAGGGAAAGCCGCATGACCACGATTGCCGATTTCACCGTCACCACCAACCGGGGCGAACCGCTCGACCTTTCAGGCAAGCTCGGCACCGTGTTGCTGGTGGTCAACACCGCGTCCAAGTGCGGCTTTACCCCGCAATATGACGGACTCGAGAAGCTCTACCAGACCTACAAGGATCGCGGCTTTGAGGTGCTGGGCTTCCCTTGCAACCAATTCGGCGGGCAGGAACCGGGCAATGCCGATGAGATCGCGGAGTTCTGCAAGGTCAATTTCGGCGTCACCTTCCCGCTGATGGCCAAGGTTGAGGTCAACGGCACCGGCGCCTCGCCGCTGTTCGATTGGATGAAGACATCGGCCAAGGGGCTGATGGGCTCCACCTCGATCAAGTGGAACTTCACCAAGTTCCTGATCGGCCGCGACGGCAAGGTGGTGCGCCGCTATGGCCCGACTGACACGCCGGATCGGATCGCGCGGGATATCGAAGCGCTGCTGTGATCTTTTGCGACCCCCTGTGCACAGGATAAGCGGCGCGGCGCTTTGAGAATCGCGGCGAATTCCTAAACTGGAACGATGCCCTTCGCTCCCTTCGTCCCTTTGCGCGTGCTGTCGTCCTATTCGATGCTCGAAGGGGCGATCGATCCCAAGGACCTGGCCAAGCTGGCGAAGGAGCGGGGCTTTCCCGCCATCGCGATCTGTGATCGCAATGGGCTCTACGGCATCATGCCCTTCGCGGCCGCGTGCAAGGCTGAAGGGGTGCAGCCCATTATCGGCGCAATGATCGGCGTGGCACGTGATGATGAACGCGGCGGGGTCGATTACCTCCCGCTGTTTGCGCAAGACGATGCTGGCTATGCCAACCTATGCCACCTCGTGTCGTCCGCGCACCTTGATCGCCCGCTGGAGCGCGATCCGCATGTCACGCTCGCTGATCTGGAGGGCCGCACCAAAGGTCTGATCGCGCTGACTGGCGCGGGCGAGGGCGGCTTGACCCGGCTGATCGCAGAAGGCCAGCACGAGGCCGCTGCCCGGCTCGCTGACCGGCTGGAAGCGCTGTTCCCCGGTCGCCTGTACATCGAGCTTGCCCGCCATGGCGATCCTGTGTGCGAGCGGGCCGAGGACGCGCTGATTGACTTGGCCTATGCCCGGGGCCTCCCGCTGGTCGCCACCAATCCCGCCAACTTCGCCGAACCGCATATGCATAAGGCGCATGATGCCATGCTGTGCATCGCCCACTCAACGCAGATCGAGGCGGAAGATCGCCCGCGCTCCAACCCGCAGGCCTTCGTCAAGTCTGCGAGCATGATGGGGGAGAGCTTCGCCGATCTGCCCGAGGCGACCGCGAACACGCTGGTGATCGCCCAGCGCTGCGCCTTTGCGCCGCCCTATCGCAAGCCGATCCTGCCGAGCCTTGCTGGCGACCTTGCGGGTGAAGCGCGGATGCTGGCCGAGGACTCGCGCAAAGGCCTCATGGAACGGCTCGCGCCCTACTACCCCGATACCGTTCGGGCTGAGCTTGTCGAAGCCCTGCTTTTGCCTTCCGCCGAAGCGCTTGAAGAACAAGAACAGTCCTTCGACAAGCTCAGGACGAACGGGATTTGGGACGAGGTTCTCACCTATAAGCGTCGCCTTGAATTCGAGATCGACGTGATCGTGAAGATGGGCTTTCCCGGCTACTTCCTGATCGTCGCTGACTTCATCAAGTGGGCCAAGGAACAGGGCATTCCGGTGGGGCCAGGGCGTGGTTCGGGCGCAGGCTCAGCGGTGGCATGGGCGCTGACCATCACCGATCTTGATCCGATCCGCCTGGGGCTGCTGTTCGAACGCTTCCTCAATCCCGAACGCGTGTCGATGCCCGACTTCGATATCGACTTTTGCGAAACGCGGCGGGGCGAGGTGATCCGCTATGTCCAACAGAAATACGGCTCGGATCACGTCGCGCAGATCATCACCTTCGGCAAGCTCAAGGCGCGTGCGGTGCTGCGCGATTGCGGGCGCATTCTGCAGATGAGCTACGGGCAGGTCGACCGCTTGTGTAAGATGGTGCCCAACCATCCCACCGACCCCTGGCCGCTGCCGCGCGCGCTCAACGGCGCGGCGGATTTCAAGCGCGAGTATGACAACGACAAGGAGGTGAAGCGCCTGGTCGACTTGGCGATGCAGCTGGAGGGCCTCCCGCGCAATTCCTCGACCCACGCGGCGGGCGTGGTGATCGGGGATCGACCATTGGCCCAGCTTGTGCCGCTTTATCGCGATCCGCGTTCTGACATGCCGGTGACGCAGTTCGACATGAAATATGTCGAGAGCTCCGGCTTGGTGAAGTTCGACTTCCTCGGGCTCAAAACCCTATCGGTGCTGCGCAAGGCGACCGACCTGCTGGAGCAGCGCGGCATTACCATCGATCTGGGCACGCTGCCGCTTGATGATCCGGCAGTCTACGGCCTGATGCAGGGCGGGAACACGGTGGGCGTGTTCCAGCTCGAATCCGAAGGGATGCGCCGGACGCTGAAGGCGGTGAAGCCGACCAATTTCGGCGACATCATCGCGCTCGTCTCGCTCTATCGTCCCGGCCCGATGGACAACATCCCGCTGTTCGGTCAGCGCAAGGCAGGGGTGGTGCCGATCGAATATCCGCACCCCAAGCTCGAAGGCATCCTCGCAGAAACCTACGGCATCTTCGTCTATCAGGAACAGGTTATGCAGGCGGCCCAGGTGCTGGCCGGCTACTCGCTCGGGGATGCAGACTTGCTGCGCCGCGCGATGGGCAAGAAGGTGCAGGCCGAAATGGATGCCCAGCGCGGCCGCTTTGTCGAAGGCTGCAAGGCGGTCTCCGACATTGATGCCAAGCGCGCCAATGAGCTGTTCGACTTGATCGATAAGTTCGCAGGGTACGGCTTCAACAAGTCGCACGCTGCTGCCTATGCGCTGCTGGCCTATCAGACCGCGTGGCTCAAGGCACATTACCCGGAAGAATTCTACGCCGCCTCGATGTGTTTCGACATGCACCAGTCGGAGAAGCTCAACGTCTTCGTCGACGATGCGCGCCGCTACCCGAACGGACAGGGCGGGGTCGAGGTGCTGCCCCCTTGCATCAACGCCTCCAAGGCCGAGTTCACCGTTGAGCAGACCGACACCGGCTACGCGGTGCGCTATGCCCTCGCAGGCATCCGCAATGTCGGCGAAAAGGCGATGGATGCGATTGTCGCCGAGCGGCAGGCGGATGGGCCTTTTGCCAGCCTCAAGGACCTGTTCGAGCGGGTGCCGCAGGGCACCATGAACCGCCGCCAGCTGGAGGGGCTGATCTGCGCAGGGGCCTTCGATGGGCTTGAGCCCAACCGGGCGCTGCTGTTTGCCAATGCTGACCTGTTGATGGCGGTGGCCGATGCCGCAGCGCGCGAGCGGTCGAGCGGGCAGGCGGGGCTGTTTGGCGGCGATGCAGGGCCGCCTGAGGACCTGCGCTTGCAGCCTTGCGAGGCCTGGAGCCGGTCCGAACGCATGGCCAAGGAACGCGAGAATTTCGGGTTCTATTTCTCCGCCCATCCCGTGCAGCAATATCGCGACGTCGCCTCGGCCAATGGCGCGCGCACCTATCAGAGCCTGATGGAGGGCGGCGCGCCCTCAGGTGGGCGTGGGACGGCGGTGATGGCGGTGATGGTCGAAGGCATCACCAAGGCCCGCACCCGCAAGGGCGGCACATTTGTACGGGCAGATTTCTCCGATACATCGGGGCAGTTCTCGGCCGCCTGCTTTGAAGAAGCGCTGGTGCCGCAGTTCGAACGCTGGGCAGAAAACGGCGAATGCCTGCTGCTGACGGTCGAGCTCGATGCGCCGAGCCCGGATGAACCCCCGCGCCTCACCGTGCGCGGCGCGCGGCCGCTGGCGGCGGTAAGCGGAGCGACGGCGATGCAGCTGACCGCCGATATCGCCAGCGTTGAAGCGCTGCTGGAACTCAAGATCGAACTCGATGCCGCGCTGGGCGAGCGCCCGACCGGCAGCGGTGAGGTTGTGGTGCGGCTCGCCTTGGCCGATGGCGGCCATGTCGCGATGCGGCTGGGATCGCGTTTTGTGCTGAATGGCGAGCTGGCCGAGCGACTGACCGGGATCGCCGGGATTGACCGTGTCGCGCTGGCACCGCTCAAGAGCCGATCCAATCTCAGGCTGGTGGCCTGAGCCTTACCCTTTAGCCTTTGCAAAAGGGGCCGGATCGCTCCGACCCCTTCGCATGTGTCAGCCATTTTGGCAGGCTTACATGCCCGAACCCGGGCCGTAGGTCACTTCAACCCGGCGGTTCTGCGCCTCGCGCACGCCGTCGGCGGTGGGCACGCGGGGTTGGGCTTCCCCGAAGGCTTCGCCGGTGATTTGTCCAGCAGGAATGCCGCGCCCGGTCATATAGCTGCGCACTGCGGCATTGCGGCGCTCAGCCAGACCGAGGTTATAGCGCGCGCTGCCCGAAGTATCGGTATGGCCAGCCAGCATGACCCGCGCATTGCCGCAATTGGCATAGGCGGTGATCGCGGCGTTGAGGATGGTCGCGGCCTCGGCGGTGACGTCCGACTTGTCGAAATCGAAGAAGACGATGAACGGACCAGTGCTGCAAGCCGGCTTGGGGATGGCCGGAGGCGGCGGGGGAGGCGGCGGCGGTGGCGGGGGCGGCGGAGGAGGCGGCGGCGGTGCCACGACCGGTGCCGGGGCGGGCTTGCTGCCGAAATTGTAGGTCAGGCTCGCCAGCACCGAATGGGCTGCGTAATCGGCCACGATCGCGCGGTCATTGGCTGCGGTCAGATCGAAATTGTCCGCTACAAAATAGCGATACTTGACCCCCAGATCGATCTTGTCGTTGAGCGCCACCCGCGCACCGGCCAGCAGCTGCCAGGCGAAATCGGTCTTGTCGTCGTCGACCACAGTGCCAACGCCCGCCACTTCGACCGGGAGTGACAGGTTGGCAAACCCAACCCCGCCGCCTGCGAACAGCTGAACGCCGTCATCCTTGCCGAACTCGACAAGGCCGTTGAGCATCCCGCTCCAGATCCTGAGGTCTTCCTCGTTCTGCACCACGGTGCCGCCCGGGACAGTGATTCCACCGGGGAGAATGGTCGAGCTGACCACGGTGAGGCCATCGTAACCCGCGGTCTTGTACCCGCCTTCGGCTTCGATGCGGAACGCGCCGAAATCATAGCCGACAACGATGTCGGCATCGATCCCCAGCTCGGTATCAGCAAAGGCGGCGTTGTCGAGCAGGCCATCGGCCCGGTTATTGTCGATATTGACGCGGACCTGGTCCTCGAAGCTGACCCCGCCATTCACACCGACATAGAGCTGACCGTCCCGCGCTTGTGCTGGTGTCGCCGCAATCGTAGCGGCACCGGCGAGGAAAAGAGCTGTCTTTTTCATGTCCAACCTCTCGATGAGAACCCCCGCCGACGCCTAGGCCGCCTGCATGGCATTGATGTGACATCACTTCGGATTTCGGCGCGTGTGTCGCACGCAGCGACCTGCGCATGGCCGATTGCCAAGCGCGGTGCGCGAAGGCATGAAACTGCCACGCCAAAATCAGGCAAGCGCGGGCATGCGCGCCATCATCAGGGAGAACATTAACAATGACGTCATCGCGGCTCGGGGCCATGCAGGATTGGACAATGCGGGTGACGGCGGTGATCGATCACGCCGCGCGCGAGGCACCAACCCGCGAAATCGTGACCCGCTGGGCCGATGGCAGCGAGACCCGCACGGATTGGGCGGGCATTCGCCGCGATGCGCTGAAGATGGCGCAGGCGCTACAGGCTTTGGGATTGAGGCCGGGCGACAAGGTCGCAAGCCTCGCCATGAACCATTCGCGCCACCTGGTGAGCTGGTATGGCGTGGCGGGCATGGGCGGGGTGCTCCACACCGTGAACCCGCGCCTGTTCGACGATCAGCTCGAATACATCGTCAACCACGCCGAAGACCGTGTGCTGTGCTACGATGCAGCCTTCCAGCCGATCGTCGACCGGATGAAGAGCCGTTGGCCCACGGTCGAGCATTACATCTGCTACGATAGCGGCGCGCACAGCCCTGCTTTCGAGGACTGGATCGGCGCGCAGGACGGCGATTTCGAATGGGTCGGCGGGGCCGAGACTGACCCTTGCATGATCTGCTACACCAGCGGGACCACCGGCAACCCCAAGGGCGTGCAATACGAACATCGCTCCACCGTGATGCACGCGATGGCGGGCCTGCAACCGGCGGCGTTCAATTTCTCCAGCGCCTCGGTGATGTTGCCGGTGGTGCCGATGTTCCACGCAGCGAGCTGGGGCCTGCCCTATGCGGGCGCGATGGCGGGGATCAAGTTCGTGTTCTCGGCGGTCAATGATCCCGCCGTGTTGCATGATCTGATGCTGCGCGAAGGCGTGACCGACAGCGCCGGGGTGCCGACTGTGTGGCTCGCCCACTTCCAATATTGCGACCGCGAGGGGCTGGACCTGCCACCATTGAAGGCCGCCACCATCGGCGGCTCGGCCGCGCCCAAGTTCATGATCGAGCGCCTGCTCAAGAACGGCACCCGCGTCCAGCACGCCTGGGGCATGACCGAAACTTCGCCGATTGGCACAGTGGGCGGGCCGACCTGGGATTGGGACAGCCTCACGCTGGAACAGAAGGTCGAGAAGACCGCGATGCAGGGCCGCCCGATCTTCGGCGTGCAGCTGCGCACTGTGGACCTGAACGATATGGTCACCGAGCTGCCGCGCGACGGCAAGACCTCGGGCGCGCTCCAGATCCGCGGACCGTGGATCATCAAGCGCTACTTCAAGGCCGAGCAGGATGCGGTGAACAACGAGGGTTGGTTCGACACCGGCGATGTCGGCATCCTCCACCCCGATGGCACCTTGCAGCTGACCGACCGGACCAAGGACGTGATCAAGTCGGGCGGCGAGTGGATCAGCTCGGTCGAGCTGGAAAACGCCGCCTGCGGGCATCCGGCGGTGGCCGAGGCTGCCTGCATCGGCATCTACCACCCCAAATGGGACGAGCGCCCGGTGCTGTTCGTGGTGAAGAAGGCGGGGGCTGAGATGACGGCCGATGATATCATCGAGCATCTCAAGCCGCAGGTCGCAAAGTGGTGGCTGCCCGATGCGGTCGAATTCGTCGACGACATTCCCCACACCGCCACCGGCAAGATCAGCAAGAAGGACCTGCGCGACCGCTTTGCGGACTACACACTTGGCTGAGGTGACAATCCGGCCTGCGCGGGTTGATGACGCGCAGGCCATTGCCGCCATCTATGCCTGGCACGTGGCGAATGGCACGGCGACCTTCGACACCTCAGCACCCGATGTGGCGGCTTGGGCTGAGAAGATCGCTGATTTTGCGGCGAGGGGCTTTCCCTTCCTCGTCGCCGAGCGTGCGGGCGAATTGGTCGCCTATGCCTACGCCGCCCGCTTCCGCGACCGTGCTGCCTATGCGCACACCTGCGAGGACAGCATCTATGTCGCCCATGATGCGCGTGGGGGCGGGATCGGGACCGCACTCCTCAGCGCGCTGATCGTGGCGGCGCGGGCGAGCGGCTTTCAGCAGATGCTCGCGGTCATCGGCGGCGGCGAGCCTGCCTCGGTCGCGCTCCACGGCAAGTGCGGGTTCGTCCACGCGGGACGGATGCGCAATGTCGGCAAGAAATTCGGGCGATTGCTCGATACCGTCTACATGCAATGCGACCTCAGGGAGGAGGAGACCCCATGACCTGCGAAACCTATATCGACCCGAGCCCCGCCAACTTTGCGGCCTTCAAGGATCTGCCTCGGGACACCCCGATCAACATGCTCAACCTCCTGCTCTACCGGGACAAGGCCGAATATCCCGAGGGCCACGAACACGCCGGCAAGGGGTGGAGCGGGCGCGAGGCTTACAAGGAATATGGCCGTACCTCCGGCCCGATCTTCCAGCGCGTCGGCGGGCAGATCCTGTGGCGCGGGCGATTTGAGACCATGGTGACCGGCCCCGATGGCGAGCGCTGGCACAATGGCTTCATTGCGCACTATCCCAATGCGGGCGCGTTCTTCGAGATGATCAAGGACCCGGACTATCAGAAGGCGGTGGTGAACCGCACGGCGGCGCTGGTGGATAGTCGGCTGGTGCGCTTCCTGCCGGGCGAGGTGGGTGGGGGGTTTGGGTGACGAAGCAAGGCTTTCTCTTTCTTCTTGTCGGCTTGCTCCTCGGGACGAGTGCCGGGTGGTGGTTGCAGGAGATGAACCACGTCGATGCATGTCTTGATGCAGGAGGACGCTGGCAAAGCGGCGGGAGTTACTGCGAAGGCGTGATGCCTTAAAGCAACCGCAACTGCCCGCCCACCTCCGGCGCCCGGAACCGCGAGCAATCAAGCTCAAACCGCGCCTTCCCAATCCCAGCCCGCTTGCATGCCAGTTTGAATCGCGCGCGGATCAGGTCAGCCCAAACGCCTTGCGGGTTCATGCGGCTGTGGAAGTTCGGATCATTGTCCCGCCCGCCCCGCATCTCCCGGACGATGCTCATCACTTTGCCCGCGCGTTCGGGGTAGTGGACGGCGAGCCATTCGCGAAACAGCGGCGCGACCTCGTGGGGCAGGCGCAGGGGAATCCAGCCGACGCTCTGCACGCCCAGTTCGGCCACACGGGCGATGATGCCTTCCATGAATTCATCGGTGATTGCCGGGATGACGGGCGAAAGCGAACAATGCACCGGCACCCCAAGTTCGACCAGCTTACCCAGCGCGGCCAGCCGCTTGACAGGCGCGGCGCAGCGCGGTTCCAGCTTGGACGACAGCACCGCATCGAGCGTGGTGACCGAGATTGACACCGCCACGAGGCGCTCGCGGGCCATTTCCGCAAGCAGGTCCGCATCGTCGAGCACCCGGTCGGACTTGGTCGTGATCGTCACCGGATGACGTGCCTCGCGGCAGACTTTGAGCAGTTGGTGGGTAATCCGGTAATCGCGCTCGATTGGCTGATAGGGATCGGTATTGGTGCCCATCGCAATGGGCTTTGGGCTGTAACCCTTCTTCGCCAGCGTCGCGCGCAGCAGTTCGGCGGCGTTGGGCTTGGCGAACAGCCGGGTTTCGAAGTCGAGGCCGGGGGAGAGATCGTGATAGGCGTGGGTGGGGCGGGCAAAGCAATAGACGCAGCCATGCTCGCAGCCGCGATAGGCGTTCACGGATCGGTCAAACGGCACATCGGGCGATTGGTTGAAAGTGAGGATCGACTTGGGCTGCTCTTCGGTGACGGTGGTGCGCAGCCTGATCGGCGGGCCATCCAGCGTCTCGACATAATCGCGCCAATCGCCATCGACCTCGCGCGCCGTCAGCCCGAAGCGGGTCGGGACATGCCCCGATTGCGCGCCGCGCCCTTTGATCGTGGAATGCTTCACGTGGAACATTTACGGAACATTGGTGCGCTTTGCAACCAGCGTCATCCCAGCGAAAGCTGGGACCTAGGGCGGCTGTGAGACCGCTTGCCGCCTGAGGCCCCAGCTTTCGCTGGGGTGACGACAGAAGATTTAGACTTCCCGTAGCCGCGGCATCAGTTCGACAAAATTGCAGGGCCGGTTGCGGCTGTCGAGCTGCTCGGCGAGGATGCCGTCCCACCCATCCTTCACCGCGCCGTTCGATCCGGGCAGGGCGAAGATATAGGTGCCCCGCGCCACCACCGCGCAGGCGCGCGATTGGATGGTGCTGGTGCCGATGCTCTTGAAGCTGAGCCAGCGGAACAATTCGCCAAAGCCGGGAATCTCGCGCGCGCCCTTGATCATCGCCAGCGCCTCGGGGGTGACATCGCGGCCGGTGAGGCCGGTGCCCCCGGTACTCACCACGGCGTCAATCGCGGGATCATCAATCCACGCCTCGAACCGTGCGGCGAGGAGGGCGGCATCATCCTTGACGATAGTGCGCGCCGCCAGAATGTGGCCCGCACCAACCACCCGCGCCGCAAGAATATCGCCCGAGGTGTCGGTCTCCGGCGTGCGGGTGTCCGATACGGTCAGGACGGCGATGTTGATCGGCTTGAATTCCCGGGCTTCGTCAATTGCCACGCGGGTGCGCTCCCTTACCGCTGCAGACTTGCAGCGCGGATCGTAGCAGCCTGGGGGAATTCGGGCCAGCGCCCCTGCGCCAAGGCGCGGCGGCTGGGCGAGGGGGCCCCGGCGGCGCGCTCATACATCCAGTAATTGCGCATCACGATCGCGACATAGCCGCGCGTTTCCCAATAGGGGATCGATTCCATCCACAGCAGCGGATCGTTCTGATCGTTGATCTCGGTGTTCCAGCGGCCGATCGGGGTGAGCCCGGCGTTATAGGCGGCCATGATCTTCAAAAGAGTTCCCCCCGTTACCGGGGAATCGCGCAGCATTTCGAGGTTCCGCTGCCCGAAGGCAAGGTTCACCGCAGGATCGTCGAGATTGACGTAGGACGCACTCATGCTGAGCCGCGGCGCGTGTTCGCGCACTGTGATCGGGGTGATCTGCATCAGGCCGCGCGCATTGGCGGGGCTGACGGCGGCGGCGCGGAAGTTCGATTCCTGCAGCGCGTGCGCAAAGGCGAGCGCCGGGTCGACCTGCCACCCGCCCACCGGCTGCCAATGCGCCACCGGGAACCGCAGCGAGGGATCGCTGCTGGTGCCATAGGGGGCGTTATGCGCCATGAAGAGCTGGGTCGAAGGCAGGCCCAATTCACGCGCCAACCGCGCGAGCGCGCCGTATTGGTAAGCCGGGCCGATCCGGGCTTCGTGGCGCAGCACTTCGTCAGCCAGCGCCGGTCGCCCGATCTCGGTCAGCGCAACCGCGACGCGCACATTGCTCCGCTGCGAAAGTTGCTCCCAATCGCCCTTGCCGAAAGGCGGGGGCGGGGCGTGGGCGGGAAGCTCGATCCCGAGCTGATCGGCGGCGAGCATGCCGTAGAGCGTCTCGTCCATCTGCGCGGCGGCGGCGAGGTGCTGCTGCGCCCGACCCGGCTCGCGGCAGCGCACCGCGGCGCGGTGCGCCCAGTAATGCCCGGCAGCGGCGAGTTCGACATTCACCGCGCGCTGCGTGACGCGGGCGAAGGCCTCACCCGCCAGCGAACAATGTCCGAGCCGCCATGCGGCCAGCCCCTCAACCCATGCGCCCTCCGCGACCCATTCGCCCGTGCCCTCAGCGACGGTGCGTGCAAGTTCGAGCGCGGCGGTATCATTGTTCTCGATATAGTGGCTCCACGCCACCCGCTGGCGCCACTCCGCCCGCGCATCGCCCGAGAGCACTGGATCGACCTCGGCCAGCAGCCGCTGCGCTTCTGCCGGGTTATCGTCCTTGATCGCGGCAAGGATGGTCGAGGCAGTGTCGGGCGGCATGGTGCCATCGTTCACCGTGCGCGGCAGGATGCGCTTGGGCGCGTAGGGCTGGCGGGTGAAGCCCTGTTCGGCCGGCAGTGCGGGCAGGGTGGTAAGCCCGCGCTTTGCCCCCATACGCGCCAATTGCTCAGCCTGCGGCAAATCAACCCCGGCCTCCAACCACGCCGCGATCTGTTCGGGCGCGACCTTGGGGCTCTTGGCATGAGTGTAATATTCAGCGCGCGCGGCCTGCGTCAGCACGCCATCAGGGCGCTGGGCGAGCAGTTCCTCGACCACGGCCCATTGTTCCGTATCAATGGCGGCGAAGAGCTTGCGATAGGCATCACGCTCCTCAGCCGAGAGCACGGCGCCCGTCGGGGCCGCCTCGCGCCGCTCGGCGCGCCAGTCGGCCACCAAATCGCCTGATTGCGCGTAAGCCGCGCCCGGCAGGCCAAGACCCGCCAGCGCGGCTGCTGCCACACCCATTCGCAGGCGCATCATTGAAGGGCCGACCATTCTATCCATCTCCGCCAGAACCGGGCCTTGAGCCGGGGCATTTCCATAAGGGCTTCGAGCGTTTCGATCACCATGACGCGGACCTTGCCCGTCGCATGGTTGATTTCACGTAAAGGCTGTTCCTGTTCCCCGCCCAACATCGCCGCAAGCCCGGTGCCGAACACAAGCAGGTGCTGCGGCGCGACAAGGCTGATGTGATGGGCGGTCACCGCGTCCATCCCGCTCGCGGCCAGAGCGCCAAGATCGGCCATGGGGGTATGGCAGGGGAGCGCAGCGGCGATGTAAGCCTCGCTCTCGTCGAGGCCTATAGCGGCAAGGATATTGGCCAGCAGTCGGCCTTGCGGCCCCTCGAGCAGCTGCGCGCGGTCCTGCGCCTCGGGTTGGGGCAACAGCACCATCAACCGCGCGCCGACTGCCCCGCGCGGGGCGATGCGGGGATAGAGACGGGATGCATCGATGGCCTCGGCGGTCATCCACCATTGCCGGAAGGCGGCAAGATCGGACGGGGGCGATTCGCCCAGCAGGTTGCTGCGCGGTGCTGCCGGTTCGGCGTGCGGCGTCGAAGCGGCGCGAAAGGCTTGGCCACTGGCAGGTGCTGCTGATGGAGGCTGCATTGCCGCCTCGCCGGAACCCGGATGCGCTGCTGTGCCGGTCAATCCTGCGCGTCCCGAAGCATCGGCAATCGGCAGCTCGGACAACCACGCCGTAACGTCATCGCCAAAGTCGCAGTCCACCCCTGCGGCGCGCCACCAGGCCAGCGCCGCTTCGCATTCGCGCGCGAGAGAAAGGTCGGCGATGGTCATTAGCGCTTAGGTTTGCAGGTCATCCCAATGAAGGCGGGTCTTGACTGTCCCAAACCCAGTTAGCAAGTGGACAGCCTAAGCAATTCGCCGGAATGTGCGGCGCGCGCGTCCAAACTAGCAAGGATCAGGAAACCGCGATGATCGAACGTGAATCAATGCCCTGCGATGTCGTGATTATCGGCGGCGGGGTCGCGGGCCTCGCGGCGGCGATCCGGCTGAAGCAGATTAACGCCGATCTGGAAGTGATCGTGCTGGAGAAAGGCTCGGAGATCGGGGCGCATATCCTGTCGGGCGCGGTGGTCGATCCCAAGTCGCTGGATGAACTGCTGCCCGATTGGCGCACCATGGGCTGCCCGATGGCGGAAACACCAGTGACCGACAATTGGCACTGGGTGCTGTCGAAGACCAAGAAGTCCTCGATCCCGCACATGATCATGCCTTCGTTCCTGTCGAACCATGGCTGCTACACCGGCTCGCTCGGCAATCTCACCCGCTGGCTGGCCGAACAGGCCGAGGGGCTGGGGGTGATGGTGTTCCCGGGCTTCCCGGCTGCCGAGGTGCTGATCGATGACGAGGGCCGGGTGGCCGGTGTCATCACGCAGGACATGGGCATTGCCGCCGATGGAAGCCACAAAGGCGATTTCACCCCCGGCCTTGAAATCCACGCCAAGTACACCTTGTTTGCCGAAGGCGCGCGCGGGCACCTGACCAAGCGGATGAAGGCCAAGTATGACCTTGAGGCGAACTGTCAGCCGCAGATCTACGGTCTCGGCATTAAGGAATTGTGGGACATCGATCCCAAGAAGCACAAGCCCGGCCGGGTGATCCACACCCAGGGCTGGCCGCTGTCAGAAAGCGGCAGCAATGGCGGCGGGTTCCTGTACCATCAGGCCAATGGCCAGGTGGCGCTCGGCTTCGTAACATGGCTCAATTACCGCAATCCGTGGGTCTCGCCCTATCAGGAATTCCAGCGCTGGAAGCAGCACCCCGCGATCCGCGAATACCTCGAAGGCGGCAAGCGCGTGTCCTATGGCGCCCGCGTCATCAACGACGGCGGCTGGCAGTCGATCCCCAAGCTCGCCTTCCCCGGCGGCGCGCTGATCGGCTGCGCGGCGGGCTTTGTGAACGTGCCCCGGATCAAGGGCAGCCACACTGCGATGAAGAGCGGGATGCTGGCGGCCGAAAGCGTCGCCGCAGCCATCGCTGCGGGCCACGAAAAGACCGAGCTTACCGATTACGAACCCGCTGTGCGCGGTAGCTGGGTCGGTGATGAGCTGAAGAAGGTCAAAAACGTGCTCCCCGCGATGGAGAAGTACGGCGATGACATCGGCACGCTGCTCGGCGGGATTGACATGTGGATGCGTCAGCTGGGGATCGGCCTTCCGATCACGATGAAGTTCCACGCCGACCACGAAATGACCGGCCGCGCTGATCTCTATCCCAAGATCGAATACCCCAAGCCCGACGGCGTGATCAGCTTCGACCGCCTCACCAACGTCGCCTACAGCTATACCAACCACGCCGAGGATCAGCCGGTCCACTTGCAGGTCAAGGACCTCGGGCTTCAAAAGGACAGCGAGCTGGCGGTGTTCGGCGGGCCCTCCGCCCGGTATTGCCCGGCGGGGGTTTACGAATGGCTGCAGGAGGCTGACGGGAGCCCTAAGTTCCAGATCAACTCGCAAAACTGCGTCCACTGCAAGACCTGCGACATCAAGGACCCCAACCAGAACATCAACT
>OFDC01000730.1_pt1 | contig 21729 bp, 12 predicted proteins | sample 1520941 | NCBI WGS metagenome assembly OFDC01 (sample SAMEA94258168, study PRJEB24077) | hot springs metagenome | biome: Aquatic biome; feature: Water | place: India | collected 2012-12-06 | depth 5 m | reverse complement strand
CACCGCCACCCAGCTCAAGGGCCTGACCACCACCGATATCGGCCAGTTGGCTGACACCCAGGTGGCCGCCCTGACGGCGACCCAGCTTGGGGCCCTGACGGCGACCGGCTTCTCGGCGCTGGACGCGACGCAACTGGCCGCCTTGAGCGCGACACAGATCAAGGGGCTGAGCGCCGATCAACTCAAGGGGCTGACGACCACTGACATCGGTGAGTTCTCGACCACCCAGATCCAGGCGCTGACGACCGATCAGCTGAAGAACCTTTCGGCGACCAACATCTCGGCCCTGGCCGATACACAGATTGCGGTTCTGTCCAACACCCAGATCCAGGCGCTGTCAGCGACCCAGCTGAAGGGCCTGTCGGTGACGGACATCGAAGAGCTCTCGGCGACGCAGATCGGTGCGCTTTCGGCGGCGCAGATCGGCGCCCTGGCCACGACCCAGGTTCAGGAGCTGTCGACCACCCAGATCGGCGGTCTGGCGGCCACTCAAGTCGCGGCTATCTCGACGACCAATCTGAACCAGCTTGACGCGACGCAGCTCGGCGCGCTGAGCACGACCCAGATCAAGGGGCTGACGGCGGATCAACTGAAGAACCTGTCGACGACGAGCGTGGGCGCGCTGGCCGACACCCAGGTTGGCGCCCTGTCCGCCACGCAGCTTGGGTCGCTGACCGCGACGGGCTTCTCAACTCTCGACGCCACCCAGGTGGGCGCGCTGAGCGAGACGCAGGTCAAGGGGCTGACAGCGACCCAACTGAAGGGGCTAACCACCACCGACATCGGTGAGTTGGCGACGACTCAGCTTGGCGCGCTCAGCGCGTCGCAGATCGGGGCCCTGACCACGACCGGGTTCTCGGCGCTCGACGCCACCCAGGTGGGGGCGCTGAGCACCACCCAGATTAAGGGCCTGACGGCCGATCAGCTGAAGAACCTGACCACTACCGATATCGGCGAACTGGCCGACACCCAGGTGGCGGCCCTGACGGCTGACCAGATCAAGAACCTGTCGACCACCAACATCTCCGCGCTGTCGGCCACTCAGTCGGCGGCCCTGACGGCGACGCAGATCAAGGGGCTGACCAACACCCAGATCCAGGGCCTGAGCACGACGGATGTGGGCGACCTCGCCGACACCCAGATCGCGGCGCTGCAGACTTCGCAACTTGCAGCTCTCGCGACGACCCAGGCTCAGACCTTGTCGACCACCCAGCTTGGGGCGTTGAGCGCCACGCAGGTCGGCGCGCTGACCACCCAGGCCTTCTCGGCCTTGGACGCGACGCAGGTCGGCGCTTTGACGACGACGCAGGTCAAGGGGCTGACCAACAGCCAGTTGACCGCCCTGACGACGACGGATGTCGGCGAGCTTGCGGACACTCAGGTGGGTGCGTTGAGCGCGACCCAACTCGGCGCTTTGACGGCCACAGCCTTCTCGGCTCTGGACGCCACCCAGGTTGCGGCGCTGACGACGACGCAGATCAAGGGTCTCACCGCCACGCAGCTTAAGGGGCTGACGACCACCGACATCGGCGAACTGGCCGACACCCAGGTGGGCGCTCTCAGCGCGACCCAGCTTGGCGCTCTGACGGACACGGGCTTCTCCGCTCTGAACTCGACCCAGGTTGCGGCGCTGTCCGCGACGCAGATCAAGGGCCTGACCGCGACCCAGGTGAAGGGCCTGAGCACCACCGATATCAGTGAGTTCTCGACCACCCAGATCACGGCCTTGACCGCCGATCAGCTGAAGAGCCTGTCGGCGACCAACATCTCGGCCTTGGCCGACACCCAGGTCGCGGCGCTCAGCAACACCCAGATCCAGGCGCTGTCGACGACCCAGCTCAAGGGTCTGTCGGTGACGGACATCGACGAGCTGTCGGCCACCCAGGTCGGCGCCCTGTCGGCCGCGCAGGTCGCGGCGCTGGCCTCGACCCAGATCCAGGAACTGTCGACCACCCAGATCGGTGGGCTTTCGGCGACGCAGATCGGCGCTATCTCGGCGACCAACTTCAGCCTGCTGGACGCCACTCAGGTCGGCGCCCTCACGACGACCCAGGTCAAGGGGCTGACCGTTGGCCAACTGGCTGGCCTGACCACGACCAACGTTGCGGATCTGGCTGACACGCAAGTGGGGGCGTTGAGCTCGACCCAGCTCGGCGCACTGACAGCCACCGGCTTCTCGACCTTGAACGGCACCCAAGTCGCCGCTCTGAGCACGACGCAGCTGAAGGGCATGACGGCGACGCAGTTGAAGGGCCTGACCACGACCGATATCGGCGAGCTGGCCGACACCCAGGTCGCGGCCCTGTCCGCCGCGCAGATCGCGGCGCTGTCGTCGACCAATGTCTCCGCGCTGGACGCCACCCAGGTCGCCGCCCTGACCACGACGCAGATCAAGGGCCTGACTGTGGATCAGTTGAAGGGCCTGACGACTACGGACATCGGCGAGCTGGCCGACACCCAGATCGCGGCCTTGGCCCCCAGCCAATTGCTGGCGCTGTCCACGACCAACCTCTCGGCCTTGGACGCCACCCAGATGGCGGCTTTGACCGTGACGCAGGTCAAGGGCCTCAGCGTCGACCAGGTGAAGGGGCTCTCGACGACCGATATCGGCGAGCTGTCCGGAACCCAGGTCGGGGCGTTGACCAATTCGCACATCAGCGCCTTGGCCACGACCCAGGCGCAGCAGCTCAGCACCACCCAGCTCGCCGCCCTGACCAGCTCGCAGTTGGGCGCCCTGACGGTCACGGCGTTCTCGACGCTGGACGCCACTCAGGTGGGCGCGCTGACGAGTACGCAAGTGAAGGGCCTTGGCACGACCCAGTTGGCGGGTCTGACCACGACGGACATCGGCCAGTTCGCCGACACGCAGATCGCCGCGCTCAGCACGGTGCAACTCGGGGCCCTGTCGGCGACCAACCTCTCCGCGCTGGACGCCACGCAGACGGCCGCGCTGTCGACGACCCAGGTCAAGGGTCTCACCGCCACGCAGCTCAAGGGTCTCAGCTCGACGGACGTGGCGGACTTCGACGCTACTCAGATCGGCGCGCTGACCTCGACGCAACTTGGCGCTCTGACCACCACGGTGATCGACAGCTTGACCACCACCCAGATCGGACAGCTGCAGACCACGCAGCTGACCGGCCTGACGACGACGCAGCTGGACTACCTCTCGACCACCAATATCGAGGCGATGACCAGCACCCAGGCCAACGCCCTGACCGCCACTCAGGTGCAAAGCCTGAGCGACGCCCAGGTCGTTTCGTACCTGACCGTCACCTGATCCTGATATCCGCCGCCGGCGTCTCCTAGCGCTGGCGGCGGATTGTCCCTCGGCCGATGGTCGAGTTTATGCCCCCATGCCATGATCGCGTTCGGCCGACTCGCGCGCTGCGTTTCCTTGCGCCTGGCCGCCGCCCTTCGGTTTCAGGAAGACAATGGCCAACGTCGACACCCTGGACATGCTCACCAAACTGACCGCAGACGGCTGCGCGCTGGGCGATGTCATCACGCTTGCGACCGAGCTGAGTACGCAAGGCCAGCCCGCCATCGCGGATCAGGCCTACAAGATCTGGATCAAGTTCAACGCCGAGCATCCTCAACTCTGCGTCGCCCTGTTCAATCGGTCCGTCCTGCAGGCGTCGCTCGGGGACAGCGCCGGCGCGGCGGCTTCGCTTGAGCGCGCCATTGCGATCAACCCGAACTTCATGCCCGCCTATGTCAACCTTGGGGGACTGCAAGAGCGGGCGGGGCTCAATGAACTGGCGATCGCGACGTGGGAGACCGGCGCCAATAGGCCGATCATCCTCAATGGCGTCGGCGCGGGCTACGCGTTCACCTGCCTCAAGCAGATCGCGCGCCTGCTCGGCGAGATGCATCAACCCGCCCGGGCCGAGCTGGCCCTGCAGCGGGCTGCGGATATCGATCCGAACGCCATGGACGTGATCGGCCAACTGGTCGCCAACCGTCTGGCGCAGTGCAAATGGCCCGCCGTCCAGCCGACCGAGCGTTTGAGCCGCGCGACTCTGCTGACCGGCGTCAACCCGCTGTCTGTCGCCGCCTACTCAGACGACCCTCTGTTGCAGCTCGGGGCCGCCAACCGCTTCATCGAGCGCGAAGCCAAGACCTCCGCCGAGCAAATCCGAAGCGACCGCCGCGATGCGCCGATCGACCTTACGGGGCGTCGTCCCAGGATCGGCTATATCTCGTCCGACCTGCGCGACCACGCCGTCGGCTACCTGATGGCCGAGCTTTTCGAGGTCCATGACAAGTCGAAGGTCGAGGTGTTCGCCTACTATTGCGGACCCGAGTCGAGCGACGGCCTCAACACCCGCATCCGGGCGGCGGCAGAGCATTTCATCGACATCCGACCGATGAGCGACGATGAGGCCGCCCAGCGGATCGTCGACGACGGCATCGACATTCTGGTCGATGTGAACGGCCATACCCGCGACGCCCGCACGGCCGTCTTCGCGCGACGGCCCGCGCCGATCCTGGTCAACTGGCTGGGCTATCCCGGCACGATGGGCAGCGACTATCACCACTACATCATCGGTGATCCGTGGATCATTCCGCCGGAGATGGAGCTGTACTACTCCGAGGCCGTTCGCCGGATTCCCTGCTACCAGCCCAATGATCGTCGGCGCGTCGTGGCCAGTGAGGTCCCCACGCGCGCAGAGGCGGGCCTGCCCGAAGACAGCTTCGTCTTCTGCTGTTTCAACGGCACCCAAAAGATCACCCCCCACGTCTTCGACCGCTGGATGGAGATCCTCAAGCGTACACCCGGCAGCGTGCTCTGGCTGCTGGATAGCAATCCGGAGACCAACGCCCGCCTGCGCGAAGCTGCGGAGGTCAGAGGCGTTGATCGTACGCGACTGGTCTTCGCCCAGAAGATGCCGAACGCCCTCCACCTGGCGCGCTACCGGCTCGCCGACCTGTTCCTGGACACCACGCCCTACGGAGCCCACACGACGGCGTCCGACGCCCTCTGGATGGCCGTACCCGTGCTGACCTGGTCTGGCCGCTCGTTCGCTTCACGGGTCTGCGGCAGCCTGGTGCGCAGCGCCGGCCTGCCTGAACTGGTCGTGGATAGCGCGCGGGCCTATGTCGAAAAGGCTGTCGCGATCGGTTCTGACCGCGCTCACGCTCAGGCGTTGCGCGCGACCCTGGAGGCCAATCGCGACACCTGTGTCCTGTTTGACATGGACCTGTTGGCCGACAAGCTGGAGGCGCTCTACCGCGAAATGATCGCCGAGCACCAGGCCGGCCGCCGCCCCCGGCCCAATCTCGCCAATCTGACGACCTATCTGGAGGTGGGGCTCTCGCTGGATCGTGATGACCGCGAGTCGCAGAACGAGCCGGACCTCGACGGCGTCTATCGCCTCGAGTTGGCGCGGCGCCACGCCGTCAAGGCCATGGCCCCTGACGGCCGCCTGTGGGAAGGCGAGGGCCGGTGAACCGCGAGCAGCTGCAGGCCCTGAAGCTCGACGGCTATGCGCCGCGTACGATGCTCGACATCGGCGCTCACATCGGCAGCTTCACGCGCGGCTTCCTGCAGGTATTTCCCGATTGTGCGCCGACGCTGGTCGAGCCCAATCCGTTCTGCGAGCCCGATCTTGCGGCCATGCCGTTCGAACGGCACATGGTCGCCGCCTCGCACGAGAACGGCGAGGCCGAACTGTTCCTGACCAAGGAATGGCTGCAGTCGACCGGCACGTCGCTGTATCGCGAGAACACGGACTTCTTCCGTGACGACGTCATGATACGGCGCGTGGTGCCTAAGGCGCGCCTGGACGACCTTTTGGCAGGGCGTCGCTTCGACTTCGTCAAGATCGACACCCAGGGCGCGGAGTTGGATGTGCTGCGCGGCGGCGAGGCCGTGTTGCGCCAAGCCGACTGCATTCTGCTTGAGATTTCAGTCGTCAATTTCAACGAGGGCGCGCCGCCCGCCGAGCTGGTGTTCGAGCAACTGCGGGTGATGGGCTTCGTCCCCGCCGATGTCACCGACTTCCACCGCTTGCGTGGCGTGCGCGACGGCGGCCTCTTGCAGCTGGATTTCCTGTTCAAGCGGCGAGCGGCGCGGCCCTCTCAGTTTGGTCAGCTGACGAGCCTCAATGCGCTGGGGGAGCTGGTCGCCCATCTGCGGGCCCGCAAGGCGCAGGATCCGGCATTCCGCGTGCTTCTGATAGGCGGCGGCCCACCTGGATGGCCCGAGGACCTGCGCGATGTCACCCTGGGCGGGCCAGCGGGGGAGCACGCCGGTGATCTCTCCGATCCGGACACGTATCGCGCCCTACTGGCCCAGGTGGCGCGGGAAGGGCGCTTTGATTACGCCGTCGCGCCGCATGTGCTCCAGACCCTGGCCCGCCCCTCGGTTCTGCTCGAGCGTCTACCCCTGATCGCCGAAGCTGGCTGGATCACGACGCCGTCGCGCTATCTGGAAGTCCTGAAAATCGAGGGCGCGCATCGCGGTTTCGCTCACCACCGGTGGGGCGTGGATAGTGACCGGGGCGTCCTCGTCTTGGCGCCCAAGACCCCGCTCGTCGAGCGCATGACCTTTCCGGGCGAGGGGCAGTGGAGACAGGCGACCGACCGCTTCGAACTGCAGGTCGGCTGGCGCGGTGGGCTGCGCTACGAGATCCTGGCAGGGGAGGGCGTCCTCCCGGGGCAAGAGGCGGCCAGAGCGCTGCTCGGGCGCTTCTTCGAGGGCGTGAGCGCGGAGGATGCGGCGGTGGTCCCCGCGACAGAGACGCCGCTCGATGTCGTCGCAGAGCTGGCCAAGGCGGTGGCCGCCGCGCGCGATACGACCTCCGGCCTGCACCCCCTGGGGCGCATGAAATACTATCATGACGCCGTCAGCCTGATCCTGTGCGAGCCGCTCACTGCCGACCGTCTGGCGCTTTTCGAAACGCTGCTCGACGAGGCGGCGGCGTTGCAGGTGGAGCCGCCCGCGCCTGAGTGGCGCGACTGGGTGATCCACTACCAAGTGGTGATGGAAGCCTTGAGCGGCGCCAGGCTGGACGCGCCAACGCCCGAAGCGGTCGACGATGGTCCGCAAGTCTTCTTGACCGGCGATGGCCGCACGCTCGACGCCGAAGGGCTGAAGGCGCACGCCGACGCCCTGGGCGCCCAGGTCGTGTTCTTCGCCGCCGCCGACGCGCGCTATGTCGAACTCTACGGGCGCTGGCTGGCCTTGTCGGTCATCAAGCACAGCGATGTGCCGTTCCTGGTGGTCATCCACGTGATTGGCGGGGCCGAGCGCCTAGCGGAGGCCGACGCGACGGTCGGCGTGAACGACCCGCGCCTGGTCTTTACCGGCGACGCCTTCGACGCCTCGGTCGTCACCACCCGGTGCTATGAAGCGCCGCCCAAGGGGCTGATCGAAATCCCTGTCGCGCACTATCAGTCAGTGCGTTTCCAGCGCCTGGGCGGGTTGCTGGATCTGCTGCAAAGGCCCGTCTTTGTCTCCGACATTGACCTCTTGCTTCAGCGGGGCGTCGAGGACCTGTTGGACCAGTGGCGCGACGCCGACTTCGTCATCAACGAGAACGAGCGCAACACCCAGGCGGGCTCGCGCATCACCGCCAACCTGCTCTTGGCGCGCCCGACGGCAACGACCGCGATCATGTTGCGCTGGCTGCGGGCCTATCTGGATGATCGGCTGTCGCGCGAGACGGTCACGCGCTGGATCGATCAGGTCGCCCTGAACCTGGCGCGCCATCACCTGGCGCTGCAGGTTCCGGACGCCAAGATCGGTGCTTTCGACACTCTGAGCGACATCAACAACGTGATGTTCAGCGAGTACGTGCCCGGCCATCCGTTCCGGTTTCTGTCGCTGTACCACGGCTTCGATACGTCGACCCTGGAGGAGTAGGGCGCTCAGAACGCGACGCGGGCCCGCATCAGGGTGGCGTCGCCGCAGCGACCCCAAAGGTCCGCGCCGTCATCTGTCAGCCGCCCCTCCGCCGTGACCGTCTCGCCGGCGAAGGCGGGCTTGAGCGCTCGGAACGAGAAACGGCTGATCGCTTGGCGAGGCATGGCGTCCAGCACCATCAGGGCGATCAGGGGGCCATGGACGACAAGGCCTGGATAGCCCTCGACCTGCGTCGCATAGCCCAGGTCGTAGTGGATGCGGTGGCTGTTCGAGGTTGCGGCGGAAAAGGCGAACAGCAGGACCGGGTCGGTTGCGGTGTCCCGGCTCCAACCAGCTGTCGCGGGAGGCTCGCTGTCGGCCACGCGCGGCGCCGGTGGCGCGCTCGTATAGACGATGGTCTGACGCTCCCGCACGCGGATCTCGCCCGCCTGTGAGACCATGCGATCGACGGTGACGAAGGTGAGGGGCCCGCTGGCGCCGGGCTTTTCTTCAATACTGGCGACCCTTTCAACCAGCTCCGTCTCCCGGCCCGCCAGCAGCGCGCCGGAGAAGGTCATGTCGGCCGAGGCGAACATCCGGCGCGGCGCTTCGATCGGCGGCAGGAACAGGCCACGACGCGGGTGGCCGTCAGGGCCGAGATCCGCGCGCAACACGGGCTCTGCCAAGCAAGCCCAGTGCCAAGCGGGCGGGACCTCGGAGGGCGGCGGTCGATTCAGCAACGCGGCCAGCCTGGCGAGGTCGGAGGCCTCCAGCACGGCGGTCCTCTTGCGCGTCCGCCCGATCCAGCTCGCGTGCGGCGACATCAGTAGGAGCGCGGCAGGCCGAGCACATGCTCGGCGACATAGGCCAGGATCAGGTTCGTCGAGATCGGGGCCACCTGATAGAGGCGCGTCTCGCGGAACTTGCGCTCGATGTCATACTCCTCGGCGAAGCCGAAACCGCCGTGCGTCTGCAGGCACATGTCGGCCGCCGCCCACGAGGCCTCGGAAGCCAGCATCTTGCCAATATTGGCCTGTTCGCCGCAGGGCTGGCCCGCGTCGTAGCGCGCCGCCGCGTCATAAATGGTCAGGCGCGCGGCGTGGGTCTGGGCGTAGGCGCGGGCGATCGGGAACTGCACGCCCTGGTTCTGGCCGATCGGACGTCCGAAGACGACGCGGCTGTTGGCGTAGTCCCGCGCCTTGCCGATCAGCCAGGCGGCGTCGCCCAGGCATTCGGCTCCGATCAGGATCCGCTCGGCGTTCATGCCGTCGAGGATGTAGCGGAAGCCCTTGCCTTCCTCGCCGATCAGGTTGTCGGCCGGGATCACGAGGTTGTCGAAGAACACCTCCGTCGTGGCGTGGTTCAGCATGGTGGCGATCGGCTTGATCGTCAGGCCATTGCCCAGCGCGGCGCGCATATCGACCAGGAACACCGACAGGCCGTCGGCCTTGCGCGTCACCTGGTCCTTGGGCGTGGTGCGGGCGAGCAGCACCATCAGGTCGGAGTGCTCGGCGCGGCTGGTCCAGACCTTCTGGCCGTTGATCACATAGGTGTCGCCCTCGCGTCGGGCGAAGGTCGAGATCGAGGTGGTGTCGGTGCCAGCCGTCGGCTCGGTGACGCCGAAGGCCTGCAGCCGGATCGAACCGTCGGCGATGCGCGGCAGCCAGGTCTCTTTCTGCGCGCTCGAGCCGTGCCGGAGCAACGTGCCCATCGTGTACATCTGCGCGTGCAGGGCTGCGGCGTTGCCGCCGCTGGCGTGGACCTCTTCCAGGATCGCCGCCGCCGCCGTCAGACCAAGCCCGCCGCCGCCATATTCTTCAGGGATCAAAACGCCGAGGAGGCCAGCCTTGGTCATCGCCCCGACGAAGTCGGTCGGATAGGCCTTCTCGCGGTCCAGGCCGCGCCAATAGGGCGGGGGGAAATCGCGGCAAAGGGCCCGCACCGTATTGCGCAGGGCCTCGATCAGTTCCGGATCGGCGAGCGACATCAGACGCGCTCGAAGGCCAGGGCCGCCCCCTGTCCGACGCCGATGCAGAGGGTGGCCAGACCCCGCTTGCCGCCGCTCGCCTCCAGCTGACGCAGGGCGGTGAGCACCAGCCGCGCGCCGGAAGCACCCAGCGGGTGGCCCAGCGCGATGGCGCCGCCATTGGCGTTCACATGCGCGCCGTCGTCGGGCAGACCCAGCTGGCGCAGCACCGCCAAGCCCTGGGCGGCGAAGGCCTCGTTCAGCTCGACGGCGTCGAAGTCGCCGATGGCGAGACCCGTCTTGGCCAAGAGCTTGCGGACGGCCGGAACCGGCCCGATCCCCATCACGCGCGGCTCGACCCCGGCAGTGGCGTAGCCGGTGATCCGGGCGCGCGGCGTGAGGCCATGGCGCTTCACCGCGTCTTCGGAGGCGATGATCAGGGCGACCGCGCCGTCATTGACGCCCGAGGCGTTGCCCGCCGTGACCGTGCCGCCCTCGCGGACGATCGGCTTCAGCTTGGCCAGGGCCTCCATCGTTGTCTCACGGGGGTGTTCGTCGCGATCGACGATCGTCGGACCCGCCTTGCCGGGAATCTCGACGGGCGTGATCTCACCGGCCAGGAAGCCGTTAGCTTGGGCGGCGGCCGCCCGCGCCTGGCTGCGCAGGGCGAAGGCGTCCTGATCCGGGCGATTGACGCCGTAGTCGGTGGCGACGTTCTCGGCCGTCTCGGGCATGGAGTCGACGCCGTACAGCTTTCGCATGGCCGGGTTCACAAAGCGCCAGCCTATCGTGGTGTCGAAGATCTCGGCGTTGCGGGAGAAGGCGCTGTCGGCCTTGCCCATCACGAAGGGCGCGCGGCTCATGCTCTCGACCCCGCCGGCGATGACGAGGTCATTGTGGCCCGAGGCGATGGCGCGGGCGGCGTAGCCCACGGCCTCCAGGCCCGAGGCGCAGAGGCGGTTCACTGTCACGCCGGGCACCGACACCGGGTAGCCGGCCAGCAGCAGGGCCATGCGGGCGACGTTGCGGTTGTCCTCCCCCGCCTGGTTGGCGCTGCCCAGCACCACCTCGTCGATCGCGGCCAGGTCCAGGCTCGGGTTGCGCGCGGCCAGAGCCTTCAGCGGGATCGCGGCCAGATCGTCGGCGCGCACTTTCGAGAGCGACCCGCCGTAGCGACCGATCGGGGTGCGGATCCCGTCACAGATATAGGCGGTCGTCATGCGAGCTCTCCCATCGTCGCGATCAAACACTTGTTAGATGGGCGAGGTCAGCGCCTCAACGGTTTTCGAAATCGGGGCGGCGCAGTGCGGGCCGAGGTCAGGATCAATTCACCAAGCGGTCGCTTGGCCGCCCGCGCGGCCCTCGTTCGCCCAGCTGATTTCACAAGAGAATGGTGGGGCCCCAGGATTTGCGCTTGGGCCCGCTGGTTACGGGTCGCTCAGGAAGTGCGCCAAGGCTCTAAGAAGCTAGGAGGCCAGCGGGTTTTGGCAAGCCCGCTGGCCGGCTCGAGAGCGAACTAAAGCAGCTCATAGGCTGGGAGGGTCAGGAACTCCTCCAGGCGATCTGAAAGGACCATCTGGGTGAAGATGTGGGCGGCTTCTTCCAGGCGGAGCGAGCCGAAGTCGCGCCGCAGGTCCGCCATCTCCTGGGTGAACAGGCTGACGAACAGTTCCGAGGATAAGACCCGACCATCGTCGAGATCGGCGCCGAGGCGCACCCATTGCCACAGCTGGGTGCGGCATATCTCGGCTGTCGCGGCGTCTTCCATCAGGTTGTAGAGCGGCACCGCGCCTCGCCCTTCCAGCCAAGCCTGGGTGTAGCGGACACCGACCCGGATGTTCTCGCGCACGCCGGCCTCGGTGCGGACGCCCTCATGCAACTCCAGCATCTGGGGTTGGGTGATGTCCAGCGAGCCGAGCTTCTTGGTCAGTTGGTTGGGCGTCGGCATCAGGCGATCGAACACCTCCATGGCCACGGGCACCAGGTCGGGGTGTGCGACCCAGGTGCCGTCGTGGCCGGCGCCAGCTTCGCGCTCCTTGTCGGCCTTGACCTTGGCGAAGGCCGCCTGGTTGGCCGCGTCGTCGCCCTTGACCGGGATCTGCGCGGCCATGCCGCCCATGGCGAAGGCGCCGCGTCGATGGCAGGTCTGGATCAGCTTCAGCGAATAGGCGCCGAGGAAGGCCTTACCCATCACCATGGCCGAGCGATCCGGCGTCAGGAACTCAGGACGACGGCCGAGGCGCTTGATGAACGAGAAGATGTAGTCCCAGCGACCGCAATTCAGACCAACGATATGGTCCTTCAGCTCGAACAGGATCTCGTCCATCTCGAACGCAGCCGGGATCGTCTCGATCAGCACCGTCGCCTTGATCGTTCCCACTGGCAGGCCGAGCGCTTCTTGGGCGCGAATGAACACGTCGTTCCACAGACGCGCTTCCAGATGGCTCTCGAGCTTGGGCAGATAGAAGTAGGGGCCCGAACCCTGGGCGATCGCGGCCTTGGCGTTGTGGAAGGCGTAGAGGCCGAAATCGAACAGAGCGCCGGCCACGACCTGGCCGTCGACCTCGACATTGCGCTCGGGCAGATGCCAGCCACGCGGTCGGATTTTCAGGACGGCCGGGGTCTTGCCCATGGCGTAGGCCTTGCCGGACTTAGCATCGACGTGGGTCAGTTCGCCCGACCAGCGGTCCTTGAGATTGATCTGACCTTCGACGACGTTGGCCCAGGTCGGCGCGGTGGCGTCCTCGAAGTCGGCCATGAACACCTTGGCCCCGCAGTTCAGGGCGTTGATGATCATCTTGCGGTCGACCGGCCCGGTGATTTCGACGCGGCGATCCAGCAGGTCGTCGGGAATGGTTGCGACGGTCCAGTCGGCGCTCCGGATCGACGCGGTCTCGTCCAGGAAGTCGGGCAGTTCGCCAGCGTCAAAGCGCGCCTGGCGCGCCTGGCGGGCTTCCAGCAACTGGCGGCGACGGCCGTCGAAACGACGGTGGAGGTCGGCGACGAAAGCCAGCGCTTCGGGGGTGAGTACTTCCGCAGCTCGGCCTTCAACGGGACCGATGACCTGGATGTTGGCGGCGATGTCGAGCGGCATGGGAAGCTTTCCGTAGGGTGGGATCGGCTCCCCGGATGTCCGGGGAGCCGTCATCGGGACTCTGGTCGGTTCTTGATGGCTAGGCGCTCTTTTCGGCGCCCTTTTCACGAACGGTCGGGACGATCTGATCGCCCCAGTTACCTGCGCCGTCATGATGGCGCGAGGTCCGCACCAGCTCCACCGAATAGCCGGCGGCGATGGCGCGACGCACCGCGTCATTCAGGCGGTGGGAGGCCTCGGCGAGCCGTTCGACGGCGCGCTTTTCCTCATCGGCGTCTGGCATGGTGGCGGGAGAGAATGCGGTCATGGCTCTGCTCCTGGGCTTGATGTGTCCGGCCTATTCGGCCGCGAACTGGTTCATGGTGTTGGCGTGGCCGCCGGCCTTCAGGGCGCGCTCGCCGGCGACCATCTCCTTGAAGGTGTCGCCAAGATCCGAGCCGACCTCGTGCTGGTGCTTGACGGCCGACACGCCGCGGCGGATTTCCTCGCGCTGCACCGTGTTGACATAGGCCTGCATGCGATCCTCGCCGAAGTAGCCGCGTGACAGCTCGTCCACGCTCTTAGCGGTCAGGTGGAAGGTCGGCAGGGTGATCAGGTTGTGGAACACGCCGGCGCGGGCGGCGATGTCGACCTGGAAGCGGGCCAGACGCTCATCGGCTTCGCGGCCCAGGTCGCTCTTGTCGTATTCGGCCGACATCAGGGCGTTGCCGTCCGGGTAGCTGTCCTTGTGGATCTTGCCCTCGGCGATCCACTGGTCACGCACCTGCTTGCGCAGATTGAGCGTCCAGTTAAACGACGGCGAGTTGTTGTAGGTCAGCTTGGCGTTCGGCACGACCTTGCGGACCTCGGCCACCATCGAAGCGATCTCGTCGACATTGGGGGTGTCGGTTTCGATCCACAGCAGGTCGGCGCCGCCCTGGGTCAGGTTGGCGATGCAGTCCTCGATGACGCGCTGGCGGCCGGTGCCGTCCTGGAAGGCGAACAGGCCGTTGGGCATGCGCACCGGCTTGACGAAGGCGCCGTCCTTCATGATCGCCAGCTCGCCGTCCTTCAGCGGGTTCTCGGGCGTGATTGGCTCGGTCTTCAGCCACTTGATGTAGTCGGCGGCGAGATCGCCTTCGCCCTGGCTGACAGGGATCTTCTGGGTCAGGCCCGCGCCCAGGCTGTCGGTGCGGGCGACGATGACGCCCTCGTCCACGCCCAGCTCCTCGAAGGCCAGGCGGCAGGCGCGCAGCTTCTCGATGAAGTCTTCGCGCGGCACGGTGACCTTGCCATCCTGGTGGCCGCACTGCTTGGCGTCCGAAACCTGGTTTTCGATCTGCAGGCAGCAGGCGCCGGCCTTGATCATCTCCTTGGCCAGCAGATAGGTGGCGTGCTCGTTGCCAAAGCCCGCGTCAATGTCGGCGATGATCGGCACGACGTGGGTCTCGAAGTTGTCGATCGCCTTGATCGCCGCCTGCTCGGCGACCTGATCGCCGGCCTTGCGGGCGGCGCGCAGGGTCTTGAAGAGGTCGTTGATCGCCACTTCGTCGGCCTGGCGCAGCGAGACGTAGATTTCTTCGATCAGGTCGACGACCGAGGTCTTCTCGTGCATCGACTGGTCGGGCAGGTGGCCGAAGCGGTTGCGCAGGCCCGCGACCATCCAGCCCGACAGATAAACATAGGCGCCCTTGGTCGTGCCGCGCAGGCGCTTGACCGCCTTGATCATCTGCTGGGCGTGGAAGCCCGACCAGCAGCCCAGCGACTGGGTGAACTTGGAGCTGTCACGGTCGTACTCGGCCATGTCGGCGCGCATGACCGGGGCCATGGCGCGGGCGATATCCAGGTGCGTGTTGAAGGTGTTTTGCAGCTTCAGCTGGATGATGTCGTCGACATCGACGCCGCCCGGCGTCACGCCTTGCGGGTAGCGCGCCAGCAGGGCGTCGCGGTGTTCGGCATAGGTCTTGCGCTGCGTCATGGTCGTTCGATCCCACTACAGTGGCCGAGGCGGTGAAGCCTTGCGGGTCCAGGAAAACTCGTGAGGGAGAGCTAGCGCTGCGCTGCGGGATCGGTCGAACCTATTGAAGGTGATTTGTCAAAGATCGACTTTGTAATTCGTGTAAAGTCGTGACAAATTGACGGAATGGCTACGCTCGACAAGAAGCAGAACGACAAGAAGCTGTTCCTGGGGGGGCGGCTGAAGCGGTTGCGCCGCGACTTGGGCGTCACCCAGGCGCGCATGGCCGAAGAGCTGGGCGTCTCCGCCAGTTATCTGAACCTGCTCGAGCGCAACCAGCGACCTGTCACGGCGCAAATCCTGCTACGCTTGGCCGACGCCTACGATCTGGATTTGCGTAGCCTCTCGGCGGATGACCCGGGCGGCGGCGCGGGGCTGGAGGAGGTGCTGGCCGACAAGATGTTCACCGACCTTGGCGTCTCGCGCCACGAGGCCGCCGAGGTGGCTGAGCTATCTCCCGGCCTAGCGGAGGCCATGACGCGGCTTTATCGCGCCTATCTTGATCGCGGCCGGCTGATCGACCTCGGCGCGTTCGAGCGTCCGGATGGGACGGGTCCGGCTTCCGACCAGTCATCGCCGACCGACTGGGTCCGAGACCTCGTCGGCGCCCAGCGCAACCACTTCGCCGAGCTCGAGACCTTGGCTGAAAAGATCGTCGCCCAACTGAAGGCCGATCCGCAGGACCTTGCGCCAGCGGTGCGCGAACGCCTGCAGAGCAAGTTCGGGGTCCACACGCGGATCATGCCGGTCGAGGTGATGACCGGCTCGCTGCGTCGCTATGACCATCACCGCAAGCGCCTGATGCTGTCGGAGACCCTGGCTCAGGCCAGCCGCACCTTCGGCATGTGCTACCAGTTGGGTCTCATGGAGGGCGGCGAAGTGCTGTCCGACCTGACCGACCGGTTCAAGGCCCCCGACCGCGCCACGCGCCAGTTGCTGAAGGTGTTCCTCGACAGCTACCTTGCCGCCGCGATCATGATGCCCTACGAGCCGTTTCTGGCGGCCATGGAGGCCAGCGGCTACGATATCGAGCGCGTTCGTCCCCGCTTCGGCATAAGCTACGAACAGGCCGCGCAGCGCCTGACCACGTTGGGCCGTGCGGGCTCGCGCGGAGTGCCATTCTTCATGATGCGGCTGGACGCGGCGGGCAACATTTCAAAGCGCTACGCGGCGGGGCCCTTTCCGTTCTCGCGCTTCGGCGGCGCCTGTCCGCGCTGGAATGTCCACGACAGCTTCAAGACGCCTGGCCGGATTGTGACCCAGGTCATCGAGACGCCAGATGGCGAGCGCTACTTCACGCTGTCACGCACGGTGCGTCGGGTGTCGGGGCTGCAGGCGGGGCTTGAGGATGAACTGGTCGTGGGGCTGGGCTGCGAACTGAAATACGCGAGCAAGCTGGTCCAGGCGCGGGGGCTCGACATCGCCAACCCCATCACGGTCGAGATCGGCCCTTCTTGTCGGATCTGCGAGCGTCCAGCCTGTCCGCAACGCGCGGCCGCGCCGATCAATCGCACCCTCTTGGTCGAAGAGAGCAGCAAGTCCCTGTCGCCGTTCCCGTTCGTGCAGTAGCGCCCGCTGCGAGGCGAAAGTCCGCAGGCTAAGGCGAGCGCGCGCGAAACTCTGGAGGAATGTCGAGACCACTGGTCCATCCCAAGCGACTAAACCGCCTGGCGTCTTCGTCCGATCGCAATTCGAACACCTGCAGGCGGCCGTTCGCGCGATCATTGACTAAAGCGCCCGTGCGGCGCCCGACGAAAGACGACGGCGCATCGACGGGAGCGAGTCCAACAATTCAGAGGGTTTTCAGGGGCGGCGCCCAAGTCGGCCTCAGCGGAAGGCCGGGTTCTCCAAGAGGAGAGTGGTGGGTGTACAAGGATTCGAACCTTGGACCCGCTGATTAAGAGTCAGCTGCTCTACCAACTGAGCTATACACCCATTCGACGATCCGAAGCACTTGCGAGCCCCGGCGGCGAGGCGCGGAACATACGCAATGATTTTGGGAGCGCAAGCGCTTTTTTCATGGCCAGACGAGATATTAGCGGCGCGGTGGATTTCGCGTACCTGGAAGGGTTCGCGGCCGGGGATTTCGCGGTGGTCGACGAGGTGCTGGCGCTGTTTCGCGAACAGGCCGCGTTGTGGGCGCCGATGCTGGATCCGTCTCATCCAGGGTGGAAGGACGCCGTCCATACGGTGAAGGGCGCGGCTCGGGGCGTTGGGGCTTTCGCTCTGGGCGAGGTCTGCGAGCGCTGCGAAGCGGGCCAGGAGAGCCTTGAGGGGGTCAAGACGGCTTTGGACGTCGCGTTGTTGGATATCGCTGCCTACGTGCACGAACAGGCCCTGCGTTCGCTGAAGATCTAGCCCAAGAAAAAGGGCCGAAGCTTGCGCTTCGGCCCGCAGGAGGGTGGAGGGGGGGCGCGCTAGAAGGTGGCGCGCAGGGTCACCTGATAGGTGCGGCCGTCATAGTCGATGAAGCGCGGCAGCATCGGGTCGTTCTCGTACTCGGCGCGCTGGGCGTTCGTCAGGTTGAAGGCGTCGACCGACACCGTCATGCTGTCGGTGAGCTTGTAAGAGGCCGAGGCGTCCAGCTGGCTACGCGCCTTGACGGTCCGGGCGTCGCCGACAAACGAGTTGCCAGCGGCCAAGTCGTACTTGTCGCGCCAGTTGTAGACGAGGCGCAGTCCGCCCCAGCCGGCTTCATAGTAGCCAATGAGGTTGAGGTTGTTCTTCGACACGCTCGGCAGGGTGATCTTCTTGCCCGCCGTGTCGACGCCGTCGATCTTCGTGTACGAGTAGTTGAACGCGCCCCCGAAGTTTTTCCAGAAGCCCGGCAGGAAATCGAGGTTTTGCTGGATGTTGAACTCCAGGCCCGTCACCGTCATCGGTGACTGGTTGGTCCGGCCGCTGACGCGCACCTCGGCGTTCTTCAGGACGCCGCCCGAACCCACGAAGCGGTTAGAGCTGACGCACTTGGGTGAGCCGGCCGAGGTGTCGATGGTCAGTGTGCCGAGGTCAACATCGATGCCGTCGATCTTGCCGCTGGCCGGGCATAGGACCGACGGGTCGGTGATCGGGCCGATATAGCCCTTGATCTCCTTGCGGTAGGCCGCCAGCGAGATCATCCCGCCCGGACGGTTGTACCACTCCAGCGACGCGTCGAACGAGTCGGCGGTGTAGGGCTTGATGTCCGTGGCGCCCAGCGTGACCGTGTAGACAGGGTCGGTCGGCGGGTTCACGTCCACCGGGACCTGGACGAAGGTCGTCGGGACGTTGTCGCGCGGCTGGGGACGCACATAGGTGCGATAGGCTGCGGCGCGGAACACCAGATCGTCGCGGAGGTCGGCCATGAAGATAGCCGACGGGAGCCAGTAATCGTACTCGTTCTTCCGCACTGAGGTGCTTAGCGAGTGGTTGATCGGACCGGCTTGGTTCGACAGGGCGGTGGTGCAGTTCTTACAGTTCAGTGCGACGATCTTCTGCTCGGTGCGCTCGTAGCGCGTGCCGACCGTGCCGCGGAACGGGATGCTGAGCAGCTCGCCCTTGAACTTCGCGGCCGCATACGCCGAGTAGACGTCGTTCTGGTTGCTGAAGTTGTTGTTCCAGTAATTGCCGTCCGTGTAGTTGTTCACGAACCCGTAGGGCGTGAGAAACACGCCGGGCGCGCCCAGCTGGAACTGGTCGGGAAGGCCGTTGGGGTTCAGCGCCGTGCGAAGGTTGGTGTTCAGCGGCGTGATCGCCTTCAACACTCGCTGGATGTCCACCGTCATCCAGTTGCTCGTCGCGCCGGGTGCCTTGCCGCCAAAGAAGTCGTTCGCATACGAAAACTGGGACGCCATGTCCGGCGTGATGTTTTGCGTCTGAGCGCCCAGGGCGGTGTTGCGCGAGCCGCTGGAGGTGAACTTGGCGTGCTCGGCGCGGCCGCCGAACTGCAGAACGGTGAAGAACCCGTCCAGGGTGCGTTCGAAATCGACCTGGAAGGCGTCGAGTTCGTTCTCTGCCTTCCCGTTCGTGCCGGTGACGCCAAAGCGGTCGGCGGCGGTCGTGGCGCTCTGGCCTGGCATGGGCGCGCCGGCCTGGGTGGTGGCCGTCGCGGTCGCCGGAATCGTGAAGCCGCCGCTGGGCAGGTGGGTCGCCTTGGGCGTCGTCAGGTTCGCCGAGTAGTTCGACAGGTCTGAGCCGCCAAGGTTCACCAGAGCAACGATGCCGTTCAACCCGGCGGGGCCAAGATTGCGATACGGATTCTGGACGACGTCGAACTCGATCTGGTTGGCGTAGGCCTTGGCGCGCGAAACGGTCAGGGTGGCGGTCGCCTTCCAGTCGTCGTTCTTGAACTCCAGGCTTGGATTGATGGCCCAGGTCGAGTTCTCCGCCGGCTCGGAGCGGACCGAGTCGAATGTGTTGATGTTCTCGGCCTTGAACGAGTTGATGTAGGCGCGGTCACCATTCGGCGTCTTGACGATGTACGGCGTGCCGATGTCGCTGATCTTGGCGACAGCCGAAGTCGCGGTCAGGCCCGTGTTGGTGCCGTTGCCGGCGCCAGCGTCGATATAGAGCAGGTGGTTCGTGGCCTCATCCAGCTTGCGCTTGGTGATGAAGGCGTTGGTCCCGAACTTCCAGGAGTCGTTGATCCGGTACTCAAAGCCCGTCGAAGCCGATAGGGTCGAGCCGCGGTTGAACTTCACCAGCTGGCGGGTCTGGCTGGGATAGTAGACGCCGCCGGGGTTCTGAGCGATCAGAGCGTCGTAGACCGGGTTCGAGCCGGCGGCGGCCTGGTTGCCGACCTGGATAGCGCCCAGACGATTGCCCCAGGAGTTCACCGTGATCGAGTCGCGGCGGAACTTCTCGTCCTTCCACGCCACCACGCCGAACACGGCGAAGTCGTCCGTCAGGTGCTTATTGTAGCCCAGCGAGGCGAGCGGGCTGCCAAGGCTTCCCAGGTCATTGTACTCGTAGGACAGCTTCGCGAAGCCGCCATCCTTGCGCGACAGGGCGGGGTTGATCCGAAGGTCGACATTGCCCGAAAGGCCACCGGCCAGGTTCGAAGCCGAGGGCGTCTTGATGACGTTGATGGCGGTGAAGATGTCCGAGTTGAAGGCGCCCAGCGGGGTCGAGCCATTCAGGATCGGATCGGCGAAAGCGCCGCCATTCAGCGTGGTGCGGGCAAAGCTGCCGGGCAGGCCGCGCAGGCTGATCGTAGCGTTGCGGCTGCCGGCTTCACGGTTGATCTGGACGCCGGGGATGCGCTGGATGGCCTCGCCGACATTGAGATCAGGAAAGCGGCCCAGGCCGTCGGACGAGATGCCGTCTGAGATTTCCAGCGTCTCGCGTTTGGTCGCGATCGCGTTGGCGTAGGCTTGCCGGAAGCCGGTCACGACAACGGCCTCTACGGTCTCAGTGTCCGCCTTCTGAGCGTCCGTGGTTTGGGCTAGCGCGCCACCACCGACCGTAAGGGCGGCGCAGGACGCCAGCAGAGCGGCGCGCAGTGTGAAGGTGTTACGTGCATGGATCATGAGAATGCCTCCCCCGGCGCACTGACTGGCGCCCTGGGGCGACTTATCCGACCAGTTCGCGCCGTTGTCAATAATTGGTAATGCCAATTTATCGACGGGGTTGCTGACTTGGTCAGGCCAGGCCGTTCGCACGGTAAAGCGGCTAGATTTGCCTCTCCGAACGGCCTAAGAGCGCCTTTCACGACTAGTACTGTTTGGCTCGAGTGATTTCGGCGCCGTCGTTACCGGCCTAATGGTCCGCCTAGCTCGCATTTGTGCGACCAATGGTCTGACCAGATAGCTTGGTGTGACTTGACCGCTCGGACGCAGGCCCCGGCAGGCCCGCGGATAAAGGAAGCGTAATTGGCGGTTGGGCTCCACCGCGTCTAGAAGAGTGGCTCTGACATCAGGAGTCTTTCATGCCTACCAGCCCCTGGAGCCACCAGCGAAACGCCAATGTCGCTGACGACATCGACTTCGAGATCAAGGGCGAGGATCTCCAGTTCGTTGAGATCGAGCTCGATCCGGGCGAAAGCGCGGTGGCTGAAGCCGGCGCCTTTGTCTGGAAGGACGCCACCGTGCAGATGACCACGGTGTTCGGTGACGGCGCGGCCGACCAGGGCGGCGGCTTTATGGGCAAGCTGCTTGGGGCCGGAAAGCGTCTGATCACGGGCGAGAGCCTCTTCACGACGGTCTTCACGCATCACGGGACCGGCAAGGCCCGCGTGGCGTTCGCCTCGCCCACGCCCGGCACGATCCTGCCGCTGAATCTGGGCCAACTGGGCGGGACGCTGATCTGCCAGAAGGACAGCTTCCTTGCGGCCGCGCGCGGCGTGTCGATCGGGCTACACTTCCAGAAGCGGATGATGACCGGCCTGTTCGGCGGCGAAGGTTTCATCATGCAGCGCCTGGAAGGCGATGGCTGGGTGTTCGTCCAGATGGGCGGCACGTTGGTGGAGCGCACCCTGGCTCCGGGCGAAGAGCTGCACATCGATACGGGCTGTCTGGCGGCCTACACGCCGGACGTCGACTTCGACCTCGTCATGGCCGGCGGCGTGAAGAGCGTTCTGTTCGGCGGCGAAGGTCTGTTCTTCGCCCGCGTTCGCGGTCCCGGGAAGGTCTGGATCCAGTCCCTGCCGTTCGCGCGTCTGGCCGGCCGCATGCTGCAGGCCGCCAACCACCAGGGCGGCAACCAGGGCGAAGGCTCGATCCTCGGCGGTCTTGGCCGGATGATCGACGGGAACTGAGGCGGCGCACGACGCCCCCTCCGTCTCGCTGCGTGTCCGCAGCGATCCACCTCCCCCGCGTGCGGGGGAGGAAGGGTAATATCCTCCCCCG
>OFDC01000729.1_pt1 | contig 21729 bp, 20 predicted proteins | sample 1520941 | NCBI WGS metagenome assembly OFDC01 (sample SAMEA94258168, study PRJEB24077) | hot springs metagenome | biome: Aquatic biome; feature: Water | place: India | collected 2012-12-06 | depth 5 m | reverse complement strand
TAAATGGTAGCCAGCCTAATGATTTACGTTTTGAATTTGGGTTGTTGGTTCGCCAGTTTAGTTTGGCTTTTTTGAATTGCTTTCGAGCTTTGGCGTGGGTTTCATTGATTGCCTGAATAGTCTGACTGTGTAAGCCTAGCAGTTCACCGCTACCTTTGGTGTAGTCGTTCAAATCATACGCACTAAAGAACTTGCCAGTACGCTTAAGATGCTCATAGCTTAACGCATTGACATAATTCCACACGAAATTAACTGCACCGCTTAGACGGTTAAGCTTTGCTGTGTGTTTATCTCGTATGCGTAACTTGAGTGTTTTCATGCAAATTATTTTAGCAAAATTTATGCAAGCGTTATTATGCAAGCGTTATAGTGTATGAGTTGCCTTATATCCACCGCCTAAAGTCGGTGGTTTTACGGCAAGGTCAGATAAAAAAGGCAGTGTATTAATCACACTGTCTTTTTTTATAACTAAATTAATCCATAAAAATCAGCGTTGCCATTCTACCTGTCGCAGGCAATTGATGCTGGATTTGCCGACGATACGAATAAAATCGTGCATCACCATGGCTATCTAAACCACTTTTATGCACCTGATGTATACCACAAGCCTTGAGCTGTAATGCCGCTATTGCAGGCAAATCGGCAAAATAATGACCGACCTTATCAGCATTTGGCTGAAACAACTGGGTAGCGACAGCCTCAGATACGTTTAACACTGATAACACGGCATCTTTGACACGACTGTCCACTTCATAGCTTGATTGTGCGATGCTAGCGCCTATCCAAGCGTGCCACCCACGAGTGACCTTCTGCATTTCGGCAGGCGCATTGTTCCCCGCGGCAAAGTCAAACTGGTGTACCATTTTTTGTACTGTTTTTGCAATGATATTTTTATTAAGACCTTGCCAGCCAGCGTGAATCGCCGCAATTAGCTTGTTATCATCTGCTGCATCGGTGGCTATCATGACGGGTACACAATCTGCCGTCATAACCGCTAAGGCAACATTAGGCAAACGAGTAATATGCGCATCAGCCGATATCGCTGCTGCGCCAATTTTATCGGTAACCTGATAAACGTCGTTACCATGGATTTGATTAAGCCAATGAATGCTGTTTAATGCAGGATGATATTGTTGCAAGGATTGCAGCAAATGCGCACGATTTTGATGCACCTGCATGCTATCATCCCCTACATGCAAGCCTAGATTAAATTGACCATACACAGCATTCAAACTAGACTGCCCCACTGCATCATTGCTTAAATTGCTTAAATTGCTTGAAATGCTTGGCATAAACTCACAGCCAGATAGGGTTTGAACCACGGTTACCCCTTGGCTTGGTGCATGCGTCAGTTCAATCCAGTGTGAATGCTTATCTGTCATTATTGGGCTCTTAGGTATTGGGGACTTAGGTATTGGGGACTTAGTTATTAGGCTCTTAGGTATTGGGCTATAAGTTGGCTTGTGAATGATTTGTCGATTAAAACGCATCGCCAGGCACATACACCTCACCCACCATCAGACGGCGCGCTGAACGGCTCATAGACACTTTTTTGGCTTGCCATTTGCCATCCACTTGCATAGACTCACCCCCGACCAGTAGCGTGCCTGATGGGTGACCAAAGCGTACTTCAGACAACGCTTTGCCACCTGCCGCTTGGTTGACTAGCGTACCTTTAATGGTCGCTGCAGTGCCAATCGCAACCGAGGCTGTACCCATCATGGCATGGTGCAGTTGACCCATGCTCATCGCGCGGGCAAGCAAATCAATATCGCCTGCCTTGACTGCTTTGCCACTAGAGGCGGTATAATCAGCGGGGGGTGCAACCCAAGCAATTTTTGGGGTATGCTGACGGGTTTGAGCTTCTGTTAACGCTGCAATCAGTCCCATTTTAACTGCGCCATGAGCACGGATTTTTTCAAGCTTAGCCAAAATTTCTTGGTTGCTGTTGATATCTTTTTGCAGCTCAGCGCCCGTAAAACCTAAGTCTTTGGCATTTAAAAAAATCGTTGGGATACCTGCATTGATCATCGTAACGTCAAATTCACCGATTTCAGGTACATTAAGTTTGTCAATCAAGTTGCCCGTCGGGAACATATCGCCATCGCTATCCACAGGGTCGATAAATTCAATTTTGACTTCAGCTGCTGGGAAAGTCACACCATCTAGCGCAAAATCGCCCGTTTCTTGCACTTGACCATCGGTCATGGGTACATGCGCGATGATGGTTTTGCTGATATTTTGCTGCCAAATTCGGACTTCACAAATGCCATTTTGGGGCACTTTACTGGCATCCACCAAGCCATTGGCAATCGCAAATGAACCGACTGCAGCGGTTAAGTTTCCACAGTTACCTGACCAATCAATCATCGCTTTGTCAATGGCGACCTGACCGAATAAATAATTCACATCATGATCGGCAACGTCTGTTTTTGACAAAATTACCACTTTGGAGGTTGATGATGAGCCATTCCCCAAACCGTCAATTTGCTTACCATACGGATCTGGACTACCAACTACCCGCAGTAAAAAGCTATCTCTGGCTTGCCCTGGGGTTTGGCAGCGTTCAGGTAGGTCATCAAGCTTGAAAAAAGTACCTTTTGATGTACCACCGCGCATATAGGTAGCTTTAACAGCGACTTGTGGGGCAAAATGGGCCATGTTCATATCCTTATGGTGGCAGGCGAAAAATCGAAGCATCAATTTGTTTTATGGTTAGTCACATGACTACATTAAAAACATGCTAAAACAAATTGATGACTGGGTGGCATACGTTGAACACGTCATTTAACAGTGGTTTACGTTAGTATTGCTCGTTTTTTTCTTCAATGGTTAATTTGACATTGGTGTCGGTTGGGACTTTTTCATGCGATACTGACTTGGTCGATTTGTCTGTACTTGTGCTAGCCGCTGACTTAGTAGCGGTTGATTTGCTATCAGCATTTGAGGTGGTTGGCTCAGATTTTTTATCCGATATTTTATCTGCGCTATCTGATTGCGTGTTTTTCTCGTCTGATGTGTTGTTCACGTCAGTCTTGGTTTTTTCACTGTCGTTTTTTTCACTGTCTGTTTTTGGTTGTTCTGTGGTTTGTTTTTTGACAGGTTTGGTGGTTGAATTTTGGCTGTTGTTGGCAGCGACACTGGGTCTGCTAGTCACAGGTGGCAAAACAGCGATAGCGCCTGCCGAAGAACCAGTTAAGGGCGTATTAGAGGGCTGGGTCAGCGTTTGCGCTAATGCCGAATTTGCCATAATCTCACCGACTAGCCCAATCACATCGTCGCCTGTGGTGCTATTGACTTGGTAATTGGTGCCACTGGCTGATAGACCAAACCCAACATTGTTTGCCACTAAAGTGCTATTTTGTAGTTGATAACCACGCGACGCGATTTGCTCGGCGGCGACGGGCATTTTTAGACGGGTATAAATTTTATCCGCGTTATCGAGCTGCGCTTGAGGCATATTAAACGACACCGTCGCTTGGCATTTACCATTGCTACCATTCACGCTCTCTAGATTGATTGCGACTTGCGACAAGCCATTTTGCAAGATAGACATATCAACCACCGTCCCTGCTTGCTGCTGAATGATGTCAGACTGCTTTTTGGCTTGCTGGTCGATGCGATTGACTAGATAACTGTGAATGGCACTGGTTGCCTTGTCATTGTCACAGGCAATATCAGACGTTTCAATTGGCTGTTGCTCACTGCTTGCAGCACTGCCAGTTTGCTCGTCTTTTTGCTCATTGCGACTACATCCCACCACGGCTAAGGCAAAACACGCCAACAATAACGGCATACGCATTTTTTTTGACAACGTATTTTGTGGGAAAATCATAGACATAAGGCACCTTTCACGCAGAATTTATTACCATGCCATTATAAAGCAAAGTTTTGCAAATTGGCTAGTTGTTCACTATTATTTATAATAAAATTTAGTTGTAATAATTTTTAGTAGTCACAAAATTTTATTGTCTATTGCGAGCCATGGTATGCGCCATCCTAATCAAAGGTATTATTTACTCGGTCATCGTGCTGCGCGGGCTGAAATGCTTGAGAACTGTCAAGACGGATTTGCCTACGTGCAGCAATTGCAAAAACATGGTAAGCAGCTTGATGGGGTAGAATTTGATATCCAAATGACCGCCGATGGCAAATTTGTGGTGGTACATGATGAAACCTTAAATCGTCTTACAGGACAACAATCGTGGATTGCTGATAAAACATGGGCGGAATTAGACGCCATTGTGCAATCGGACTATGGGCGTTTTTCCCAACGTTTTGAGCTAGGGTTTTTAAAACATCATGTATTATTGCTAGACGATTTACCACGCTATCTGCAATACTTTTGCCATATTGAACTGGAAATCAAAACCCATGCCAAAACTCATCCAGCCTTGTTGGTTAAAAATCTGCTTAGGCTATTATCTCAAGAAGTATGGCAAGCTTTACCCCTCACTTTGACCAGTTTTGATACCGATATTTTGTACCAAATTCAAAACCAACAGCAATTTTTAACGTTTCACTTTCCGACAGGATTATTACTTGAGCCTAAAACACTTGAGCCTAAAACACTTGAACCCAAAATACTTGAGCCTAAAACACTTGAGCCTAAAACCACGCTGGCAGGCCAAATTGCTTTTTTACCGACGCCTGATGCAGCGGGTAAAAATTTAATATTGCAAACCTTTAATCGCGCTTGTGCCTTAGGCTGTCGCCAAGTGGGCATTTATTATGCGCTTATCACCCCAACCCTGTTGGAAATTGCCAAAATTTATGGCTTAACAGTCAGCGCTTGGACAGTAAATGAGGTGGATGTGGCAAAACGCTTGATTGAGATGGGCGTGGATTGTGTGATTACAGATTATCCTAGCCAATTTTTAACCCAATTATATGAGCTTAACGTCTAAATTGACCAATCAGGAGATAACCATGAAACTTGCAGAAGCTTTGTTACGACGTGTCGATATGCAAAAAAAGCTCGCCAGTTTGAAATCGCGCATTGCTGAAAATGTCAAAGTCCAAGACGGAAGGCGATCGTTATAGCCATCGAGAAATCAAATGGCAAAAAGTGATTGAACCCATCTTTTTACTCGTCATGCTCAGCACAGCTTACGGGTTAAACTCGCTGACAAGGCGACTTTAGACCTGCACTCATTACTACCGGATATTGACTGTATGTTCACCTTTTTTGTCTAAAATCCTTTGTTTGATGGGGGCAAAACTTTTGCGGTGCATGGGCAAAATACCGTAATGCTCTATCGCTTGGATATGGGCGGCGGTGGGATAGCCCTTATGCTGCTCAATGCCATAATCAGGGTACAGCTTTGACAACGCCACCATGTCTCGGTCACGCGTCACTTTGGCAATGACACTCGCGCCACTGATACACGCATGTTTGCCGTCCCCTTTCACAATCGCTTGCTCATGCGTAATTTGCTGATAATTGGGCAAATCAAACAACACGGGCAGTTTATTGCCATCCACCATGACGCTAAAAGTCGCTGTTGGGTATTGCGCTAACATTTGCGCCATCACGCCTGCCACCGCTTGTTTCATCCCGAGTAATGTCGCTTGTAAGATGTTGAGCTGGTCTATTAAGCTGGCAGAAATTTTGACAACCTGATGCGCGCTCGCCGTTTGTTCAATCAAGGAAAATAACGCTTCTCGTTTTTTTTCTGACAGTTTTTTGGAGTCGGTTAGCACGCTTAAGGCATGATTGTGGCTAATACCCACACTATCAGCGGTGTGTAAATCAGGGCTTAGGCTATCTTCTTTGACAGATAAAATCGACTTATCGAAGATGAGTGCACAAACCACCACATCGCCCAATAACGGGCCTCGCCCGACCTCATCCACGCCAATAATAAAATGTTTTGTCATTTAATTTAGACCCCAAAATTTGTTACAATGCCTACCATACGGCTATTTTACATTTTTAAGGAAACAATATGAATATTTTAGTGATTGGCACAGGTGGACGTGAGCACGCATTGGCATGGCAATGCGCCAAAGATAGCAAAGTTAGCACAGTTTTTGTTGCCAACGGCAATGCAGGCACAGCGCTTGAACACAAACTACAAAATGTCGATTTAAACGTCAAAGACCACGCGGCGGTGATTCAATTTTGCCAAGACAATGACATTGCCTTTGTGCTGGTTGGTCCTGAAGCACCACTTGTGGCAGGTATGGTCGATGACTTAACAACAGCAGGTATCAAAGCCTGGGGACCCACGGCGTATTGCGCGCAGCTTGAGGGGTCAAAAGCCTTTGCCAAAGATTTTATGATAAAACACCATATCCCTACCGCCAAATACCAAACTTTTAGCGATGCAGAACAAGCGATTGCTTATGTGAAAGCCGAAGGCGCGCCGATTGTCATTAAAGCCGATGGTTTAGCCGCAGGTAAAGGCGTGATTGTGGCGATGAATGAGCAAGAAGCCGTTGATGCCATCAATGATATGTTATCGGGCAACAAATTTGGCGATGCGGGCAGCCGTGTGGTGATTGAGCAGTTCTTGCAAGGCGAAGAAGCCAGCTTCATCTGTATGATAGATGGCAACAATATCTTGCCGATGGCAACCAGCCAAGATCACAAACGTATTGGCGAAGGTGATAGTGGTCTTAATACAGGCGGTATGGGTGCTTACTCACCTGCCCCCGTGGTGACGCAGCAAGTACATGATAAGGTGATTAATCGTGTGATTCAGCCAGTGGTCGATGCGATGAATGCCAATGGCACACCTTATACGGGATTTTTGTACGCAGGCTTGATGATTGATGACCACAATGACCCCTATGTGATTGAATTTAACTGCCGTTTTGGTGACCCAGAAACACAGCCTATTATGATGCGCCTAAAAGGCTCAATGGTAGATTTGATTGAATCTGGACTTGCAGGCAATCTTCCCAAACAAACCGAGTGGGATGAGCGTCCTGCCTTGGGTGTGGTACTGGCTAGCAAAGGCTATCCAGAAAGCGCAAGTAGCGGCGATGTCATCCATGGGTTACCAACGCTTGAGTCACAGTATGGGCAAACGGATATGGATGTCAAAGTTTTCCACGCAGGTACCAAAGCCTTTGACAATGGTGAGATTATCACCAATGGCGGACGCGTACTTTGCGTCACGGCGCTCGGTGACGATATTTTGGATGCGCAAACCAAAGCCTTAGCAGTTTGTGGCGCTATTAGCTTCGATGGTATGCAATATCGCCGTGATATCGGTTGGCGCGCTATTCAATCTTGCGCCAAATAACCACTAACCAATAGGATGACATTTAGACCTCTAGCCACTGTGTTAAACCAAGTGGTTACGCTAAGTGGTTACGCTAAGTGTTAATCCACTTTATTAAAAATCGGTAACAACAATCAAAGCAAATCATGTGTTAAAATGATTTGCTTTTTATTTGGCTTTTTCTTTCAAAAACATTAGGCACCCTGTATGGCAAATCCGCAAAATTACGATAACCAACCGCTTGAACAGCTCAAAACCTCGGCGCTTGACCGTCGGTTATCGATTGCCAAAGCATCGCTCAATATCGGCAGACGATGGGCGACCAATAGTGCCTTTGGATTATTCAAATCAAAGGAAGAAAAAGCCATACAAAAACAAGCTTTTATGCGTGAGCAAGCGCAATATTTGGTGGATGAGCTGGGTAAACTCAAAGGCTCGGTGGTCAAAATCGGTCAAATGTTAGCACTGTACGGCGAGCATTTTTTGCCCCCCGAAATCACAGAAGCCTTACAAACATTGAACAGCCAGACGACTGCTTTTTCATGGCCAATTATCAAATCCGCGCTACAAACCGAATTGGGCGATACCATCCATGAGTTTGATATCGACCATACCCCAATTGGCACCGCCTCACTTTCGCAAGTACATAGAGCGGTTCATAAAGCCACGGGCGAGCAAGTGGTATTTAAGGTGCAATATCCCAATATCGCTGATGCTGTGGACAGTGATTTGGATTTGTTCCGCCAACTGCTTAAAGTGACGAATGTGGTCCCGCAAACCCGCCAACTCGATGCGTGGTTTGAAGAAATTCGTGACCTGCTGCATCATGAAGTCAACTACCTCTTAGAAGCAGATACCACTGAATTATTTTTTCAACGTTTTGTTGGGGATCGTCGCTATGTGGTGCCGCGCATCCTCAAAGCTTATAGCACCGATCGGTTGCTATGTATGACCTATGAAGATGGTGTGTCGATTTTGGATGAGCAAGTATTTGCGCTGCCCCAAGAAAGACGCAATGCGATTGGGCAGGCGTCGATTGAAATTATGCTGCGTGAGATTTTTGAATGGGGGGATATGCAGACCGACCCCAATTTTGGCAACTATCTGATTCGCCTTGCACAAAAGCCTAATACACAGCAGCCTGATACACAGCTTGACCAATTGGTGTTATTGGACTTTGGCGCGATTCGTCAGTTTGATGATAATCTGCTACTCATCGCCCGTAATTTGCTGTTGGCAGGGGTTTTCCACGACCGTAGCAAAATGCGCCAAGCGATTGATCAAGCAGGTGAGCATTTTGAATTCTTTGCTAATCTTAGCGATTCGGTGAAAAATGATATGGTCGAGCTATGTTTGCTTGCCAGTGAACCCTTTAGTTTGCCAAGTCGTAATCCGACAATTCCACCCCATGCACTGGATGTACATGGCAATTATATTTGGGCGCAAAGTGATTTACATAACCGTGTCATTAAGCTTGCCAGCCAATCAGCGACCTCAAAATCCTTTAGCGTGCCGCCTAAAGAGCTGATGTTTATTAGCCGTAAATTCATTGGCGCTTATACCTTTATGACGGTGCTTGATGCCAGAACCAAAGCCCATGATTTGATAGCAACCTTCACCTCAGAAGATTAGGTGTAAGTTTACCATCAATATCACCGTGCCCAACTTGATAAAACGTCAAATTTTGCCTGAGTTTTGCCTGAGATTTTTACTGTTTTTTCCACGTCAGCCAATTGTCAATCACCGCATTGGCGGGATTGATGTTGCTTTGCTCACGCAGCCATTCTGACGTTTGCCGCAAATCTCGCAGCTGCTCGTTATAATTTTTAACTTTTAATGATTGCTGTACCACACGGCAAATATTGTCTGGGTTGGCGTCTTCTTGTAGCAATTCTGGTACGATTTCTCGACCTGCCAAAATATTAGGCAATGCCACATACGGCACTTTGACCAAGCGTTTTGCCAGCCAAAAGGTCATTTTATTGAGTGAATATACCACCACCATCGGTTTACCCAGTAGCATGGCTTCAAGCGTGGCAGTACCCGATGCCAGCAGCACCAAGTCTGACGCCGCCATCACCCGTTGGCTAAAATCCGCTTGTGTTTCATCACAGCTCACTGTGACATGATGGCGCACCTGTGCTGATTGGGCTTCTAGATATTGCTCTACGATAGACAGTAGGTGTTGGTTGACCGTTGGTACGATAAAGCATAGCTTATCATCCATAATCAACAGTTTGTGAATGGCTTTGAGCATTTTTGGAAAAATCGCCTCGATTTCACTGCGTCTTGAGCCTGGCATCACTGCAATGAGATGACTCATTTCCATCTCGCCCATTTTGACAAAAAACTGATGATAGGTGGGATTATCCCAAATCAACTCACGGCGCAGCTCGTCCATAGGCGTTGTAAACAAGTTGTCATCAATGGTTTTGAGGAGTGAATGCCCGACACACACGGCGGGATGATTATGTTTTTGGTACACAGACAACTCAAACGGAAACAAACACAGCACCAAATTGGTCGCGCGTTTGATTTTCTCGATTCGCCCTTCCCGCCATGCCCATATCGATGGGCTGACATATTGCACACAATAAATACCCGCTGATTTTAACCGCTCCCCCAATCGCAAATTAAAATCAGGCGCATCAATGCCGACAAAGATATCGATGGCGTTTTGTTTAAACGCTGCCAAAATCTCATCACGTGCTTTAAACAAATCTGGCAAATGCTTGACCACTTCCACCAAGCCCATCACTGACAAACGAGACATGTCAATCACTGAGTTAAGCCCCTGCGCCTGCATCTGTGCGCCGCCCACGCCCACCCATATAATGTCATCACGCAAATTATTCATCTGGCGCATAAAGTCTGCACCCAGCGCATCGCCTGAAACTTCGCCTGCTACGATACCAATGACAATCGGCACAAACTTGGTTTTAGCAGCGTTTTGTAGCAAATTCTGTTCACTGACGTTAGCAAAGCTCGCTTCACTGACATTATAAAAGCTGGCTGCGCTTGGGTTAGCAATATCGGCTGCGAGTGTGGCGTTTGCAGCAAGGTCTGAAAGGGTTTGTGCAGGGGCGTTAGCGTACATGGGATTAAACAGCCTTGTTTGGTTATAATTTTAAAAAAATATTTTAGGGGTAAACAGATGAAAAGTAAAACCATCAAAAATTTAAATGACAATCATTTGTTATTTTGTACTAGTATACTGATACAATAGTTGTTATACTGGTGCTATAGGATATTAAGATATCCAAACAGACTTTAAACATTGACAAAAAATTTTATCCACTGCCAAACTAAAAGTAGGCTTTCCTACTGACTCAAGTAATGACATTATAAATTTTTTGGTTTATAGTGATTTTTTAAATTTTTGCCAACAGCCTGTGAGAATTATGACAACTTTTGCCAAAACTGATATCGCTGATGTAGATAATGTGAATATTGAAGCAATTTTACCGCTGGTGACGCCTGCGGAATTAAAAAACGAACTACCATTAAGCCCCAAAGCTATCGAGACGGTGACCAAAGGTCGCGAAACCGTGCGTAATATTTTAGACGGTAAAGACAAACGTTTATTGATGGTGATTGGTCCCTGCTCGATTCATGACGTTAACGCTGCGCATGAATACGCCGATAAACTGTTGGCTTTATCCAAAGAAATTGAAGACAGTATTTATGTGGTGATGCGCGTGTATTTTGAAAAACCCCGTACCACGGTGGGCTGGAAAGGCTTAATCAATGACCCAGACATGAATGATAGCTTTGATATCAATAAGGGCTTGCGGGTGGCGCGCAAACTGCTGCTTGATTTGAATGAAAAAGGCTTGCCTTGTGCAACCGAAGCGCTTGATCCCAATACACCGCAGTATATCCAAGATTTAATTAGTTGGTCAGCGATTGGCGCACGTACTACTGAGAGTCAAACTCACCGCGAGATGTCTTCAGGTCTGTCTTGTCCGGTCGGCTTTAAGAACGGTACAGACGGCGGTATGACAGTGGCGGTCAATGCCATGCAAGCGGTAAAATCTGGTCATAGCTTTTTAGGTCTATCTGCCGATGGTCTGGTGTCTATCATTCAATCAAAAGGTAATCCATACGGTCATGTGGTGCTTCGTGGTGGTAATGGCAAACCCAACTATGACGCCACTGCCGTTGCCCAAGCAGAAAATGAACTTGCTAAAGGTAAAGTCTCAGGCAAAATCATGATTGACTCAAGCCATGCCAATTCAAATAAAGACCCTTACCTGCAACCGATGGTCATTCAAAATATCGCTGAGCAAATCAAAAACGGCAATCGCTCGATTATTGGGATGATGGTTGAAAGTCATCTTAAAGGCGGTCGTCAAGATTTGACCGCAGATTTGAGCAAATTGGAATATGGCAAGTCTATTACCGATGGTTGTATCGATTGGGATACCACGGTTAAAGCGATGCATGATTTACGTGACGCCATTAAAGATGTATTACCCACTCGCGAGTTGAATGATTAAGCCTTTAGCATTTGAATAAATTTAATTAACCGCTATAATGAATTTGTAGCGGTTTTTTTGTTGATGAAATTAGGGTCTAAACATGAGCGAAAAATTGGAAAAATATGGCGTCAAAATCGTAGAACGTCCTGCCATTAAGCCCACTAAAAAACTTGATTTGTCAGGTATTTATGGTATGCAAATTATCAAATCGGAAACCAAACTAGTTCTACGCACTCATAACAAAACCTTTAAACGCCTAGCAGATATGTAATGGAGTTAATTTTCTTTAGAATATTTGTCATTAAATGATTTTGAAATCACGATTGACCATATTTTGTTGGCTGATGCTATGCGAGATTTAGTTATCGGGGAAGTGACTGAATCCGAGTTCGCCGATATCCTTTATTCTCAATATGCATCGAGCAGTAGACTAGGTTAATAATGCGGCGGTTTATCGCTTAACAAATCAAACGGCTGGATTTGCAAGCCTTGCGTTTGAGTTTCCAATTTTTGATAAAGTAGCTGTAATTGCCGTTGTTGGTCAGCAATCAACTGGCTTTGTTCGGTGACGATTCGATCAAGTTGTTCGATGGTATCTTCCATAAACAGCACTTGCGTTTGTAAATCAATGAATTCTTGGGTTAATTTTTCCACCATGGTAACCCACCCATTTTCATCGCTTGATTGTTTTTGGTGATCTTTTTCGCTCATTGAGAATGCCTCCTAAGTTTCCCCACAATTTTTTGCCATAAAGTCTGCTACAATAGCCGCATTTTCCTATTATACAAACATTTTTACTAAACTTTGAGAAAGTTATGGCACTGATTCATTTACGAGATATTCATTTGGCATTTGGTATTGCACCGATTTTGGACGGTATTGATTTTAATATCGAACAAGGCGAACGCGTGTGTTTGATTGGGCGCAATGGTGAAGGCAAATCAACTTTGTTTAAGGTCATTAGCGGTCAAGTCAAGGCTGACAGTGGCGAATTCCAAATCAGTGGCAATCTGAAAATTGCCATGCTTGAGCAAGACATTCCAGAAACGTCGGGCAAAGTCAGCGACATCGTTATGGCAGGTGCCGGTGACGTGGCAACATGGCTGACAGCCTACGAGCAAGCCAGTGATAAATGTGCCAGCGGTGACATGAAAGCCTGCGAACTGATGTCAGATTTGCAGCATAAAATTGATGATGCCCATGGGTGGGACTTGACCCGCGAAGTACAGACCATGCTGTCGATGATGAACTTGGACGGCGATGCCGATATTAGGGAATTATCGGGCGGTCGCAAACGCCGTGTACTGCTTGCGCGCGCGCTGATTACCAAACCTGATGTGCTACTACTTGACGAGCCGACCAACCATTTGGATGTCGAAAGTATCGAATGGCTTGAGCAATTTTTGCAAAACGCGCAAGGATTAACCCTGCTGTTTATCTCGCATGACCGCTCGTTTATTGACAAAATCGCCACCCGCATTGTCGAGCTTGACCGCGGTATATTGCGCAGTTATGACGTCACCAAGCAAGCAGGCAATGTCAATAAAGGCTATGCCCGCTACCAAGAACTTAAAGAACAACAACTGAGTGCTGAAGAAAAAGCCAATGCCAATTTTGATAAAAAACTGGCTGAAGAGGAAGTTTGGATTCGTCAAGGTATCAAAGCGCGCCGTACCCGCAATGAAGGTCGCGTGCGTGCGTTAAAGGCGCTGCGTGAAGAACGTCAATCCCGCCGTGAGCAAATCGGACAAGTTAACATTAGCATGAACGATGGCGACAATAGCGGCAAATTGGTTGCCAATGTCAAACATCTCAATCTAGGTTATGGTGATAAAACTTTGGTGAAAGATTTCACCACCAGCATCATGCGTGGCGACCGTATTGGCATTATCGGTAAAAACGGTGTTGGCAAATCCACGCTCATTCATGCGATTTTGGATATTGCCCAGCCTGATATTACTAAATCTGGCTCAGTAAAATTAGGCACCAATCTACAAATTGCCTTTCTTGACCAATTGCGTGACCAACTTGATTTAGAAGCAACTGTGGTACAAAACGTCGCGGAAGGTTCTGATTTTGTCGAAGTGGCGGGTAAAAAGAAACATATCATCGGCTATTTGCAAGATTTCTTATTTGCCCCAGAACGCGCCAGAACACCGGTCAAAGCCTTGTCAGGCGGTGAGCGTAACCGCGTTTTGTTAGCCAAACAGCTACTAAAACCTGCAAATATCTTGGTACTTGATGAGCCGACCAACGACTTGGATATGGCAACCCTAGAGCTATTAGAAGAAGCTGTCGATAGCTTCAATGGCACTATCTTACTGATTAGCCATGACCGTACCTTTATGGACAATGTCGTAACATCAACTTGGGTTTTTGATGAAGATAGCGATGGCAATGGTATTGTCAAAGAATATGTCGGTGGCTATCAAGACTATTTGACGCAAAAATCGCGTGAACAAGCGAGTAAACCTAAAGCAGAAAAATCAGAAAAGACAGCAGCAAAGCCCAAAGAAGTGATTAACACTGATGCACCAAAAGCTGATACGGTGAAGAAAAAACTGAGCTACAAAGAGCAGCGTGAATTGGACAGTCTCCCCAATGAAATCGCGCTACTCGAGCAAGAGCAAGCTGAACTTCAAGACAAATTAGCCGATGGCAGCTGGTTTGTGAGTGATATAGCAGCCGCTACCCAAGCCAGTGAACGCCTCAACGAGATTGATGATTTGCTACTTGAAAAAATGGCGCGCTGGTCAGAACTTGATGATTAAAATAAGTAAATAATTTATAAAGGCAATGTTAGCAATTAACTTTGCCTTTTTTTATGTTTTATATTAGTTAATGTTTACAATAACCAATATAATGTAATTTATACTTGAAAATAGCCTTTTTACTCCTATAATTATAGCTATCAATAAGGAGAACCATCATGGCGATGCAAAATAGCAATAAAACCTACCGACAAGTCGACAAAATCCATGCAGCCCCACGCCCTCATTGGGTGGGTGATGGTTTTCATGTCAACCCGATGTTCAATCACATGGTGGGTGATAAACGCACTGATCCCTTTTTAATGCTCGACTATGCAGCAAAACAATATTTTGAACCCAATGCTCAAGCGCCGCGCGGTGTCGGACAACATCCGCATAAAGGGTTTGAAACGGTGACTATCGCCTATGCAGGTGAAGTGTCCCATCGTGATTCTAGTGGCGGTGGCGGTACTATTAAGACAGGTGATGTGCAATGGATGACGGCGGGCAATGGCGTGATTCATGAGGAATTTCACTCCCCTGAATTTAGCCAAGCAGGCGGTGATTTTAGTATGGTACAGCTTTGGGTCAATCTACCTGCCAAAGATAAAGCCACGCCTGCCAAATACCAACATCTTGCCAATGATGACATGCCTTTGGTCAGTCTACATGATGATGAAGGACTGCATGCAGGACAAGTTAAGGTAATTGCTGGGGAGTTTACCCCTACTATCAATGCCAAAGCCCCCCAGCAGGGTGACAATAAGGCACGCGGCATTGGCACGACTTTTACCCCTATTAACTTGTGGGATATCAGTATTGAACCCAATCGCTCGATAGAAGTCGCGATTTCTCGCACCCACAATTTGTTGTTATTGTCGATGCAAGGCGATGTTATCATCAACGGCGATCACGACCAGCAAGCACACGCCAATCAATTAATCACTTTTGAAATTGAAAGTGGCGATAAGGGCGAGGATTTTGTACGCTTAACGGCAGGCAAAGCGGGAGCGAAAATCTTGCTGATGAGTGGTGAGCCGATTAATGAGCCGGTGGTGGGTTACGGACCCTTTGTGATGAATAGCCAAGCCGAAATCCGTCAAGCCATCTTAGATTTTAATGCAGGAAAATTTGGCGGTATTCAATAAATTTTTCGGCTAAAAAAAAGCGATATCATGGATTTGATATCGCTTTTTTATTACTTATTTATCTTGATTATTTATCTTGGTAAGTGCAAAGATAAGCCGTTTCTTCGTCAATTTTTACCTTGAATTTTTGGTTGGCATCGACGGTAAAGGTTTCATGGGCTTTAAAAGTTTGCCAGTCAGTTTGGTTTGGCAACAATGCCGAGATAGCCCCGCTAATGACGGTCATGGTTTCAAATTGACTCGTGCCAAATTCGTATTCGCCTACTTTCATCACGCCCACGGTCGCAGGTAGGGTGGCTGTTTGAAAACCGATTGATGCCACATTGCCATCAAAATATTGATTGACTTTTAGCATAGTTATTCCTCAAAATTATTATAGTATAAACCGATTATCATAAACTTTTTTGACCAATTATCAATCCTATTTTCCAAAAAACGCTGGCAAAACTGCCAAAATCTAGCAAATACTTTTACCGCAATTTTTGTAGGATTTTTATATCAATTATTCCTTAACAACTAAAATTTCCTATTTTTGTGCTATATTCATTTTTTTTACCACAGTTGTTATGTTTGTACGCACTTGGCTTGTATTAATTGAGGTTATTGCTCTATGTATGTTAAATATTCGTCGTCTATCGTCTATTTGTCGCATCGTTTTGCTGGTCAAAAACTGGCATTGCCTGTCAGCTTGGCGGCATTGTTGGCAGCTTGTTCATCAGCACCTATTCAAACCCAACCCCAAAAATTACCAGGTACGTTACCGACTGCCCCTGTGGTTATTACGGCACCCCCGAAAGTCACGCCCGTGCCACCTGTGACTGTTCCAACCAATCAATACAGCAGCTTTTATCAGTGGAAATCGGATTTTATTGAGCGCGCCGTGCAAAAAGGTTACCCCCGTGCTGATGTTGAACGCTTGCTGTCTAGTGCCAACTACAGCGAACAAGTGGTATCACTGGATAAAGGACAGCCTGAATTTGCCAAAATGCCTTGGGAATATATCGATGGTGCCGCATCGAGTGGTCGTGTTAGTGGGGGTCAGCGCAATTTTGCCAGCCAAAGCGCCCTACTTGATCGCATTGAAAATCAGTATGGTGTGCCAGCCTCTATTGTGACTGCCATTTGGGGCATGGAATCTTCTTATGGTCAAGGCACAGGCAACTCTTCACTGGTCAATAGTTTGGCGACCTTGGCATATGATGGTCGCCGCCGCAGTTTTGCAGAGGATCAGCTGCTCGCGCTGTTATCGCTGCTTGAGCGTGGTGATATTGATTGGTCGCAACTGCGCGGCTCTTGGGCAGGTGGCATGGGGCATACCCAATTTATTCCCAAAACTTGGTTAGATGAAGCAGTAGATGGCAATGGTGATGGTCATCGTAACCCTTGGCATACCGCTGATGCGTTAGCCTCTACCGCAAGCTATCTTAAAAATGCCGGCTGGCAACGTGGCATGGGCTCTTACTATGAGGTACGATTACCGAATGGTTTTGATTATCGCCAGGTCAGTACCAAAAAAACCATGGCGGACTGGCAAAATTTAGGTGTTCAGTTTATTACCCCAAATGCGCCTATGGATGCGATGGCAGAATTGTGGCTCCCTGCGGGTAAAGAGGGTCCTGCGATTTTATTAACCAAAAATTTTGATGCTATTAAGGTATACAATAATTCCTCCAATTATGCCATGGGGGTGAGCTTACTTGCCAAAGCCATTATCGGGCAGCCAGGCTTACAGCAATCTTGGCCGCGCTATGAGCAGCCACTTGCTACTTATGAAGTCCGCCAACTGCAACAGCATTTGACGGCAATGGGTTATGATACTAAAGGCACAGATGGCGTCGTAGGCACCAATACCAAATTGGCATTTCAGCGCTGGCAAGCCGACCACAACCAAATTCCAGATGGATTTATCTCAAAACGCTCGGCAAGTGGGCTGATTAATTAAGGTATTTTTTCATAAAAAAGCCACCGAATGATTCAGGTGGCTTTTTTATTTAATTATCCATACTAAATTCTTCCGCGTAGCTATTCCAACCGAGCTTAGTACGACAAGCTTCAAAAAAATCTACCCCAGGTGGGTGTAATAACGTGAGTTTGTTGGGATGCTTGTGAATCACTAAACGCTGGTTTTGGTTGAGCGGCACCGACGGTTTGCCATCTGCACTCACCATCGGCTGGGTGCGGTTATCTTTATGGATGCGGATTTTGATTTCGCTGTTGCCGCTGACCACAATCGGGCGGCTTGATAAGGTATGTGGATGCATAGGCACTAGACAAATGGCATCCATACTAGGATGAATAATCGGCCCGCCACCTGATAGCGCATAAGCCGTGGAACCCGTGGGTGTGGAGGCAATCAGACCATCACTGTGCTGACGATAGACATTTAGCCCATCAATTTTTAAATGAAAATCTAGCATATGCACTGACTTGCCTGCATGCAGCACAATGTCATTTAGCGCCATATCTTCATAAATCACATGTGCACCTTGACGGATTTCCATCTTTAACAAGAATCGATCTTCAAGCTGATAATGACCTTGTAAAATACTGGTCAATTTTATGTTTAAATCATCAGGATAAATGTCAGTTAAAAACCCTAAACGTCCGCGGTTTACCCCCACTACGGGCACTTTGTGTTTGACCAGTACTTGCGCGGCATGTAGCAGCGAGCCATCACCACCGACCACAATGACCAAATCACAAGCACCGCCTAGCAAACTGCGCTCAATAGTAGCAATCTCGCCTAGACGTGCAAAATCCAATGCCGGCAACCGTGCTGTCTGATGGTCAATTAATAAAGGCAGCCCTTGCTCATGAAAAAAGTCACAAATTTGGTAGATACTTTGAATGACACTTGGCTTGTTGGCACGGCCCATAATGCCGATACGCCCAAAGGCAGGATTGGGAATAAGTGTGGACGTCATAGCAGAAAATTAACTGATAAAGATTGAACTATTTTATCACAGCTTACTGGCGCACGTTATGCCCAATCAGTATTTTATATTACAAAATTGCTAACCTTCGTTGTGCAGTTAATGTATACAAACTCGTTGCTATTTGCTAATTTAAGGTGATTGATATCTAGCTAACTTTTGAAATTTTTTAACGCTTAGGAGCAAACTTGTATGGCAAATCCGATTATATCTCGCGCTGAACTTGCGGTTAGTACGACACCGATGACGGTCAAAGGGGTCATCCGAAAAACCTCTTTTCTGTTAGGTTTGACGACCTTATCGGGTGTTGGATTTTTTGGCTATTGCTTAGCTACTGGCGTCACTTCAGGTTTTGTGAGTGTCGCGGCTTTAGCCAGTATCTTGGTGGCTTTTGTATTGAGTATGGTGATTATCTCAAAACCCCACATAGCTAAGACATTGGCAATTCCCTATGCCATTTTAGAGGGCATCGTGATTGGCGCGATTTCCCTGTTTGCGAGTATTAAGTTTCCCACGGTTGCCCCGACTGCTCTAGTCGCAACTTTTGTGACCGCTGCAGTGATGCTGGCGCTTTATCGCAGTGGCGTGATTAAAGTTACCCAAAAATTTCGTTCTGTGATGCTGTCGGCTGTGATTGCTATCATGCTGGTGTATCTGGTACAAATCGGGTTTAGCCTATTTGGTAGCTCACTGCCGTATTTGTTTAGCGGTGGTTTGGTGGGTATTGGTTTTAGCTTGCTGGTGATTGTGATTGCCTCACTGAGCTTGTTATTAGATTTTGATAGTGTTGAGCGAGCTTATGCCGCAGGGGTGGATGAAAGCTATGAATGGGTACTAAGCGTCGGTATCTTATCAACACTGGTGTGGATGTATATTGAATTTGTACGTTTACTGCGTTCACTGCAAAACTAAGTTTTATCAAATAAAAAAACACGGTTTAGAATACCGTGTTTTTTTATGGCTTGTAGTTTAAGGTAGTAGTCGTTCCATCACCCATTGCTCGCCATCTAGCGAATAGACGATGCGGTCGTGCATACGATTGGCTCTACCCTGCCAAAATTCGATTTTCTCTACCGTCAGCAGATAGCCACCCCAAAATTCTGGTAAAGGGATTGGGTTGCCCTCATACTGCACAGTTAATTGGGCAAATTTTTCTTCCATTACCTCGCGGCTGGCAACCACGCTGCTTTGTGGCTCGCTGACCCAAGCAGCTAATTGACTGTCACGGGGACGGCTATGAAAATACTGCGCGGATTGTTCACGGCTAACTTTTTGCACAGCGCCGGTAAGACGGATTTGTCTTTCTAGGCTTGGCCAAAAAAATAATGCTTCAGCATTGGGGTTGGTCGCCAAATCACAGCCTTTGGCACTGTCGTAATTGGTATAAAACACGAGGCCAATGCCTGCGTTATCCAATTGGATAATTTCACGCATGAGTAAGGTGCGCACACTTGGCTGCCTATCACTTCCACAAGTCGCCAGTGCAAACGCATACGCTTCCCCCTGCTTGGCATCAATCGCTTGCTGCACCCAAGTTTGTAGTAAGCCAAATGGCTGCTTTGGCAACTGTGATTCGATAAGCTCGCCTTGCTCATACGATAATCGTTGACTGGTAAAATCAATACTCATTTTTTATCCTTATGAAATGTCAACTTTACGCCATCACTTGGCGTACTTTTTCAGCAAGTTCATTGGCTAGCATATCGCACTCAATCTCATCATCGCTTTCAACCATCACCCGAATCAATGGCTCTGTACCTGATTGACGAATCAGTAAACGACCGCGTCCCGCCAATTTTTCTTCGGCAGCGTTAAACGCATTTGCCAATTCTGGAAAGGTATAGGGATCTTGTTTTTGCGCCAATCTGACATTGACCAATTTTTGTGGTAGCTGGGTATAACCCTTCATCAGCTCTGATAACGATTGTTTGCGCTGCGCCATCACCGCAAGCACTTGCAAACCTGCCACAATGGCATCGCCCGTACTGGCTTTATCTAACGTTAAAATATGACCCGATGACTCACCGCCCAGTACCCAGCCATTTTTTTCAAGCCCTTGCATGACATAGCGGTCGCCGACTTTGGCGCGCTCAAAGGCAATACCGACTTTGTCAAACGCTAATTGTAGACCCATGTTGGTCATCAAGGTACCTACCACGCCATCGACTTGTTGCTCTGCTTGGGTGGCTAAAATATATAAAATGCCGTCACCATCAACCAACTCGCCTTTTTCATTGACCATGACGATACGGTCGCCATCGCCATCTAAGGCAATACCCACTTGGGCATCATGGTCAATCACCGCTTGTTGCAAGTTTGCCGGATGGGTAGAGCCGACATTGTCGTTGATATTAATGCCATCGGGTTTATCGCCAATGGCAATTACGGTTGCGCCTAACTCACGTAATACACGGGGTGCGACGCTGTATCCTGACCCATTGGCACAGTCAACGACAATTTTTAGCGCATTTAAATTTAGGTTGTAGGGGAAAGTGCCCTTACAAAACTCGATATAGCGACCTTTGGCATCCTCCACACGATAACTTTTGCCTAGCGCTTCTGGGGTATCAATAACAACATTAATATCTTTGATTTCATCAATTTTTTCATTGATGGCTTGCTGAATGTCATCTGACAGCTTTTTGCCTTCATTAGAGAAAAATTTGATACCGTTGTCATAAAACGGATTGTGGGATGCCGATATCACCACGCCTGCATCAGCGTGAAAACTTCGGGTCAAATGCGCGATGGCAGGGGTTGGAATAGTGCCTAGCATATGCACATCTACCCCTGCGGCGTTAAATCCTGCTTGCAGACAGGCTTCAATAACATAGCCAGAAAGCCGTGTATCTTTACCAATGACGACATTGGGACGATGATTTTCATTGAGGGTCGCTTGGTTGGCTAGCAGCACTTTACCCGTGGCATAGCCTAATTTGATTAAAAACTGCGGATGTATCGGAAATTCCCCAAACTTACCACGAATACCATCAGTACCAAAATAACTCATTTAATTCTCCTTTGCCGCCCGTTATTGTTATCACAATATAAAATTTTAGCATAGCAAAATTTCACGCATGTTGCGACATCTGTTTGTTTTTATGGGTCACTCGGCAAGGGGTCAATCTAGGCTTTGACTTCCTCCCCTTGCTAAAGCAAGGGGATTCCTTCTACAAGACGGTCAA
>OFDC01000728.1_pt1 | contig 21811 bp, 23 predicted proteins | sample 1520941 | NCBI WGS metagenome assembly OFDC01 (sample SAMEA94258168, study PRJEB24077) | hot springs metagenome | biome: Aquatic biome; feature: Water | place: India | collected 2012-12-06 | depth 5 m | reverse complement strand
GAGCCGATGGCCTCGCCACGCACCATCTTGGGCAGCCAGTGACGCTTCTGCTCCTCGCTGCCGAAGGTGAGGATGTAGGTTGCGACAAGGTCGGTGTGGATCAGGAAGCCGGGGCCGCTTGCGCCCACGCGCCACAGTTCCTCGAAGACGACCACGTCGAACAGGTAATCGAGGCCGAGGCCGCCGTATTCCTCGGGCACCGTGCAGCACAGCAGACCAGCTTCACCGGCCTTGAGCCACAGTTCGCGGGGGACGATGCCGTCCTTTTCCCACTGTTCGTGATGGGGCACGATTTCCTTTTCGATGAAGCGGCGAACGGTTTCGCGCCACATTTCGTGCTCTGGCTGGAAGATGTTTCTTTCGATCATGGACGTATCAGCCTTCGCTGCGCTGTGATTTTTCCTTGGCGACCGAGGCGGCGATGGCCTCTCTGGCGGCGCGCCACTGTTCGCCGGTCAGGTTGGTGAGATCGGCAAATGTGCCCGGCCCTGCGAGATGCTGGCCGCCGTCGATCGCGATGGTCTGCCCGGTGAGGTAGGGACTGGCGTCGGACAGGAGATAGGCGACGAGGTTGGTCAGTTCGGGCATCTGGCCGAACCGGCGCATCGGCACTGTATCGCAGTTCGTGGCCGAGCTTTGCGTGTCCGGGATCGGATTGAGCTTTTCCCATGCGCCTTCGGTGGGGAAGGGGCCGGGTGCGGTGGCGTTGAGGCGGATGCCATAAGGGCCCCACTCGGCCGCGAGCGACATGGTCATTGCGTGGATCGCGCTCTTGGCCATGGCCGAGGGCACGACGAAGGCCGACCCGGTCCAGACCCAGGTTGTCAGCATCGACACGACCGAGCCGGGCAGGCCGTCGCGAATCCAGCGCTTGCCGCACGAAAGCGTGGCGTGGAACGAGCCGTCCATCACGGTCGAGGTGACTGCGCGGAAGCCGCGAGCGGAGAGCTCCTTGGTCGGGGCGATGAAGTTGGCTGCGGCGTTGTTGACCAGCCCGGTGAGCGGGGCGACCTGCCAGATCGCATCGATCATCGCATCGACCGCATCGGCATCGCGGATGTCGCAAACGTGCGCGCCCACGGCAATTCCAGTCTCTTTGGAAATCTCTTCCGCCGTCGCGTCGAGCATGGCCTGACGGCGTCCGCAGATATGAACGCGGGCGCCAAGCCTGGACATGGCGTGCGCGATTTCACGGCCAAGCCCGCCGCCGCCGCCAGTGACCAGCACTGACTTTCCAGCCAGCGCATCGCTTGTGAAAATTGCCATTATCCTCTCCGTGTCGGCCCTTGCCAGACAATGTGAAGCTGTTTACTACATGATTCGAAGCTGTCAAGGCGACGCGGCGGATTTTAGCCCGCCCGGCCGATAAGGCAGATGATAGTAACGTAGTTTGCGGAGGGATTGCTTGGCACACGGTATCACTGCGGTGGGCGGATATCTGCCGCTGCTGCGTCTGGATCGCAAGGCGGCTGCGCGCGAACTATCCTGGTCCGGCCTGCCGATGCCGCGCGCCGGAACGCGCGCGGTGGCTGGCTGGGATGAAGACGCGCTGACCATGGCGGTCGAAGCGGCGCGCGGTCTGATGGCCGACGCCCCTCCTGCGGCGCTGCGTTTTGCGTCAACATCCGCCTATTTTACCGATCGTGCGCAAAGCGCCATCGCTGTCGACGCGCTGGCGTTGCCGCGCAGCACGCGCAGCACCGATGCCGCCAATTCCCGCCGGGCCGCCACGGGCGCGTTGCTTGACGCCCTGCTGGGGCAGGCCAGCGAAATCGTGACTGCTGGTGAAAAGCGCCAGACCCAGGCGGGCAGCGCGGCGCAACTGGCCTTTGGCGACGGTGCCAGCGCCGTGCGTACCGGCCCCGATGCGGCGGCGCGCCTTGCCGGGCATGCAACGCTGTCGCACGATCTCGTCGATCGCTATGCGTCGCAGGATCATCCCGCGTCGTATGCCTATGAAGAGCGGTTCGTCCGTGATGTGGCGGTGGCGGAACTCTTGGTTCCGGCGATCAAGGCGGCCTGTGCGGACGCCGGTATTGCTCCGTCGGCGCTTGCCCATGCCGCTTGCGCGGAACCGGTCGCTGCCACCTGGAAGGCGGTAGCGCGTGCGCTGGGCTGCCCTGCATCCAACCACTGCGAAAGCGTGACGGCGCAGGCAGGCGATCTTGGCGCTGCCCACGCGCTTTATGGTCTGGGGCTTGCCTTTGCAGCGGCGCAGCCGGGTGATTTCGTCCTGCTGGTCGGGTTCGGCAGCGGGGTCGATGCCCTGGTGTTTGAAGTGCTGGCGCCTGTTCCTGGCGCAGTGGACATGGCGGCAGGGCTTTCTGCGGGCCAGCCGCTGACCAGCTATTCGCGCTTTCTCAACCTCGCCGGATCCGTCGATCTCGACTGGGGCATGCGCTCCGAGTTCGAGCAGAAGGCGCAGGCCACCGTTCTGGAGCGGATCGGGCGCGACATGATAGGTTTTGTCGGTGGGCGCGACAGTCTGGGCAACGTCCAGTTTCCGAAAAGCCCGATGCCGGTGAACCCCGCACTCGACAAGCCGGAAGTGCTTGAGGATGTGCGCCTCGCCGAGCTGGAAGCAACGATCGTGTCGGTTACCGCCGACAGGCTCAACTACACGCCCGATCCGCCGTTCGATTTCGGCCTTGTGCAGTTCGATAACGGCGCGCGCGTATTGATGGAGATGGTGGACCGGCCCGATGGCGGCTTTGCCGTTGGTCAGCGGGTAAGGATGCGGCTGCGGATCAAGTCGCAGAACCCGCGCCTTGGGTTCCGTACGTATTTCTGGAAGGCGGCGCCGCTTGCCCGTCCGCAACTGGGAGAGGCATGATGGCTGCTGGCATTCGTGACAAGGTTGCCATTGTCGGCATGGGCTGCACCCGCTTTGGCGAGCGGTGGGATGTTGGTGCCGATGGCCTGATGGTCGAAGCCTTTGCCGAGGCGCTGGCCGACGCAGGCATCGAACGCGCCCGGATCGACGCGGCGTGGGTCGGCAATGCGCTGGACGATATCAACGTGGGCAACAGCGCCCTGCCTGCGGCGCACGCGCTGCGGCTCGACAAGGTGCCGGTCACCCGTGTCGAGAACATGTGCGCGACCGGAACCGAAGCCTTGCGGGGTGCGGCCTATGCCGTGGCGTCGGGCGCCGTCGACGTGGCGCTGGCGATCGGTGTCGAAAAGCTCAAGGACACGGGCTACGGCGGGTTGCCGCTGCGCACCAAGGGCGTGCAGAACGACCTGTGGATGCCCTATGGTTCGGCCCCCGGCACTTTTGCCCAGTTGGCCGGGGCCTATGCTGCGCGCCACGGGGTTGATGCGGGCGACCTCAAGCGGGCGATGGCCCACGTTTCGTGGAAGAGCCACCAGAACGGTGCCCTTTCGCCCAAGGCGCATCTGCGCGGCGCTGTGGACATGGACAAGATCCTCAACGCGCCGCTGATTGCCGACCCACTGGGCCTGTTCGATTGCTGTGGGGTGTCCGACGGTGCAGCGGCGGCTATCGTGACCACGCCGGAAATCGCCCGTGCGCTGGGCAAGGCCGATCCGGTCACCATCAAGGCGATCCAGCTTTCCGCCAGCAACGGGTGGGAAATGCAGTTCGGGCAATGGGATGGGGCATCGGTGCCGAACACCCGTGCCGCCGCTGCACGCGCCTATGCCGAAGCCGGTATCCGCGATCCACGAGCCGAGCTTGACCTGACCGAAGTGCACGATTGTTTCTCGATCACCGAACTGGTGATCATGGAAGACCTGGGGCTGTCCGACGATGGCCGTGCCCCGGCGGATATCATGGATGGCCGTTATGACCGCGACGGTGCCATTCCCTGCCAGCTCGATGGCGGGCTGAAATGCTTTGGCCACCCGGTCGGCGCGTCGGGGCTGCGCATGGCCTACGAAGTCTATAACCAGTTGCAGGGGCGGGCGGGCGAGCGTCAGCGGGCCAAGGCCGATTTCGGCCTTACGCACAATCTTGGCGGGTCGCCGTTCAACAGCGTGGCTGCCGTGGCCATCCTTGGCCGCCTGAACTGATAGGAGAATTGGTATGGCGGGTCTGTGGTTCGATCAGTTTACGGTCGGTCAGGTCTTCAAACACGAAATCCGCAAGACGGTGCTGGACTACGAGAACAGCCTGTTTTCGTCGCTCACCTACAATCCGGCGCAGATCCACATTGATCATGCCTATTGCGCCGGAACCGAGTTCGGCAAGCCGCTGATGAACTCGATTTTCACCCTGGGTCTGGTGATCGGCCTGACGGTGCAGGACACGACGCTGGGCACGACGGTCGCCAATCTCGGCATGACCGACACCACCTTTCCGCGCCCGGTGTTTTCCGGTGACACGATCCGGGCAGAGACGCGCGTGCTTGAATTGCGGGAAAGCAAGTCCCGGCCGACTCAGGGCATCGTTACCTTCGAGCACCTCGGCCTCAACCAGCATGACGAGATCGTGTGCCGCACGGTCCGCAATGCGCTGATGCTCAAGAGCCCGGCATGAGGTTGCGCTCGCTCCTGTTCGTGCCGGGTGACAGCGAAAAGAAGTTCGCCCGCGCCAGCACGTCCGGTGCCGACGTGCTGATCCTCGATCTTGAGGATGCGGTTGCACCGTCGATGAAGGCCGATGCGCGCGTGCGCGTGGCCGAATGGCTCGATCGCGCCGGGGAGATCGAACCCGCCCTGTTCGTCCGGGTCAATCCGCTGGGTACGGGCCTGACGGATGACGATCTTGCCGCTGTGGTGCGCCCCGGTCTGGCGGGGATTCTCGTGCCCAAGGCAAACGGCGCTCAGGACGTGGCGACCATAGCCGCGGTGATTGACCGGCTTGAGGCCGCTGCCGGAATGCCGGCGGGAACGGTCACGATCATGGTTGTGGCCACCGAAACGCCGCAGGCCATGTTCGCGCTGGGCAGCTATACGCCGCCCCATCCGCGCCTTGTCGGCCTTACCTGGGGTGCGGAAGATCTTGCCGCGGCCATCGGGGCCACCGCGAACAAGGAAGCCGACGGTCAGTGGACCGAACCCTACCGGTTTGCCCGCAGCCTGTGCCTGTTCGCAGCGGCATCGGCGCAAGTTGCGCCAGTCGATACGCTTTATGCCGATTTCCGTGATGCCGAAGGGCTGGAAGCCGATTGCCGCCGGGCGCGGCGCGACGGTTTTACCGGGCGGATAGCGATCCACCCCGACCAGGTGGACACGATCAACCGCTGCTTTTCCCCTTCCGAAGCCGAAATTGCCGATGCCCGCCGCATCGTCGCCGCGTTCGCGGCCAATCCCGAACTCGGCACCATCGGCATAGACGGCAAGATGTACGACATCCCGCACCTTAAGGCCGCGCAAAAGACGCTGGCCGCAGCAGGAGAAGACGCATGAATGGATTTGCACGCGGTGCTTGCCTGGCGATCGTGGCCGGGTTGACGGCATTCTACATCTACGCCTTCGTCACAGGAGACGTCATTCCAGACCAGATGCACGTCTGGGAAGTAGTCTGGGGCCTTTATGTCTGGGCCGACGCCTACAGCGGGTTCGTGCTCTTCTCGCTGCTGATTTATGCCTACGAGCGCAAGCTTGGGCTGACGATCCTCCTGTTCATCATCACCTGTTCGACCGGAAACATGGTCAACGCCGCCTGGCTTCTCTGGCGCGGTCCCGACCTTTTCCGCCGTATCCGCAACACTCAATCGGGGATTGCCTGATGTCTGCCAACCGCCCACTTCCGACCGAAGAAGATCTTGCCGCCATCCGCGAAGGCGTTCGCGCGGCCTGTGCGCCGTTCGATGACGAATACTGGCTTGCGCGCGATAACGACGGTGTGTTTCCGCGCGAGTTTCACCGTGCCATGGCCGATGGCGGGTGGCTTGGAATCACCATGCCGGAGGAATACGGCGGGTCCGGCCTTGGCGTGACCGAGGCGATGACGATGATGAACGAAGTCGCCGCGTGCGGCGGCGGTTTTGCTGCGGCGTCGACGATTCACATCAACCTGTTCGGGCCGCACCCGATCGTGGTCAAGGGCACGCCGGAACAGAAGGCGCGCTGGGTGCCGCGCCTGGTTTCGGGCGAGGATCAGTGCTGCTTCGGGTTTACCGAACCCGACGCCGGTTTGAACACCACCCGGATCAAGACCTTCGCGGAAAAGGTGCCCGGCGGTTATGTCGTGCACGGGCAGAAGGTCTGGACCTCGACCGCGCAGGTCGCCAACAAGATCATGCTGCTGACGCGCACGACCAAATACGAGGATTGCGCCAAGCCGACCGACGGCATCACGATCTTCTACACCGATCTCGACCGCTCGAAGATCGACGTGCACCTGATCCCCAAGATGGGCCGCAAGGCGGTGGATTCGAACGCCATTTTCATCGACGGGCTGTTCATTCCTGAAGAGGACCGTATCGGGGAAGAAGGCAAGGGCTTCGGTTACATCCTGCACAGCCTCAACCCTGAGCGGATCCTGATCGGTTGCGAAGCGATCGGCATCGGCCGCGACGCGCTGCGCCGTGCGGTCAATTACGCCAAGGAACGTGTCGTGTTCGATCGTCCGATCGGCATGAACCAGGGCATCCAGCACCCGCTGGCCGAACGCTGGACCTATCTCGAAAGCGCCTGGCTGATGGTCGAAAAGGCTGCACGTCTTTATGACAGCGGCCTGCCATGCGGGGCAGAGGCCAATGCCGCCAAGTTCCTTGCCGCGCGCGCCTGCCATGAAGCAGCGTGGCAGGCCGTGGCGACGCACGGCGGCTTTGGCTACGCCAAGGAATACCACGTCGAACGGCTGTACCGCGAATCCGCGCTGACCCGCCTTGCGCCGATTACCGAGCAGCTCATTCTCAGCTTCATCGCCGAGAAGGTTCTCGACCTGCCCAAGAGCTACTGAGGACAATCGACATGGGTCTGATGGACGGAAAAGCCGTACTGGTAACCGGTGCGGGGCGCGGGGTCGGCCGCGGGATAGCCCTTGCCATGGCACAGGCTGGCGCGGCGGTCGTGGTCAACGACCTTGGCGTTTCGATCACCGGTGAAGATGGCGAAGGCGCATCCCCTGCCGAACAGGTTGTGGAAGAAATCCGCGCGATGGGCGGCAAGGCCGTGGCCAACCATGACAGCGTGTCCGACTGGACCGGTGCCGGACGTATGGTGAAGGACGCCGTGGACAGCTTCGGGCGGATCGACGCCGTGGTGAACAATGCAGGCAACCTGCGCGATGTGTTCTTCCACAAGATGAGCCCGGACGATTTCCGCGCGGTGATCGAAGTGCACCTGATGGGCAGCTTCAACACCAGCCGCGCCGCCGCACCGTTCTTCAAGGAACAGGGCAGCGGGTCCTACGTCCACATGACATCGTCCAGCGGACTTGTCGGCAATTTCGGGCAGGCGAACTACGCTGCGGCCAAGCTGGGGATTGTCGGACTGTCGAAATCGATTGCGCTCGACATGCAGCGGTTCGGCGTGCGTTCCAACGCCGTTGCTCCATGGGCCTGGACGCGGATGATCGATTCGATCCCGACCGACACGCCCGAACAGAAGGCGCGGGTTGAAGGGCTGAAGAAGCTGGATGCCAACAAGATCGGCCCGTTCTGCGTGGCACTGTGCAGCGATAGCGCCGCCCACGTGACTGGCCAGATATTTGGCGTGCGCAACAACGAGATATACCTGTTCTCGCAGCCGCGCCCGGTCCGCACGGCGCATACCGCCGACGGATGGACACCGGAATCGATCACTGAACGGGTATTCCCCCAGTTCGCCAACGACTTTTATCCGCTGCACCGGTCCGGTGACTGGTTTACCTGGGATCCGGTGTAACGTGTTGAACGAAGCTGCGATCTTCGCGTACGATTTCGGGTCGCCGCAGGAAAGCTACACTGCGCGCGATGCCATTCTCTATGCGCTTGGCATCGGACTTGGTCACGATCCGCTTGACCGCGAGGGGCTGCGCTTTCTTGATGAGCGCGATCTTGCCGTGCTGCCGACTTTCGCGGTCACCCGTTGCACGCCGGGCATGTGGATTCGCGATCCCGCGCTGGGTGTCGATTTCGGCAAGCTGGTGCATGCTGCGCAATGGGCGATCTTCCCGAACCCTCTGCCGCCGCAAGCAAACGTGCGCGGCGAAGCCGAAGTGGTTTCGCTGACGGACCGTGGCGCGGGCAAGGGCGCGGTGCTGGTACTGGAGCGGCGTATCCTCGATGCACAGAGCGGTGCGCTCTATTGCCGCCTGCGGCAGACGCTGCTGTTGCGCGGCGATGGCGGCTTTGGCGGCAAGCCGGACGAACGCCGCGATGCGCCGCTGCCGGACAGCGGGCCGGACAGCGTCCTGTCCTACCCCACATCGCCCCGTGCGGCCTTGATCTACCGCCTGTCGGGGGACTGGAACCCGTTGCATCTCGATCCCGATTTTGCCGCCCGCGCTGGTTTTGAACGGCCAATTCTCCATGGCCTTGCCAGCTATGGAATCGCTGGCGTTGCGGTATCGCGTGCGCTTGGCCGCGACCCGGCGACGGTTGCCCAGCTTGCCTGCCGTTTTTCCGGCGTGGTGATGCCGGGCGACGTGCTTGAGTTTCGCGTCTGGAACAGTGCCGCGGGCGCGGCCCGTTTTTCCGCCTACGTCGGTGACCGCAAGGTTCTCGACAATGGCGATATCGCATGGAGAGCATGATGAGTAGACGCGAACTGGCCAGCGCATTGCGCAGCAAATTGCGGCTGCCGGTCATGGCTGGGCCGATGTTCATCGCATCGACCGCCGATCTGGTTATCGCGCAGTGCAAGGCCGGGATCATCGGTGCGATGCCTGCGCTCAATCCGCGCACGACGGCCGATCTCGATGCCGATATCGCCCGGATCAAGGCCGCAGTGGGCGATGCGCCCTATGCAATCAATCTTGTCGCGCACAAGAGCAATTCCCGCCTGGCAGCCGACCTTGACGTTGTGTTGCGCCACAAGGTGCCGATCGTGGTGCTGGCGCTGGCTGCGAATCCCGATCTTGTGCGCCAGCTTCAGGCCAACGGAAGCCTTGTATTCCAGGACGTGATCCGGGACCGCCATGCGCGCAAATGCGCGGAAATGGGCGTCGACGGGATCATTGCCGTCGGCGCCGGAGCTGGCGGCCATACCGGGGATCTTTCGCCGTTTGCGCTTATGCAGGAAATCCGCGAATGGTGGGACGGATTGCTGTTGCTGTCGGGTTGCATCGCCAATGGCCGTTCGGTTCTGGCCGCCGAAGTGCTCGGCGCTGACCTTGCCTATATCGGCTCGCCGTTCCTTGCCTCGACCGAAGCCAACACCCAGCCCGGCTTCAAGCAGATGATCGTGGAGGGCGGGTCGAAGGATATCGTCACCACGAACTGCTTTACCGGCGTAAACGCCAATTTCCTGCGCCCTTCGCTGATTGAACACGGGCTTGATCCCGACAACCTGGTCAAGCGCACGGGCGGTGGCATCAACATCGACGGCGGCGGCGACAATGCCAAGGCGTGGAAGGAAATCTGGAGCGCCGGGCAGGGTATCGGCGTGATAAAGCGCGCTGAATCCGCCACCGATTACATCGACTGGCTGGCAGACGATTATGCCGCAGCGCGCCGCGCAATGGGCCTTGGGGGCTGAGCGGATGACCGACGCCATCACGGCCACCCCCCTGGATTCGCTGTTCGCGCCCTTGCAGATCGGTGCGCTCACGCTGCCTAACCGCGTGGTCATGGCGCCGCTCACCCGCGCGCGGGCCAGCGCCGACAATGTCCCCCAGCCGGTAATGGCGCAGTATTACGCGCAGCGTGCCGACTGCGGCCTGATCGTCACCGAAGCGACCGCTGTCGATCCGCTGGGCATGGGCTGGTATCGTGTGCCGGGCATCTGGACCGATGAAATGACGGCGGGCTGGGCGCAGGTTACGCAGGCCGTGCACGATGCGGGCGGACGCATCTTTTGCCAGTTGTGGCACATGGGGCGTCTGGTCCTGCCAGACTACCTTGGTGGCGCGTTGCCGATCGGGCCATCCCCTATTGCCGGAGAAGGGGAAACCTTCGCGCCGCCGGGGCCGGACTACACGGGCGGCTTCCTGCCGATGAAGCCCTATGTCGTGCCACGTGAAATGAACGGCGAAGACATCGCGCAGGTGGTGAAAGCCTTTGGCAACGGCGCCGCCAATGCGGCGAAGGCCGGTTTCGACGGCGTGGAGATCCACGGCGCGAACGGCTACATCATCGACCAGTTCCTGCAATCCAGAACCAACCGCCGTACAGACGGCTATGGCGGCAGCGTTGCCAACCGTACCCGGCTGTTGCGCGAAGTGGTCGAGGCGGTCACCATGCGGGTCGCGCCGGACCGCGTCGGCCTGCGCATCAGCCCGACCAGCGAACGCAAGGGGATGGGCGACGAAAACCCAGGCGCGCTGGCCGAAGCTATTGCGGCAATGGCGCAGGAGTTCGGCCTTGGGTATATCCACCTGATCGAACCGGTTGCATCGGGCTTCATGGAGAAGCCGGAAAATCCGGTGATTGACCGGGTTCGTGCCATCTTTGGCGGCGTGCTCATCCAGAACGGCAGCTTCGATGCCGCAACAGCGGATGCGTGCATCGCGGCAGGGAAGGCCGATGCCGTATCGTTCGGTCGTCCCTACATCGCCAATCCCGATCTCGTGCGGCGGATGCGCGAAGGATTGCCGCTGGCCAACGCCAACATGGACTATGCCTATGTTGGCGAGGGACGGGGCTATGTGGATTACCCCGCCGTGGATGCCCGCGCAGAAGCCTGACCCACCCGGTCAGGTGTGTGTCTGGATATCGCGGTTGATGTCGCGCAGGATGCATACCGAAAAGAGCGTGAACCAGCTCAGCCATGCGAAATACGGGAAGTAATAGCTGAGGAAGCCGTTCCACGCGAACGCGCCTTCCTTGAGGAAGGCGGTGAAGCTGGCGGGCAGGAAGGTCAGGCCAGCCCAGATCGCGTACCAGCAGACCCACCGCGGCAGCAGTGGCGTTGCCGATTTGTCGTGCAGCCCCGCGATGGCTGCCGCGATCATCTGCAGCGTCGTGCAGAAATAAAGCTGGTCAATGGTCAGCCAGCCCATGTCGTGCAGCATCTGGGTGATTTCCGGCGCGCGCTCCGGGCGGAAGCCTGCGCCGATCCAGAAGGCGGCGCTCATCGACACGACCATGACGGTCAGCGCCCCGCCAACCAGTTGCAGATAGCCAAGTGCACGCCAGGGGCCTTCGATCCGCGCCATGCGCGCCGAAAGCACCGCCGTCCACGGCAGGTACAGGCAGATGAAAACGACCGAACCGACAAAGCCGATGCGGATGGTCAGGTGGTGGGCGCGGTAATAGGCGGCGATTTCGTCAGCCGAAAGGCTCGGCCCGGCCGGGGGCAGGTTCCCGCCGATCCAGCCCCAGAACAGGATGAACAGGACGACAAAAGTAGGCCCGCACCATGCGCCGATCTTCTGCCACCTAAGATTTTCCTGTGTTGTCATTGCACCCTCTCTCTTGCCAGGCGCGTGGCGCCACTACGGTCACGCTTGAGCCCATCAACTCACCGCGCGTTCCAGCCCTTCCCAATAGGGCGCGCGCAGATCCTTTTTGGAAACCTTGCCGCTTGGTACCAGCGGGAAGCTGTCCATGAAGCAGATCCGCTTGGGCACCTTGTAGGCCGCAAGGATCGCGCGGGCGTGCGCGATAAGGTCTGCTTCGCTGATGTCCGCATCTGGGCGGCGAATGACACAGGCGAGTACTGCTTCGCCCCAGCGCGGATCGGGCACGCCGATCACGGCCACCTGTGCAACATCGGGATGGGTCGAAAGGGCATTTTCAACTTCGGCGGAATAGATGTTTTCACCCCCCGAAACGATCATGTCCTTTACCCGGTCGACGATGTAGTACAGCCCTTCGGCATCGCGCCGCGCGACATCGCCGGTGCGATACCAGCCATGCTGCAAAACCTTGGCCGTGGCTTCGGGCTGCTTCCAGTAGCCGGGCGTAATGGCTGGTGCGCGGACGATCAGTTCGCCGGGTTCACCCTCCGGCACATCGTTGCCGGCTGCGTCCACGATGCGGAACGCAATCAGCGGCAGCGGCCGCCCGCAGGACTGGAGCTTTGCTTCGTCTTCAAGGTCATGCTCATCGGGGCGCAGGATCGAAAAGGCACCGCCCGCCTCGGTTGCGCCGTAGAACTGCATGAACTTGCCCGGCATTTGCGCGATCGCCCGCTTTATCAGGCCCAGCGAAATCGCCGAGCCTGCATAGAGCGTCAGCCGGATAGACGAAAAGTCGGTGTGCTGTGCGCTGGGATGATCCAGCAGCATCTGGATCATCGTCGGCGTCAGCGTAAGCAGTGTGGGCCGGTCGCGCTGGATCGTTTCGCAGACTTTCGCCGGATCGAACTGGCGGACGATTGACACCGCCACACCGTTATAGAGGCACTGAAACGCGATGCCGATGGCCAGCAGGTGGAAGTTCGGCAAGGGATTGATGAAGATGTCACCGCCCTGCCAATCGTAAGCTGGTTCAAGATGCTCGCACAGACGCATCCGGTTGAACCCGCCATGGCTCAGCATCACGCCCTTCGGCACGCCGGTCGTGCCCGACGTGTACAACTGCACCGCGATATCTTCTTCGCTGATGAACAGGTCGGGCCGGGTTGCCGGCTGGGCGGCGAATTGCGCTTCAAGCGTGCGTTCCGCGTCGAACCAGATGGTCTGCACGGTACACCCGGCCAGCGCCACGGCGCCGTTCCACAGATCGGCCAGTGCCTGTTCCACAAAGACCAGAGTCGCATCGCTGTCCTTCAGCAATTGCGCCAGTTCGTTGACGGACAGGCGCCAGTTGAACGGAATGAAGGCCGCCCGCGTCTTGGCCGTACCGATCAGCGAAAAGTAGAAATCCGGGCTGTTCAGCCCCAGAAAGCCGACGCGTGCGCCAGCGGCGACACCGTGCGAAAGGATGCCGTTGGCGATGCGGTTGGCGATGGCGTCGTATTCGCCAAAGCTGATGGTTCGGTCACCGTGGACCAGCGCGCGCCGCTGTGGCGTGCGGCGCGCGTGGTATTCGATGAACTCCCCCAGCGTACGCACTTCGGGGTAAAGCCACATTGTTCGAATCCTCTCTCCAAAGGAAACCAGTTTACCAAATGTGACTAGCCCATTCCGCGCTGGTTCGCAAATTATGGAATGTTGCTGGCGCTGTCCTTATTGGCCTTTGAATGCGGCCTTGCGCTTTTCCCCGAAGGCGCTCAGCCCTTCGCGGGCGTCGGCCGTCCCGGCAATCCGCGCCAGCGCCTGCGCTTCGCGTTCGAGCTGGGAATCCATCGGCTCGGTGGCGGCCGAAATCATGAGGCGGCGGATTTCGCCATAAGCGGCAGTAGGCCCGGCGGCGAGCTGGCGAGCTATCTCCTCGGCGCGTGCGTGGACGGCATCGGCGGCCACGACCTCGTCGCACAACCCGGCGGCAAGGGCGGTTTGCGCATCGAGCGTTTCGTTGAGCAGCAAATACTTGCGCGCGCGCGACAGGCCCATGCGGCGGCTCAGCATGATCGAACTGCCCGCATCGCAGCAGTACCCGATCCCGGCATAGGCCGCCACGAACCGGGTGGATGGTTCCGCCACGATTATGTCGGCCCCTGCGATCATCCCGGCCATGCCACCGGCGCAAATCCCCTGAACAGCCGCGACGATCGGTGCATCAAGCCTTTGCAGACGGGATATGCCGACGTGCAGGTCTGCCGTCCATTTGCGGATCTGCATTGGCAGGGAATCGAGGTTCTCCAGGAACATGGCGATATCTCCGCCGAAGCTGAAGCTCTTGCCTTCGGCAGAGATCAGGATGGCGCGCACACCGCTGTCCGAGGAAAGTTCGTTGGCCACATCGCACAGTTCGGCGCAGAACGTGCCGTCGATGGGGTTGCCGCGAGCCGGCTGGCAGAATGTCAGGCGGACAAGACCATCGTCACGCTCGACGCGCATGGCGCTGTAAGGCATCGTAATCTCCCTTGGCTCAATCGACGAGCAGGATGGCCTTGATGGCCTTCCCGTGGTGCGCATCAGCAATGGCGTCGTTTATCTGGGCAAGGCTGTAGGTCTTCGAGAACTTCTCGATCGGGAGGCGGCCAGCCTTGTGGTGGGCGATCAGTTCGGGGAGGAACACTTCGGGTTCGGAATCGCCTTCGACGATACCGCGCACAGTGCCGCCTTGTGTCAGGAACTGCACCATCGGTACACTGAGCGTTGCGTCGAGAGAACCGGGAACCCCCAGAAGACCGATGCGGCCGCGGTTGGCGATCATGTTCACGGATTGCTGGACCACCGGCATGAAGCCGCTGGTGTCAAGCACCATGTCGGCACCCTGGGGAAGGATTGCACGCACCGCAGCGGCAACGTCGCCCTGACCGTCGAGAACGTGGGTCGCGCCAAGTTCCCGCGCCAGCGTGCGGCGGCCTTCCTGCGGTTCCACCACGATGATCGTTGCGCATTCGGCAATCAGCCCGCCAAGCAGGGCCGACAGCCCGACCGCGCCTGCGCCGAACACGACCAGCGTTTCGCCCTTCTGCGCCCCAAGCGAGCGCAGCACGCCACCGACGCCGGTCTGTATCCCGCAGCCCAGCGGCGCAAGCGTGGCGAGATCGGCATCGTCATCAAGCTTTAGCACATTGCGCTGATTGGCGATGGCCAGCGAGGCGAACGACGATTGGCCGAAGAAGTTGTCCGAAACCGGCTCTCCATTGCGGGTGACGCGGGTCGAACCATCGGTCCGCGCCGCCAGCATGTTGAGCGGGAAGAAGCTGTTGCAATAGGCCGGTTCATGGTGCCCGCACGTCTTGCATTCGCCGCAGGAATTGAACGTCAGCAGCACCTTGTCGCCGGGCCGCAGGTTGTCCACCCCTTCGCCAACGGATTCGACGATCCCGGCACCCTCGTGGCCGAGGATCGCGGGAAAGGTCAGCCCCATCGCACCCGACGCAATCACGAGGTCGGTGTGGCAGATGCCCACCGCCTTTACCGCAACGCGCACTTCGCCGGCGCGTGGCTCGGCCACGTCGACGGTCTCGATGGAGAACGGGCCGTTGGGCTGGTTGAGGACTGCTGCGGTTGCTTCCATGGGTATGTTCCCTTTAAATCGGTATTACAGGCGCGGGGCCGGAAATGGTGGTTCAGGAATGGCTCAAAGGGTGTCGAAGCCAAACGGCGCACACCACTTGCGGTCCTTTAGCGAGCGTGTTTCCTCATGCTGCAGGATCATTTCGGACAAACGGGCCTTGGTTGCTGTGTCGCCATCGATCGATACCGCCTGCACCACGCGTTCGACAGCCTCGTGCACGGCAGCGCAAGCCGAACGAACGTCTGTCGCGGTGGCACTGTCGCGGACCGTGGAGACCAGCGAGGCAAGTGCGGTGCCTGTCGCGCTACCGCCGGTTATTCCGCTGGCGAGCTGGTTGGCGAGCGCAACCGCGTCGTCCAGTTCCTCCCGCTCGAACGCCGGTGCGGCATCAATCTGCCCGCGCAGGATCTGCAGATGGCCGATGCACAGTTGTACCTGCTCTTGCGCCAGTGACGCCTCTGGCGGCAGGTGCGGGAGGATCACTTCGGAAAGGGCGCGCACGATGCTGGCGAGCCGTTCGTCGATATTCGGGGTCATGCGGGCACTTCCTGCTTGAGCAGACGGACAAGATCGCCGGCAAACATCGGGCTTGCCGCGCCCAGGAAGGTCAGCAGGACATCCTGGTGGTTGTGTTGCGAACGCGCGGCGGCCAGGCCGTTGGCGGCGCAGATGATGTAGCACTTGTAGCTCGACAGGACGTCGTAGTAGTGCAGCGTCTGCCGATTGATCGTGCGGCCTGAACGGCGTTCATACTCGGTGATGAACTCTTCGCGTTCGAACAGATCGCTGGCGCGGAACGTGCCGTTTTCCCACGTACCGAACACCTGCATCAGCACCCAGGCCACGTCTTCGTGAAAATCGCCGATGCGGGCCAGCTCCCAATCGAGCAGGGCCGTGATTTCAGCGGTTTCCTCATCGAACAGGTAATTGCCGGTGCGATAGTCCCCGTGCGTGAGGACTAGGTTCTCAGGCGGGCAATCCGGCAGGTTGTCCTGCAACCACTGTTCGGCAAGCGCCATGATGGGCCGCGTTTTTCCCTCGTCTATCCGCCACAGATCGCGCCAGAAGTTCAGGCTCCAGCGTGCGGCCTGCTGTGGATCGGCATCGGGCAGTTCGTAACCGGGAAGCGGCTTCGCCTTGTAGTCATAGGCATGGATTGACACGAGATGGTCAAGGAACTGGTCGCTTAGCCGGGGACGCAGCTTTTCGCCAAGCCATGTGCCAAGGCCCGATACCTTCACGCCCGACCCGCTCGGCTTGGTTACCCCGCGCACAACCTTCATTATGGCGGCGGGCTGGGGGAAATGGCTCCCCTTGGCATCGACCCACGCGGCCTCCGGCACCGGAACGTAGCCAGCCATTGCGCTTAGCAGGACAAACTCGCGCTCGCGGTCCGTTTCCGTGATCGCGCGGCGCGGGTCCATGCGCAACAGGTACTGTTCAGCGTTTCCGTCTGCGTCTTTCAACGTGAAGAAGAACTGTTCTTTCGATGCGCCCCCGCCAACGCGCCGGACACCCGAAACGCGCGCACCGGGTTTTACCTTGTCGAAGAAGCCGTCGAGCAAAGCGACGATTTCCGGGATCAGCGCCGCCCGGTAGGGCGGCAGGGTGCGGTCAGCGGCGCGCCGGTCAAGGATGCGCCGGTTGATGGATTCCATATCGTTCATTGTGCAGCCTTGCTCAGTAGGGGCCGTTGGCACGGATGTGGTCGAGATAAGTGGTGGGCCAGGCGCACTCCATCCAGCCAACGCCTGGTTTGCCGTCGATGGTCACGGTGGCGCCACTTTCGTTGAGGCTCAGCGCGGGATCGGGGACGAGGCAATAGGTGCCGAATACCTTGCCATCGATAGCGGTGCTCCGCCCGGCAGCGTCGGTCACGCGCGCACGGTATCCGGTCTGCCAGTACTGATTGTCGTAATCGACATCGACATCGACGGTTTCGATCCGGCTCATCAGGCCGTCCTTGAACACGTAGCCCCGGATATGCTCCTTGCCGAGCGCGTGGAAGTGCCAGAAGTGAACCGACATTTCCGTGCCCACCTGGCCAACGAACCATTCGTACTGCTGGAACGGGATCCAGTCGCGCGTGCCCCACGAATGATCGCGGTGCCCGGTTGCATCGACTTCAATCACACGGTCGCCAAGGCGCAGCGTTCCGCGCACGCGCCCGGCCTGTTCGATGCGGTCGATCGCGCAATAGGCCGGGCAGCCGCGCGGATCGGCACCATAGGAATAGGGCGGGTGAAACGCTTCGAAGGTCACGTCAACCGTGGCTTCGGGGGTTTCCCAGAAGATGCTTGCCTTGTCGAACTTCAAGTCCTGCGCCATGCGGAAGTTGTCGATCCGCCAGTCGTCGAAGCCCATGTCGCGCGGTACCGGGCGGTCAGCCAGGCGTTGCTGGATAGGTTTGTCACCAACGCCGGGTCCGAACACGGCGAGCGCCGCGCCGGCTTCGCTGTTGCGGTTGACCCAGGTGTACGTGAAGAACGCGATACCGTGTTCCGGCATCACGACGATATAGGGGATCGATTCCCGCGCCAGTGCAACATCGGGCAGCGCGTGGCGCCCGTCGTGAACCGGGTCGATGGCCATTTCCGGCTCGGCAAGCACGCCATTGTCAAACATCGTATTCTCCACGTCTTGGTTATTCTGTTTTCAGGCAAGCCAGTAGCCGCCCAGCAGGATCAGCGAGACAACCGCCAGCCACGCCGCCAGCAACGTTCGCAGCGGCTGATGCCGCCAGCGCACTTCCATATATTGGCCGAAGATCAGATGGATCTTCACGGCGGCGAGCAGCACCGCTGCGCTTGCGGCGGCATGGGCGGTGCCAAAGCCTTCGGCCAGGACGAACCCGGCGACGCTCGCGCCAACCAGCGCGAACCAGATAAGCCATACCGGCATCAGCGGCTTGTCGGTGCCGGTCATGCGGCCCTCATCAGGTAAAGCATGGCGAACAGGACGATCCACAGCAGGTCCACCATGTGCCAGTAGGCCCCGCCGGATTCGATCCAGCGCAGGCGCTTGTCTTCTGCCACGCCCGGTTTCTCGGCCATCCCGATCAGAACCAGCAGCACGACGATGCCGAGCGCGACCGCGGCCTCGCCGACGGTGGCGTCGGCCGCTTCGAGCGTCACACCGACACCGATGCTCAGCAGCAGGTTCTTCGGCTTCAGCCCGCCGATGAAGGCGCCGAGCGCCGCCGCTTTCGCGGGCGTCATGCCGTCGATCTTCGCCATCCAGCCCGGCACCTCGGGCACGCGGGTCTCGCCGCCCTCCTCCGTCGCGGGGCGGGAGCGCCACTGCCGCACCGCCAGCACGATGGCCACGAGGCCCAGGCCGATGAGCAGGAACGGCGCCGAGATCGAGCGATCGTCGGCGTCGTGCGGCAGCACCACCGCCACGAGGTACGCGATGCTGGCGACCGCCGCGATCGCGCCGGCGAAGCCGAGCAGAAAGCTCAGGGTCGCGGCTCTCGCGTTCGGCGACAGCAGCATGAGCACGACCGATGCGACGGCGAGCGGGCTGAGGGCGATGGCGGCGGCGAGCGGCAGGGCGTCGCCGAGAGCGTCGAGCATGGGGCCTCGTCTCTGATGGGTGCGCTGCGCCGATGCGCAGCCACTGCACAGTGAACACCGGAGTCGACGTTCATGCCAGTGGCTAGGCTGACGACATGGGTGCCTGGGGCAGTGGACCGTTCGAGAACGATGATGCGCTCGACGCCGTCGGCGAGCTCGTCGACGGCACCTTCGAGCTCGACGACCTGCGCGAGGCGCTCGAGAGCGACTACCTCGAGGCGCCGGAGGGCTCCGTCGCCCTCGCCCTCGTCGAGATCGCCCTCGCGGCCCTCGGGCGCACCGATCCGGCCGCCGAGCTCGACGAGGTCGACATCCGCCTCGTCGCGACGCAGTTCGACGACGCGGCCTACGAGCTCATCCTGCGCGCCGCCGATCGTGCGCTCGATCCCACGGCCTCCGAGCTGTTCGAGCTGTGGGAGGAAGCGGGGGAGGACGAGCTCGCCGAGTGGCGGTCGACCGCCGTCGCCTCGATCGAGCAGCTGCGCGCCGCCATCACCGACTGACCTGTTCCGCCCGTCATCCTGAACGGAGACCGCGCCATGACGCGACCCCTGACCCTCGGCTACAAGGCCTCGGCCGAGCAGTTCGACCCCCGCGAGCTCGTCGAGATCGCCGTCGCGGCCGAAGCGCACGGCATGCAGAGCGTCGCGGTGAGCGACCACTTCCAGCCCTGGCGGCACACCGGCGGGCATGCCCCCTTCTCGCTGACGTGGATGGCCGCCGTGGGCGAGCGCACGTCGAGCATCCGCATCGGCACCTCCGTGATGACGCCGACGTTCCGCTACAACCCGGCGGTGCTGGCGCAGGCCTTCGCCTCGATGGGCGTGATGTACCCGGGTCGCATCTTCCTCGGCGTCGGCACGGGCGAGGCCCTTAACGAGATCGCCACGGGGTTCGCGGGCGCCGGCGAGCAGGAGTGGCCCGAGTTCAAAGAGCGCTTCGCGCGCCTGCGCGAGAGCGTCGACCTCATGCGGCAGCTCTGGACGGAAGACCGCGTGAACTTTCGCGGCGAGTACTACTCGACGCACGACGCCTCGATCTACGACCGCCCCGAGCAGCCGATCCCGGTCTACATCGCCGCCGGCGGGCCGTTCGTGGCGCGCTACGCCGGGCGTGCCGGTGACGGCTTCATCTGCACGTCGGGCAAGGGTGCCGAGCTCTACACCGAGGAGCTGATCCCAGCGGTCAAGGAGGGCGCCGAGAAGGCCGAGCGCTCATTCGAGAAGATCGATCGGATGATCGAGATCAAGATCTCCTACGACACCGACGCGGATGCGGCGCTCGAGAACACGCGCTTCTGGTCGCCCCTCTCGCTCAGCAAAGAGCAGAAGCACGACATCACCGACCCCATCGAGATGGAGCAGGCCGCCGACGCCCTGCCGATCGAGCAGATCGCCAAGCGCTGGATCGTCGGCAGCGACCCCGACGCGGTCGTCGCCGAGGTGGCGAAGTACGTCGAGTGGGGCATGAACCACCTCGTCTTCCACGCGCCCGGGCACGACCAGCGGCGGTTCCTCGAGCTGTTCGAGCGCGACCTAGCGCCGCGCCTGCGCGCGCTCGCCTAACCGACCCCGCGCGTGACACGCGCGGCCGCGCAGACCCCGCGCGTAACACGCGCGGAACGTGCCCCTCACCGTCTCGAAATGCCGGCGATCTAGCGTCGACCTCGTCGGGAGACGGGGGTGGTCGCATGGTCGAGGCGCAGGAGGCCCGCGCGGTGCAGACGGGGGGCGCGGTCGCGGCGTCGGCTCCGCCTCCGCTGCCCGCCGGGTGGTCAGGGGCCGCGATGGCTGTTCACGCGGTGCGGCGCATGCCGGCACCGATGCTCGTCACGCTGCAGCCCGCGGGTCGATCGCCGATCGTCATCGATATGCGCGCCTACGTGTACGCGTGGGACGAACCGCTCGACGCACTGCCCGTCGACCCCGAGCACGTGCAGATCGGCACGCGGGCGATCCGGGATGCGGAGCCGGTGTTCGCCGGAGACGACTACGTCGAGCACGCCCCCGTCATCACGGGCGTCGCGCTCGAGCCGCTGCTCTGGCTCATCGGCACGCGGGCCTTCGACGGCGGCCGCGCCTCGTGGCTGCGGTCGGGCGACCGGTACCGGCTGTACCGCTGGCCCGACTTCTCGCAGCTGCCCATGAGTGACGAGCAGCGGCGTGTGGTGAAGGCGAGCGCGGGGGCGTTCATGGGCATCGAGAAGCTCGCGCAGAAGGCGAAGGTCGAGCTCGAGACCGCGCAGCGCGTCATCAACGCCCTCAGCCTCATGGGGCTGCTGCGCCGTCACGCGGCCGCCGGGGCGGCACCCGAGGTGCCGCCACCCCCGCGCTGAGGTCTCAGCAACTTCTGGGAATCCCGACCTTGACTCTCTCCCTGGAAGAGAGTTCGAGGCTGGAGCCACCATGTTCACCATCGGAGACTTCGCCACCTTCACGCACGTGACGGTGGCCGCGCTGCGCCTGTGGGACGCGCGCGGGCTGCTGCGGCCCGCGCACGTCGACACGCGCACCGGCTATCGCTACTACCGTGCCGACCAGGTGGTCGTCGTGCAGCGCATTGAGGCCTACAAGCAACTGGGCTTCACCCTTGCGCAGGTGTCAACACTGCTTCAGCAGCCGCCGAGCGGCGAGCAATTGGCGGGGATGCTCGCCCTGCGCCGCGCCGAAGCGGAAGCCGAACAGCAGCGCACGGCGCAACGGCTCTCGGCGATTGAGGCGAGGCTCCGCATCCTCGAAAGGAACGACATCGTGTCGACCTCGTACGACATCATCCGCACGACCGCGCCCGCCGTTCGACTTGCGGCCATCGCGCGTCACCTCGACGCCAGCGACGATGAGCCCGACCGGCTCTATCGTGCCTTTGGCGAGCTGTTCGCTGAACTGGGAGAGCGCCTCGGCGCGCTCGGCGTTGCGCCTGTCGGACGCGCCTGGAGTCTCTACGAGCGCTCGGATGACTCGGGCATCGTCATCCACGCTGCTCTGCCGATCGCGCACGGAGTCGAGGTTGCCGACGACATCGTCGCGACCATCGTCCGCCCCGAAACCGACGTCGTGTCGACCGTTCACCTCGGAGATGTCGCGCAGATGGGGGCGGCCTACGCGGCACTCATGACGTGGCTCGAGGCTCACGAGCTGGCACCAGCGGGCGGTTCGGCCGAGATCT
>OFDC01000727.1_pt1 | contig 21818 bp, 18 predicted proteins | sample 1520941 | NCBI WGS metagenome assembly OFDC01 (sample SAMEA94258168, study PRJEB24077) | hot springs metagenome | biome: Aquatic biome; feature: Water | place: India | collected 2012-12-06 | depth 5 m | reverse complement strand
CCGCCCCGCCCGCGCACGGCCCCATGATGAGGCTGATCTGCGGCACCACGCCGCTCGCCAGCACATTGCGCTGGAACACCTCGGCATACCCGCCAAGGCTCGCCACGCCCTCCTGAATCCGCGCCCCGCCCGAATCGTTGAGGCCAATTACGGGCGCGCCGACCTTCATCGCGGTGTCCATGACCTTGCAGATCTTCTCCGCATGGCGCTTCGAGAGCGAGCCGCCGAAGACGGTGAAATCCTGACTGAACACGAACACCAAACGGCCGTTGATGGTACCGCTGCCCGTCACCACGCCGTCGCCGGGGATGCGCTGGGTCTCCATGCCGAAATCGCTGCAATCGTGCTCGACATAGGCGTCGACTTCTTCGAACGAGCCTTCATCGAGCAGCACGTCGAGCCGTTCGCGCGCCGTCAGCTTGCCCTTGGCGTGCTGGGCAGCGATGCGCTTGGCGCCGCCGCCCATGCGGGCAGCTTCGCGGCGACGTTCCATTTCGGCGATATTGGCGGACAATGGACTTCCTCTCTGATTTGGCTTTATCCGATGCGTTGCCTCAGCGCGTCGCAAGCGTCAACGTGGCAAAAATGGCGGTCTCAAGCGAGGTGATGGTGCAGACGGCAGACGTGATCGTGGTGGGCGGCGGGATCGCCGGTCTTTCGCTGGCCGCGCGGCTGGCCGGGCACGTGCGCGTTGTGGTGCTGGAGGCTGAAAGCGCACCCGGATACCACGCATCGGGCCGCAGCGTGGCCTTTGCCCATTACGGGCTCGGCAATGAACCGGTGCGCACCCTGACCGCGCTCAGCATGGCCGAACTGGGCGCGCATGGGAGCATCCACCCTGCCCTGCATATTGCGACGGCGGATCAGATTGCGGCGCTCGATGCCCTCGAGGATGTGCACCGGCAGTTCGGCTGCGACTACGAGCGCATTGGCCCTGAGGCCGCGCTTGCGTTGATGCCAGCCCTGAAGCCCGATGCCTGCGCCGCCGCGCTGGTGGATCATGGGTCGCTGAAGCTCGATACCCATGCGATGCTGCAAGCCCATGTGGCGTCTTTGCGCGCGGGCGGAGGGGAGTTGGTGACCGGCGCGCAAGTCAGCGCAATGGCGCGTGATAGCGTGGGCTGGCAAGTCACAGCGAGCGGCGAGACCTACACCGCACCCGTTCTCGTCAACGCCGCGGGGGCCTGGGCGGACGAAATCGCGCGCATGGCGGGCGTTACCCCGATCGGCCTTGAACCCCGCCGCCGCACGGTCATCAGCTTCGCCGCGCCCGATGGGGTGGATGTGAGCGGCTGGCCCTTCACCAAGACCGTGGGCGCAGGCTTCTACCTGCTCCCCGAAGGCCGGGGGCAATTGCTCGTCTCCTCGATGGATCAGACCCCATCCGCCCCCTGCGATGCCGCGCCCGAAGAACTCGACATCGCCATCGCCGCCGACCGCGTGGAGCAGGCGACCACCCTCCCCATCCGCCGCATCGCGCATAGCTGGGCGGGCCTCAGGAGCTTTGCGCCTGACGAATTGCCCGTGATCGGCCCGGCAGCCGACGCGCCGGGCTTTGTGTGGTGTGCAGGTCAAGGCGGAGCAGGGTTTCAGACTGCCCCTGCGCTAGCCCGCATCGCGGCCTGCGCGGTGCTGGGCCTGCCCTTTCCCGACGATTGCGCCGCGGCCGGATTGACAACCCAAGACTTCGCCCCGGGGCGGCTTGGCGCCTGAAATGCCTACTTGGTCAGCCGCCCGCTGAACACCACGCGGCCGGCGATCACCGGGGCCAGCCGCGCAAGCGGACGCATCACCGCGCGTTCCAGCCGCGCTGCCCACCTCAGCCGAGTGGGATAGAGGCGGCCTTCAAGGATGTTGAACCAATCGGTCTCCACCTCGGCCAGCCGGGCGGTAACGAGCGCGAACTCATGCTCGTCGATCTTGTGTTCGTCCTCGGTGATATAGGGGGTCTCCCCGCCATAGATCCATCGGCGCATCACCGGGTAAAGCAACCGCTGCACCGGCCCACTCTCACGGATCCGCTGGAGGTGGGAGTGGGTGTAAAGCTCGTCGCCGATCACGCGCGCGCCGGGCTTCAGCACCCGCGCAACCTCAGCCATGGTTGCCGCGATATCGACATGGTGGAGAATGTCGACGAACACGACGGCATCGAAGCTGTTGTCGGCATAAGTCATCGCTTCGGCCGGCATCGCGTCGAAGGCGATCATCGCCCCGGCGCGGCGCGCGCGTTCCTTTGCGATATCGAGCGATTCGGGCGAGAGGTCACAGGCTGAAACAAGGGCGCCAAGCCGGGCGATACGGATGGCATCATCGCCAAAGCCGCAGCCCAGCACGAGCACCGTTTGACCTGCCAGATCAGCCGTGAGCAGCCGATCATACATCGACCAATAGGCATTCCACGGCCGTCGCTCGCTGCTGACGATGATGTCGTCGGCCACTGGCCGCAGCGCCGCTTCGGCATAGGTCGTCGCATGCTCGCGGTGATATTCGAGCTCGCGCTGCTGGCGGGCCGTGAGAGTGGCGATGTTCATTCACCTGCGATAGTCGAATGTGGTTGCCAAATCATTTGCAGGCGATGTCTTGACCACACTGAAATCAATAAACTAACTTCGCCCCACTTACGAATTCTCGAAGAAATCGTGGCCGCGTCCAACTGCGGACGCGCTTCAGACTTTCACCACCCCATGCGCGATCAGGCTTGTCCCGCATTCGGCGATGGTGTCCTCGACCGGGCGCATGGTCCAGCCGAGCCGTTCGTGTGCGTGACTGGCATCGACATGACGGACCTTGCCAATCTCGGTCTTGATCCCGCGCACCTCAGGGTTGAAGAGCGCGAGGATATTGACCAGCCAGTCGGGCATCGGCCGGGTCGGGGCCTTGCGCGCCTTCGGTCCGAGTTTCGCGCGCAGGACGGCAGCGACTTCAAGCGCGGTCAGAAACTTGCCCGCACCTAGGAACCGCTCACCTGCGATCCCCGGCGTCTCGATCGCCAAAACGTGGAGCGTCGCAATGTCGCGCACATCGACAATCGGGAAGCCAAGATTGGGTGCCATGGGCATCGCGCCCGAAAGCAGTTGCGACACCAGCTCGACCGAGGCAGAAAAGTCCGCGCTTGCCACAGGGCCGAGCACCATCCCGGGGTTGACCGAGACGAATTCCATATCGCCGCCCTCAGCCGCAATCCACGCGCGCGCGGCGCGCTCGGCGAGGGTCTTGGATTTGACGTAAGGGTAAGCGTCGGGGTGGTTGATATCGGTCCAGAAGCTCTCGTCGAAGGTGTATTCGCCGCGGTCGACGCCGTAGATCACCGCCGCCGTCGAGGAGGTCTGGACGAAACGGGTCACACCTGCAGCCTTGGCGAAACGCAGCGCACGAAGCGTGCCCTCGCGCGCGGGGACGATCAGATCGTCCTCGTGCTTGGGGGCCTGCGCCGGAATCGGCGAGGCGACGTGGGCGACATGGGTGCAGCCTGCAACTGCCTCGGCCCAGCCTTTGTCTGACATCAGTTCTGCCTCGAAGAGGCGCAGCCGCCCCTCCGCCGGGTTGCCGAGACGCGCGCGCAAACTGGCCTCGCTCTTGGCGACATTGCGGACGGTGCCGTGTACCACCCAGCCCTTGGCCAACAATTGCCGGATCAGCTCCCCGGCGATGTAGCCGGTTGCCCCCGTCACCAGAACCGTCCCTGCCATGCGTCCCTCCTATTATGTAGCGATCGCTTCGATATAGCAGATGCGTTGCTGATCGCAACTTATTTAAACAACACCAATTCTTCAGCCATAGTCGGGTGGATTGCCACAGTGGCGTCGAAATCGGCCTTGGTCAGCTTGGCTTTCACGGCAACGGCAGCGGCCTGCATAATCTCGGGCGCTTCGGGGCCGATCATGTGGATGCCGACAATCCGGTCCGAGGCCGCATCAACGATCATCTTGTAAAGGCTGCGCTCGTTGCGCCCCGCCACCACGTTCTTCATCGGGCGGAAATCGGACTGATAGACCTTGATGTTGCCGAGCAGATTGCGTGCCTCGCTTTCGGTCATGCCCACAGAGGCAATTGGCGGATGGCTGAACACCGCGCTCGGCACGCAGGAATGATCGACTGCGTAAGGCTCGCCGGGGCCGAACACGCTGTCTGCAAAGGCCTGGCCTTCGCGGATCGCGACCGGGGTGAGCTGCACCCGGTCGGTCACATCGCCTACGGCATAGACATAATCGACATTGGTCTTGCTGAAGGCATCAACCAAGATTTCGCCGCGCTTCCCGGTGGCGACCCCGATGGTTTCCAGCCGCAGCCCTTCGATGTTGGGCACGCGGCCTGTGGCAACCATTACCGTGTCGAATTCGCGCGGCTCCTGCCCGGTCAGCTTGACCTGCAGCGTCCCGTCGTCCTGCTTCTGAACCCATTCGAACTCGGCCATGAACAGGAATTCGATGCCCTTGACCATCGATATCTGGAGCAGGCGATCACGCAGTGCGGTGTCATAGGAGCGCAGAATCGTGTCCGATCGATTGGCCACCGTCACCTTCGCGCCGAATTCGTTGAAGATGCCCGCGAACTCATTGGCAATGTAGCCCCCGCCCGCGATCAGGATGCGGCGCGGGATGGCGTCGAGGTGGAACGCCTCGTTCGAGGTGATGACATGTTCATTGCCCTGAAAATCAGGGATCAGCGGGCGTGCACCCGTGGCGATCAGGATATACTTGGCGGTGATCACCTTGCCGCTCGCCAGCGTCACTTCATGATCGCCAGTGATGGCGGCGCGTTCGTTAAACACTTTCACGTCGTGATTGCTGAGGGTCTGGCCATAGAGCCCCTCCAGCCGTGACACATCTGTCTGGACATGATCGCGCAGCTTGACCCAGTCAAAGCTCTTCCCCTCGATCGTCCAGCCGAATGCTCCTGCATCGACCAAGTCCTCGGCGAAATGGGCCCCATAGACGAGCATCTTCTTGGGCACGCAGCCGCGGATCACGCAGGTGCCGCCGACGCGGTATTCCTCTGCCACCGCAACCCTTGCACCGTGACCCGCAGCGATGCGGCTGGCACGGACGCCGCCGGAGCCTGCCCCAATGGTAAAGAGATCATAGTCGTATTCGTCGGCCATCGCGCGGTTCCTCTGGATCACGCGGGCCATATGGACGCGGGCACCGGCGGCGACAACCGATCTTGCGCGAATTGGAGCATTTCAGACAAGAAAACGGGGGCCTAAGCGCCCCCGTTTCCCATGTTCTCAAATGCTCAGGCGTTGGCTGCGCGCGGGCGATTGCCTCCGCCGCCGCCGGGGCGGCCTCGACCTCGACCGCCGCCGTTGCCAGCCCCGCGTCCGCCGCTGCCGGGCTGACGGCGATCACCGCCGCCACCGCCGCCGGGACGGCCCTGTCCCTGAGCCTGCCCGTGTGCCTGTTGCTGCTTGCGCTCACCATGAGGTGCCGGGCGACGCTCGCCCTGCGGTGCGGGGCGGCGTTCGCCTTCTGCACGGCGCGTATCGCCTTGCTGCGGGCGACGCTCGCCGCGATTGTCACCCTGAGGCTTGCGATCCCCCTGCGGGCGCTGGCCGACCGGACGCGGTTGCACCCGCTTGACTGGCACGCGCGGGGCCGGCTTGGTCGGGCCCTCGCCCTCCACCACGGCGCGGAAATTGTCCGGCAGCGGCAAACGCTCAAGTTCGGCGCCTGTCACCTTGCGGATATCCTTGAGGTAAGCGCGTTCGTCCTCGGCGCAGAACGCAATCGCGATCCCGCTCTTGCCTGCCCGCGCGGTGCGGCCGATGCGGTGGACATATTGTTCCGGCACGTTGGGCAGCTCGTAATTGATAACGTGGCTGACGCCCGGAATGTCGATCCCGCGCGCAGCCACATCGGTCGCGATCAGCACCGGCACGCGCGCCTTGCGGAACTCGTCAAGCGCGCGCTGGCGCTGGGGCTGCGATTTGTTGCCGTGGATGGCGTTCGATTCGATCCCGGCCTGCGACAGGCGCTTCACCACCCGGTCCGCGCCGTGCTTGGTGCGGGTGAAGATCAGCACGCGTTCAATCGCACCCGGCACCGTGTGACGGCCCTTAAGGATCATTTCGAGCAAGCTGAGCTTCTCGTCCTGCTGCACCATGAAAAGGTACTGGTCGATGCGCTCGGCAGTGGTGCTTTCCGGCGTGACCGAGACCTGGACCGGGTTGTTGCAAAACCCGCTCACCAGCTCCTTGATTGCTTTGGGCATGGTGGCGCTGAAGAACAGCGTCTGGCGATTCTTGGGCGCCAGTTCGCGGATTTTGCGCAGGGCGTGGATGAAGCCGAGGTCGAGCATCTGGTCCGCTTCGTCGAGCACCAGAATTTCGATGCCGGCGAGGTTCAGCGCCTTCTGGTCGATCAAGTCGAGCAGGCGGCCCGGCGTCGCAACTAGGATATCGGTGCCGCGGTGCAGCTTGTTACGATCCTTGCCCACGCTCGTGCCGCCAACGATGCACTGCACCTTGAGGCCAGCGAGCGCGCCGTAATCCTTGGCGCTGTCAGCGATCTGCACCGCGAGTTCGCGGGTCGGGGCCAGCACCAGCATGCGGCAGGACTTGAACGGGATGGGCTTGTCGGCCTCGCGCAGCCGGTCGATGCTGGGGAGCATGAAGGCGGCGGTCTTGCCGGTGCCGGTCTGCGCAATGCCCAGAAGGTCGCGGCCCTTGAGCACGGCGGGGATCGCCTGCGCCTGGATCGGGGTAGGGATGGTGTAGCCCTTGAGGTCAAGAGCCTGGAGCACGGGCTGCGACAGCCCGAGGTCAGCAAAAGTCGTCATATTGGTATAAACTCGCAATTAAGCTGCGACGCGCGCTGGCCTGTCCCGAACGGACCATGTCCATTGGCAGGCGCACGCGCGGCGCGGGGGTTGAAACCGCCCGCGTGAAAAGGGAAGTCGTGAGGTAGAACCGAGGCGCGGCCGGGGCGAATGCTTTTAGATTTTCGCCGCTTCACGCATGGCTAGCGCGCTTCGATGGGCCGCAAATGGGGCCTGAAGCTGCAAAAGTCAAAGCATTAAAGATTTGGCTGGAAAAAAGACGCCACTTCGATCTTGCCGGAATAGTTGCCCGAAACCGGACTTCCCTGCGAATCCCGGGCGGGGTCGAAGCTGTGCGACCGCGCGAATGCCCGGCAGAGCTCGCGCTGGGTGAATTCCATGCGGAATTGCCGCGAAAAGCTGCACCCGGTCACCTTGCCCTCGGGATCCACTGCCAATGTGTAATCGAGCACCTGCGACAACATTCCGGCCTGAATCAGGCGGCGATAGAGACGTTCGTATTTGAGTTCGGTGAGCAGGGGGCTCGCACCCGGATTATCTGCCATCGCGGTGGAAAGGCTGTAAGCGGCTGCGACCGGGGGCTGCGCCTCGGCAGCGAGCGGTACGCTGACCGACAAGGCAACACCGGAGACTGCAAGCTTGAGCGAAGTCGAGGTCATGTCGGGGCCTTTCCATTTCTGCGAGGACAGAACGACCTTAAATACAACACGTTGTCAGGAAGATGTCAATCCTTCGTGCGCATTTCCAGAAAGTTCAGCCGCCCCTCATAGCTGCCCTCAACCTGCTTGCCTGAACCATCAACCGCCGGTTCGAAGCTGTGGTTGCGGATCAACACCTCGCACAGCTTGTCGTTGACATAGTTCATGCGGAACTTTTCCGACAATTCGCAATTCGTCGCCGCCCCGGCTTCGTCCACCACCAGCGTATAGCCGACCTCGCCGCGCCATACTCTGAGACGCGAGGCCTCCTTGAGAAACTCGCGCTCACCCGTGAACGCGATCAGGCGCGCAGGCTTCACCTTGGACCGCGCTGTGCCGTCGCCGGGGCCCTTTTCCTGAGCCGTAGCGGGCACCGCGCCTGCTGCGAACACAAAGAGGGCGGCCGGGAGAAGCGCAAATTTCATGATGAATACTCGCTGGAGAGGGTCATGCCGCGGGGGTGCGTCATGTGTCTTCCAAGATACGCATTTGATCCGACAGCGCAATTCGAACCCGAAATGTCATGCAATTCGATGCGTTATGTCCGTTTGCGGCGACAAATCATTTCATAAGTTACACCTCTGCGAAAAATTACAACTCGGTGACGCAGCAACTGCAATGGCCCGCGCAATCACCGTCAGGTGCTGTGGCGAATCCGCACCACGCCGCCTCAGGCCAAACCGGCCGCCTCCATCAGCGCCCGGGTGCTGGGATCAAACTGGCCCTCCCCCGATTCGATCTGCTTGGCGATGGCCTTGCCCAGCTCCACTCCGAACTGATCGAAGGGGTTGATCCCCATCAGCACTGCATTGGCGAAGGTGCGATGTTCGTGGAACGCGATCAAAGCGCCCAGGGCGGCCGCATCGCAATCATCGACGAGGAAGGTGGTCGAGGGCCGGTCTCCCGCATAGGCCCGCGCCGGATCATCGGAAGATTTCCCCGCCATCAGCGCGGCCCCCTGCGCGAGGCAATTCATCAACAGGATGCGATGATGCGCCGGATCGAGCTGATCGCCAGGGGCGATGCTGGCGATGAAATCGACCGGGATCACCTGCGTGCCCTGATGCAGCAGCTGGAACACCGCATGCTGTGCGTCGGTGCCCACCCCGCCCCAGGTGACGGGCGCGGTCGGCCCATCGACCGGCGCGCCATCGGCCATCACGCTCTTGCCGTTCGATTCCATCTCCAGCTGCTGGAGGTAATCGGGCAGCAGCGCGAGCCGCTCGTCATACGCGAAGACCGCACGGGTCTGGCAGCCATTGATCCGCGTGTAGAACTGATCGGCAAAGGCCGCGAGCAGCGGCGCATTGGCGCGGCCTTCGGTGGCGCGGAAATGATCGTCCACCGCCTTCGCGCCGGCGAGCATCGCGCGGAATTCCGCCATGCCGACCGCCAGCGCGACCGGAAAGCCGATCGAGGACCAAAGCGAATAGCGCCCGCCGACGCTTTCGGGGAACGGCAGGATGCGGGTTTCATCGACCCCCCACTCCACCGCTTTTTCCGGTGCGGCAGTCAAGGCCACCACCCGGCCACCGGGATCCTCGACCCCGTTCTGCGCCAGCCATGTCAGCGCGCTGTTGGCATTGGTGAGGGTCTCGATGGTGGTGAAGGTCTTGGACGCGACCGCGATCAGCGTCGTCGCCGGGTCGCAGGCAGCGAAAGCCTGTTCGAGCGCGAGGCCGTCAATGTTCGAAACCACATGCACATCGACCAGCGCCAGATCGCGGGTCAGCGCGTCGATCGCCAGCGCCGGGCCGAGCGCTGAGCCGCCGATCCCGATGGCGATGCAATGGCGGATCTCGCCCAGAGCGCCTTCATGGATCGCCTCGACCAGCAGTTCCATCCGCGCATGGAGCGCATCGGCTTCCTCAACCTGCGCCTCGGTGCCGCTGCCGCGCATCGCGCCGTGGGTGGCGGCGCGGCCTTCCGTGGGGTTGACAATCCCGCCGCCGAACAGGGCCTCGCGCGCCGCCGCAAAACCCGCCGCCTCAGCCAGCGTCTCGAACAAAGTCAGGGCTTCGTGGCTCAGATGGGTCTTGGAAAAGTCGATGCGCATACCCGCTTCGGCGGTGCTGCCCGGCTCGACCGGCCAAGCGATCCGGCGGGTCAGTGCCTCGGGCCGGGCGGAATCAGCCGCGAACAATGCAGCCAGCGTGACCGGCGCCATCGCCCGCAATCCTGCCCATGTCGCAGCCATCGCCGCCTTGTCCTGAGCCCGACCCAATCCACTCATTACCGTTCCCCTTTGCGCACAAGTGCGGCTGCGAGTAAGGGGCTTGAGGATGGATGTTAAGACCCAATCTTTCGGGCAGGCGATGCCCGACCCCGCGAGCGACGCGGCGCGCGCTGGCGAAGGATGGGGTAGCTTCGTCTGGTTCCTGATCAAGCTGTTGCTGGCGGTGCTCGCCCTGCGAACGCTGGTTTTTGCGCCGTTCTCGATCCCGTCGGAAAGCATGTTGCCGCGGCTGATGAACGGCGATTACCTGCTGGCGTCGAAGTGGCCCTACGGCTTTTCGCGCCACTCGCTCCCCTTCCCCGTACCGCTGCCCGAAGGCCGCTTGCTGCCAAGCCCGCCTGCCCGGGGCGATGTGGTGATCTTCAAGCACCCGGTCGATGGGCGCGATTATATCAAGCGAGTGATCGCCCTGCCCGGTGACACCATCGCGGTGAACGGTGGGCAAGTCATCCTCAACGGCACCCCCGTCCCGCACCGCCGGATCGCCGATGCGCTCATCCCCCTCTCGCCCAACACGGTTTGCGCATGGGGCGGCGATGTGGTGCCCGGCGAGGACGGCGCGCAGGCCTGTCGCTATGCGCAGTTCCGCGAAACCCTCCCAGATGGGCCAAGCTATGACGTGCTCGATTTCGGGCTGACCCCGGCGGATGGCTTTGCCCCGGTCACCGTGCCCGCCGGGACGGTGTTCGTGATGGGCGACAACCGCGACAATTCGCGCGACAGCCGCTTTGCCGCCGTTGCCGGTGACGGTGTCGGGCTGGTCCCGCAGGACCTGCTGGTGGGCCGCGCCGAGATCATCGTCTGGTCGACCGATGGCAGCGCCGATTGGCTCCTACCCTGGACGTGGTTCTCCGCCGCCCGCTGGGACCGGATCGGGGACGCGCTGTGAGCGGGCTTGACCCGGCCACCCGCGATTGGCTCGCCTCGCACGGCTTTGAGGTTGTCAACGAGGCCCCATGGCTCGAGGCGCTGACCCATGGCAGCTTCAACGGCTCGGGCGCGGAGGTGGCGGATTACCAGCGGCTCGAGTTCCTCGGCGACCGGGTGCTCGGCCTCTCGGTCGCGGCATGGCTGTTCCGCGCAGGGAACGCGCCCGAAGGCAAGCTTTCGCAGCGATTGAATGCGCTTGTGAGCGGCATGACCTGCGCCCGGATCGCGCGCAAGATCGGCCTGCCCGCCCACGTCCGCCTCGGCAAGCAGGCGCGCGATGATGGCGGGGCGGATAGCGACAAGATCCTCGGCGACGCGATGGAGGCCCTGATCGGGGCCTGCTTTATCGAGCACGGCTTCGACACGGCGCGCGACATCATCTACCGCCTGTGGGCGCACGAGCTGGAAGGCGATATCGGCAAGGCCAAACACCCCAAAAGCGCGCTGCAGGAATGGGCGGCAGGCAATCGCCGTGCAACCCCGGTCTATGAGGTAACCGACCGCAGCGGCCCCGATCATGCCGCGCGCTTCACGGTGCGGGTCACGATCCGCAATGTCGGCAGCGCCGAAGCCAGCGCGACGAGCAAAAGCGAGGCGGAGAAGCTGGCGGCGAAGGCGTTTCTGGAAGCCTATGGGTAACCCTTCCCCCCTCCCTTGAGGGAGGGGCTGGGCGTGGGTGCTCCACCTCACATGAACGCGCGACATCTCACCCAAGACATCAAAAACAGAACAGCCCTTCGACAAGCTCAGGGCGAACGGATATTGTGACCTGATGACCGAAACACCCCCCACCCGCTGCGGCGTCATCGCCGTGATAGGCGCGCCCAACGCTGGCAAATCGACCCTTGTGAACCAGCTCGTCGGCCAGAAGGTCGCCATCACCAGCGCCAAGGCGCAGACCACCCGCGCCCGGATGCTCGGGATTGCACTGCACGACTTGGCGGGAACGCCGGTGCAAATGATCCTGGTCGACACCCCCGGCATCTTCGCGCCCAAGCGCCGACTCGACCGCGCGATGGTGAGCGCGGCGTGGGAAGGTGCGGAGAGCGCCGACGCCGTGCTGCTGCTGGTCGATCCGATCAAGCAGCGCCGCCACGAGCTGGAACCGCTGCTGGAAGCGCTGGCGGGGCGGCCCGAACGCAAGATCCTCGTCCTCAACAAGGTCGACCGCGCCAAGAAGGAGCCCTTGCTGGCGCTAGCGCAGGAACTCGGCGCCAAGGTCGATTTTAAGGAAATCTACTTCGTCTCGGCCCTCACCGGCGAAGGGGTGGAAGAGTTGAAAAGCCACCTCGCCGGGATGATGCCCGAAGGCGAATGGATGTATCCCGAAGATCAGGTCTCCGACGCCTCTGAACGTCTGCTCGCTGCCGAAATCACCCGCGAACAGCTCTACCAGCAGCTCCACGAGGAACTGCCCTACGACAGCGCGGTGCGGCCCGAGCGTTACGAGCTTCGCCCCGATGGCAGCCTGGAAATCCACCAGCAAATCGTCGTCACTCGCGACAACCAGCGCGCGATCGTGCTCGGCAAGGGTGGCTCGAAGATCAAGGCGATCGGCGCTGCGGCGCGGGCGGAGCTGATGGAGGTGCTGGGTTTGAAGGTGCACCTGTTCCTGCACGTCAAGGTGCTGGAGAACTGGGCCGAGGATAAGGAAGTGTTTGAGGAGATCGGGCTGGATTGGGTGCGATAGGGCCAAATACTGTTTCGACGCTTTAAAACAGTGGAATAAGGCTTCTCGGACCCTTAAGATGTTGTAACGAAAAGAGGTATAGACGGTATCGCCAGTGGACCTCCCGCCCCGCCTCGGCATGACGAAGGAAAATTCGATGAGCTACCGGCCAGTCACCCCAAATAGTCTTCTCGAAAGCACGGTCCGAGATATTCAAGAGCAAGAAGAGAGGTCGTTGATGCTTGCTCGCGATGCCTTTAACTTCCGTAATCCAATGCGGGAGATTGCCGATCACTCTCTTCAAGCGGCATCAAGGACGATGAAATTGATCGAGGAGCGGGTACGGCTTTTTGAGGCAAAACTAAATGCCGACGAAGCAGTCATGGTCTTTATGATTGGTGGACCATCAGGTATCGCGTTTTTACCAACTCACATAAGTGCGCAAGACCCGGACAGCATCGTTTTCGAAGGCTTTGATCCGGATGGTCATCCGTTCACGGTCATCCAGCATGTATCGCAGCTAAACTTCGCCTTGCGAGCATTTACTCTGACATCACCTAGCGAACGGAAGCCAATCGGATTCCATGTCCCCTGATTGTCATCCCAGCGAAAGCTGGGACCTCGGGCGGAAAAGCGCTTAGATCGAGATGATAGAGCTTGGCCTCTCTAGGCCCCAGCTTTCGCTGGGGTGACGGATCGAGGATAAGCTCACCCCCGCCCCAGCTTCTCCAGCTTGGCGCGCAGGGCCGCCTCGTCGAACGGCTTGACGATATAATCATCCGCGCCTGCGGCGATGCCATCGTGAATATCCTTGGCCTCGCCGTTCGAGGTGCAAAACACCACGATCGGCTCCTTGGGCGTGGGGATCGCGCGCAGGTTCTGGACGAAGGCGATCCCGTCCATTTCGGGCATGTTCCAGTCGGTCAGCACCAGATCGGGCATGGATTGCTTGCAGCGGGCGAGCGCTTCGTGACCATCCTGCGCTTCAATCGGGACATAGCCGAGGCTCAGCGCGATCTTGCTGGAGACCTTGCGGATCACCCGGCTGTCATCGACGATAAGGCAGGTCTTGGCCGCGGCAGCGGGAGCCTCATTCGCGGCATAACGATCGCGCATGGCCTTGGCCGCTGCAACGATAGCGTCGGTATCAGAGCTAGGGGCTTCGGACACAACAGGCGCATGGGCCGCCGCCACCGCACCTGCGGAACGCTCAGCCTCGCCCTGCGCGAGCTTTTCCGCCAGCGTCTTGCCTTCCATGCCTGAGCGACGGTGCGGGCCGGAATTGCGCTTGATCAGATTCTGCACGGCTCTGCCCCCCCATCAAATGTCGCATAGGCCGCATCATAGGCGCGTGCGGCGTAATCATCCGAATAGACGTCCTCGTCCGGCACGCCGACACCTTCGCCCGGGGTCATGCGGATGTGCAGGTACGGCATCCAGACGTCGCCGAATTCGGCCTTCTGGTACCACACGTCGAGCACGTCATAGCTCGCCCACATGCCGTCAGGTTCACGCAGGCGAATGCCTTCGCCGATGCGCGGCACGGCGGCAAAGCGGATGCGCGCCTGGGTTTGATGGGTTTCGTTCTGGACTTCGATTTCGATCACGGTTCAGCCCTTGGTCTGGGGCCTTTGTGATAGCCGGGTAATGCTTTAAGATTTACCAACACGCATGAAAGGCAAGCAGCGGCCTTACCGCCGCTCGCCTTATTTTGCCGTTGAGGCTTTCTTTTTTGCCGGGGCTTTTTTGGCGGTCGGCTTTTTAACTGCGGCCTTTTTTGTGGGGGCCTTCTTGGCAGGCGCCTTCTTTTTCGCCTTCCCCTTGGCCGGGCCCTTGGCAATGCGCGCATCGATCAGCTCGATCGCAGCGGCAAGGGTCACGTCCTCGGGCTTGGCGTCGCGCGGGATCGTGGCGTTGGTGGTGCCATCGGTCACATAGGGGCCAAAGCGGCCCGGCATCACCTTGATCTCCCCGCCGCTAACGGGGTGCGCGCCCAGCGTTGCGATCGGCTCAGACTTGCCCCGCGCCGCCCCGCCGCGCATCGCCGCCTGCGCGAGGATATCGACCGCCCGGTTCATCCCCACCTCGAACACCTCGCGGGTATTGGTGAGCTTGCCGTACTTGCCATCGTGGCGGAGATAGGGGCCATAACGCCCGATATTCGCTTCGATTTCAAGGCCCGTATCGGGATGCGCGCCGATGATGCGCGGAAGATTCAGCAGCTTGACCGCCCAGTCGAGATCGAAGTCGTCCAAGTCCTTGGGGATGCTCGCGCGCTTGGCGTCCTTGCCCTCGCCCATCTCGACATAGGGGCCGAAGCGGCCCGTCTTGCGCGTGATGTTCTCGCCGGTTTCGGGGTGCTGACCGATGACGCCGTCCTCGGCCGCGCCCTCACCCTCGCCGCCCGGTTGGGCGAAGCGGCGGGTGTATTTGCACTCGGGGTAATTGGCGCAGGCGACAAAGGCGCCGAAGCGTCCGCCCCTCAGGCTCAGCCGCCCGTTGGCACGGCCCTCGGCGGCGCAGAGCGGGCAGGCGCGCGGGTCCGAGCCGTCTTCGCGCGGGGGAAAGAGGAAATCGCCGAGATATTCGTCGAGCGCCTCGGTCACTTCCGAGGGCATCTTCTCCATCACCTCATCGGCCTTGGGCTTGAAGTCCTTCCAGAACCGCGCAAGCAGCAGCTTGTAATCCTCGCGCCCGTCGGAGACGACATCAAGCTCGTCCTCCATCCCGGCGGTGAAATCATAGGCGACATAGGTGGGGAAGAAGCGTTCGAGGAAGGCGGTCAGCAGGCGCCCGCTCTCTTCCGCGAAGAAGCGGTTCTTCTCCATCCTCACATAGGCCCGGTCGCGCAGGGTCTGGATGGTCGAGGCGTAGGTCGAAGGGCGACCGATGCCGAGTTCCTCGAGCCGTTTGACGAGCGACGCTTCGGAGAAGCGCGGCGGCGGCTGGGTGAAGTGCTGGGTGGCATCGACGCCGAGTTTCGCCGGGCAATCGCCCATACGCATCACCGGAAGCAGGCCGCCGTCCTCATCCTCGCTATCGTCAAAGCCTTCCTGATAGACCGCCAGGAAGCCGGGGAACTTCACCACCTGCCCGGTGGCGCGCAGCTCATGCTGCCCGGTGGCATCGCGGAACGTGACCGTGGTGCGTTCCAGCTGCGCGGTCGCCATCTGGCTCGCCATCGCGCGCTTGAAGATGAGGTCGTAAAGCTTGGCCTCGTCACCGCTGCCGACGCGGTCGCGGGTGAAATCTGTGGGGCGGATCGCTTCGTGCGCTTCCTGAGCGTTCTTCGCCTTGGTGCTGTAAAAGCGCGGCTTTTCGGGGCGGTAGTCCTCGCTGAAGCGCGCGGTGATAGCATCGCGTGCGGCGTGGATGGCGCTCATGTCCATCTGCACGCCGTCGGTGCGCATGTAGGTGATCGCTCCTGCCTCATACAGGCTCTGCGCCAGCCGCATGGTGTGCTGCGCCGAATAACCGAGCTTGCGCGCGGCCTCCTGCTGGAGCGTCGAGGTGGTGAACGGGGGCGCGGGGTTGCGCTTGACCGGCTTGGTCTCGACGCCTTCGACCGTGAAGCGCCCGGCTTCGACCGCGGTCTTGGCCTTCATCGCCGCGCCCTCTTCGCCGAGGCTGAGCTTGTCGAGCTTGTCGCCGTCGAACTTCACCAGCCTTGCGACAAATTCGGTGCCGTCGTGCTGCATCCGGGCAACGACGCTCCAGTATTCCACCGGCCGAAACGCCTCGATCTCGCGCTCGCGCTCGACGATCAGGCGCAGCGCGACCGATTGCACGCGCCCCGCGCTCTTGGCCCCCGGCAGCTTGCGCCACAGCACCGGCGAGAGTGTGAAGCCGAACAGGTAATCGAGCGCGCGGCGGGCGAGGTAAGCGTCGATCAGCGGCTGATCGAGCTCGCGCGGCTTGGCCATGGCGGCGGTCACGGCAGGCTTGGTGATGGCGTTGAAGGTGACGCGGTCGACCAGCGCGGGCACGCTCTTGCGCTTCTTGAGCAGCTCCAGCACGTGCCAGCTGATCGCCTCGCCCTCGCGGTCAGGGTCGGTCGCGAGCACCAGCCGACTCGCGCCCTTGGCGGCATCGGCGATTTCCTTGAAGCGGCTCTGTTTGTCGCGGTAAAGTTCCCACTCCATCGCAAAGTCCGCCTCGGGGTCGACGCTGCCATCCTTGGGCGGCAAATCGCGGACATGGCCATAGGAGGCGAGGACCTTGAAGTCCTTGCCGAGATATTTCTCGATGGTTTTCGCCTTGGCGGGGGATTCGACGATGACGAGTTGCATGGTTCCTTGGGGGTGTCCCTTACGTGTGTACGCGCGAGGGTGGGACGGCGGCGCTTACAGCGTCAAGAGGGAAGTGCCTAGCCTGCGCGGCGTACCGTGCCGTCAGCCTCGCGTACCAGATCGCCTAAAAGCTCGAGTTCAAGCAGCGACATGTGGACTTCGGCCGCGCTCGCGCCGGACTGCCGGATCAGTTCATCGACGCTGATCGGCGCGTTGGTCAGCAGGCTGGCCATATCGCCGCTGAGGTCCGCGCGCGCCTCGCCCCAATCGAGCTTGGCGAGTTCGGCATAGTCGAAATCCGCGGCCCCCTCGGCCACCCGGAAGCGCGAACGGGCTTCGCCGGTGAAGCTTTGGAGGAGTTCCACTACCTCATCGGGCGTCTGCACCAGCACCGCGCCTTCGCGGATCAGCTGGTTGCACCCCGCAGCGCGGGCATCGAGCGGGGAGCCGGGGATGGCCATGACCTCGCGCCCGGCCTCGCCCGCCAGCCGCGCGGTGATGAGGCTGCCCGATTGCGGCGCGGCCTCGACCACCAGCGTGCCGAGCGCGAGCCCGGCGATAATGCGGTTGCGCGAGGGGAAATGCCGCCCGCGCGGCTCGGTGCCGGGGGGCTGTTCGGCGATCAGCAGCGCTTCGCTGGCGATCCGCTCCTGCAATTTGGCGTGCTGCCGGGGGGTAGGCGATGTCGATCCCGCTGGCGATCACGCCGATGGTAGCCGGGAACGCGCCTTCATGCGCCGCACCGTCGATGCCGCGCGCCAGCCCTGAGACCACGGTGAACCCCGCCTCAGCAAGTGCACCGCCGAAGTCGCGCGCCAGTTTGACGGCGGCGGCACTGGCATTGCGCGCGCCGACGAGGGCGACGCAGGGCGCGGCTGCCAGTGCGAGGTTGCCGCGGCAGGTGACAATCGGCGGGGCGCTGTCGAGTTCGGCCAGCAACGCCGGATAATCGCTCTGATCGTGAAACAGGTAACGCGCGCCTGCCTTTCGCACCGCAAGGATCTCCTGTTCGATCCGCTCCGCAGGCGCAGGGCGATAGGGCTCCCGCCCGCGCCGCGCGAGATCGGGGAGCGCATCCAGCGCCGCCGCCGCCGACCCGAAGCGCGCCAGCAATTGGCGATAGCTCACCGGGCCAATGTTCGGCGAGCGCAACAGGCGGATGCGCGCGAAGGCCTCGGGCTGGGTGAGTGTGAGTGCGACCTCTTCCATTTCCGTCATCCCAGCGAAAGCTGGGACCTCGGGCGGCAAGCACTGCGCCCGGAAGCCCTGGGCCCCAGCCTTCGCTGGGGTGACGAAGGAAAGAAAGAACTCACGGTGCCCTGCCCGATGCCCCCACCTTGGGCTCCTCCCCGCGCATCAGCCGCCCGATATTGGCGCGGTGCTGGACGATGACGATCGCGGCAATCACGATAAGCGCCGGGATCACGTGCGGAAACCCCATGCCCCACGCGACCAGCGGCGCGGCAATCACGCTCACCAGCGAAGAGACGCTCGAAATCCGGCTGATGGCGAGCGACGCAACCCAGATCATGGCGCAGACGAAAAACGCCGGGAAAGCGAGCGCGCCGAGCGCACCAGCAGCGCTGGCAAAGCCCTTGCCGCCCTTGAACGCGAGCCACGGCGTAAAGCAATGCCCCGCCACCGCCGCGACACCCGCGATGCCTTCCGTGCCCGGCCACACGGCCCCGGCCACCAGCACCGCTGCTACGGCCTTGCCCGCATCAAGCAGCACGGTCGCCGCGGCGAGGCCCTTGTTGCCGGTGCGCAGCACATTGGTCGCCCCGATGCTCCCGCTGCCGATCTGACGCACATCCCCCAAGCCCGCCGCGCGGGTGAGGATCAGGCCGAAGGGGATCGAGCCGAGGACAAAGCCAAGAACAGCGGCGAAAACAAATTCCAAGACACTCTCCGTTCGCCCCGAGCTTGTCGAAGGGCTGCACTTCTTTCTAGCGCCCAGCGTTCCAAAAGAAAGACAAGGGTTGGCCTTAGGCCCACTTCGTGTCCGACAAGCTCAGCCCGAACGGAGGTTTTCTAAACGTCAAAGCCCCATTGGCCCGCTTTACGGATTCCTCAGTGGCGGTGTTACGGTCCAACCATACTTTCGCGCGCTTCGGCCAACCGCTAGGTTGACAGCCATGGACGCGAACCACCCGATCAACCGCCTGACCGAGCGCGAGAAAGAGGTGCTGCGCGCATGGCTGGGTCACAAGTCGGCCAAAGAGATCGCGCTTGATCTCGGCATTACCCATCACGCGGTGGAAAAACGGCTCAAGATGGCGCGCACCAAGCTCGGGGCGGGCAGCTCGCTGGAAGCGGCGCGGATGCTGGCGGAGGCCGAAGGGGCTGCCGCAGGGTACGGTCAGGCCGTAACCGCTGCGCCGGACCTAGCCCCACCCCCTCCGCTGCGTTCATCGCGGCGATACCGACCCATCGTATTTGGAGGTATCGCCATGTCGCTTGCCATCGTTCTCGCCCTTGCTCTCACAACCGGAGGACAACCCTCCGCCGCCGATTCAATGGCATCGGCGAAGGTTGAAACAATCAAAATCGACCGCAATCTCGAGCCGATCTTTGACCAGCTCGACGAGAACCGGAGCGGATTTCTGGAAAACCCGGAATCTCCCTTTGTCACGCTCGCCTTCATCAACCCGCACCAACCCGACGACACCCCTGGCACTGCCGTGCTCGGTGACGGACGCGATCCAGCCCAAATCGCCGAATTTTACAAAGTTGCCGATAGGGACTCGGATGATCGCGTCTCATTTCGCGAATATTATGTCTGGAGCCGCGATCGACTGGACGCGCTCGGCATCGACACCAGCATGGTGCTGAAGGTGATCCCTGAGCCCGGCGATGCAGAGATTGTCTTCACGCCCGATTTCGATCATTTGGACCAAAATAAATCCGGCTTCCTAGAAGGAAAGGAAGCGCCCCAATTGGTGCGCCTTACCGGAAATCCGACGCTGAACCTCAGCGAGAAGGGCGATCGCAATTTTATGTCTGACCGGGTGACAGTTGCCCCGATAAGCGATCCTGCGGACTTCTATAAATCAGCGGACTCCGATCGCGACGGGAAGATTTCGCGGCGCGAGTTCGAAGCGTGGGCGAAGGCATCGTCCCAACTCTAGGCTCAAGGGCAGGTTGACCTCGGGCGGATGTTTTACCATCCCCCGCCCAATGGCCGAACCAACTGCCCCCATCCTGCTGTTCGATTCCGGCGTCGGCGGGCTGACCGTCTATGACGCGCTGCGCAAGGTGCTGCCCGATGCGCCGGTGATCTATGCCGCTGACCTCGCGGGCCTGCCCTATGGCACCAAGACCGAGGCGCAGATCGCCGCGCGGGTGGCGGGGTTGCTCGGGCGGATGGCCGAACGCTACCAGCCGCGCCTCGCCTGCATCGCATGCAACACCGCCTCCACCATCGCGCTCGGCATGGTGCGCGATGTGCTGGCGATCCCGGTGGTGGGCACCGTGCCCGCGATCAAGCCCGCCGCCGCGCTCACCCGCAGCGGCACCATCGGGCTTGTCGGAACCGAGGCAACCATCCGGCAGGCTTATGTCGATGATCTCGAAGCGCAATTTGCGTCGGACAAACGCCTGCTGCGCATCGCCGCCCCCGGCCTTGTCGCGGCGGCTGAGGCGAAGCTGCGCGGGCAGCCGGTGGACCCGGCGCTGATCGCTGAGGTCCACGCGCGGCTCGCCGCTCTGCCCGGTGCTGACGCCATCGACACGCTGGTGCTCGCCTGCACGCACTTCCCGCTGCTCACCGAGGAACTGGGCGCCGCCTTCGGGCCCGATATCACGCAGGTCGATGGCGCGGCCGGGATCGCGCGGCGGATCGCGCAGCTGCTCGAGGGACAGCCGATGACGGCGAGCGGCCCCAACCGCTTCATTATCACAGGGCCTTTGTCGGGTGCTGAGGGACTTGAGAAAGCGCTCGCCGCACGCGGCTTTGCGCCTGCCGAAGCCTTCTGAAACCCGCACATTCCCTTGCGATTCGCTCGCAAAGATCGCTGTGGCAATCCGCCCGCCCCGCCCCTAAATATCCGCGAAACAATCCGCCCGCTCATACGTTAGGAGCGGACACAATAAGCAGGCAGGAACAGCGCCGGGTGGGCGGCGCGCTAAAGGCAAAGAGACGCGCGACGTGAACTACGATCAGATCTTCGACCAGGCGATTGACCGGCTGCACGAAGAGGGGCGCTACCGCGTCTTTATCGATATCATGCGCAACAAGGGCGCCTATCCCAACGCGCGCTGCTTTCACGGACACAATGGTCCCAAGCCGATCACGGTGTGGTGTTCCAACGATTATCTGTGCATGGGCCAGCACGAGAAAGTGATCGGCGCGATGGAAGCCGCGCTCCACGATGTCGGCGCAGGCTCGGGCGGGACCCGCAATATCGGCGGCAACACGCACCTCCATGTCGAGCTGGAGCGCGAGCTTGCCGATCTCCACGGCAAGGATGCCGCCCTGCTGTTCACCAGCGGATACGTATCGAACGATGCGACGCTTTCGACGCTGGCCAAGCTGCTGCCGGGCTGCGTGATCTTCTCGGACGAACTGAACCACGCCAGCATGATCGCCGGCATCCGCAATTCGGGCTGCGAAAAGAAGGTGTTCCGCCACAATGACGTGGCCCATCTGGAAGAACTGCTCGCCAGCGTCGACATCGACACGCCCAAGCTGATCGCCTTCGAGAGCGTCTATTCGATGGACGGCGATGTCGCCCCGATCCACGCGATCTGCGACCTGGCCGAAAAGTACAATGCGCTGACCTATATCGACGAGGTCCATGCGGTCGGCATGTACGGCGCGCGCGGCGGCGGCATTTCGGAGCGTGACGGCGCGGCGCACCGGATCGACATCATCGAAGGCACGCTCGGCAAGGCGTTTGGCGTGATGGGGGGCTATATCGCGGCCTCGGCCAAGGTGGTGGACTGCATCCGCTCTTATGCGCCGGGCTTCATCTTCACGACCTCATTATCACCGGTGCTGGTGGCGGGCGTGCTCGCCTCGGTGCGGCACCTCAAGGAGAGCAGCGTCGAGCGCAACGCCCAGCAACGCGCGGCCGCGATGCTCAAACTGAAGTTCGCCGAGGCGGGCCTGCCGGTGATGGACTCGGTCACCCACATTGTCCCGCTGATGGTCGGCGATCCGGTGCGCGCCAAGAAGATCAGCGACATCCTGCTCGCCGAATACGGCGTCTACGTCCAGC
>OFDC01000725.1_pt1 | contig 21881 bp, 21 predicted proteins | sample 1520941 | NCBI WGS metagenome assembly OFDC01 (sample SAMEA94258168, study PRJEB24077) | hot springs metagenome | biome: Aquatic biome; feature: Water | place: India | collected 2012-12-06 | depth 5 m | reverse complement strand
AGGACGGCTACCTGTTCCTGACCGACCGCAAGAGCTTCATGATCATCTCGGGCGGCGTGAACATCTACCCGCAGGAGATCGAGAACCTGCTGGTCACGCACCCGAAGGTGGCCGACGTTGCCGTGATCGGCGCGCCCGATCCGGACATGGGCGAGAAAGTCGTCGCCATCGTGCAACCGCGCGACATGGCCGAGGCTGGCCCGGCGCTAGCGGCCGAGCTGACCGAGTGGCTCAATCCGCAGCTTTCGCGGGTGAAGATGCCCCGCCAGATCGACTTCCGCCAAGAGTTGCCGCGCGAACCTACCGGCAAGCTGTTCAAGCGCCTGCTGCGCGATGAGTACAAGCAGGCCTGGGAAGCCGCGCAAGCGGCCACGGTCTGAGGGAGGACACGACAATGGCAAGCGTTCCGGTGGTTCCGGCCGAAGTGGGCCGCGCCGTCATCGACCCCAAGTCCTACGGCACGTGGGACCCGCTGCTCGACCAGTTCGATGCCCTTCGCGCTTCGGCGCCGGTTGCCCGCGTCGTTGCGCCCGAGGACGAGCACGAGCCGTTCTGGCTGGTCTCGGGCTTTGACGAGGTGATGAAGGTCAGCAAGGACAATGCGACCTTCCTCAACAACCCGAAGTCCGCTGTCTTCACCCTGCGCATCGGCGACATGCTGGCCCGCTCGATCACCGGGGGCAGTCCGCATCTGGTGGATTCGCTGGTGGCCATGGATGCGCCCAAACACCCCAAGCTGCGCCGCCTGACGCAGGACTGGTTCATGCCCAAGAACCTGTCGAAGCTGGATGGCGAAATCCGCAAGATCGCCAATGAATCGATCGACCGGATGCTGGCGGCGGGCGAACAGGGCGACTTCATCCCGCTCGTCGCCGCGCCCTATCCGCTCCATGTCGTCATGCAGATCCTCGGCGTGCCGCCAGAGGACGAGCCGAAGATGCTGTTCCTGACCCAGCAGATGTTCGGCGGGCAGGACGAGGACATGAACAAGTCCGGCATCAAGGACCTGCCGCCGGAACAGATCAGCCAGATCGTCGCCGGCGCCGTGGCGGAATTCGAACGCTACTTCGCGGGGCTTGCCGCCGAGCGCCGCCAGAACCCCGGCGAGGACGTCGCCACGGTGATCGCCAATGCCGTGATCGATGGCGAACCGATGAGCGACCGCGATACCGCCGGCTATTACATCATCGTCGCCAGCGCCGGGCATGATACGACTTCCGCCTCCTCGGCGGGCGCGGTGCTGGCGCTGGCCCGCGATCCAGACCTGTTTGCCCGCGCCAAGGCGGACCGCAGCCTACTGCCCGGCATCGTCGAGGAAGCGATCCGCTGGACCACGCCGGTTCAGCACTTCATGCGCACCGCCGCGCGCGACACCGAGCTGGGCGGCCAGCAGATCGCGCAGGGCGACTGGCTGATGCTCAACTATGTCGCAGCCAATCACGATCCTGCGCAGTTCCCCGAACCGCGCAAGTTCGACGCCACGCGCCCGGCCAACCGGCACGCCGCTTTCGGCGCAGGCTCGCATCAATGCCTCGGCCTGCACCTCGCCCGCCTCGAAATGCGCATCCTGCTCGATGTGCTGCTCGACCGGGTGGAGAGCCTTGAACTGGCAGGAGCCCCGCGCCGCGTGAACTCCACTTTCGTCGGCGGATACAAGGCGCTGCCGCTTCGCTGGAAGGCAGCGTAAGCGCAGGTGACAATCGGCAGCACCGGCCCCACAATGCGCTGGTGCTGCACTTCCTTCCCGGCCCGCTCCATCGCACCGTGCTGCGTGTCGCCCATGCCGCGCGGCTGTGGTACTGGCGTATCACGCGCAAGCGGGTGCGTGGCTGCAACGTGATCGCGGCCAATGCTGCGGGCGAAGTGCTGCTTGTCCGTCACAGCTACCACGCGCGCGACACGTGGATGCTGCCCGGCGGTGGACTGGGGCGCGACGAGCGTCCGGAAGCGACCGCATCACGCGAACTGTTCGAGGAAACCGGCTGCCGCCTTGCGGCGCCGCGTCACCTCGGCACTGTCTTGCTGGACCGCAAGGGCTGGACCAACGCCATCGAACTCGTCGCCGGAACCACCACTGACGAACCGTTGGCGGATGGCCGCGAAATTGCCGAAGCGCGCTTTTTCCTGGCAACGGCGCTGCCCGACAACACTGTCCGCTCGGTGCGCGAGATGATCGCGCGCTGGCTGTCCGATCAGAACGGCAGTTCGGCCTGAAGCACCGGGGGCGCAGCACCTGCGTCGCCTTCCTCGGCCTCTTCACCCTCCAGCGCCGAAAGCGTGAGGCCCATCAGCCGGATCGGCTTGGGCAGGGGCAGTTGCGCATCGAGCAGATCGCGGGCGAGGGCTGAGAACTCTGCCTTTCCGGCGATCGGGCGTGGCAGGGACCTGGCCCGCGTACAGGGCGTGAAATCATTGAACTTCATCTTCAGCGTGACCGTCCGCCCCTGCGCACCACTGCGCTCGATCCGCTCCCAAACGATCTCGATGATCCGCTCGAGGGTCTCGCGCAGTGCGGGGCCGGATGAGATATCGCGCTCGAACGTCCGCTCGCCGCCGACCGACTTGCGCGGTCGGTCCGCCTTGACCTGCCTGAGGTCAATCCCCCGCGCCGCGCGATAGAGATAGTCCGCCGAACTGCCGAAGTTGGCGCGCAGGAAGGCGAGGTCCTTGGCGCGCAGGTCAGCCCCCGTCTCGATCCCCAACTTCGCCATCTTCTCCGCGCCGCGCGGCCCGATGCCGTGAAATCGCCGCACTGGCAGCGAGCCCACGAACTGCGCCCCCTCGCCGGGGCGGATCACGCACAGGCCATCGGGCTTGTTCTGGTCGCTGGCCAGCTTGGCGAGGAACTTGTTGTAGGACACCCCGGCGCTGGCCGTCAGCCCGGTCTCGGCCTTTATGCGCTGGCGGATCAATTCGGCGATGCGCGTCGCGGACCCGATCCCGCGCACGTCGTCGGTCACGTCAAGGTAGGCCTCGTCCAGCGATAGCGGCTCCACGTGCGGCGTGAAGTGCAGGAAAACGCTGCGGATCTGCTGTGACACCGCCTTGTAGACATCGAAACGCGGCTTCCTGAAGATCAGGTCCGGACACAGTTGCACTGCCCGCGCCGACGGCATGGCCGAGCGCACCCCGAACTTGCGCGCTTCGTAGCTTGCTGCCGCCACCACGCCTCGCCCGGACGATCCGCCGACGGCCACGGGCAGCCCCCGGATCGAGGGATCATCGCGCTGCTCGACGCTGGCGAAGAAGGCGTCCATGTCGACGTGGATGATCTTGCGCAAGGCAATCGCCTGACGGTCAGGCTCGTCATGGTCTCGCGCAAGTTCCATGGCGACACGATACTCCGTTTCGCATTGCAACATAAACCCGGTTTTGGGGATGGGATTTGAAGCCGTTCTCGTTCAAAGGGTGATTATGCCCACTAACGATTCCAATACCCTGCGCGCGCCGCGCACGATGGGCGAGCGTGAGACCATCGCGATGATGGCGCTCGTCATGGCGATGCAGGCGCTCGCCGTCGACGCCATGCTGCCTGCGCTTGGCGACATTGCGACGGATCTTGGCGTTGCCGATCCCAACCGCCGCCAGCTTGTGGTCGGCACGTTCCTGCTCGCCTCGGGCTTTGCCTCGCTGGTGCCCGGATCGCTTGCAGACCGCTATGGCCGCCGCCCGGTCCTGCTGACCTGCATGGTGATTTACATCCTGTTCTCGCTGGCCTGCGCGCTTGTCACGTCATTCGACGGCATGCTGGCGATGCGCGTGGGGCAAGCGATCGGCTGCGGCGGGCTTGCCGTTCTGCCGGGCGCAATCATCCGCGATCGCTTTTCCGGCGACCAGATGGCCAAGCAGATGTCGATCATCTCGGTCATCTTCATGGTCGTGCCGATGCTTGCGCCAAGCATCGGGCAGGTCGTGCTGCTGTTTGCCGGTTGGCGCTGGATCTTCGTGCTGCTGGCGGTTCTGGCCACGGGCATGGCGACATGGCTTTACATCCGCCTTCCGGAAACACTGCACCCCGAATATCGCCAGCCGATCCGCCCGATGACGATTGCGAAGAACATGGCCGGTGCCGCCACGAACCGCTCGGCCATCGGCTACGTGCTGGGCGGTTCGCTCACCTTCGGAGCGATGATCGGCTACGTGAACTCGTCGCAGCAGCTGGTCGGCGAACACTTCGGCGCGGGCAAGATGTTCCCGGTGCTATTCGGCTTCTCCGCGCTGATGATGGCCTGCGCCAGCTTCTCCAACTCGCGCATCGTCGAGCGCTTCGGGGCGCGCCGCGTTTCGCACACGGCGGTGATCGCGTTCATCCTCGTCAGCGCGTTGCAGACTTACTCCTCAAGTCTGGAAGGGCAGACGCTGTGGCAGTTCATGCCGCTGATGATCACCAACATGATCCTCATCGGCTTCATCGGCGCGAACTTCGGCTCGATCGCGCTGCAGCCGTTCGAACGGACGGCAGGCAGTGCAAATTCGATGCATGCCTTCCTGCGCATGGTGATCGGTTCAGTCATCGGCATCTTCGTCGGCCAAGCCTATGACGGCACGGCCCACCCCCTTGCTCTGGCGCTGCTGACGGCGGGCGTGCTCAGCCTGCTGCTGGTGCTGTTCAGCGAGAGGGGCAAGCTGTTCCGCCGCCTTCATCCCCCGGGCACGCCGCGCCCGATCGTGCTGGAGCATTGATCTGAACCTCGCCACTGGCGAGGTTCGTGCGGCACCGGCCCGTAAAATCCGAAGCGCAAGTTTCTGATCACGAAACCCTCAGGCGCGCAGGCTCAACGCATTCTCTGAAATCAGCGCCAGCGCCTGAGCGGCTGCTTGTGGCCGGCCCAGATGGTAACCCTGCATAAGCCGGATGCCGAGCGCGCGCGCCGTGCTGGCCTGCAGTTCGTCCTCGACGCCCTCGATTGTGCAGTCAATGCCAAGCTGCCAGGCGAGCGAAACGATGGTGCCGACCAGCGAACGCGCGCCCGGGTCATTCGCAAGAGCGCGGGACAGCTCCTGATCGATCTTGATCATGTCGAGCGGCAGGCTGTGGACCTGGTTGAGACTTGACCAGCCTGCGCCGAAATCGTCCAGCGCGATGCGGAAACCTCGCGCGCGGAATGCCAGCAGTTGGGCTTCGGCGCGCTTGGGATCTTCGAGCAAGGCCCGTTCGGTAACTTCGAGGATGATCGAATGCGGTGGCGCGCCATGCTCATCCACCAGACGTGCAAGAGCCTCGGCCGTGCCAGTCCGCATCACGTCGCGAGGGCTGAGGTTGATCGCCAGCCAGCGTCCATAGTGCCACGCCGGGCATTCGGCCAGAGCGCGCGCCAGCACCATCCGGGTCAGTTCGCCGGTCCGCCCCGTTGCTTCGGCAAGCGACATGAATTGCCCCGGTGCGAGCCAGCGTTCGCCATCCGGGCTCCAGCGCACGAAAGCTTCGAGGCCGATCACGCCCCCGCTCTCGGCATCGAAGACCGGCTGGTAGACGAGCTTGAGCCGGTCAGCGAGATTGCTTTCGTTGAACAGGCGGGTGATTGCGGCGCGATCCTGCAGTTCGGCCTCGTCATCCGGGCTGAACACGACAACGGCGCCGTCGGAAAGCTCCTTGGCCTTGTAGAGCGCGGCGTCGGCCCGTTCGAGGCAATCGCTGACGCTCCGGCCGTCCATGCGGTGGACGCCAATGGACCCGGAAAAGCGCAGGACCGCCCCACCGTGCAGCACCGGGGCGCGCAGCGATTCCGAAAGCGCCGTGCCGATCGCGAACGCTGCTATGTGATCGAGCGAGGGATCGAGAACAGCCGCGAATTCATCGCCGCCAAGCCGACCGAAACAGCGCACGCGCTCCATTCCGCCAAGCCGATTCGCGACCGCCTGAAGCACCGCATCGCCTGCCGCGTGGCCATAGGTGTCATTGATGTGCTTGAACCCGTCGAGGTCGATCAGAGCGAGCCAGGCCCGCTGCACACCCTTGCCGCCACGTTCGATATCCTCGGCCAGCCGATCGAGAATGGCACGACGGTTGAGGCCACCGGTCAGGGGGTCGATGGTTGCCTGAAGCAGGTTCTCCTGCGCCAGTCGGGCCGCTTCACGCTCTCGCCGGGCCAATTGCTGCCGCGACAGTTCAAGCCGCACGAAATCGCGATGATGACCGTTGGTGATGAGCAGCAGCAAGGTCGTCACCACCACTTGCACCAGCACGACCATGACCGCGTTGGGATGGCCGCTGAAGAGGATCTGGCCAGTGGTGGGAATTGTCGTCGCAATCGCGATGCGCAGCGCCGTCAGCGGCGAATGGCCCAGCCCGAGAATCCCGGAAAACAGCGTTACGGCAAAGATATAATGGATAAATGATTGCGCTTCCCAATCGCCGTAACTGTAGAGCACCATACCCCACAGGGCGAACAGGAAACTGGCAAAAGCGCCCAGCCAGCTCATCGATGCAAGATCGCGCCGAAGCACTGCCGTTGCGCGCTGCTCGACCGCAGCCGGCCGCCAGTAATAGGCCCGCCGCAGCGCAAAAGCGCTCAGGAAAATAGGTCCCGGCACGATCAGCCAGCTCGGCGCGATGTCGCGAAACCGGAAGGCCACCAGAAGCATGTCGAAGACGACGACGAGGTACAGCAATGGCAGGCGATGCGACAGGCTTCGCGCATAGGCGAGGGTGAAGTTGTCACCCTCGCGCTGCTTCCAGCTGGAGGTGTAGGGACGCGCATTGCGCAGCAAACGGCCGAAGCGCCGTCCGCGAGCGAATAGACTGCGCAACCCGGAGAACATGGCCGCGGGGATACCATCAAGGCAGTTAACAGCGCGTAAGGGTCACTGCCAAATTGGGTCTATCTGGCGTGGCAAATCATTTACTTAGCTTTACGCGGAAAGCGCCGCGACCAGTTCCTTGACCTTCTTCTGCCGCCACTGCGGCAGGGGCGCGACAAGCCAGTACCCCTTCCGCGAGGTCACGGGCTCGCCCTGCACGACCACGCGGCCCATGCCGATCGCGTTGTCGACCAGCTGATAGGGCACGTGCGCCCGACCCAGGCCCGCGCTTGCCGCGCTGATCGCAGTCCCGGCATCGCCGACCGAGAAGCCTACATCGCCGCCCCCCGGTGCCGGATCGCCCGGCCAGCCGATCCACGGACAGTCGGGCGCAGCGTCGGGCGCGGCGACCGTCACCATCAACGATTGGCCCAGCGCGATGCCTTCCAGTTCGCCCGGCCCTTCGGCCCAGCGCACCGCGAGGTCGAGATTGGCTTCGGTAAAGTCGATATCGGCATCGCCGCCGACCAGCGAGAAGCGCATCTGCGGATTGCCGGCGCGAAATGCCGCAAGCCGGGGCGAAAGCCACGCGGCAAAGAAATCGCGCGGGCAGGCAATGGTATAGACGTGGCTCGATTGCCCGGCCTGCATTGCCTGCACGCCTTCCTCGAAGCGCAGAAAGCCTTCGCGGATCGCATCGAGACCGGCAATCGCCTCGTCGGTGAGCTCGAGGCCCTTGGAGGTGCGGCGGAACAGCACGACGCCGAGCAGGTCCTCCAGCGCACGGATCTGCTGGCCGACCGCTGCGGGGGTCACCGCCAGTTCGTCAGCCGCGCGCGTGAACGAGAGGTGCCGGGCCGCCGCGTCAAGCACGCGCAGGCCATTGAGAGGGAGATGGGTCCGCTTCATTGCGAACCGGATTTAGTTTGCCGGAGCCGGTGCCGCCAGAGGAAAGAATGGAATCGCCACATCGAACAGCGAGCCATCGGCACGCTGCATCGTGTAGTGGCCTTCCATGCTGCCGTGATGGGTACCGAGCGGACAGCCCGAGACGTAATCATGGCTCTGCCCCGGCTGCAGGACGGGCTGTTCGCCCACGACGCCGTCACCGTCGACGAAGTTGATCATGCCCCGCCCGTCGGTGATCCGCCAATGGCGCGACAGCAGTTGTACCGGCTGGTCGCCGTCGTTCTCGAGACGGATATGATAGACCCAGAACCATTTGCCTGCTTCCACCCGCGACTGTTCGGGGAGGAAGTTCACGGCGACTCGCACCGTGACGCCTTCGGTGATGGCGGCATGCTGGAAGAGCTGCTTCATGCCCATCAAACTATCGCAAACCGCCAGATGTTCCAACGCCGATGTGCAACTTTGTGGCGCCTGCCCTTGAAGGCATTGCCCAAAAAGGGCGGTGGGCGCAGAGGATGACGCAATGCTGATCCGCGCCCCCGCCATTCTCTGCTCGGTCCTGCCCAACGGCGAACACGGCGCGATCATCCGTGTGCTGACCGCCGACCATGGCCTTGCCGCCGCCTATGTCGCCGGGGCGCGGGGGCGCGAGTTGCGGCCCGTGCTGATCCCCGGAAACCTGATCGAAGTAGAGGTGCGATCGCGCACCGCCTCGCAACTGCCATCGGCCCGTGTCGAATTGGTGGCGAGTCGTGGGCCGTGGCTGTCCGAACCGCTGCCGAGCGCCGGGATCGGCTGGGCCTGCGCGCTGACCGCCGCGACCTTGCCCGAAGGCCACCCCTACCCCGTGCTCTATGAATCGCTCGTCGCCTTGCTCGATGCGATCTGCCACGCCCCCTCGGCGCGCGGCTGGGCGCGGGTTCTGGCGGGTTACGAGGTGCTCCTGCTGCGCGAGGTCGGCTATGGCACGGCCCCGGCCCCACCGCCTGACGAGCAATGGCCAGATCTACTTGCGCGGCTGGAGCGTCAGGGCAAAGCCATTGCCAACCGCCTGCTTGCCGATCGCACGCGCGATGTTATGGGGGCGCGCGCGATTCTGCTCGGGCGCCTAAGAAGGATTGGCTTCGACGCATAAGCGGCGAGTGAGCGCAGGGACGAAGGGGTATTTCATGAAGATTGCGGTTCTGCCCGGTGATGGCATCGGTCCCGAAGTGACGCGCGAAGCCGTCCGCGTGATCGAAGCGCTCGGCCTGCCCGACATCGAGATGAAGGAAGCCCCGGTCGGCGGCGCCGCCTACAAGGCCTATGGCCACCCCCTCCCGGCAGAGACGCTGGAGATCGCCCGCCTTTCCGACGGCATCCTGTTCGGCGCGGTGGGCGATCCCGATTGCGATTCGCTGGAACGTCACCTGCGTCCGGAACAGGCCATCCTCGGCCTGCGCAAGGAGCTGACCCTGTTTGCCAACCTGCGCCCGGCCAAGGTCTTTGCAGGGCTCGAAGGCCATTCCGCGCTGCGCCCCGAAGTGGCCGGCGCGATCGACATGGTCATCGTGCGCGAGCTCAACGGCGACGTCTACTTCGGCGAGAAGGGCTTCCGCACCGCCGCCAACGGCGACCGCGAGGGTTACGACGTGATGTCGTACAACGAGAGCGAGGTGCGCCGCATCGCCCATGTCGGTTTCCGCACCGCGATGGGCCGCGCCAAGCGGCTGTGCTCGGTCGACAAGGCCAACGTGCTCGAGACCAGCCAGCTGTGGCGCGACGTGGTGATCGAGGTTGCCAAGGAATACCCCGAGGTCACGCTCGAGCACATGTACGTCGACAATGCCGCGATGCAGCTCGTCCGTGCGCCGGGCAAGTTCGACGTGGTGCTGACCGGCAACCTGTTCGGCGACATCCTCTCGGACCAGGCTTCGATGTGCGTCGGCTCGATCGGCCTGCTCGCCTCGGCCTCGCTGGGCGAGCGCCAGACCGCGCATGGCACTTTCGGCCTCTACGAGCCGATCCACGGCTCGGCCCCGGACATCGCAGGCCAAGGCCTTGCCAACCCGATGGCGACGATCCTTTCCGCCGCGATGCTGCTGCGCCACTCGCTCGGCCTTGCTGCTGAAGCGGACCGCGTCGAAGCCGCAGTGGCAAAGACGCTGGCCGATGGCGTGCTGGGCCGGGATCTGGGCGGTACCGCCGGGACGACGGAAGTTGGTGACGCGGTGCTCGCAAGGCTGTAAGGGCCGCGCGCATCATGCTCCAGCTAGCCGTAATTCTTCCGACCTATCGCGAACGCGCGAATATCGCGCCGATGGTCGCGCGTCTCGACGCCGCGCTGCAGGGCGTGGCGTGGGAAGCGATCTTCGTTGACGACAACAGCCCGGACGGCACCGCCGACGAGGCCCGCCGCATCTCGCTCACCGATCCGCGCGTTCGCGTGATCGAGCGGATCGGCCGGCGCGGCCTCGCCTCGGCCGCGATCGAGGGCATGTGCGCCACCGCCGCACCGATCGTCGCGGTGATGGACGCCGACCAGCAGCACGACCCCGAACTGCTGCCCAAGATGCTCGCTGCGGTCGAAAGCGGCGAATATGACATCGCCTACGCCTCGCGCTTTGCCGAAGGGGCGAGCACCGAGGAATGGGGCCGCCCCGATCGGGTCAAGGCTTCGGGTCTTGCCAACCGCATCGCCAACAAGGTGACGGGCGTAGAGCTTACGGACCCGATGAGCGGCTACTTCATGCTCCGCGCCGAAACGCTGCGGGCGGACGCACACCGCCTGTCGGGCGTCGGCTTCAAGATCCTGCTCGATATCCTTGCGACGGTCGACCGCCCGCTCAAGGTCAAGGAATTCCCTCTCAACTTCGTCGCCCGCATCGAGGGCGAGAGCAAGCTGGACCAGACCGTCGTGTTCGAATTCCTCGTAGGCCTTTACGACAAGTGGCTCGGCCGCATCATTCCAACACGCTTTGCGCTGTTCGGCACGGTCGGCGCAATGGGTGTTGCGGTACAACTGGGCGCCCTGTGGGTGCTGCTCAAGGTCATTGCCGGCGAACGCTTCGTCTATGGCAACTGGTCGGAAAGCGCGACGTTCAACACCGCCAACACGCTGGCGGCGATCATTGCGATGACGTTCAACTTCGTGCTGAACAACGAGCTGACCTATTCCGACAAGCGCCTGCGCGGCTTCGGACCGCTGCTGCGCGGCTGGGCGCAGTTCGGCCTGACCTGCTCGTTGGGTCTGCTGACCAACGTCGGTTCGGCTGCCGTGCTCAAGACCATCGGCTTCCACAGCGTGGTCGCGGTGATCGTCGGTATCGTGCTCGGCTCGGTGTGGAACTTCGCGCTGTCCTCGCGCTTCGTCTGGGGCAAGTACTGATTTGCGCGCGGTCGCGGGGATACCGGGACCGCAAGCGCTTCTGCTGGCTCTGACTGCCGCGGGCGCGCTGTTCAGCCTGGTCGATACGCCCTACCCGGCGCTGGCGCCGCTGCAGAACCTCCCGACTCTGGCAATTGTCGCGGGCCTGTGGCTCGCGCTGCGCCGCTGGCCGATGCCGACCAGCGCGGTCGCATGCATTGCCCTGTTCATGGCGCTTCACACCATCGGCGGGCGCTACATCTATTCCTACGTGCCCTACGAGCAGTGGCTCGGCGCGCTCGGTCTGCCCTCGATCGACCAGGCATTGGGCCTGCCCCGCAATTCGTGGGACCGGCTGGTGCACTTCAGCTTCGGCGCGATGTGGGTCTGGCCGATAGCCTGCTGGCTTTCACGCCATCGCGGGCTGTCGCCTGCGCTCGCCAGCTACATCGCGGTCGAGTTCGTGCTGGCGGGCAGCGCGGTCTACGAGATCTTCGAGTGGCAGCTGACCGTGGTCATGGCCGGGCCCGATGCCGATGCCTACAACGGCCAGCAGGGCGACCCGTGGGACGCGCAGAAGGACATGGCACTTGCCGGGCTGGGGGCGCTGACCACCGCAATCTGGCTGCGGCTGCGCGCTATTTCCAGCTATTGAGCCAGGTGTAGTCCCGGTACGAATCCTTGCGCGGCAGCTCTCCCGCCGACAGGATCGGATAGAAGCCAATGAACAGGCCGAACGAGAGGACCAGCGTCACCTTGGTCGGCCAGCGCAGGCCGAGGTCCCACCATTCGCCCAGCACCAGTGCCAGCGCCGCCAGCAGGAAGCAGCTTGCCAGCATGTAGTGGTAATAGAACTGTACCGGCTTGCCGTTTATCGCCCAGAAGCCGACGAGCAGGACATAGGCGGCGAAGACCAGCAGGTGGAGACGCTTGCCCCCCCTCTTCATGCCCCTCAGTCCGTCCCACGCGCAGAACAGCAGCGCGGGCAGCCCGGCAAGCATGGTGAACGGGTTTCCAATCATCAGCACGCCGCGCTGGGCGCCGTCGACTTCTTCATAGAGGAACCAGATCGCGCGGATATTGGCCACCCACTGCCACCACACGCTCATGTAGGTGTGCGGCTTCTTCACGCTGTCCTGCAGTTCCAGCATGTACTGTTGCCAGTGCAACAGCCCGCCCACGGTCAGCGGCTGCTTTTCATAGAAGAACGCGGGCAGGAAGGTGGCGAGGTAGACCACGACTGGCACCACCCCCAGCCATAGCGCCGCCTCGACCAGCGAGACGCCGGGCACTGGGCCCGCCCCGCGCGAGGCCCACATCAAGCCGCCGCGCCGCCCTTCGAGAGCCTGCCAGCGATTCAGGGCGAAGACCAATCCGGGCAGCGGCAGCAGCAGCGCGCCGTTCCACTTGGCCCCCAGCGACAGCCCCATGAACACGCCCGCCAGCAGCAGGTGAGACCGCGCCAGCAAGGTCTTGCCGGAAGGATTGCGCCAGGCCAGCGCCCATTGCCACATGGCCAGTGCCATGAACCCGGCCATCGCCATGTCGAGCAGGGCAATGCGCGACATCATGAACCAGATGAAGTCGGTGGCCAGCAGAAGGCCGAACAATACCGTGGCCGAGCGGGAAAAGCTCGCCCACCACAGCGCGCGCATCATCGCCCAAAGGCCAAGGCCGCCCAGCACTGCCGAGGGGAAGCGCCAGCCGAACGGCGTATCGCCGATCAGTTGCATCGACCAGGCGATCAGTTGCTTGGCAAGCAGGGGATGTTCGGGGTTGAGCCGCGCCGTGAGGTCGATCAGCCGCCTTGCCGCCGGCAGGTAATGGACCTCGTCGAACATCGGCTTCGACGGAATGCCGAGCCGGTGCAGCACGAGGAGAAAGAACGCGGAGGCAATGACCGCGCACCAGAATGCAGGGTCTTTCTCGCGCGGGGCTGCGGTCTGGAACTGTGGCGTCATGCGCCCTGACCGATAGGGCGCGCGCGCCCGCTTCGCAATCCCGCCGCTTGCGCGCAGCCTTCCGGAAAACTAAGGCGGCTGGCATGAAGAGAACTGCTGGCCAGGACCGTTCGATCACGCAGAAATGGCGTCCCGCAACGCAAGCCGTGCGCGGAGGCACATGGCGTTCGGAAATGGGCGAAACTTCCGAAGCGCTGTTCCTTACATCCGGCTTTACCTACGACGATGCGGCAACGGTTGCCGCGCGCTTTGCCGGCGAAGCCGAAGGCATGACCTATTCGCGCCTGCAGAACCCCACCGTGCAGATGCTGGAAGAGCGCATCGCCCTGATGGAAGGGGCCGAGGCGTGCCGCACGCAGGCCACCGGCATGGCGGCGATGACCACCGCACTGCTCTGCCAGCTTTCGGCCGGAGACCACATCGTCGCCGCCAAGGCCGCCTTCGGTTCGTGCCGCTGGCTTGTCGACAATCTGCTGCCCCGCTTCGGCATCACCGGCACCACGATCGACGCATCCGACAATGCCGCTTGGGAAGCCGCGATCAAGCCGAACACCAAGGTGTTCTTCTTCGAAAGCCCGGCGAACCCGACGATGGACGTGGTCGACCTCGAGTTCGTCTGCGGACTGGCCCGGCGCCACGGCATCACCACCGTCGTGGACAACGCCTTCGCCACTGCCGCGCTGCAACGCCCGATGGATTTCGGCGCCGACGTTGTCGCCTATTCGGCGACCAAGATGATGGACGGACAGGGCCGCGTCATGGCCGGGGCCGTGTGCGGTTCGGCGGAGTGGATCAACAACGTCCTCCTGCCGTTCCAGCGCAACACCGGGCCGAACATCGCGGCATTCAACGCCTGGGTCGTCCACAAGGGCCTTGAAACGCTGGACCTGCGCATCCGCCGCCAGAGCGAGAACGCGCTGAAAGTGGCAAGCTTCGTCGAGGGCCGCGTGCCGCGCCTGCTCTATCCCTTCCTGCCGAGCCACCCGCAGCATGAACTGGCCAGGAAGCAGATGAAGGCGGGCGGGACGATCTTCTCGTTCCATCTCGATGGCGGATTGAAGCAGGCTCACGCCCTGCTCGACGCGCTGCAATTGATCGACATCTCGAACAACATCGGCGATTCGCGCTCGCTGATGTGCCACCCGGCCTCGACCACGCACTACGGCGTCGGCCCTGAAACCCGCGCCGACATGGGTGTGGGCGAAGGCATGCTGCGCCTCAACGTCGGGCTCGAGGATCCGGACGACCTAATCGACGACCTGGATCAGGCCCTGCGCGCTGCCGGTCTTTGATCGAGGTTAACACCTTGTTCCATTCCGGTTGCATCCCGCCACCCAAGCCCTAATAAGGGCAGTGGGTGGGGTCGCAACGGAGCAAGCAGCATTGCTGGCCGAGGCCCATCTATCTGCCATAATCCAGTCTTCCGATGATGCGATCATCAGCAAGGACCTTCAGGGGACCGTGCTGAGCTGGAACCCGGCGGCCACGCGCATCTTCGGATTTACGGAAGCGGACATGATCGGCCAGTCGATCCGGCGCCTGATCCCGGAAGAGCGGCAGGCCGAGGAAGACGACATCCTTGCGCGCATCGCCCGGGGCGAACGGGTAAAGAGCTTCGACACCGTGCGTCAGCGCAAGGACGGAGCCCATATCTCCGTCTCGCTCACGGTCTCGCCGATCTACGACAAGGCGGGAAAGATCGTCGGCGCAAGCAAGATTGCCCGCGACATCACCGCGCGCGAAGAAAACCTGCGCGCCTTGCGGGAAAGCGAAATGCGCTTTCGCATGCTGGCCGACAACATCACCCAACTGGCATGGGTTGCCGACGAAACCGGTTGGATAGGTTGGTACAACAAGCGCTGGTATGACTACACCGGCCTTGCAGAAGGCGATTGCGACGGCTGGGGCTGGGATCAGGTCCATCACCCGGACCACCTCGAACGAGTCCTTGCTCACTTCAAGGCCAGCATGGAAGCCGGGGTGGAGTGGGAGGACACCTTCCCCTTGCGATCGGGCGACGGGGAATACCGCTGGTTCCTGTCGCGCGCGCTACCCATTCGCGACGCTTCGGGCGCGATCCTCTACTGGTTCGGCACCAATACCGATGTGACCGACATGCTCGAGAAGGAAGAGCAGATTCGCGTTCTCCTGATGGAGGTGAACCATCGCTCGAAGAACCTGCTTGCCGTCGTTCAGGCCCTGGCCCGCCGCTCCGGCTGCCAGGACCCGGATTTCCTGCACCGCTTCGAACGCCGCCTCGCCAGCCTTTCGGCCAATCAGGACTTGCTGGTACGGCGCGGCTGGTCGACCATCCTTATGGATGAGCTGGCCGAAGCCCAGTTGGCGATACTGGGGCGCGAGACGCGGGCGCAAATCGAACTGCGCGGAGCCTCAATTCCGCTCAGCCCGCGAAGCGCCGAGATCATCGGCATGGCCCTGCACGAACTCGCCACCAACGCGCTCAAATACGGTGCGCTGTCATCGCTGACCGGCAAGGTGGTGCTTTGCTGGGAAGAAACGGCGGACCGGTTCGTGATCGATTGGCGGGAGAGCGGCGTTCCCGTCGTCAGTCAGCCGACGCACCATGGCTTCGGCACCACGCTGATGCGCCATATTCCCGCGCGCAGCCTGAACGCCGATGTAACGATAGACTATGCGCCGACAGGTCTGCGCTGGCGGCTGGAGTGCTCGCTCGCCACGGCAAGGATGCTGGAAAGCTGACTGTCAGGCGGCGCGCCGACCCTCGCAGTGCTCTGCTTCGGCTTGGTGGGTCGCCTGTTCCTTGTCCTGCGTGATCAGGCGGTTCTCCGCGCGCCCCATCGTCCAGTTCTTGCCGAGGCGGACCTTGCTGTTCGGCGCACACCAGATTTCGCCCGATTCATCGAGCGCCGTCACCCAGATCAGGTTGTGCTCCTGGCCATAATCGATCATGCCGATCGCATAACCATCGCCCTTGCCAAGCACGTGCAAGGGAATTGTCGGATTGAGTTGTGTGAACACGGATATCTTCCTGCATCGCGCCCGCAGGCGCCACTTTGATGCAGGTTAAATCCGCAAGGTAGGGGGCCGGTTCCTCACTCGCCCTTTGACGCTGCTTCCAAAGCAGCAATGCGAGCCTTGAGCGCTTCCACTTCCTCACGCGCCGATGCTGCCAGTTCCTTGACCGCGTCAAATTCCTCGCGGCTGACGAAATCGAGGCCGCCGAAGATTTCCTTGGCCTTTTCGCGCGCGTTCTCGCCTGCTTCGCGGCCCATGCCGGCAATCGTTCCCGCCGCGCTGTTCAGCAGCTTGACGAAGTCGGCGATCATCGGGTTTTCACTCTGCATGGGCTTGGGTCCTGAATGGCGCGAGGCAGGCGCTGTTGTTCCCGCTATGTGGTCCGCCTCAAGCCCTTGCGCAAGTGGCCGGGAAAGTCAGAATTCGACGCGTCAGATTTCAGGGGTTCAGATTTCCACGCGCTCGGTCTTGGCGGTGCCGAACGCGCCATCTGCGTCCGGGTTGAGACGCCCGAACTCGAACGTCAGTACCGAAGCGAAGCAGACCCACGCCAGATAAGGCAGCAGGAGCATCCCGGCGACCGGGCGCACGCGCCAGAACAGCACCACCGTCAACACGATCGCCGCGGCCATGGCAACGGTGATCCAGAACGCAACGGTGATCTGGTGCAACGCGAAGAAGGTGGGTGACCAGGCAAGGTTGATGAGGAGCTGCACCACGAACATCGCCACGGCAATGCCACGACCTGCCGCCCCGCGCGCCGCAAGGACCATCGCCAGCGCCAGCCCCATCAGGACATAAAGCACGGTCCAGACGATCCCGAAGGCGGCCGGCGGCGGATAGATCGACGGCTTGACCAGCGCATCGAACCACGGATTGCCGGGGCCGCTGCCCGCGGCTTGTCCGGAAAGAAACCCGAGCGCGACGACAAGGGGAATGGTGAACAGCGACCAGCGCAGGAGACTGGCGCGAAGCTGTCCCGAAGAGGCAAGATAGTTCATGGCACCCGCAAGCAACTGCGCGAAACGCGCGATTCGCCGAGGATATTGGCGAGGGGTTGCCTGCTCTGCAATCGGAACTCGTCCCGCATTGCATCCCGCGTGGAGACACAATCCGGGGAAAACTCAACTCCGCAGCGCCGAAACCAGAAATTCGACGTTGCCTTCGGGCCCGGTGATCGGGCTCGGGACGATGCCCTGCACCTCCCAGCCCTCGCTTTCCAGCCAGTCCCGCACCTCGCCGCACACCCGCTCGTGCAAGGCGGGATCACGGACCACGCCGCCTTTGCCGACTTCGGCCTTGCCCACTTCGAACTGGGGCTTGATCAGCGCGACCAGCCGCGTCGGCCTTGCCGCCAGCGAGAGCGGCACTTCCAGCACCTTGCGCAGGGAAATGAAGCTGGCATCGCATACCACCCAGGTTGCCGGCCGATCGATGTGCCCCGGCGTGAGGATGCGCGCGCTTGTCTGCTCGAGCACGGTGACGCGCGGGTCCTGACGCAGCTTCCAAGCAAGCTGGTTGGTCCCGGAGTCCACGGCAAAGACATGCTCGGCCCCGCCCTGCAGCAGCACGTCGGTGAAGCCGCCGGTGGAGCTGCCGATGTCCATCGCGGTGACGCCGGACGGGTCGAGGCCGAAATGCTCGATCGCGTGGGCGAGCTTGATGCCGCCGCGCGAAACCCACGGATGATCGCGCCCGCGCACGTCCAGCGCGGCATCTGTGGCAAGTGCCTGCCCGGACTTGGCGATCTTGGTTTCGCCCGAAAAGACCAGCCCGGCCAGGATCAGGGCTTGCGCGCGCGCGCGGCTCTCGACCAGGCCGCGGTCGACCAGCAACTGGTCCACGCGAAGCTTGGATGCGCCGGGCTGTTTCGGGGGGCGGGTTGAGGTCACGGCGCGTTCCTTCCATAACTGCACCATGAAGATCAACCATGCACACCGCCCCCGCCTCGTTTTATCCGGTGCGCTGGCCCTCACACTTTCCGCCTGCGCCACGCCGACGGTGGTCCCGCAAGCTGCGCCGCCGCCTGCGCCCAAGCCAACCCAGGCACCGCCCCCACCGCCACCTGCCCAGACCTTCAAGGACTGGCGCGATGCGCCGCAGACCGTGGGCAACTGGCGCTATGAGCCGGGCGTGGCTCGCTTCGGTCCGGGTGACGCCACGCTGTTCGCGATGGCCTGCAATCGGGGCGCTGCAACGATGAGCCTGATCCGCACCGGCACTTCGAACGTGCCGCTGCCGATGACGGTGGTGACCACCAGCGATACCCGCCCGCTTTCCGCCGATCCCGCGCCGCAAGGCCAACCGCAACTGGTGGCAACGCTGGCCGCGCGCGATCCGCTGCTGGATTCCATGGCGTTCAGTCGCGGGCGCTTTGTCATCGAGGTGAACGGCCTGCCGACGCTTTACCTGCCAGCCTGGGCCGAGGTCGGGCGAGTGATCGAGGATTGCCGGAAATAGCGCGATCCGGTTGCAGGGGTGACCATACTGCAGGCGCGAAGCGGGGATTGTGACGACAATTTTTTTTCGATCAAGTCTTGTTGTTTGGCCCCGGATGAATCACATTCAAATCAAGGCCGGTGAGAACGCAAACTCCCGGTCCAGCAGGCCCAACAGCCTGTGACTTTGGCTCAACAGCGCGAAAGGAGGTGATCCGATGTCTCATGGTTCAGCAGAGAGGTCGGTACAGTCCCGCGCGAGGCATTATCGCTGAGTTTCGATTTAAGCGATAAAGGCTTCGTGGGCGGCACTTCCGGCCGCTGACCATGCGAAGGGCCGCTCGGATTGACCGATGCGGCCCTTCACATTTATTACATTCCCCTTGCCTTTCGCGCAACAATAGTTCACGGCGCTGCTTCCTCGATTCTAGCGCAAGGACTGCCTCCCCATGGCGAGCACCGCCGAAACCACCAGCATGACCTTCACCCGCAATCCGCACCCGGCGCCGGTTGCTGCGGACGTGCGTGCGCAGGTGCTGGCGAACCCCGGCTTCGGCACTGCGTTCACCGATCACATGGTCGAGATTGACTACGCCGAAGGCGCAGGCTGGCACGATGCGCGCGTCATTCCTTATGGCCCGATCGCGCTCGATCCGGCGGCGGCCGTGTTGCATTACGCGCAGGAAATCTTCGAAGGGCTGAAGGCCTATCGTCTTGCTGACGGCGGGATCGCGCTGTTCCGTCCTGATGCCAATGCCCGGCGCTTCAACGCCTCGGCCCGCCGCCTCGCCATGCCCGAACTGCCCGAAGAGTTGTTCGTCGAAGCCGTGCGCCAGCAGGTCCTCGCCGACAAGGACTGGTTCCCCACGGTCGAGGGCGGCTCGATGTATCTGCGCCCGTTCATGTTCGCGTCCGAGGCCTTCCTCGGCGTGCGCCCGGCGCGACAGTACAAGTTCATGGTCATCGCCAGCCCGGCCGGCAACTACTTCAAGTCGGGCGCACCGGCAGTCTCGATCTGGGTTTCGGACTATACCCGCGCAGCGCCCGGCGGGACTGGCGCGGCCAAGTGCGGCGGCAACTATGCCGCCAGCCTCGTGCCCACCGCCGAAGCCTTTTCGCGCGGACATGACCAGGTGCTGTTCCTCGATGCGGCCGAGCGCAAGTGGGTCGAGGAACTGGGTGGCATGAACCTGTTCTTCGTGTTCGACGACGGTTCGATCCTGACGCCCGAACTCACCGGCACGATCCTGCCCGGTATCACCCGCTCGAGCCTGCTTACGCTGGCCGCCGAAGAAGGCCTGACCGTGCGCGAGGGCCGTTATAGCCTCGACCAGTGGAAGGCCGACGCCGCTTCGGGCAAGCTGATCGAAACTTTCGCCTGCGGCACTGCGGCGGTGGTCACCCCGGTCGGCAAGGTCGCCAGCCATGAAGGCGAATTCACGATCGGTTCGGGTGGCCCCGGCCAGCTGACGCAGAAGCTGCGCCAGAAGCTCGTCGGCATCCAGCGCGGCGAGATTGCCGACACCCACGGCTGGGTCACGCGCATCGCCTGATCTTTTTCCAGAGACGTGCAAAGGCCCGCCGCTCCTGATGGAACGACGGGCCTTTTGCTAATGTCACGTCTCAGAAATCGAACTGCGCGCGCATGCCGATGACGTCGGCGTTGTAGCTGCGATCCGCGCCCGCTGCGACTGCTGCATCCTTCAGCCAGAGATGGCCGTAGTCGATGATGAAGCGAACGTAGTCGGTCGGCACCCATAGCAGCGACGCGCCCACCAGTTCCTGCCGCCCACCCAGAACGCCATTGTCGTTCAGATCAAGCCAGTCGTAGCGTGCGTTGACCTGCACCGCGCCGATGCCGCCCTTGTCGACGCCGTTCTTCGGCTTGATCCGGGTCCAGGTACCCTCGCTCGCCTTGTAGGGCAGCGTGTCCCCCTTTGTCAGGAACAGGCCTGCTTCGACATAGCCGCCATTGAACGTCGGGTCGGCAATGGCGCCGGGGCGGTTGACCTTCATCCACTGCGATTCGGCGGTGAAGTGCACCGGCCCACCGGTCCAGCCCAGCTCCACGCCATAGTTCGTTTCCGACAGCGCGCTGATCGCCTTGGTGTCGACAAAGCGGATGTCTGTGGTGTGGGTGAAGGGGCGCGCGCGATAGCGCACGGTGGCGCTGCTGTCGTTGAGATCATGGTAGTGCGCCGACCCGCCGATATGCGCCTGGCCACCGAACAGCCTGGGCTGAAGCGCAAAGCGGCTGTCGATCGAATAGCTGTTGTCGGTATCGGCGTTGAGATCGGTGACGTTGTCGGTAAACACGCCGACCTGCGCCAGGACCATGCCCTTCTGGTATTGCGCCGACAGGCCGAGGCGGCGCTCGAACCCGAAGGCGGTGTTGAACGAGGCGCGTTCCATGAAGCTGGTGAACAGGTCGGACTCGGTGTCCTCCATCGATTCGAACGGCTTGTGCTGGCCGATCGTCAGCGTCAGGTTCTTGATGCCGGTGTAGGTCAGGTAGACGTCGGTCGGATCGATGCTGCTGTTGGCAATGTCCGCCTCGATGCGATAGCCGAAGTTCCCCGGGATCGTACCGTCAAAGCCGAAGTAGGCGCGGCGGAATTCGGTGGCGAGGCCCAGGCTCTTGCTGCCGATCGAGGACGGGGCAGAAACGGACGCGGTATCGATCTGCAGGCGGCCGCGCGGCTTGAAGCTCCACTTGCCCGCCTTGGGGTTCTTCGGATCAGCCGGAGCTTCGATCTTCGGCCCGCCATCCCAGCTGATCGTCACGGGAGGCTTGCCCGATACCGTCGGCGCAGGGATCGCGGCAACCGCCGTAGCCGTGGCATCGGTCTTGGCCTTGGCTTCGGCGAGTTGCCCCTGCAGCGTCTGGATCTGCGCCTGCATTGCCGCCATCGTTTCCATCTGGCTCTGCATCTGCGCCTGCATCTGCTGAAGCTGGGCCTGCATTGCGGCAAGATCGGCATTGGAGGTCGCGGCCTGTGCCGGGACGGCCCAGCCAGCGGCACAGGCAAGGGCAGAAATCGAGACGCGGGTTACGAACTTCATGGCGAATCCTCAGGACTTCGGTCTGCGGCCGAATATGTCTGTTGTGTTACATTTTGTTGACGGTGGTTTGGCTGATTTGTCGCAAATGCTGCAAACCGCCTCGCCCGTTGCGTTCCGCCGCCCGCCGTGGCATCGCAAGGGCATGACTTAATCGCCCGGTTAGGGCGCTCCCGGAGAGACCAGACATGACCATTTCGTTCGAAGGCCGCGTCGCGATCGTCACTGGCGCTGGCGGTGGCCTCGGCCGCGCCTATGCCCTCGAACTCGCCCGCCGCGGCGCGAAGGTGGTGGTCAACGATCTCGGCGGTTCGCGCGATGGCACCGGCCATTCCGACGCTGCGCTGAAGGTTGTCGAGGAAATCGAGGCCATGGGCGGCGAGGCCATGTCGAACGGCGGCTCGGTCAGCGAATACGAGCAGATGGTCG
>OFDC01000724.1_pt1 | contig 21889 bp, 18 predicted proteins | sample 1520941 | NCBI WGS metagenome assembly OFDC01 (sample SAMEA94258168, study PRJEB24077) | hot springs metagenome | biome: Aquatic biome; feature: Water | place: India | collected 2012-12-06 | depth 5 m | reverse complement strand
ATGCTGGTGGGCCTGGCCGACGCCCGCATGGGCCAGTTGCGCGGCCTCGACGGCAAGCCGATCGACAGCAAGCCCGAGGCCGACGCCGAGGCGATGGCGCGCCTGCCCGACGGATCGTGGCTGGTGGCCTTCGAGCGCCGCCACCGGCTGTGGCGCTACTCCACACTCACCGCAACGCCTCTTCCGGTCGAGGGGCCTGCCGATATCGGCCGCCAGCCCGGAAACGGCGGCATCGAGGCTTTGGCCGCCCTCGCGGACGGCACCGTCATCGCCATCAGCGAGGAATACAGCCGTCAGGCCGGAACGGTGGTCGGCTGGATCGGCAAACCCGAGGCCGGCGGCCGCTACGCCTGGAGTGCCTTCAGCTACGCGACGGTTCCCGACTACAAGCCGACCGCGCTAGCGGTGCTGCCGGACGGATCATACGCCACGCTGGAGCGCGCCTTCGACATGGTGCGGGGCGTGCGCGTCCGCGTGATGCGGTTCGACGCAGCCCAGCTCGCGCCCGGCGCGACGGTACGGCCGGCAGAGCTGGCGCACCTCTCGTCGCCTTATGCTGTCGACAATCTGGAGGGGCTGGCGGCAACGCGCGGCGCCCGGGGCGAGACGCTGCTCTGGCTGATGTCGGACGACAACTTCAATCCGCTTCAGCGCAATATTCTGATGCTGTTCGAGATGGCCCCGTAACGCTCGCCGCCCCATTCAAAGGGGAGGTGTCGGCGTCTTGCGCCGACGGGGGGTTCATCAGGAGGCCGTTCGTTCTTCGGCGCTCTCGGACATTGCAAAGCAATGTCCTGTCGCTCATGGGGCTGAGCTTCGCTCAGCCCTAAGCCGCCTTCTTCGCGTCCTTCTTGCCCTTGGCCGACACGACGCGGCGCTTCAGCACCTTCATCTCGGGCGAGAGCTTGCTGTCGTTCGTGTCGAGCAGGTAGGCGTCGATGCCGCCATTGTGCTCGATCGTCTTGATGCCGCGCGGCGTCAGGCGCAGGCGGACCGCATGACCCAGCGCGTCGGACAGGACCGAAGCGATCTGCAGGTTCGACATGAACCGGCGCTTCGACTTGTTGTTCGCGTGGCTCACATTGTTGCCGTACTGGACGGACTTGCCCGAGAGGGCGCAACGACGGGGCATGACAATATCCGCTAAAAAACGATCCCGCCGGAGGGCGGGAAGGCCGGCTTTTTACGGGCCCGGCGAGTGCCCGTCAAGCAAACCAATCCACGACTCTTTCGCTGATATCCTCGACCTGATCCTCCGGGATGACCCGGCCCCGGGCCGAGATTCCCGCCTCGTGCACGGTGTTGGGATCACCTGAAATCAGCGGATGCCACCAGAACAGGTCCTGCTTGAAATGGACGAGGCGGTACCCACAAGTCCTTGGGAGCCAATCCATTTTGGCCACCACCGCTGGGGTGAGCTGGATGCAGTCCGGCACGATCTTCTTGCGGTTCTTGTAGTCGCGGCAGAGCGCGGTCTTGGGATCCAGCAGCTTGCAGCAGGTATCGGTCTGGGCCAGCTCGCCCGTCCCCTCGTATTCCAGCTTGTTGACACAGCACATGCCGCAGCCGTCGCAGAGGGATTCCCATTCCTGCTTGGTCATCTCGGACAGGGACTTGCGCTTCCAGAAGGGTTGCTTCTGAGCCTCGGCGGCACGGCGTGCCCGCCTCAGGAAGGACTTAGCGGCCATGGAAGGCTTGTAGCATGGATCGGGCCGCCGCCGCGGGGGTCAGCCGCCCACCCTCGACGTCGCGCTCGAGACCGCCGACCAGCCGGCGTACCTCGGGGTGCTTCTTCAGCTCGGCCAGCAGGGTCTCGCCCACCTCGTTCCACATCCAGGCGCGGGCCTGTTCGGCGCGGCGACGCTGGAGGCCCTTCTCGCCCACCGCCTGGTTGAAGCGCTCGACCACGTCCCAGATCTCGGCGACGCCCTCGCCCGCCTGGGCCGAGGCTGTCGTCACCTCGGGCGTCCAACCCGGGGTCGGCGAGCGCAGCATGCGCAGCGCGTGCTGATAGTCCGCGGCGGAGCGCTTTGCCGTCGCCTTGAGGTCTCCGTCAGCCTTGTTGACCACGATCAGGTCGGCCAGCTCGATCACGCCGCGCTTGATGCCCTGCAGGTCGTCGCCGCCCGCCGGCAGCAGCAGCACGATGAACATGTCGACCATGTCGGAGACCGCGGTCTCCGACTGTCCGACGCCCACCGTCTCGACGATCACCGTGTCGAAGCCTGCCGCTTCCACCAGCAGCATCGTCTCGCGCGTGCGCCGGGCGACACCGCCCAGGGTGACGCCGGCCGGCGAGGGCCGGATAAAGGCCTCGCGGCGGCGCGACAGCTCCTCCATGCGCGTCTTGTCGCCCAGGATCGACCCACCGCCACGCTTCGACGAGGGATCGATCGCCAGCACGGCCAGCGACCGTCCACGATCCAGCAGCGAGAGTCCGAAGCGCTCGATCAGCGTCGACTTGCCGACGCCGGGCACGCCGGTGATGCCCAGCCGCACCGACTTGCCGGTATGCGGCAGCACCTCGGCCAGCAGCGCATCGGCCCGCATGCGATGGTCGCTCCGCGTCGATTCGATCAGGGTGATGGCCTGCGCGAGCGCCCGCCGATCGCCCTTCAGCAGGGGCTCAAGAAGCGGATCGACCGCTTCGTTGGATGTCACAACGGACGCACTCATCGGCGGCAAGACTTATCAGCCGCGGCGGCGTATTGCCAGCAACGCCCCCGCCACCGCGATCGCGTAGAAGAAGCCCAGCGTCCAGCCGAGGCCGGGTTCGCCAAAGGCGTCCATCGCCGCGCCGGTGAGCGGCCGGCCGACCAGCCCGCCCACGACGTAGATCAGGCTGAAGGCCGTGTTCGCGCGGGCGATGTCGCCGCCATCGAAGCGCTGTCCCAGCAGCGCCAGGCCCACCGGATAGATCGCAAACGAGATGCCGCCCCACAACATGATCACGCCGACGATCGCGAACGACTGCGCCGGCACGAATGTGAGGCCGATCACCAGCGCGGCGCTCACGAGCGCACAGCTCGCCAGCACGGCACGGCGATCCCAATGGTCGGCCAGCCAGCCGATCGGCCACTGCAGGGCCACGTTGCCGACGACGAAGGCCGAGAGCCACAGCGCGCCGGTCTCCGGCGCAACCCCCGAACTGACCGCATAGACAGGCAGGAAGCTGAAAGCGACCTGCTCGCCCAGGCCCCCCGCGAAGGCGGCGAGCATGGCGAGCGGCGCCCCCAGGAAGATCGTGCCGTAGCCGCCATCGGCGTGATGGCGGATCGCCGGCGCCCGGTACCGGTAGGGCAGCAGCGGCAGCGCGACCAGCAGGGCGAGCCCGGCACAGGTCAGGAAAGGTGCCGGCCCGTAGACGCCGACGACCTGCAGCACGAAGGGCCCCAGCGCCATGCCACCCGCGAACATCGCGGCATAGATCGCCATGACCCGGCCGCGTCGCTTCTCCTCGACGACGAGATTCATCCAGATCTCGCTCACCACCCACGGTACGCCACCGACCGCGCCGTGCAGGAAGGTGAGCGCGAACCAGGCGAGCGGACCCGTCGTCAGCGTATAGCCGACCGCGCACAGCGAGCCGGCCAGGACGGCGCCCAGGATGAGCGGCACGGCGCCGAAGCGGGCAGCCAGCCGCGGGATATAGGGCCCGGTCGAGAGCATGCCCATCGCCCACGCCGCCGAGATGATGCCGATGGTGAGCTTGTCCTCGCCCTGTCGCTCCAGAGCGAGCGGCACGAGCGGCATCGCCGCACCCGACTGCAGGCCGATCGCGGCGCAGGCGATGAAGACGGGCGCGAGGGAGCGCCAGGGGCCGGTGCCCGCCGGCCTAATCGCCGACACGCAGATGCCCCTCGTTCCGGAAGGACGGAGGCTCCTCGACGTGCCGCTCGGCCTCGGCCGCGGCCTCCTGCTGTCGCCGCCACATGTCTGCATACAGGCCGTTGCGGGCCAGCAGTTCGCCGTGGCGGCCGCGCTCGGCGACACGACCGCGGTCCAGGACGACGATCTCGTCGGCATTGATGATGGTCGACAGACGGTGCGCGATGATCACCGTGGTGCGGCCGCGGCTCACCTCTTCCAGCGACCGCTGGATCGCCTGCTCGGTGCGCGTGTCGAGCGCGCTGGTCGCCTCGTCGAACAGCAGGATGCGCGGGTTCTTCAGGATGGTGCGCGCGATCGCCACGCGCTGCTTCTCGCCACCCGAGAGCTTCAGCCCGCGCTCGCCCACGGTGCTGTCGTAGCCCTGCGGCAACGCCATGATGAAGTCGTGGATGCGGGCCAGGCGCGCGGCCTCCTCGACCTCTTCGCGGCTGGCGCCGGGGCGGCCATAGGCGATGTTGTAGTAGATCGTGTCGTTGAACAGCACGGTGTCCTGCGGCACGACGCCGATCGCGGCGCGCAGGCTCGCCTGCTGGACGTCGCGGATGTCCTGCCCGTCGATGCGGACATGGCCCGACGCCACGTCGTAGAAGCGGAACAGGATACGAGAGATCGTCGACTTGCCGGCGCCGCTCGAGCCCACGATGGCGACGGTCTCGCCCGACGCCACGCGGAAGCTGACGTCGTGCAGGATCGGCCGCGCCTTCTCGTAGTGGAAGTCGACATGGTCGAACACGATCTCGCCGCCGCTGACGGCGAGCGGCGGTGCGCCGGGCTTGTCGGCGATCTCGGCCTGCACCTGCAGCAGGCCGAACATCTTCTCCATGTTGACCAGCGCATTGCGGATCTCGCGATAGGCGAAGCCCAGCATGTTGAGCGGCATGTAGAGCTGGATCAGGAAGGCGTTGACCGCGACGAAGTCGCCGATCGTCATCGTGCCGGCGACCACGCCCTGGCCCGCCATTGCCATGACCGCGACCAGGCCGACCGAGATGATCGCCCCCTGTCCGATGTTGAGCACCGAGAGGGTGCGGCTGGAGCGGATAGCCGCCGTCTCGTAGCGTCGGCGGCCGACATCGTAGCGGCGCGCCTCGTGCGGCTCGTTGCCGAAATACTTCACCGTCTCGAAGTTCAGCAGGCTGTCGATCGCCTTGGCATTCGCCTCGGTGTCGGCCTCGTTCATGGAGCGCACGAACTTGATGCGCCATTCCGAGAAGACGATCGAGAAGACGATGTAGATGCCGACCACGACCAGCGTTACGACCGAGAAGCGCCAGTCGTAGAGGCTCCACAGGATGCCGCCGACCAGGACGATCTCGAACAGGGTCGGCAGGATGTTGAAGGTCGTGAAGCGGATCAGGAAGTCCATGCCCTGCGTGCCGCGCTCGATGACGCGACTGATTCCGCCTGTCTGCCGCTCCAGGTGGAATCGCAGAGACAGTGAATGGAGATGGCCGAATACTTCCAGGGCGAGGTTGCGGATCGCCCGCTGTGCAACCGGCGCAAAAATGGCGTCCCGAATTTCGCCGAAGGCCTGAGCCAGCACGCGGGCGGCCCCGTAGGCGACGATCAGGGCGATCGGCACCGCGACCGCCTGAGCCGCGGGCGTTCCCAGCGCATCGACGGCGTCCTTGTAGAGAAGCGGGACGTAGACGTTGGTGACCTTGGCGACGACCAGGAGGACCACGGCCACGATGACTCGTACCCGCAGGCCCACTTCACCCTTTGGCCACAAATGGCGGCCCAGGATCGCGATGACTCCCCAGGTTTGCGGGTTTTCCCTTGGGGGAGCGCCGTCCGTGACGGTGTTCGACATGAACGAAAAATGCCTTATTGGACCACCATGTTGGGTGGCGAAGGGAGCGTCGGCCTTCTATCGTGCCCGGCAGGCCGACGTAAGCCCCTCCGAGAAAGGGACTCGCATGAGATTTCGCAAGGCCTTGACGGTGTTTGCCTTGAGCGTGGCGGTTCCTGCCGTGGCGACGGCCCAGGATGCGCGCCAGGTCGACATCGCCTACGAGATCACCTTCGCCGGCCTGTCGGGGTTCCGCATCGACGTGACCGCGAAGTTCAACGGCTCGACCTACGACGTCGAAAGCCGGACCTTCAAGGAAGGCATCCTGCGGGCCGTCACCATGAACTATGAAGGCCGCAACCGCGCCTGGGGCGGCTTCTCGACAGAGGGCGCACGCCCTTCGGCCGGATCGCTGTCGATCATCGTCGGCGACAAGCCCCGCACCTGGGTGGCGCAGTACGCTGGCGGCACGATCCAGGAGACGCACACCCCCGCCTACAAGCCCTCGCCGCAGAACACCATCACCGATGAGCAGCGCCGCGGCTCGCTCGATCCGATGTCGGCGGCTCTCAGCGTCGGCCTGGCCGGCGACGCCGCCTGCGACCGCACGGTGCATAGCAACGACGGCAAGCGCCGCATCGACATCATCATCAAGAAGATCGGCACCGAGCCCGCCGCGTCGGCTGGCGTTCCCGGCGCGCAGGGCGACCTCCTCGTCTGCGAAATCTTCACCCGCCGCGTCGCCGGCGAATTCGAGAGCGCGCCCAAGGAAGCCGAGACCGAGCGCGAGCGTCCGATGCGCATATGGCTCGCGCGCATGGACCAGAGCCAGATGCGCTATCCCGCCAAGCTCGAAGCCCAGACCGGCTTCGGCACGATCCGCGGCCGCATCCTGTCCTTCCGCGAGCGCCCGCTGACGCCGCAGGAGAGTCAGGCGATGCGGAAGTAGAGCGTCTCACTGGAGCGCGCCACTCCAGTGGCGCTCAAGCGTCGTCAGAAGAGCAAGCCAAAGAGCGCCACTGGAGTGGCGCGCTCCATTGATAGGGTCGTCGTCTTTCTCTAGGCCGCGCGCTTCTGGTCGCGCTGGCGCAGGATCGACAGGATTTCCGCGGCGGCGGCCGGGATGTTGGTGCCCGGTCCGTAGATCGCGGCGACGCCCGCCTTCTTCAGGAAGTCGTAGTCCTGGGCGGGAATGACGCCGCCGACCACGACCATGATCTCCGAACCGTTCTGCTTGGCCAGCTCTTCGATGAGCTGCGGCACCAGCGTCTTGTGGCCGGCGGCCTGGCTCGAGATGCCGATCACGTGCACGTCGTTCTCGATGGCGGCGCGGGCGGCCTCCTCGGGAGTCTGGAACAGCGGGCCGATGTCGACGTCGAAGCCGAGATCGGCGAAAGCCGTCGCAATCACCTTGGCGCCGCGATCGTGTCCGTCCTGGCCCATCTTCACGACCATGAGACGCGGCCGGCGGCCCTCTTCCTCGGCGAAGGCGGCGATGTCGGTGCGGATGCGGTCGAGGCCGGCATCGCCTTCCCACTCTCCGGCATAGACGCCGGCGATCGAGCGGATGGTCGCCTGGTAGCGGCCATAGACGCCTTCCAGCGCCGACGAGATCTCGCCCACCGTGGCGCGGGCGCGCGTCGCCTCGATCGACAGGCCGAGCAGGTTGCCGGTGCCGTTGCGGGCGGCCTCGCCCAGTGCCTTCAGCGCGGCGACGCACTTGGCCTCGTCGCGGGTCGCGCGGATCCTGTTCAGGCGGCTCACCTGCGCCTCGCGCACGACGTCGTTGTCGATGTCGAGGATGTCGATCGGCGGCTCTTCCTTGAGCTGGAACTTGTTCACGCCGACCACGATCTCCTCGCCGCGGTCGATGCGGGCCTGGCGGCGCGCCGAGGCTTCCTCGATGCGCATCTTGGGCATGCCGGCCTCGACGGCCTTGGTCATGCCGCCCAGCGCCTCGACTTCCTGGATCAGCTTGCGCGCCTCGGCGACGAGGCTCGCGGTCAGCGATTCGACGTAGTAGCTGCCGGCCAGCGGATCGACGACCTTGGTGACGCCGGTCTCGTGCTGGAGGATGAGCTGCGTGTTGCGCGCGATGCGGGCCGAAGTCGGCGTCGGCAGCGCGATCGCCTCGTCGAACGAGTTGGTGTGCAGCGACTGCGTGCCGCCGAGCACCGCCGCCATCGCCTCGTAGGCGGTGCGGATCACGTTGTTGTACGGGTCCTTCTCGGTGAGCGACACGCCCGAGGTCTGGCAGTGCGTGCGCAGCGACAGCGAATCGGCCTTCTTGGGCTCGAACGGCTTGATCAGCTCGGCCCACAGGAAGCGCGCGGCGCGCAGCTTGGCCGCTTCCATGAAGAAGTTCATGCCGATGCAGAAGAAGAACGACAGGCGCGGCGCAAAGGCGTCGATGTCGAGGCCCTTGGCCTTTGCCGCGCGGACATATTCGAGGCCATCGGCCAGCGTGAACGCCAGCTCCTGGACCAGCGTCGAACCCGCCTCCTGCATGTGATAGCCGGAGATCGAGATCGAGTTGAACTTGGGCATGTAGAGCGCCGTGTGCTCGATGATGTCGGCCACGATGCGCATGGAGGGTCCGGGCGGATAGATGTAGGTGTTCCGGACCATGAACTCCTTGAGGATGTCGTTCTGGATCGTGCCCGCCAGCTTGTCCTGCGGCACGCCCTGCTCCTCGGCCGCCACGATGTAGCCCGCCAGCACCGGCAGCACGGCGCCGTTCATCGTCATCGACACGCTCATCTTGTCGAGCGGGATGCCGTCGAACAGGATCTTCATGTCCTCGACCGAGTCGATCGCGACGCCCGCCTTGCCGACGTCGCCGACGACGCGCGGATGATCGGAATCGTAGCCGCGATGGGTGGCGAGATCGAACGCCACCGACAGGCCCATCTGGCCGGCCGCGAGATTGGCGCGATAGAACTTGTTGCTCTCTTCCGCCGTCGAGAAGCCGGCATACTGGCGGACCGTCCAGGGACGGCCCGTGTACATCGTGGCCTTCGGGCCGCGCGTGAAGGGCGGGAAGCCGGGCAGCGAGCCCACCGTCTCGATCTGCTCGAGGTCGGCCGCCGTGTAGATCGGCTTCACGGCGATGCCCTCGGGCGTCATCCAGGTGAGGTCATCGAGCGGGCGCTCGCGCAGTTCCTTCGCTGCGAGCTTTTCCCAGTCGGCTAGGGTCTTCTTCGGAAAATCGGCCATGCCCCAATGTACTGCGGATTTCGGGCCTGAAAAGACCCGCTATTCGTTGGCCAAAATCGTGTTCCGGACGAGAGGGTAGATCTGGCCGGCCCAGCGGCGGCCGCTGAAGACGCCGTAATGGCCGACGCCCGCCTGCATATAGTGCTTCTTGCGGTAGGGCCGCAGGCTGGAACAGAGGTCGTGGGCGGCCACGGTCTGGCCCAGCGCGCAGATGTCGTCGCGCTCGCCCTCGATGGTGAACAGGGCCGTCCGGCGGATCGCCTTGGGGTTCACCCGCCGCCCCTTCCAGTCGAGTTCGCCCTTGGCCAGCCGGTGCTCCTGGAACACCCACTGGACGGTTTCCAGATAAAACTCTGCCGTCATATCGAGCACGGCGAAATATTCATCATAGAAGGCCTTGATGGTCGCGGCCTGCTCGGTCTCGCCCTTGGCCAGGTGCTTGTAGAGGTCGACCTGCGCCTTGATGTGGCGCTCGGCATTCATGCTCATGAAGGCGGTGAGCTGCACGAAGCCCGGATAGACGCGGCGCGTGGCGCCCGGATAGCGCATCGGCACGCGATGAATGAGGTTCTGCTCGAACCAGCTGATGGGCTTGCCCATGGCCAGCTCGTTGACCTTGGTCGGGCTGATGCGCGTGTCGATGGGGCCGGCCATCAGGGTCATGCTGCGCGGCTGGGCCGGATTGTCGTCCTCGGCCATGATCGCCACCGCCGCCAGCGTCTGGACGCAGGGCTGGCAGACGGCGATGACGTGGGCGCCGGGGCCCATCACCTCGAGGAACTTGATCAGGTGCTCGACATATTCGTCGAAACCGAAGCGGCCGTTCCAGACGCCGACGTCGCGGGCATTGGCCCAGTCGGTGATGTGGACGTCATGGTCGGGCAGCAGCACGCGCACGGTATCGCGCAGAAGCGTCGCGAAGTGCCCCGAAAGAGGCGCGACCAGCAGGACATTGGGCTGTGGCGGCACGCCCACCTTGGCGAAGCGCAGCAGGGTGCCGAACGGGGTGGCGAAGACCTCTTCCTCGCGCACCGCCACCGTCTGGTTGCCGTAGGGCACCTCGGTGATGCCGAAGGACGGGCGGCGGTGGGTCAGCGTCGCCCGGGTCGTCATCTCGCACAGGGCACCGGCCGCCCGCCAGCTGTCGAGGCTCGCGCTGCCGCCGCCGGACAGGGACTGGCCCGCCGCCGTCGCCCACAGACGGACCGGGAGCATCATGTCGGCGGCGGTCTGGTACATCGCGTAAAGCATGTGGGCGAACCGGCTCGGAATTTGCATCTTCGAGGGCACCTGAGACACAGACAGTCCCACCAATCGGGAGGGGTGGAGTCCATGGCCGAGGCCTCGCTCACCATCAGTAGCAAGAACTATTCCTCTTGGTCGCTCCGCGGCTTCCTCCTGTGCCGGATGGCCGGTCTCGATTTCGACGAGCGGATCGCGCCGTGGGACGATCCGGCCACGCGGGCCGAACTGCTCCTCCTGTCGCCTTCCTTCCTGGTGCCCTGCCTCGAACATGGGCAGGTCAAGGTCTGGGATACGCTCGCCATCGCGGAGTATCTGCACGAGATCAAGCCGGGCGCCGGCCTTCTGCCGACAGACCAGGCGGCCCGCGCCCATTGCCGGGCGATCTGCGGCGAGATGCATTCCGGCTTCGCCAACCTGCGCTCGGCGCTGCCGATGAACCTGAAAGTGCGCCACGAGACCTTCAAGGTCTGGGGCGGCGCGCAGGCCGACATCGAGCGCGTGGCCACGATCTGGCGCGAATGCCTGCAGAAATACGGCGGGCCCTACCTGTTCGGCGCGACGCCGACCATGGCCGACGCGATGTACGCGCCCGTCTGCACCCGCTTCGCTACATATAACGTGAAGCTCGATCCGGCCTCGGCCGCCTATCGCGACCTGATGCTGCGCTTCCCCGCGATGATGGAATGGACCGCGGCGGCGAAGTCGGAGCCCGAGGAAGTCGAGGAACTCGACGTCGAGTTCTAGATTTTGTCGTCCTGAGCGCAGCGAAGGACCTCACGCTCGCCAAGGAGTACCCTGGTCGTTCGGCTAGGTCCTTCGCTGCGCTCAGGACGACAGGCGATCAACTCCCCGGCGCGCGGCGCAGTTCGAGTTCGACGCGGCCGACGCGGAGGCCCCACTTGCCGACGACCGCCTTGTTGATCAGGGAGCCGTCGGGATTGAGGGCGAGCACGTCGGAGAAGTCGACGGTCCAGCCGCCCAGGCTCACGGCGTATTCGAGCCGCACCACCTTGCCCTCGGTCCAGGCGCGCGCCTGTCCGACCACGTCCTCGCGCATACCGACATAAGTGCCGGGCGCGGTGCGCTCCAGCTTCCAGGTCTTGCGGTCCTTCTCGCCATCGGCGTAGGCGAAATCCTCGACCAGGGTCAGCGTCCTGCCGTCCCAGGTGCCGTCGATGACGACGTCGAAGCGGCGCTGCGAGCCGGTCCAGCTGTTGGTGAAGACGCCCTGGCCGACGGTGCGGCCGGGGAAGAACTGTTCCAGCACCAGCGCCGGCGTCGAGGCGTTGGCGACGGGCGCTTCCGGCGGCGAGGCGCAGGCGCCGACCAGCACGGCGAGAAGAGCGAGCGGGGAAAGCCGACGCGGCAGGGTGTATGTCATGCCGGTTGTACGTCGCGAAGATCCCCGCCGGATCACCTCTTGTCGCCTCGCGCCCTCCCGCGCAATGTCCGCCCAACGAACCGGAGGAGATGAATGCTCGACGCGGAAGCCCGCATGCTGCTCGACCTGATGGATGCTGCCGCCAAGTCCGGCCGGCCGAAGCTCGAGACCCTGCCGCACGCGGTCGGCCGCGCGGCGGTCGACAAGATGTCGGAGGACAGCGAGGCCGATCCGCCGCCGGTCGCGCAGGTGATCGACGGCGAGATGGCGGGTCCGCGCGGCGACATTCGCTATCGCCGCTATCAACCGCTGGGCGTGAACGGCGGCGCGCTGCCGACGCTGATCTACTATCACGGCGGCGGCTTCGTGATCGGCACCATCGAGACGCACGATTCGACCTGCCGGCGGCTCGCGAACAAGAGCCGCTGCCAGGTGATCTCGATCGACTACCGCCTGTCGCCCGAGCATCCCTTCCCCGCGCCGATCGACGACGGGATCGCGGCCTTCCGGCACATCCGCGACAATGCCGAGGCGTTCGGCGCCGACGCCGCGCGCCTCGCGGTCGGCGGCGATTCGGCGGGCGGCGCGATGGCCGCCGTCGTGTGCCAGGCGATGCGCGACGCAAAGGAGGCGGGCCCCGCCTTCCAGATGCTGATCTATCCCGCGACCGATTCCAGCAAGGAGAGCGGCTCGCGCAAATCCTGCGCCGAGGGATATTTCCTCACCAGGGGCCTGATGGACTGGTTCTGGAAAGCCTACGTCCCGGCCGGCACCGACCTCGCCGACCTGCGCCTGTCGCCGCTGCTCGCCAGGGACTTCACCGGCCTGCCGCCGGCCTTCGTGCTGACCGCCGGCTACGACCCGCTGCGCGACGAGGGCCGCGCCTACGCCGACCGCCTGATCGACGCCGGCGTGAAGACGACCTACGTCAACTATCCCGGCACCATCCACGGCTTCTTCTCGCTGACGCGGTTCCTGAAGCAGGGCCTCAAGGCGAACGACGAGGCGGCGGCGGTGCTGGGCGCGTTCTTCGGGACGTGATCATTGGAGCGCGCAACTCCAGTTGCGCTCATGAATCATGATGCGCCACTGGAGTGGCGCGCTCCATTGAAAGAGTCATCGCTGGGGCGCGCGACTCCAGTCGCGCATTCTTCGGGGCTTGAGAGCAAGGATCCCTCGCTACGCTCGGGATGACACCACTATTGTCATCCCGAGCGTAGCGAGGGATCCTTCGGCTGAAGACGCACGAACCCCACGGGGCGGTCGAAGCCTTTCAGAGAGACCTCTTCCTCGCGCTTCGGGAGGTCGGCGATGACGGTCTGGACCGCGGGATCGTCGGCCACGGCATGCGACAGCACGACATCGCCGCCGTCGCTCTGGCCCTGCAACCGCGCGGCCATGTTTACGGTCGAGCCGAAATAGTCGAGCCGGTCGTTCAGGGTCACGACCACGCTCGGCCCCATATGGACGCCGAGCTTGAGGGACAGATCCTGGTCGGCGATGCGGGCCTGCATCGACAGCGCCGCGCGCACCGCGTCGGCGGGATCGCCGAACGAGGCCATCACCGCGTCGCCGATGGTCTTCACCACCGCGCCGTCATGGTCGCGCACGATGGCGGCGAGCAGCGCGAAATGCTCGCGCACGACATTGTAGGCCGCCCCGTCGCCCATGCGTTCATAGAGCGCCGTCGAGCCGCGCAGGTCGGAGAAGAGCAGCGCCACCTGGCTCACCCCCGCCTCGTCGCCCGGCCGCAGGGTGGCGGCGGCGAACAGGTCGCGGAAGGCTTGCAGCGAGATCACCTCCGGCACGGTCAGCGCGTCGCGCGTCCAGGTCCGGTCCTCGATCAGCGCCGCCAGCTCGAAGCCCGCCTCGTTCACGAACTCGATGGTTCCCGTCTCACCCGACGGCGGCAAAGCCTCGACGCCCGACGCCGTCACCTTAAGGCCGGGGAACGGCCCGCCTTCGTGCTCGACCTCGAACGTCCCGCCGGGGTGGAGCGTGCGCAGCCGGTAGCGGCCCGGCGGCAGATCGACCGATACGCTCCGCCGCTCCCCGGGCGCCAGCAGCAGCTGGACCGCGACATGCGGCGTCGCCATCGGACCGGAGAGGCAGAACCCGCCCTCCATCAGCGGCCGCACCGCCGGCGCGGGCGCAAAGGAGAGCTCGACGTTCTTCTCGAAGTCGCGGTCGTAGTCGATGTTGCAGGAGGGACAGTGCGCGCCGCGCGGCAGCTCGGAGAGCGCCGAGGCGCTGAGTTTGGGCCCGCGGCAGTTGGTACAGAGCAGGTCCCAGCTCATGGTTAAAAGCCCCGCCCGCACCGCGGCGAGGCAGGCCTCGATGGCGGCGCGCGGCGCCACGCCGATCTGGCGCGCCAGCCGCTTGGGCTTGAGATGGGCGAGGTCGCTCGCCATGCCGCCCAGCACCGTGCCGGTCAGCACCCGGCCGAGCCCGTTGCCGTAGGGGCTGCGGTCGATCTCTGCCGTCATCGCCGCCGCCCGCTCGAAGGCGCCCTCCGGTAGCGCCGGCTTCGGCAGCTCGAACGGCGTCTCGCGCTCGCCCCGGGCGAAGGCGACGGCCTCCAGGATGCGCTTGCCCACGGCGGTGCCGGCCTGCTCGGCCAGCCGCCGGCCGAACAGGCGGCCCATCAGGGTGAGCGGCTCCCATTCGAGCGCGTAGCTGACCCGCGAACCGCCCTTGCCGTCGGACGAGAGATCGAACACCGGCCCAAAGCGGCGGAACGGCCCCTTGGAGAAGACCCGCGACACGTTGAAATGGCGGCCCAGGATCCACTCGTAGGGCTTCTCCTCCCATTCGAGCGTGAACCCCGCCGCCTTGCCCCGGCCGCGGCGCAGCACCGTGCCGTTGGGCTGCGGCGTCTCCTCCAGCGCATAGGGCGGCAGGCCCATCGCCTCGTTGAACCGGTTGGTGTCGGCCAGCACCGGCCACAGTTCGCCGGGCGGCAGATCGAAGGTCCAACTCCAGGTGCGGCGCGAGAGGGGCGGCATGGGGGTGGTACTGTAGCACGCGGGCGGATGGATCAGGGGTGGGGGATCACGGGTGGGTGAGGTCGGGTTACGCTACCGCGACGCCTCTCAATCTTGAGAATCCTTCCGGCGAAAGTTTGCTCTGCTAGCCCCCAAAATGCACGACTACACGCCTGCGAGGGTTCAACCGCTGAGCCGATAAAATTCGACAATGTGCGTCTCGATCTCGTGTCTCAATTCCTTTGCCTAGTTCGGCATCTGAGACTTCCAACATTCGGCGCGCTTACAAGAACGCTAAGAACAATCATGCCAGGAATGAAAAATTCGGATCGCTCCTGCCACCCCTCTCCCCTGTGGCCACAAAAAATTCCTTTGGTGAACCGTCAAATGCAAGAGCTCAGCGAACGGTTCAGCATTGGCGCCTGGCACTGCCGCGAGAGGGGTGGGCGTGCCCAGCTGTGCATGACGAGGTTGCTCACTCAAAACTAGATCCAGCCTTGCCAGCACCGCTCCTTGCCGCGCATAAGCCAGCATCATGCCCTCTTGCATCGCCCAACCATAGTCCCCCCCAACAAAGCGAGCCGCACCTCTATCGCAGTATTGTGTTGTAATTGGATGATTAGGGCCAACCAACTTACACTCCACGAATAGCGCATCTAAACTGGAAAGCACGAGCCTCTCATCGCGCACCAAATCAAATACTAGATCTGGTTTCTTTGCCGGATGCTGGCCGTTGAAATTCGTTACCTCAGGTGCTCGCCAGACTTTGCGAAAAACGCGTTCGTCAAACCCCGGCACTTCACCCGTTTTGCGCAGGCGATTCTCAAGAATGAAATGGAGCTGCCGCGTAATCTCATCTTCCACCGCCGTAGCTAAAGTGAACCCATTCGGTGGAGTATGGCGCAGAAGAAAAAGCGCCCGACAGATAGCACTGTGAGCAACCAACACTATTGAATCGTCAAGCGCAGGATGCGGCAATCGGAAATCGATTCCATCAGCAAAGAAGCCAGCAATCGTCATTTGCGTCGAAAAGCGCTGAGATGTTGTCGCACAATATGCAACCCACACAACCGCGCGCGACTTTGGCTCCAATAGCGAAGTTGATTAAGCAACCCGACAAGCAAGCCACCCTGGGGCATAACCATAATGACTCGGCTTGCGGCAGTACGATTTGCTTCTCGCATTACTCCAGCAAGCAATGCCGGCGAGACATCAACGAGGCTATCGGCAAAACCCAGCACGAAGAACCTCCAAGGCTGGAGCACGGTGGCCCCAGATGCACCGCTAACTGACGCTCGAAGTTCGCCATGATCCCCGCTGACGAATGGGTCAACCATTCGAAGCAAGTATTCCAAAAAATCGTTGATATCTGCCTCGCTTGGAGGACGAGCCCCAGGCAAACGAACTGACCGATACGGTGCTCCAAACCGCGTGGTATCTCGGACAATGGCAGCGTCGTGCGAACTTAGCCCGTAGAACTCAAAAACAAGCTCGTCGATATCGTTCCAAGGTTTGTCATTCTTGACAAGGAGCTGCTCGACCAAGCTCGCGACGCTTTTCCTTTGCTTGGCCGTTAGAGCGGATGGTTCAAAGAAAGGGAAGTCATCTAACTCCTCTTTAAGAAAGGTGCGGTAGCTCGCTCCAATACGCGAGCTATGCGTAAGGCAATAATGTTGCCAGAGCAGGCTATGAGTTACCAAATATAGAAGTCGCGCCAAGTCAGTTGCGTCTCTATGCCCGGCCGTCGAATATCCATAAAAACTCTTGGAAAAGGCAACCTTCTTTGTCTCCGAGAGAAAGGACTTTGGTCGATCTCTCGTTTCGCCTGGTGTCTGCGGTACGATAACTAAAGGGGCAACATAGAGCGCTGCTTCGCGTGGTCGATTTGCAGTGCTTCGGCCATGCTTTACTTCCCATTTTTGCAAACTTGAGAAGTCGATTTCGAAGCCGTCATTGGGCATTTCAAAATCAGGAAGGGCGAGCAAATGCAGGGCAGACTGCTGAGAAGACCCCGAAGAAATATTGTATCCCTCGCTGGATCGAAGCTTGTTGCGCGACCAAATCTCAGAGACAGTTGACAGTCCAATTTCAGAGACTTTGTCCCAAACTTCTACGTCTAGCGCGCTACCAACACTTAGCGCCTTAAGAAGCCACGGTTTTGCTAGAACAGATTCGACCTGAACTGTCTGAGCGGATCGATAATCAATCCGGAACTCTGCTCGACTGCTTAGAGAGTTTTCCCTTATTGGCGTAATGAATTGAAAGTGGTGTTGCGCAGGCGCTAACGCATTGCGCGCGAACAAAAGCATGAACGGCAAATCCATTTCTGGCCAAACCGCCGTTTTCTCAAGATCGGAGCCATTGAGGATCGCACTAACCGTTAATCCGCGGAATATAGCTTCTCGCGCAGCAACACCTGCAGGGCTTTGCTTCAGTAATATTCTGGCCGGGAGAGCCATGGCAATTACGCCGCCCGGCTTTGCCCATTCGGCAGCGCGCCACAGAAATGGTAAGTCCGGATCGTTATCGGGATTTTCGTAAGCCTTGATGTCGAAATTATCGAGATTGCGAGCAGACAATGCCCGACGCGATATCGAAGTGAAGGCAAGATTGATCGCACGTTGACGAGCTTGGGCCTCAAGCTTCGCACGCCCCTTACCTTTCGTTCGCAGCCTAGTCCACGGGGGATTCCCCACGACCACATCAAATTTGGCGTCGAAATCCTTGGGTACTGCGGAACTTAGACTTCCAAGAACAAAGCCATCGCGGCGCTGGCCTGAATCTGAGTCACCAAAATTGAACAAAACCTCGTTTCTCAGAGGGCGAGGAAACTTCAATATTTTCGGCGGTCGAGTTGTTCCGTTAACCTCGATAGCGGTGATGTATAATGCAAGAGCTGCCAACCGAAGCGCAGACTCACTGACATCGAATCCTCGAATTTGCTTATAAAGAATTCGGTGAATGACATCTTTGTCAGGCCGTCTTCCTTCCCTTTCCCAATAAAGGCGAACGAGTTGGCGAAACGCGAGCACGAGGAATACTCCTGCTCCGCACGTCGGATCGAGAATTACAGCATCCTTCGCATTCTTCACGCCTGCCAACGCCTCTTCCGTCACTAAGCGAGCAATATTCTTAGGCGTGTAGTGGACGCTTGTTTCTTCTGCCTGAATGGGATCCCACCTCTGACTAAAAGTCTCGTAGACTTGGCTCAAAACGCCAATGGGAATATGGGCAAAATTGAAATCATCCCAATCAATAGTAACTTGGAAGGTTGACCCTCCAACATTCTTCCACCCCCGCATAATCGCTTCGAGATGCAAGAAAACTTTGCCATCGGTCTTTTCATTAGCTTCGCTAAAGAACTTCCGATATGCGCGCATCCGCTCTTTATCCGGAGTACTAGAGCTTAATCCATCCACCAGAGGCAGCAGATCGCCGTTAAAGGTTTTGTCGAGCCAACAAGAAGTTTCAGCCGCACAGCTCGCGTCTGAAAAAACATCTTTCAGGCTGTCAGCTTTGGGACAGATATCAGCCAATTCACTTGGCCGCACAATCTTGCGATCATGAAGGAAACGAAAGAACAACGCCCGTCCGGCAACAGACAAAACCTCAAGAGGTGACAACTTTCCAGAAAGTGCCTTATCGGCACCCGACAGCAGGTCATGAATCGCATGAAAAACATAGTCAGGAGCTTTTGCTTGACCAACAAGAGATACAGATCCAGTAGCCAAGCTCTGAAAGAGCATGGGCGCATGAGGGTCTGCAAGATTGTATACGACTGGCGGCGCTGCATTCAGTTCCGCCAAGTTTAGATTCACCGGATAAAGGGTGAGCTCGCCCGGGCGAACGATGCCGAGCGCGGCATGCTCACTACGGTTCGCCAACAGTCTGCCTAACTCACGCATCGCCGCATCAGTCGGCGATTGATCGCCGTCACCACGCATACCGTCTACGATGTACAACGCCGGTCGGCCTTGGAATTCCGCGACAGCTTGAGGCATGAGCCCGGCATCAGCGCGCCCAAGCATAAGATCGAGATAATTGAGATGTTCTGCAGTTTGCTGACCATCCAGAACAATCAACTCTGGACAGCCAATTTTTGCCATCTCCCGAGTTAAACGAGAGGTTGATGACGGTAGCGAACCAACTGACATGATCAAAAAGACCGCAACGTTCCGACCAGTAGGCCAGCAATCCGAACTTCTCTTGCTTCGGTATGATCAAAAATTTGATCTTGATAATCTTTGTTTGCAGCACGCAGACAAATACCATCAGCAGAGCGAATAAATTTCTTCAGCGTAACGTTTTCATTGATGATGACTGCGGCCACCTGGCCGTTAACAACTTCGACTTGTTCATTAACGACGGCGATATCTCCGTCGAAAATTCCAACCTCGATCATGCTATCCCCACGAACTCGTAGGGCGAATAGTCTATCGCCGCGCCATAGACTCCTTGGCAGTGGGAGTTCCGTCTCGACTTCCTCGATCGCGTTTATGGGCTGGCCTGCTGCAATGCGTCCCACTAGCGGAACTCGAACTATCTCATCGTGTAGAGTGCTTTTTTGATTTACGAGAATGCCGCGGGCACTACGCGGTATGAGTTGCAGGTAGCCTTTTTGCGCAATTAGGCGCAGATGCTGACGGGCAGCATTACTGCTTTTAAATCGGAAGTGGCGGCAGATCTCATCGGAAGTCGGACTTGAGCCCGCCTCAACGCGTGCTCGAACGAAGTCGAACACTTGGCGTTGCCGCCTGGTTAGTTCCGGTAAGACACCCATTTGCCAACATACTGCCAATAAGTGCAGTATGCAAGCGATCTATCCATATTTTGGCAGCCGTAGCTCTCGCCGATCCTAGCACCCTCAAGGCAACCTCACCTTCACCAGCTTCCCGCCCCGCACGTCCACCCGCTTCATCATCGAGCCGCCCTCGACGCTGTTGTTCGGGCCGTCCCACTTCACGGCGGTCGTGACGTACCAGACGCCGTCGGGGACGCGGGCGAAGGAGAAGGTGCCGGAGGCGTCGCAGGTGGAGCGGCGCATGGTGGAGACGTAGAGCGGGTCGGTGCTGTCGAACTTCACCGGGTTCTGGGCGGCGGCGCGGGTGCCCCTGGTGTCGTTGCCGAAGATCGCCTTCATGCGCGCGCTGGCGTAGGCGCTGGCGGGGATGAGGTTGGCGCCCTCGCCGGCGCAGGTGTGGGTGGTGCCGCCCGTCTTCACGCTGGCCATGCCGCTCACCGTGTTGTTGCCGTTCTTCCTCGACCACTCGACCTCGGCGGCCGGGATCGGCGCCTGCAGCGCGCTGGGCGGCGGCGGGGCGAGGGCCTGGTCGAACTGGGCGCAGCCGGCGGCGGCGAGGGTGGCGAAAGCGGCGGCGAGCGCGAGGGCCGGGCGAACTGTCTTCATGGGAGGGGCTGTCTCCAGATCGTGGGGCGAAAAAGCTAGTCGACAACGCGGGTTGCCGGCCTGTGTTCCTTTGGTGGTTCGGCTAGGCTGGCCGCCATGACCCAAGCCCCCGCCTTCCAGCGCTTCCCCCTCCCCGCCGGCAGCGCCGACTGCCACGTCCATGTCTACGGTCCCTACGACCGCTTCCCCGCCGTCCCGGGCGGCAAGTTCTCGCCGCTGCAGGCGACGCCGGTCGAGACGCTGCTGGCGCTGTGGGACCGGATGGGCATCGCGCGCGGGGTGATCGTCCATGCGCTGGCGGCCGGCGGCGAAAACGAGGTGACGCTCGACGCGCTGCGCCGCCATCGCGACCGGCTGCGCGGCGTGGCGATCCTGAAGCCCGAGGTGAGCGAGCGCCGGCTCGACGAGCTGAGCGAGGCGGGATTTCGGGGCGTGCGCATCAACCTGCTGCGCCAGGACGGCAAGCCGGTCTCCTCGGGCGGCATGAGCCTCGACGACCTGTTAGCGCTGGCGCCGCGCCTGCGCGCGCGCGGCTGGCACGTGCAGCTCTGGGTCGAGACCGGCGATCTCAAGGAACTGGCGCCGACTCTGGAGAAGATGCCGTTCGATTACGTGATCGACCATATGGGCCGCACCATGGCCGACAAGGGCGTCGACACGCCCGGCTTCCGCGATTTCTGCGAGAAGCTCAAGACCGGCCGCTACTGGTGCAAGCTCTCCGGCGCCGACCGCAACACGCGCCAGGGCGCCGGACCGGGCGCGGCCTACGACGACACGGCGCCGTTCATGCAGGCGCTGGTGGCCGCCAATCCCGACCGGCTGGTCTGGGGCAGCGACTGGCCGCATGTCGGCCACGGCGCGGAGGCGATCCCGCAGGAGGAGGATTTGCTCGGGCTCTTCTTCCGCTGCGTGCCGGACGAGGCGGTGCGGAAGAAGATCCTCGTCGACAATCCGAAGACGCTCTACGGGTTCTGACTTCACCCGTCGTCCCGAGCGAAGTCGAGGGACCTCTTTTCCGACGCACGGTGTGTCGAAGCGAAAACAGGTCCCTCGACTTCGCTGCGCTCCGCTCGGGACGACGGAAATTATGCCAGCTCGCCACCGGCGAGAACGACGATCTCGCCCTCGGCGAGCGGGCGCCAGTGGCCGGCGGTGACGGGGACGCTGGCGAGCAGCGACAGGTCCTGCGCGTCGTCGGTGGGATGCAGCGCCACGCCGGCGTTGCTTTCGGGCGCGCCACGTTCGGCGCGATGTCTGTGCCGGAACCACAGGCCCGGCCCCATCGTCCCGTCGGCCGCGCGGCGGCGATGGCCGTGGCCGAATACGAACTCGCCGTCGCTGTAGAGGAAGTTGAAGGTGCCGAGCGGTCGCATCGCGGCGGCGAAGTCGGCGATGGTTTCGAGCCGCAGCCCGAGCGGCGGGACGCGGCGATGCCACAGCGGCGCGAGGCGTTCCAGCAGCAGGCAGAAGGCGCTTTCCGAATCGGTCTGGCCGATCGGATGGAAGCGATGCGCCGGATCGGCGGCGCGCGTCACGACGTCCTTCAGGTCGCCGTTGTGCGCGAAGAGATGCGTGCGCCCACCCAGCTCGCGCACGAAGGGCTGGGTGTTGGCCAGGCTGTTGCCGCCCTGCGTGGCGCGGCGGATGTGTGAGACGAGCTGGCGCGTCGGCAGCGTGTGGCGCTCGATGAATTCGAGCCACGGACTGTGGCTCGCGGGCTCCGGCTCCTTGTAGAGCCGCACCTCGTGGCCTTCGTGGAACGCCACGCCCCAGCCGTCGACATTGCCCGTGGTCGCCGCGCCATGACCCGCGAACCGGCGCAACGAAAAGCTGGCGCGCATCGGCTTGCGGGCGGAGAGGCAGAAGAGTTCGCACATGAGGAAAGGTCCTTCGCTGCGCTCAGGATGACAACGTTGTCGGGGTTGACGCAATGCGCCAATACAAACACCCATTGTCATCCCGAGCGCAGCGAG
>OFDC01000723.1_pt1 | contig 21935 bp, 23 predicted proteins | sample 1520941 | NCBI WGS metagenome assembly OFDC01 (sample SAMEA94258168, study PRJEB24077) | hot springs metagenome | biome: Aquatic biome; feature: Water | place: India | collected 2012-12-06 | depth 5 m | reverse complement strand
GGCGTCGAGATCTCGTATCCGTCGCCGCCGGTGTAGCCCGAGCGCGTGACGTAGCAGCGCGCGCCGTCGATCACGACGTAGGCGCCGGTCATGAACTTCATGGTGGCGACCTGCGGCACCAGCCGCGACAGCACGGCCGACGCCTGTGGTCCCTGAAGCGCCAGCAGCCCGCGCGAGAACATCGGCTCGATCTCGCAGGCGGCTGACAGATGCTTCTGCATGTGCGCGAGGTCGGCTTCCTTGCAGGCGGCGTTGACGACGACGAGCAGGTGGTCGCCCGTGCTGGTCACCATCAGATCGTCGAGGATGCCGCCGGCGTCGTTGGTGAACTGGGTATAGCGCTGCTGGCCCGGCTGCAGGCCGGCGATGTCGCCCGGGACCAGCGTCTCGAGTGCCTTGGCCGCGTTCTGGCCGGGCTTCGCGGTGAGCCGGACCTGGCCCATGTGCGAGACGTCGAACAGGCCGCAGGCGGTGCGGGTGTGGTTGTGCTCGACCAGGATGCCGGTCGGATACTGCACCGGCATCTCGTAGCCGGCGAACGGCACCAGGCGCGCGCCCAGCTCGCGGTGGAGGTCGTAGAGCGGCGTGCGCTTCAGGGGGCCGGCGGGAGTTTCGGTCAACTTGGTCTCCGTCAAAGGTCGCGTTCGACGCGACCGGAGTCGCGCTTCCACGACGCACGAAATGCGCCGCTCGCGACCCCCTCTGTCCGGAGACCTGAAAGATTCGCCGGCAAAGGAGCCGGCTTACTTCGTCGGTGGGCCGGCGCCGAATGAGGCGCCCGCCGCTTTCCAGAGACCCATCCCCCTGCGGTCCTTTTGCCTGAGAGTTTCCGGGGTCGGTTGCTCCTTCGGCGCCATCCTCGCGGATGGTCTCTCCCACAGGTTCGACTGGGTAGGCGGACCATAGGCAGGGCCCCCCTCCCCGTCCACGCACAAAGGCTGCCCAAGCGCCCGAAATACGGGGAAAAATGATCCGCCTCTTGAAAGTAAGTGATTACTCACTTATTTTATGAGCGTCTGCTCATTAAAGGAGGCTGACATGTTCATTCGCCGCTCGTTCGAAGAATTCCTCAAGCTCCACAGCGAAGCCGCGCAGGAGTCGACACCGGATTGGGTGATCGACTGGCGCTGGCTGGCGGCATCCGATGATGACGCTCCCGCTTTCCCGAGTGAGCGCTCCCTCATAGACTGTTCCACATGGGAAAAGCCGAAGAAACCAAGGCCCGCGTAGAGCGCGCCGCACTCACCCTGTTCGTCGCGCGCGGCGTCGCCGAGACCACGACCCGGGAGATCGCCATGGCGGCGTCGATCGCCGAGGGCACGATCTATCGCTACTTCCCCAGCAAGGAGCAGCTCGCCCTCGACATCTTCCTTGGCCATCACCGCGCGCTGGCCGAGGCGCTGATCGAGGTCCACCGGCCCGCCGGCGGCCTGCGGGAGAAGATCGACGCCATCGTGCGCTGCTATTGCGAATGGGCGGACAGGGACTGGTCCCTGTTCGCCTACCACCTGCTCACCCAGCATCTGTTTCTGGCGATGGTCCCCGACGGCACGCCCAATCCGGTCGACGTCGTGCGCGAGGTCATCATCGACGCGATGGCCGCCGGCGAGATCCCGTCGCGCGACCCCGACCTGGCCGCAGCCTCGGCGATCGGCACCGTGATGCAGCCCGCAACCTACAAGGTCTATGGCCGCTTCGAAGGCCCCCTCTCCGACCACGTGACGTTCTTCGCGGATGCCGCCTGGGCGGTGCTCGCCGTCCCCGACCGCTAGGCCGGCAGTATCAGGCGCCGACGTAGACGAAGGCTTCGAGGCCGGACTTCAGGCGCACGGCGACCCGCTTGTAGTCCGAGACCTCGTAAGTGTCGGCGGCGGCGAGTTCAGCCGCCGTGATCCTGAACACGACGCCCGGCACCTCGTCGGCGGGATTGTCGGTGGGCCGCGCCATGAAATGATGGGTCTTGCCGCTGGTCTTCACGACCTCGGCGTCCTTGATCTCGAACAGCGACGTCGCATGGCCGGGCAAAGCATCGGCGCGACCTTCGAGCAGCCGGCCGAAGGTCGCGACCTGCACATCCTCCTGCTGCAGCGTGCCGTACGAAAAGAGCCAGACGTCGGCTGTCACGTCGCCGTCAGCCCTCGCGGGCGAGCGCGGTGAAGGCTTCGGCGAAGGCTTCACGGGGACCGCCGACGCCGGTTTCGTTGAAGATGTCGGCAGTCAGCGACTTCACGGCGTTCTCGTCGATGCGCACGCCGTTGTTCTCGAGAAAGCCGCGCGCGGCCTTCACGGCCTCGTCCATCGCGCCGCCCTGCTTGTAGAGCTGGTAGTAGTCGGGATGGCCGCCGCGGCCCAGCGCCTCGGCCAGCACGTCGGTGAAGTTCACCACCTTGAGCGACGGATAGATCGCCTCGGCGCCGGAGAGGGCGCGATGGCAGGAGTGATACATGGTTACGATGGTGTCGGCGCCGGCCTCGATCGCGCCCATCACCAGGTCGCGATGGATCGCCTGCTCGCGCGCCTTGAACTTCGCGGCCTGGCCGCCGCAGGCATAGGAGAAGCCAGAATCCTGCGGCAGCTCGACCAGCTCGAGGTTGGGCACGGCGCGCAGCAGGTTGCGGACGCTCTCCACCGTGGCCCCGATGCCGAGATGCTCGTGGATCACGACACGGCGCTTCGGCTGCTCCGCCGTGAAGCGCGCCTTGAGCGCGTCGAGGTTGGCGGCGAGGAATTCGCTCACATGGCCCAGGTCGAACGACGGCTCCTCGACGTCCTTCTCCAGTTCGTCGAAATTCTTGGTGCAGGTCGGGCACCAGGTCAGGACCTTCGAGGCGCCCGACTGGCCGAAGCGCTGGAAGGTGCGATGGCCCATGCGCTCGTAGGTGGGGAGATCGGCTTCCTGGAACTGATAGACGCCGCAGCAATGGGCAGTGCCGCCGACCACGTCGAAGTCGAGCTCCAGCGCGTCGAGGATATCCATGACGTTCAGCACGATGTGCGGCGTGCGCAGCACGTTGCAGCCCGTGTAGAACAGCACGTCTGCCGTGCGGCGCTCGGCCGGCGCCAGGATCTTCTTCAGCGTCTCGGACGGAAGCTGCATGCTGGCCAGCAGCCGCACCGCCTGCGCCATGTGACGGAAGCGGCCGGCGGCATTGGCCGCGCCTTCCTGGACCGGGCGCGTCGCCTGCAGCGACTTCATCTTGGCGATGGTCACCCACTGGCGGACGTTGATCTCCTCGGGACAGGCGGCGGTGCAGCGCGCGCTGCCGTCGCAGGCGCTCAGCCACTTGTCGAGCAGCGGCGCCGCGCCGCCGCCATCGCGCGTCAGCGACACGAGTTCGCCGACCCGCTGCACGGCCTGGCCCATGTCGAGCCCGCTTTCGCGCGCCGTCGGGCACGCCTCGAAGCACTTGCCGCAGGTCGTGCAGCGATCGGCCGCCTCGGCGACCAGTGCTTCGAGCCTGTCGGCATAGGCGCTCATCAGCGGCCGATCTGCCTATTGTATTCGAGTTCCTCGCGCGACGGCTTGAGGCCGACGGCAATCCGGTAACCGCCGAGTTCCGAGATCTGGCTGAATGGCAGGTTGAGCACGAGATCTTCCTGCGACTGGCCGCGCGGATTGGAGCCCGACAGCTTGAAGTCGGCGGTGAAGTCCTGGCCCTGGACGACCTGGCCGGACGGGCCGAGCACGCGCACGAAGTACGGCACGCGGGTCTGGCCCGGGACGACCGACGGGCCGGCGCTCACCGCGACGCGCATGAGCACGTTCACTTCCATCTGATTGCGCCGCAGAGTGCACTTCGAACCCACGCCGTTCAGCGCCGCCTCGTACTCGACATCGCGTGGATCGCGGCCCGGCCCATCCTTGAAATGGGTCAGCCGTCCGGCGCTCTGGACGGTGAAGGGGACAGGGCAATAGGCGGTCGCCGCGTCATCGTCCTTGCCGCCGCAAGCAGCGAGAAGAAGGGTGGCCAGCGCAACGGGTGCAATACGCAGATACATCTTCAGGGTCATGCCAATGTCTTGTGGGCGCCGTCGCACAACGGCTTCTTGGACGAGTGCTTGCAGGCGCAGAGCCAGTAGTCGCCGCTCTTCTCGACGTTGTACTTCATCGGCGCGAGACCGCTGCCCTTGTGGCTGCCGTCGCAGAAGGGCTGGGCCTTGCTCAGCCCGCAGGAGCACCACCAATAGTCCTTCCCCGCCTCGAGAGCGACCTTCGCAGGCGCCTTGGCCGCGACAACCGGCTCGGTCATGTTGCTTTCCCCGTTGCGGCGGCTTTGTTACGGTGCCGCGCCAAATCCGTACTGCACGGACTCTAGGCAATGGTCCGCAGGCCCGCAAGCGAGCGGGTCTTCATCCCACTGAACGATTTTCATGATTGCCCAAAAGAAGCCGCTCACGATCCTGCTCGCCAGTCCGCGCGGCTTCTGCGCCGGTGTCGACCGCGCCATCCAGATCGTGGAGCGCGCGCTCGAACGCTACGGCCGGCCGGTCTATGTCCGCCACGAGATCGTTCACAACCGCTTCGTGGTCGAGAACCTCGAGGCCCAGGGCGCGATCTTCGTCGACGAGCTGGATGAAGTGCCGGACGACCGGCCGGTGGTGTTTTCCGCGCACGGCGTGCCGAAATCGGTGCCGGCCGAGGCCGCCCGCCGCAACCTGCTCTATGTCGATGCGACCTGCCCGCTGGTCTCCAAGGTCCATCGCGAGGCCGAGCGGCACGCCCAGTCGGGCCGGACGGTCATCCTGATCGGCCATGCCGGCCATCCCGAGGTGATCGGCACGATGGGCCAGTTGCCGCCGGGCAAGGTGGTGCTGGTCGAGGATGTCGGGCAGGCGGAGACGCTCACGGCGCCCGATCCGGACAATCTCGCCTACGCCACCCAGACGACCCTGTCGGTCGACGACACGACCGGCATCGTCGCCGCGCTGCGCCGCCGGTTCCCGTCGATCCAGGGACCGAAGATGGAAGACATCTGCTACGCGACCACCAACCGGCAGGCCGCGGTCAAGGCGATCGCCGAGCGCTGCGACGCCATGGTGGTGATCGGCGCGCCCAACTCGTCGAACTCGATGCGGCTGGTCGAGGTGGCCGCCAACTACGGCTGCGCGAAGTCGCGGCTGGTGCAGCGCGCGGTCGACATGGACTGGGAGTGGCTGGGCGATGCCCGCCGCCTCGGCATCACCGCCGGCGCCTCGGCGCCCGAACTGCTGGTCGACGAACTGATCGAGGCCTGCCGCACGCGCTACGACGTCACCGTCGAGGAAGTGCGCACCACGGAGGAGAGCGTCGTGTTCAAGCTGCCGCGCGCGCTGGTGGCCTGACGTGGCGGTCTACACGGAAGTCGGCGACACCGAACTCGAAGCCTTTCTCGCCGAATACGACATCGGCCAGGCCGATTCCTTCAAGGGAATCGCCGAGGGCGTGGAGAACACGAACTTTCTCCTGACCACCACGAAGGGCCAGTACATCGTCACGCTCTACGAGAAGCGCGTCGACCCGAACGACCTGCCGTTCTTCCTCGGCCTGATGGATCACCTCGCCGCGCGCGGCCTCACCTGCCCGCAGCCGATCCATGGCCGCGACGGCAACGCGCTGCGCACGCTCGCAGGCAAGCCGGCAGCCATCACCAGCTTCCTGCACGGCATGTGGCCGCGCCGCACCACGGTCGCGCATTGCGGCCCCGTGGGCGAGGCGCTGGCCACCATGCATCTCGCCGGGCAGGATTTCGCGTTGAAGCGGCCCAACGCGCTGTCCGTCGCGGGCTGGCGTCCGCTCTGGGAAGGGTCGCGCCGTCACATCGACGCGGCGCTCGATCGCGAGCTGGGTGCCGAGATCGAGTTCTTCGAGGCCAACTGGCCGAGCGGCCTCCCGGCCGGCGTCATCCACGCCGACATGTTCAACGACAACGTCTTCTTCCTGCAGGACAAGCTGTCGGGCGTGATCGACTTCTACTTCGCCTGCAACGATTTGCTCGCCTACGACGTCGCCATCTGCCTCAACGCCTGGTGCTTCGAGATCGACAACTCGTTCAACGCCACCAAGGCGCGCAACCTGCTTCAGGGCTACGAGCGCGTGCGCAAACTCGGCGACGACGAGAAGCAGGCGCTGCCGCTGCTGGCGCGCGGCTCGGCACTGCGCTTCCTGCTGACCCGTCTCTACGACTGGGTCCACACGCCGCCCGACGCTCTGGTGAAGCGCAAGGATCCGCAGGAATATCTCGCCAAGCTGCGCTTCCATCGCAGCGCCACTTCTCTTGCGGACTACGGATTGTGAGCGAGTCTCCGAAAGTCGAAATCTTCACCGACGGCGCCTGCAGCGGAAACCCCGGTCCCGGCGGCTGGGGCACCATCCTGCGCATGGGCGCCAAGGAGCGCGAGCTTTCCGGCGGCGACCGCACGACCACCAACAACCGCATGGAGCTGATGGCGGCCATCCAAGGGCTGGAGGCGCTGAAGCGGCCCTGCCACGTCCGGCTGTTCACCGACAGCACCTATGTGAAGGACGGCGTGACCAAATGGATCCACGGCTGGAAGAAGAACGGCTGGAAGACGTCGGACAAGAAGCCGGTCAAGAACGTCGAGCTGTGGCAGCGCCTCGACGCGGCACGCGCGCCTCACCAGGTCGAGTGGCACTGGGTGAAGGGCCATAGCGGCCATCCCGAGAACGAGCGCGCCGACGCGCTGGCGCGCGCGGCGATCCTGACCCTGCGTTCGTAAGGCCGATCAGTTCCGCTTGGGCTGCGTCGGAACCGGCTTCTTCTCGACCTGCTTTTCCATCACGAGATCGAAGCCCTCGCGCGTGCCGTCGCAGGGATTGTCGCCCTCGGCAAGACGCCAGACCTGCGACTTGCCCGAGCGACGGAAGTTGAGAAGGCCGGCGACCTTGCAGGGCGTGCCCTTCTCGACCTTGGCGACGCGGAAGGCGACCACGCCGCGGATCTGAACGACGTTCGGACCGATGCGCTCGACCACACCGTCGATGGAGGTCCAATCGCCCTCGGTGCCCGGCGCGACGCTGTCGAGGCGGCCCTTGACCACCCAGACCGCGCCCTGGCGGGTCACCGAAAGCTCGCCCGGCTTGGCGCCCTTGATCTTGGCATGGCGGCCCCAGGCGATCTTGCGCGCGTCGGCGAACATCTGCGCCTCGGCGTCGGAATCAATCACGGTGCGCTCGACCGCGTGCGGAGCGGTCGGCAGCGGCGAGGACAGGTTCGAGGTGGACGCGCCCTTCTCGACCACCGGGGCCCGGTCCGGCGGCGGCGCCGGATAATAGGAAGAGGGCGGCTGCGTCTGGCCCGCGGGAGCCTGCGCGAAAGCCGGCACGGCGAGGACCGCGAAACCGGCGAGGGCGATCGACGAGAGGGTTTTGTTCATTTGGCCGAATTTTACCCGAGCGCCCCGTAGCACGCTACCGCTTCCCGCCAAGACCCGGCGGTGGTCCGGCGGGTTGGGCCGGGGCGGCGGGCGCCGTGGTGCCGGCAGAGGAAAGTCCCGCCTCTGCGCGACGCGCGGCCGGCGAACCCGCAGGCACGAGCCGCAGCACGCGATTGAAGTCGCTGTTGGCCGCATCCCGCGAGCCGCGCGCCAGATGGGCGTAGCCGCGCTCCAGCAACGCTTCCGAATGGTCGGGCGCGATCGACAGGGCACGGTTGGCATCGGTCAGGGCGCGGCCCGGATCGCGCGCGTTGCGCCATGCCGCGGCACGCAGGACCAGCACCTCGACATCGTCCTGGCGCAGGCGGATGGCGCGGTCGAAATCGGAGATGGCGCGCGGCCAGGCCTGCATGGCCGCATAGGACAGGCCGCGATCGACCCAGAGATCCGGATCGCCGGTCTTGAGTTCCAGCGCCTTGCTCTGGGCGGCGGCGGCCTTCTCGGCCGCACCCGCCTCCATCCACGACTGCCCCGCCTGCGCCCAAAGTTCGGCCCGCAGGCCCGGCCGGTCGTTGCCCATGTCGCGGGCAATGGCCTCGAACTGGGCCGCCGCCTGGGCGTGCTTGCCCGACTGGAACATGGCGACGGCGACGCAATGGCGGGCACCGAGGCCGCCGCCCTCCACGATCCACTTCTCGGCCGCCGGCAGGGCCTTCAGCGGCTCCATGCGCGCCAGCCGCATGCAGTCGGTGTAGCGCTTCAGGTGATCGGGACTGGATTCGAGGCCCGGCGGTCCCGGCAAGGGCCGGGCGGGAACGACGGGAATGGGTTGGGCCAGGGACGGCGACGCGGCCAGCAGGCCGAGCAGCGGCCACAGCGACTTGCAACGAAACAACATGGTTGAAAAGAACAGTGCCGGAGCGTTTCTGACAAGATGACAAGACGACTTTTCATTTTCGGTCTGGGCTACAGCGGCCTTGAAATCGCCAAGCTGGCAAAGACGCTGGGCTGGTCGGTGGCAGGCACCTGCACGACGGAAGAGAAGGCACGCAGGCTGCGTGAAGTCGGAATCGAAGCGCATGTCTTCGATGGCACCGCGGCCCTCGCCACGGAAGCCTTCGGCGACGCCACGCATGCCGTTTGCACGGTGTCGCCGGGCGCAGCCGGCGATCCGGCGTTGCGGACATGCCGCACGCTGCTCGGGCGCGCGCGCTGGCTCGGCTACCTCTCCACCACTGGCGTCTACGGCAATCACGACGGCGGCTGGGTCGACGAGACGACTCCGACCCTGTCGACGCAGCCGCGCAGCCTGGAGCGGATCGCCGCCGAGCAGGATTGGCGCGACCTCGCGGCCGGGACGGGCGCCCCCCTCCACATATTGCGGCTGCCCGGCATCTACGGTCCGGGTCGCAGCCCGCTGGATCGCGTTCGTGCGGGCACGGCGCAACGCATCGACAAGCCCGGCCAGTTCTTCTCGCGCATCCATGTCGAGGACATTGCCGCCACCACGCTCAAGGCCATGGACCGCGACAACGGCACGGAGATCTGGAACGTGGCCGACGACCTGCCGGCCGCGAATGCCGACGTCGTCGCCTATGCCTGCGAGCTGCTGGGCCGCCCTGTATCGCCCCTGATCCCGTGGGCGGAGGTCGCGCCCAGAATGTCGCCGATGGCCCGCTCCTTCTATTCGGAAAGCCGCAAGGTGAAGAACGAGAAGCTGAAGCGCGAGCTGGGCGTCGTGCTGCGCTACCCGACCTATCGCGAAGGACTGAAGGCGATCGCGGCGATGGAAGGTTGACGCGCTCCAGTTAACCCTAGTCCACCAGTTCCTCGACCGTCGCGATCAGGCGGGCGATGTCGGCGGGCGTGCTGAGGCGGTGGTCGCCGCCCTTCACGAAGGTGGTGATGACCTCCGGCGCGTCGAGATGCTTCGCGATCTGCAGCGAATATTCCCACGGCACGTCGGGGTCACTCTGACCGTGCAGCAGCCGCACCGGGCAGGGCAGCGCGAGCGGCTTGTCTAGCAGGAGGTGATTGCGCCCCTCTTCGATCAGCTTCCAGGTGAAGACCGACGGCTCGGGCGAATATTGCGACGGGCGTTCGAGCCTGCCGTCGCGCTCCAGCGTCGCGCGGTCTTCCGGCGAGAGGCCCTTCAGCAACATGCGCTCGGTGAAGTCGGGCGCGGCGGCAATCAGCACCAGGCCGGCCAGCCGCTCGGGCCGCGCGCGCGCCGCCAGGAGCGACAGCCAGCCGCCCATGCTCGAACCGACCAGGACCAGTTTGCCCGTCGTCAGCCGGTCGATGGCGGCGAGTGAATCGTCGAGCCAGCGGCCGATCGTGCCGTCCTCGAAGCGGCCCGACGATTGACCGTGACCGAGATAGTCGAAGCGCAGGAAGGCGCGGCCGGTGCGCACCGCCCACTCTTCGAGCGCCACCGCCTTCGTGCCCGTCATGTCGGAACGAAAGCCGCCGAGGAAGACGATGGTCGGCGTCCGACCCTGTGTCGTCGCATAGGCGATGGTGTTGCCATCGCCGCGCTGCAGCCGCTCGACCCTACCCACGTTGTGCCTCCCGTGTTACCTGCTGGCTCCCCTTGATCGTGTAGCCAAAAGCCAAGCCCGTGTCCGCGCCGACCCTGCTGCAAATCGTTCCGACCCTGGCGGGTGGCGGCCTGGCCCGCGCCACGCTCGAAGCCGCGCAAGCCGTCATCGCGGCGGGCGGCTCGGCAATCGTCGCCTCGCCCGGCGGCAACATGGTGCCCGACCTGCTGAGGCTGCGCGCCAGCCATCTCGAACTTCCCGACCGAAGCCATCCGATGTGGGGCCGTCTCACTCTGCCTGGCAAGCTTGCGTCGAACCTGCGCGAGGCCAAGGTCGACGTGGTGCAGGCGCGCTCGCCCGCCACCGGCTGGGTCGCCCGCGCACTCGCCCGCCGCCTCGGGGTCAAGTGGATCGCCACACTTCACCGGCCGTTCCTCGCGTCGGATTTCAGCGGCCGCTTCGTCGAGGGCCGCCAGTCGCGCGCCGATGCGGTGATCGCCGTTTCCCAGCATGTCGCGCGCGATGCGCTGGAGCGCTTCCCCGCGCTGCAGGACCGGCTGGAGATCATCACGCCGGGCATCAATTTCGACCGGTTCGATCCCGCCATCGTGCGCGCCGACCGGCTGATCCGGCTGGCGGGCGAGTTGCGGGTGCCCGACGGCAGCCATCTCGTGCTCTGCCCGGGCCGCTTCGGAGAGGACAATGGCCAGAAGCTCCTGGTCGAGGCGATCAAGCAGCTGGGCCGCGACGACGTGTTCTGCCTGCTGCTCGGCTCGACCGGCGTGCCGACACCCTTCGAGAAGGAGCTGGAGCGCAGCATCGAGGCGGCACAGCTGAACGGCCGCGTGCAGATCGGTCCCTATGTCGACGACATGCCGGCCGCTTACATGCTGGCCGATGTCGTCGTGTCGACCGGCGGCGCGCGGCAGGGCTTCAGCCGGTCCCTGGTCGAGGCGCAGGCGATGGGCCGTCCGGTCGTCGCCGAGGATGGCGGCGGCGCGGCCGAGACGATCCGGCCCGACGGCGTCACCGGCTGGGTGTCGTCGGCCGGCGATGCCACCGCCCTGGCGGAGTCGCTGCAGGCGGCGCTGTCACTTTCGGTCGAGCGCCGGGCGGAACTCGCGCGCGCTGCCCAGGAACATGCGCGCAGCACCTACAGCCTGGCGCAGACGAACCAGCAATTGCTGGCGCTGTATCACCGTCTGGCCGGCCGCTGACCTTGACTCGCGGGGGTCCGGCAACTATGTCCGAGCCCATGGAAAGCCGGTTTTTCACCGCTCCTGCCGTAATCACCACCGCCCGAACTTGATTCGGCCGGGCTCGCACTCGTGCGGCTTCCCGGCCTGCTTGCGTCCGACCGTTCGTGTCGGCGGATGAGCTTCGTTCGGAATTTAGTTAGCTGGTGAACAGAATGATCAATATTTCCCTGCCGGACGGTTCGGTCCGGTCCTTCGACAAACCGGTCAGCGGCGCGGACATCGCCGCCTCGATCGGCCCCGGCCTCGCGAAGGCCGCCCTGGCACTTCGTGTCGACGGCAAGATGGTCGACCTTGCCCATGTGGTCGATCGCGATGCCAAGATCGGCATCGTGACGTCGCGCGACCCCGATGCGCTGGAACTGCTGCGCCACGATGCGGCCCACGTCCTCGCCCAGGCGGTGCAGGAACTCTATCCGGGCACGCAGATCACGTTCGGCCCCTCGACCGAGGACGGCTTCTACTACGACTTCGTGCGCGACCAGCCCTTCTCACCGGAGGATTTCGGCAAGATCGAGCAGCGCATGGGCGAGATCGTCGATCGCGACCTGCCGATCGTGCGGTCGGTGTGGGACCGCGCGCAGATCAAGGACTACTTCGCCCAGCACGGCGAGAAGTTCAAAGCCGAGTGGGCCGACGAGCTGCCGAAGGACGAGGAAATCTCGGTCTACAAGCAGGGCGACTGGCTCGACATGTGCCTGGGTCCGCACCTGCCCTCGACGGGCAAGCTCGGCAAGGCCTTCAAGCTCACGAAGGTGTCGGGCGCCTACTGGCGCGGCGACAAGAACAACGCCCAGCTGCAGCGCGTCTACGGCACGGTCTTCTTCTCCGACAAGGACCTGAAGGCCTACCTGCACCGCATCGAGGAAGCCGAGAAGCGCGACCATCGCCGTCTCGGCCGCGAGATGGGCCTCTTCCATCAGCAGGAAGAGGCCGCGGGCATGGTGTTCTGGCACCCCAAGGGCTGGACGTTCTGGCGCACGCTGGAGAGCTACATCCGGCGCCGGCTGGATGCCGGCGGCTACCAGGAAGTGAAGACGCCGCAGCTGGTCGATCGCAAGCTGTGGGAGGCTTCGGGCCACTGGGAGAAGTTCCGCGAGAACATGTATCTCAGCGAGAACGAGGAAGGGCTGCGCGAGTTCATCGACGACGACGAGAAGCGCATCTTCGCGCTGAAGCCGATGAACTGCCCCTGCCACGTGCAGATCTTCAACCAGGGGCTCCGCAGCTACCGCGAGCTGCCGCTGCGCATGGCCGAGTTCGGCTCGTGCCACCGCTTCGAGCCCTCGGGCGCGCTGCACGGCATCATGCGCGTGCGCAACTTCACGCAGGACGATGCCCACATCTTCTGCACCGAGGACCAGATCGAGAGCGAGACGATCCGCTTCTGCGAACTGCTGGGCTCGATCTACCGCGACCTGGGCTTCCCGGACTACTTCGTGAAGTTCTCCGACCGTCCGCCGGTGCGGGCGGGCTCGGACGCGGTCTGGGACCAGGCCGAGGGCGCGCTCACGGCGGCGTCGAAGGCGGCCGGGCTCGAGCTGCAGCTCAATCCGGGCGAAGGCGCCTTCTACGGGCCCAAGCTCGAATTCGTGCTGCGCGACGCGATCGGCCGCGACTGGCAGTGCGGCACGCTGCAGGTCGATTTCGTGCTGCCCGAACGCCTGGACGCGACCTATGTCGCCGAGGACGGATCGCGCAAGCGGCCCGTCATGCTGCACCGCGCCATCTTCGGCAGCTTCGAGCGCATCATCGGCATCCTGATCGAGAACTATGCCGGTCGCTTCCCGCTCTGGCTGGCGCCGACGCAAGCGGTGGTGGTCACGGTCGTGAACGACGCCGACAGCTATGCCGAGGAAGTCGCGGCGGCGCTGCGGGCGGCCGGCATGCGGGTCGAGACCGACCTGCGCAACGAGAAGATCAACTACAAGGTCCGCGAGCATTCGCTGGCCCACGTTCCGCTGATCCTCGCGGTAGGCCGGCGCGACATGGAAAACCGCACGGTGGCGATCCGCCGCCTGGGGTCCGACAAGCAGGAGGTCCTTGAACTCGGGGCCGCCGTCACTACACTTTCAAATGAGGCCCGGCCGCCCTTCTAGGGCGGTCCGGTCCCGCTGCCCGCCCCGTTTCCGGGGCTTCAAAACAGGAGAACGACATAGCACGACCTGCACAACAGACTGCGCCCACCCGTGAGGGTCCGCGCGTCAACGGCGAGATCCGGGCGGCCCAGGTCCGTCTGATCGACGAGAACGGCGAAATGGTCGGCGTGCTGAGCACGCGCGAAGCCATTGAGATGGCCGAAGAGGCCAACCTCGACCTGATCGAAATCTCGCCCAACGCAGTACCGCCGGTCGCCAAGATTTCCGACTACGGCAAGTACAAGTACGAGGCCCAGAAGAAGGCCCACGAAGCGCGCAAGCACCAGAAGGTCATCGAGGTCAAAGAGATCAAGATGCGCCCGAACATCGACGACCACGATTACGAAGTGAAGATGCGCGCGATGAAGCGGTTCATCGAGGAAGGCGACAAGGTGAAGGTCACCCTGCGCTTCCGCGGCCGCGAGATGGTTCACGCCAACCTCGGCATGGAGGTGTTGAACCGCGTGCGCACCGAGATGGACGAGCAGACCAAGATCGAATCGATGCCGCGCATGGAAGGCCGGCAGATGATCATGGTGCTGGCGCCCAAGTGACGCCAGCGATGTAAGCGGCGAGCGGGCGGCCCCTACTTCTTCTGGGGCCGCTGCCGTAGCGTGACCGTTCCCGCGCTGCGCTGCTCGTCCGGGTTGAAGCGCCCCGTGGTCACGACATTCTCCGGCCAGGTCACGCTGTAGACCGTCTCGCCCGCGAACGACATCGGCGTCTCGGGCCTCGCGGATTTCCAGTAATCGCACCGTACCGCGTCGGCGGGATCGATCTGCTGCGCCAGGCAGAACTGGTGCAGCACGTAGGGAATGAAGCGCGGCCGGCCGCCCTCCGGCGCGGTCGCGACGTTCAGGGCGAAGGATGCCGGCTGCTGGCTGCAGCGCGGACGCGCCACGATTTCCGAAGAGCCCGGCGTAAGCCGCTGCAACGCTTCGAGCTCGGCCCGCAGCGCGTCGAGCGCCCGCACCCGCGCGGCATCGGAGAAGTTGGCGGCGACCAGCGCCGCCTCGTAGCGCCCGATCGCGTCGGCGACCGGCGCTTCGGGGTAACCTGCCCGGGCAAGGTCGCGCGCCCAGGAAAGTGTCTCCAGCGCCCGCACCGCCATCTCGCCGGTCTGGCCCGAACTCTCGCCCCACTCGCCCAGCACGTTGTAGGGCGTCCAGCAGTACTTCAGGAGATTGTATCCCCCTGCCTCGACCGGCAGGGCGCGCGTCTTCAGCACGCCGATCGACTTGGCGACAACGGTCTTCATCAACAGATACTGAGCCGCCGGATTCTCGCGGGCCTTCTCGGAGCTGGAAAGGCCGGTCAGCGGAGTGGCCGCCGCCACCGCATTGGCCGGTGGCGCGAGGGGCGGATCGAGCCGGATCGACGACGGGTTCGCCGGCAGCGGCCCCAGGGATTGGGAGGGGGACGGGCTTTGCGCCTGCGCGGCAGAAGCCGCCAGCAAGGCCAGGAACACCAAACCCATAGTCTTCATCGTGCCCGGCCCTCGGCGGTTGCAGCTTTCGCCGTCCGGTCAACGCGTCGACAGGCCGAACGTTGCGGTTAGGGCATGTACGCCCCGCCGTTGACGTGCAGCACCTGTCCCGTGGTGGCATCGGAATCGTCCGAAGCCAGGAAGACCGCCGTGCGCGCGATCTGCTCGGGCGTCAGCAGCTTGCCGCCCAGCGGGATGTTGGCGCGCGCCATCTCGACCAGTTCGGCGTCGGTGTTGCCGTAGCGCGGCTGGGCGGTGTCGGTGGTGCCGGGGGCGATGGCGTTGACGCGGATGCCGTGCGGCGCCAGTTCGAGGGCCATCGCCCGCGTCATCGAGACGATGCCGCCCTTGCTGGCGCTGTAATGCACGCCGCGGACCGCGCCGCGCACCGACTGCGAGGACAGGTTGATGATCGAGCCGCCCTTCCGGCCGGCGGCGATCAGCGCGCGGGCGACGGCGATGGTGGCGAAGCAGCCGGCCTTCAGGTTGATGTCCATCAGGTAGTCCCAGTCGCTCTCGCGCATCTCGAGCAGCGGCACGCGCGGATAAACGCCGGCATTGTTCACCAGGATGTCCGGCGGCCCCAACACCTTCACGGTCTCGGCGACCATCGCTTCGATCTCAGCCACCTTCGAGACGTCGGCCTTGAGGAGATAGGCCTGCCGGCCGACCTGGGCGATGTCCCGCGCCACCGCCTCGGCCGCCGGCCGGTCGTCGAGCCAGCTCACCGCCACGTTGGCGCCCTCGCCCGCCAGCGCCCGCGCGATGGCCGCCCCGATGCCCTGCTGCGCCCCGGTCACCAGGGCCACCTTGCCTGCCAGTTTCATGCGAAAATCCCCCGCCAAATGGGCATTCTGCCCGATCCCGGCGTGCTTGCACGGACCGGGCCGCCTCTGTATAAGCCGCGTTCCTTCAAGCGGCTTGGCCAATAAGGGCATTGCCTCGGCTGCTTTGTAAGGACCTTTCGGCCGTCTGTTCACGCAGGGGGCCGGGACCGGCGCGCAAGCGCTAACCCTTTGAAAAGGAACAAAAATGCCCAAGATGAAGACCAAGAGCGCGGCCAAGAAGCGATTCCGCTTCACGGCCTCGGGCAAAGCGAAGCATGGAGTGGTGGGCAAGCGCCACGGCATGAGCAAGCGCGGCAACCGCTTCCTCCGCCAGGCGACCGGCATGGCCATCGTGTCCGAGCCGGATACCCGCATCCTGAAGCGCAACTTCTTCCCGTACGAGAGGTAGACCATGGCACGCGTAAAGCGGGGCGTGGCTGCACACGCTCGTCACAAGAAGGTTCTCAAGCTCGCCAAGGGCTATCGCGGCCGCGCCAAGGCGGCGTTCCGCGTCGGCATCGAGAAGGTCGAAAAGGGCCTTCAGTATGCCTACCGCGACCGCCGCAACAAGAAGCGCGCGTTCCGTGGCCTCTGGATCCAGCGCATCAATGCTGCGACCCGCGAGCATGGCATGACCTATTCGCAGTTCATGAACGGCATCATCAAGGCCGGGATCGAGATGGATCGCAAGGTCATGGCCGATCTCGCCACCCGGGAGCCTGCGGCGTTCAAGGCTTTGGTCGATCAGGCCCAGGCCGCCCTCAAGTAACGTCTTCCGCGCGTAACGCGCGGCTGGCAGAGATCGCAAAGAGGGAGCCTGGACCACAGGCTCCCTTTTTTCGTGTTCGGTTTCGAGAGTGGGAAAGATGGACGATCTTTCGACGATTCGCAGCGAGGCGCTCGACGCCGTGCAGGCCGCCGCCGATCTCGGCGCGCTGGAGGCCGCCCGCGTGGCCGTGCTCGGCAAGAAGGGCAGCGTCACCAGCCTGATGAAGACGCTGGGCGGCCTCGCGCCCGAGCAGCGCAAGGAATTCGGCGCCCGCGTGAACCAGCTCAAGGGCGAGATCGAGGCCGCGCTCGATGCCCGCAAGGGCTCGCTCAGCGCCTCGGCGCTGGAAGCCAGGCTCGCGTCCGAGAAGATCGACGTCACCCTGCCGGCGCGCCCCGCCGCGGAAGGCTCGCTGCATCCGATCGGCCAGGTGATGGACGAGGTCGGCGCCATCTTCGGCGAGATGGGCTTCACCTGGGCCGACGGTCCGGACATCGAGGACGACTGGCACAACTTCACCGCCCTCAACATCCCGCCGGACCATCCCGCGCGCCAGATGCAGGACACGTTCTACCTGCCGCCTCGCGCCGACGGCACGCCGATGGTGCTGCGCACGCACACCTCGCCGGTGCAGGCTCGCACGATGCTGAACAAGGACGTGCAGAAGCGCCTGGCCGACGGCGGCTCGCTGCGCATCATCGTGCCCGGCCGCACCTTCCGCATCGACAGCGACGCCACGCACACGCCGATGTTCCATCAGGTCGAGGGGCTGGTGATCGACCGCACGACCCACATGGGCCACCTCAAGGGCTGCCTGGTCGATTTCTGCCGCGCCTTCTTCGAGGTCGACGACCTGCCGCTGCGCTTCCGCCCCTCCTACTTCCCGTTCACCGAACCGTCGGCCGAGGTCGACATCGGCTGCTCGTGGAAAGACGGCGAACTCAAGATCGGCGCGGGCGATTCGTGGCTGGAGATCCTGGGCTCGGGCATGGTCCATCCCAACGTCATCGCCAATTGCGGCCTCGATCCCGCGATCTACCAGGGCTTCGCCTTCGGCATGGGCATCGATCGCATCGCCATGCTGAAATACGGCATCCCCGACCTGCGCGCCTTCTTCGACGCCGACCTGCGCTGGCTGCGCCATTACGGCTTCTCGGCTCTGGAGGCCGTGCGATGAAGTTCACGCTGTCCTGGCTCAAGGAGCATCTCGACACCACCGCGACGCTCGCCGAGGTACGCGACGCGCTGACCATGCTCGGCCTCGAGGTCGAGGGCATCACCGATCCGGCAGAGGCGCTGAAGGGCTTCGTCGTCGGCTATGTGGTCGAGGCGGTGCAGCATCCCAACGCCGACCGGCTGCGCGTCTGCAAGGTCGACATCGGCAACGGCATCGTCCAGGTGGTCTGCGGCGCGCCCAACGCGCGCAGCGGCATGAAGGGCATCTTCGCGCCGCCGGGCAGCTACATTCCCGGCACGGATCTCCATCTCAAGGTCGGCAAGATCCGCGGCGAAGAATCGAACGGCATGCTGTGCTCCTCGCGCGAGCTGCAGCTGGGCGACGACCATAGCGGCATCATCGACCTGCCGGCCGAGACCGTGACCGGCCAGCCGGCCGCCCAGGCGCTCGGCCTCGACGATGCGGTGATCGAGATCAAGGTGACGCCCAACCGCGGCGATTGCCTGGGCGTCCACGGCATCGCGCGCGACCTCGCCGCCGCCGGCCTCGGCACCCTGAAGCCGGTGAAGGCGGACGCGATCAAGGGCAGCTACCAGAGCCCGGTGAAGTGGACGCACGGCTACGAGGCGAAGCCCGACAGCCCCTGCCCGATCGTGGTCGGCCGCCATTTCCGCGGCGTGAAGAACGGCCCCTCGCCCGACTGGCTGCAGCGCCGGCTGAAGGCGATCGGCCTGCGTCCGATCTCTACCCTGGTCGACATCACCAACCTCGTGACCTTCGACCTCAACCGGCCGCTGCACGTCTATGACGCCGCCAAGCTGTCGGGCGACCTCGTCATGCGCCAGGCGCGCGAGGGCGAGCAGACGCTGGCGCTCGACGGCCGCACCTACACGCTCGATCCCGCGGTGTCGGTGATCGCCGACGACAAGGCCGTGCACGGCATCGGCGGCATCATGGGCGGCGAGGAGACCGGCGTTCAGCCCGAGACCACCGAAGTATTTCTCGAGGCCGCCTACTTCCAGCCGATCGGCATCGCCGCGTCGGGCCGCAAGCTCGGCATCCTGTCGGACGCGCGCTACCGCAACGAGCGCGGGATCGATCCCGAGTCCTGCTGGTGGGGCGCCGAGGTGGCGACGCGCCTGATCCTCGAACTCTGCGGCGGCGAGTGCAGCGAGATCGTGTCGAGCGGCGTGATGCCGGCGTGGCAGCGAACCTACGACCTGCGCGCCGATCGCGTGAAGACGTTGACCGGCATCGACGTGCCCGACGCCGACACCGCCTCGATCCTGAAGAAGCTCGGCTTCGAGGTGAGCGGCAGCGGCCCGTGGACCGCCGCCGTGCCGTCGTGGCGTCCCGACATCGTGGGCGAGGCGGACCTCGTCGAGGAAGTCACGCGCGTCTTCGGCTTCGACCGCATTCCCACCACCTCGCTGCCGCGCCTGTCGACGACGTCGAAGCCGGTGCGCGATGCCATGCAGCGGCGCGTGCCGCAGGCCCGCCGGGCGCTGGCCGCGCGCGGCCTGAACGAGGCGGTCACCTGGTCGTTCCTGCCGCGCCGCAAGGCCGAGCGCTTCGGCGGCGGCCAGGCGGACCTGCAGCTCCTGAACTCGATCGACGCCACGCTCGACACGATGCGGCCCTCGATCCTGCCGAACCTGATCGACGCGGCGTCGCGCAACGAGGCACGCGGCCTTGCCGACCCGGCACTGTTCGAGGTCGGTCCGCAGTACAAGGATGCGACGCCGCAGGGCCAGCGCATGGTCGCCTCCGGCATCCGCCATCACAGCGCGGTGCCGCGCAACTGGGCGGGCCCGGCCCGCACCGTCGACGCCTTCGATGCCAAGGCCGATGCGCTGGCGGTACTGGCCGCCATCGGCGCGCCCGACACGATCGCCGCCTATGGCGGCTCGGCGCCGGACTGGTATCACCCCGGCCGCTCCGGCGCGCTGAAGCTCGGCGACCGCGTGATGGCCTATTTCGGCGAGCTGCATCCCGAGATCGTCGCCGAAGCCGACCTCAAGGGTCCGGTCGTCGCCTTCGAGGTGTTCCTCGATGCGCCGCCGCTGCCCAAGGCGAAGGCCACCAAGGCGCGGCCGAAGCTGGTGCTGTCGCCGTTCCAGCCGGTCGAACGCGACTTCGCCTTCCTGGTCGATGCCGCGGTCGAAGCCGACAAACTGGTGCGCGCCGCGCGCAACGCCGACAAGGCGTTGATCACGGCCGCGCGCGTGTTCGACGTCTATGCCGGCAAGGGCGTCCCCGAGGGCCAGAAGTCGCTGGCCATCGCGGTGACGTTGCAGCCGATGGAACGGACGCTGACCGACGCCGAGATCGAGGCCGTGTGCAACAAGATCGTGGCGCAGGTGACCAAGGTCACCGGCGCCGTGCTGCGTGGATAGAACTCCTGTCGTCCTGAGCGCAGCGAAGGACCTGGCGCCCGCCCCGCGGCCAAACTTTGGGGCTGGCGTGAGATCCTTCGCTACGCTCAGGATGACAAGGAAAGTTGAGTTGGGCTCAAGGTGAAATGACCGACCTGTCGCTGATCCGCAATTTCTCGATCATCGCTCACATCGACCACGGCAAGAGCACGCTGGCCGATCGGCTGCTGCTGGCCTGCGGGGCGGTGACGGAGCGCGAGTTCCACGACCAGATGCTCGATTCGATGGACATCGAGCGCGAGCGCGGCATCACCATCAAGGCGCAGACCGTGCGCCTCAACTACAAGGCGCAGGATGGCAAGACCTACGTGCTGAACCTGATGGACACGCCGGGCCATGTCGACTTCGCCTATGAGGTGAGCCGCTCGCTGGCCGCCTGCGAGGGCTCGCTGCTGGTGGTTGACGCCAGCCAGGGCGTCGAGGCGCAGACGCTGGCCAACGCCTATCACGCGATCGACGCCAACCACGAGATCATCCCGGTCCTGAACAAGATCGACCTGCCCTCGGCCGAGCCCGAGCGGGTCTGCCGCGAGATCGAAGACGTGGTCGGCATCGACACGTCGGAGGCCGTCAAGGTGTCCGCGAAGACCGGTATCGGCATCGACGACCTGCTCGAAGCGATGGTCAAGCGCCTGCCGCCGCCCAAGGGTGACCGCAATGCGCCGCTGAAGGCCCTGCTGGTCGACAGCTGGTACGATCCCTATCTCGGCGTCGTCACGCTGGTGCGCGTGCAGGACGGCGTGCTGCGCAAGGGCATGAAGATCCGCATGATGGCGGCCGCCGCGGCCTACGACCTCGACAAGGTCGGCATCTTCGCGCCGAAGGCGACGGACGTCGCCGAGCTGGGTCCGGGCGAGATCGGCTTCATCATCGCCGGCATCAAGACCATCGCGGACTGCAAGGTCGGCGACACGATCACCGACGACCGCAAGCCCGCCTCGGAGATGCTGTCGGGCTTCAAGCCCAGCGTGCCGGTGGTGTTCTGCGGTCTCTTCCCGGCCGACGCCGCCGAATTCGAGACGCTGCGCGAATCGCTGGCCAAGCTGCGCCTCAACGACTCCTCGTTCCATTTCGAGGCCGAGACTAGTGCGGCGCTGGGCTTCGGATTCCGCTGCGGCTTCCTGGGCCTCCTACATCTGGAGATCGTGCAGGAGCGGCTGGAGCGCGAGTTCAACCTCGACCTCGTCACGACGGCCCCCTCGGTCGTCTACAAGGTCGCGATGGTCGACGGCACGTCGATGGAACTGCACAATCCTGCCGACTATCCCGATCCGATGAAGATCGAGACGATGCAGGAGCCGTGGATCAAGGCCACGATCATCACGCCCGACGAGCATCTCGGGTCGGTGCTGACGCTCTGCCAGGAGCGCCGCGGCCAGCAGATCGAGCTCACCTATGCCGGCACGCGCGCCATGGCGGTCTACCGCCTGCCGCTGAACGAGGTCGTGTTCGACTTCTACGACCGGCTGAAGTCGATGACGCGCGGCTATGCCAGCTTCGACTACGAGATGGACGGCTACGAGGAGAGCGAGCTGGTGAAGCTCGCCATCCTGGTGAACGCCGAGCCGGTCGATGCACTGTCGATGATCGTGCACAAGAACGCCGCCGAGAGCCGCGGCCGCCAGCTCTGCGAGCGGCTGAAGGACCTGATCCCGCGCCAGCTGTTCAAGATCGCCATCCAGGCCGCAATCGGCGGCCGCGTGATCGCCCGCGAAACGATCAGCCCGATGCGCAAGGACGTGCTGGCCAAGTGCTACGGCGGCGACATCAGCCGCAAGAAGAAGCTCCTGGAGAAGCAGAAGAAGGGCAAGAAGCGCATGCGGCAGATCGGCGAGGTCGAGATCCCGCAATCGGCCTTCATCGCCGCCCTCAAGATGGACAATCGGTGAGCGGAACCTCCTTCCTCCCCATTCAAATGGGGAGGTGGCGGCGT
>OFDC01000719.1_pt1 | contig 21958 bp, 17 predicted proteins | sample 1520941 | NCBI WGS metagenome assembly OFDC01 (sample SAMEA94258168, study PRJEB24077) | hot springs metagenome | biome: Aquatic biome; feature: Water | place: India | collected 2012-12-06 | depth 5 m | reverse complement strand
AGGGCCAGCAGCACGAGCACTCCGAGCGCGCCGCCCGCGAGCGCGAGCCACAGCCCCCGGTTCAGGCTCAGCACGATCGGCACCGCTGCGACAGCAAGCACCGGCAGCGCGGCGAGCCGCCACCGCGGAGCCGCCGCTCTCACGGTCGCCAGGAAGAAGACCAGGGTCAGCGAGATGACGCTGCCCCACGTGTTCGTGAACGGGAACGGTGCCTTGGGCCGGGGGTCGGGGACGCCCAGCACCTGCTGGACGTCGGCGGCCTCGGCGGACACGAGGGTGGCGACGAAGCCGTTGCTCCTCAGGCCGCCCGGGACCAGACGCTCGGCGACCGTCGTCACGGCCAGGTCAGGAGCCAGGATGCCGAGGACTCCACCGAGCACGGCGATGACGAACACCGAGGACATCACCCGGTGGACGGCCTGGTCCGACAGCCGACGTGCGGGTGTGCCGACGAGCCAGAGCAGGACGACGGTGCACGCGGAGTACCACGCGAACCGGTAGGCGAAGACGAGCGCACGGCCACCGCCACCCTCGTCGGCCCCTCCGGGGGCGACGGCCGTCAGCGTGCCCAGTCCGAGGAGCACCCACAACAGGAACAGGAGCCACCACCCGATGTGACGTGGCAGCGCCACGCGCGGGCGGGTCCACAGGTCCCAGGCGAGGACCACGGCCAGGACAAGCGGCACCGTCGTCGCGACGCCGAGCAGCCACCAGACGGGCAAGCCGACGAGGGACACGACGAAGGCACGCCGGGCCACGGTCTCCGCCCCACGCTCCGGTCCTTCGCTGGTCCCCATGGAGCCAGCCAACCCGGCGCCGTCCGTCCACGGATCGCCAATTTTGGGTGAGTCTGAACGCTGGCCCGGGCGTGCGCCTCGAACCGACTTACCCTCGTGCCATCCGGCTGTGCTCGGGCAGGAGGGAGATCCGATGCGCCAGTCAGGTACTACCAGCACGCCCCGCAGGTGGGTCGTCGTGGCGCCCGCGCTGATCCTCGTGGTGCCCCTCGGCGCCGCCTGCTCCGGCAGCGGCGCCGCCTCGACAGCGGATCCGGCCGGCGCGGACGGGCTGGCCGACGCCGAGCTGGTGCTGCGCTTCGACGACGTGGCGGTCCCGGGTGATGCCGTCCCCACCGTCACGAACGACGGCGACGTGCCGGCCACCATCTCGGTGGCCACCTTCGGCGGTGGCCGACTGACCTGGGCCGAGGGCTGGGAGGGCGGCGGTGTGCGCACGCCTGCGTACGGCCCCGCCGCCGGCGCGCCCGCGGCGGCGTTGGTCGCCGAACCCACCGCGGACGCGCTCCAGCCCCGCGAGCACGACTTCACCTTGGGCGTCGACTTCAGCAGCGATGGATCCGTGCGGGGACGGAGCGGCGACGACGGCGACAACCTCGTCCAGCGGGGGCGCTTCGACGGGCGGGCGCAGCTCAAGCTCCAGCTGGACCACGGTGTGCCGTCCTGCCGCCTCGCCGGCGCCGACGGCGCGGTGGTCGTCTCGGCAGGAGAGGCGGTGATGCCGAGACGCTGGTACCGCCTGACGTGCGAGCGTGCCGCCGGTCTGGTGCTGCTCCGGCTGAAGGACCTCGAGTCCGACCAGAGCGTCGGCGAGTGGCGCGAGGACGCCGACCCCGGCGACATCCGCTTCGGCGACGTCCCCGTGGCGGTGGGAGCGAAGGTCTCCGACAGCGGACGGATCGACCCGGCAGGAACCGACCAGTTCCACGGGGTGATCGACCGTGTCTACATCGACATCTCTTGAGACACGGCCCGCCCGTGTCGTTCTCGTCGCGGAGCGCCGCCTCGTCGGACAGGCGATCGCCGCCGCACTGGAGGGCAAGAACCTCCACCCGGTCCTGCTCCCCTGGCCGCGCAGGGGCAACCTCCGCGAGTTCCGGACGAGCGTCGCGCGCAGCCAGGCAGCGGTCGGCCTGATCCTCTGCGACCTCAGCACCCCGGACATGCTCCGTGACGTCGAGGAGGCGGTACGTCGCGGACCGCTTCGCTGGCTCGTCCTGACCGACAGCGACTTCGGACCACGATGGGGCACCGTCCTCGAGGCAGGAGCCGCCGGAGTGCTGCCCACGACGACGAGCACCACCGGCCTGGCCGTCGCCATCCGTGACACCCTTCGCGGCCGATCGCCCACGCCGCCTGTCGTGCGCGAGCGCGCCATCCGAGCGTGGCTGGACGTCGCCGAGGAGCAGCGGTCCCTGGTGCGCAGCATGGAGCAGCTCACCCACCGCGAGTTCGAGGTGCTCGGACACCTGTACGACGGCGAGCCGGTCCGCAGGATCGCGGCGTCGTCCGGCGTTTCGGAGGCCACGGTGCGCACCCAGGTCAAGTCGCTCCGCCGCAAGCTCGGGGTCGACTCGCAGCTCGCCGCGGTGGCGATGTACCGGCGGGCCCTCGCCGTCTTCCCGCGAGCACGTCGCTGAGCCGGGCCCGTCGCTCAGCACGGCGTCGGACCCGGGATCACGCCTGCACCGGCGTCGCACCGGCGTGGATCAGGGGGCGACGAGGACGCTGAAGGTGACCGCCGCCGTACCGCTGGCGTCGGCGGTGGCCGTGAGGCCGCCGCGAGGACCCGCGGGGACCGGTCCCCCACTGTCGGCGAGGACCGCCGAGACGTGGCCGGAGCCAGTGCCGGACGCGGTCGACCGCAGCGCATGGCCCGGCGGCAGGGTCCACGCCGTCGTCTCGCCGCTCTTGTCCGCCCAGTAGCTCACCAGCGTGGCGGCGCCGTCCGGCGCCGTCAGGGTCGGGGTGACGTGGGTGGCTCCGCTGCTGGTCTGGACGGCGACGGCACTGGTGACAGTGGGCGCGCTGCCGTCCTCGCTGCGGTAGACCACGAGGCTGGCGACGCTCTTCGCATACGCACTCGACACGACCGTCACCGTCCCGCCGGAGTCCGCCGCCGTGGCCACGCGTCGATAGAGGCGGCCCACGGCCTTCGTCCCGGCTGCCGCGGCCTCGATCTCGACCCATCCCGCCGGAGCGGTGTACGTCGGCACCGTGGTGTTCGCGACCAGGTACAGCAGGAGCAGGTCCCCCGCCCGCGTGGCCGAGGGCGTCACGACACGGTGGTTCACCCTGTTGCCCGCGGTGGACGTCGCCTCCACCATCGTGAGGGCGGCGGCCGCCTGCGTCGGCTGGGCCGTCCTCGTGGTGGTGTCCTGCCCGCCGTCGTCGTCCGTGACGGTCAGGGTCACCGTGACCGCACCGCCGGCGCCGTAGGTGTGCGACGCGAGGTCGGAGGAGCTCGCGCTGACCGCGCCGTCCCCGAAGCTCCAGTCGTAGCGGTCCACGGTGCCGTCCGGGTCGTCGGAGGCGCCGGCGTCGAAGGTGCAGGTCAGCCCGGAGCACCACACGACGAAGGCCGCGGTCGGAGGATCGTTGACCGGGGGCGCGACGGGCGGTCCCTGGTAGACGAACAGTGCGCGCGAGGACCAGCCCCCGCCGGCGGAGGGCAGGGCGACCGCCGTGGAGGACACAGCGCCGTGCCCGCCCCAGTTCGCCCGGCTCAGCGCACCGCTGGCGTTCGCGAAGTAGAGCTGCCCGCCGGAGACGAACGCCCCGCGCATCGTCGCGTAGCTGACGCCGCTGACCGACGGGACGGAGAAGCGCTGCTGCCCCACCACCCCGGACTCGGGCTCGAAGCCTCGCCGGTAGAGCTCGGAGGAGCCCGCGAGGGTGAAGTAGAGCCAACCCCCGTGACGGAAGAGTGTGGTGATCGAGCGGACGTCCGTGTTGTGCCAGTCGTCCTGGAGGACGAGCTGGTCAGCGGCGTCGACCGGTGTGGCCGCACCGTAGGAGGTGCCGTCGAAGGTGCGCCGTGTCAGGGCTCCGCTGGAGTACGCGGTGTAGAGGTCGCCGTGGACCATGAACGCGCCCACCGTCGTGCCCCAGCCCGACCCGTTGGGTGCGGCAGAGGTGGAGGTCACCTGGCTCCCGTCGAACGCGCGACGCACCAGCTGTGCCTGTCCGCTCGCCACCCCGTAGACGTCGGCCGGCAGGCCCCGCTCCTGTCGGGACGGCAGCAGCGCACCGGAGGCGAGGGGGAGGAAGGCGACCTTCCGATGGGTCTCGCCGGCGATGACGTCGGTGTCCGAGCCGACGAACAGCCCCTGGGGGGTGGCGAGCAGGTCGCGGACGCCGGCGCCGAGGGTCCGGGTCGGATTCCACGAGTACGGCATGCCGTTGACCGTGTCCAATGCCGCGATCCCCGGCCGCGACACGGCGCCCTCGTCCGGGGCGTCGCCGCGTGCGGGATTGTTCTGCCAGCGCTGGTGCCCGCCGGCGTACACGACGTCGTCAGTCACCTCCACCGTCCAGGTGGTGTCGCCCCCGGTGTACGACGTCCAGGTGGGTCGCACGGTGGGCCCGGAGCTGCCCGACTCGAAGCGCGCGACGACGTCGCAGCCGCTGGTGCCGTCCATGCTGGCGGCGTACCCGCCGTAGGCGCCCGTGGTCGAGACCACGAAGAAGGTGCCGTCGGGCGAGAACTGCACGTCGGTCATGTAGGTCTCGAAGGCGGAGCTGCAGGGCGACTCGAACAGCGGCGTCGTGTAGTCGCTGAGGGCGGCGGCGGGGCCGCCGATGTCGAGCATCGCGAGCTGGTGGCGCCGAACGCCGTCGACCGTGTCGAAGTTGCCGATCGCCACGAGCCTGCTGTTGTCGGGGCTGGTCGCGATCTTCTGGATGTTCGTGACCGAGCCGGCGCGGTGCGCTCCCGCGATCTCCCGGCTGTAGAACGGGTCCCGGGCGCCGGTGGTGGCGTCGATGGTGGCGAGGGCACGTCGCGCCTGGCCCTGCACGTGCGTGAACTTCCCGGCGATCCACAGGTGCTGCCCGACCACGCTGATGTCGCGGACCTGACCGTTGAGCGTCCCGGGCTGGAACTGGGCCACGCGATCGCCGGTGAGGACGTTGGCCCGGTACAGCCGGCTGACGGGCACCGTCACGCTGGCCGAGCGGACCGAACCGAAGGCGCCGCCGACGTACACGGAGGTGCCGTCAGCCGCAGGCTCGACGGAGTAGACCGTGCTGTCGGGGTCGGGAGCGAAGGTCGTGCTCACCTGACCGGTGGAGACGTGGAAGGCGAAGAGGTTGCGACGTGCGATGTCTGCCGACGAGCCCGCGTTGCGCACGCGGGAGAAGCTGCCGCCGACGATCACGTAGTCGCCGACCCGCGTCATCGTGTGGACGGCGCCGTCCATCACGTGGGGGGTGAAGGACGCCGGGTCGTCGTCGACGATCCGACCGGTCTGGGCGGCCGCGTTGCCCGTGTCTGCGACGAGGACGGCAGACCTCGGCATGGCGCCGGCCCCGCCTGGAACGCTCGAGGTCGCCAGCCCCATGGCGAGCAGGGCTCCGATCATGGATCCCGTCGTCTTGCGCACGGCCACCGCCCCTGGTCCCTGGATGTCGTCTCCGTCCAGGGACCATCTGACGCCGGATAGCGCTCGGGGGATGCCCCAAAATCGGCTATATCCCGGCTCCGGCGAGCCAGCAGGGTCAGCGGTCGGCGTCGCCCCGGCGCACGTGCACGGCCAGCGTGGCGGCGTCGATCCGGCCGGCGATGACCGAACGGGCGACCGCGCTCAGTCCTCGTCCGGTCTGCCGCGCGTGGGCATCGAGCGCGGCGAGGGCCGCGTCGATGGGGACCCCCAACAGCTCGGCGACCATGCCGGTGGCCTGCTCCAGCGCGATGCGGAGGGTCAGCGCGGTCTGCAGCTGCACCGCCAGCTGCTCCCGATCCCGGGGCCCGCGGTCCTGGATCAGCCCCAGGGTGACGATCTCGGCGACCGCCTCGAGGATCTGCACCTCGTCGTCGCCGACCGGATCCTCGCCACGGGAGAGCAGCACCAGCGACCCGAGCACCTCGTCACGCACCCTGAGCGGCAGGGCGTTCCCCCAGCGGTAGCCGTGGTCCGGCGTCAACGACGGCGTCGCGGAGTCTCGACCCGCGAACGGACCGTGCACGACGGGGGCGCCGCTGTCGTAGGCCTGGATGGCGGGCACCCGCGCGAGGGGCAGCGCCTGCCCGACGTCCGCGCTCGCCGCCACGAGGCGCAGCGAGCCGCGCTGGTCGGCCAGCATCAACATCGCCGTCGCGCCGTCGAAGAGCTCCTCCGTCCGCGTGGCGAGGGCCTGTAGGAAGTCCAGGACGTCGAAGTCCTCGTCCAGCGCCCGCGCGAGCTCCACGACCGCCGTGGCGAGCACATGCTCACGTGATGACATCGAAGCCTCCCTTCTCGTCCTGGCCCATGGCCCTTGTCGTCATCTGAAGTCCAGCTCCCCCAGGAGCACCTCGCGCGCCACGTCGGCGAGGGAGCGACCCGTGCCGTAGGCATGCGCTCGGAGCAGCACCAACGCGGAGGTCAGGCTCACCGAGGCCTGGACCGCCACCATCCCCGTGGCCTGGTGGATCTCGGCGTGGCCGTGGAACGCCTCCTCGAGCGGCTCTGCGGCGGTACCCAGACCCGCGAGGGGGTCCGAGCTCCCGATGGCCTGCAGGTGGAGCAAGATCAGCACGGCCGCGTCGACGTAGGTCAGCGCCTGGGAGAGCTCCCCCTCGCTCAGGTTCGCCGGCTGATCGTTGAAGAGGTCGAGGACACCGAGGCTGATGCTGCCGACCGTGAGGGGGAAGGAGAAGGCCGCGCCCACACCGAGCTCGTGAACGGCCGCGGCGTAGGCGGGCCACCGCTCGGCCCCTCGGGCGTGGAGGTCCGGGTACAGCGCGGGCCCCCCCGAGCGGAAGGCGTCCATGCACGGGCCCTCGCCCAGGGCGAACTGGAGGCTCTCGAGCTCCTGGGCGCGCTCGTCCGAGCCGACGCTCAGCTCGATGGCTCCCGCGTCGTTCATCACGCAGAGACCGACCTGGGTCACGGGCAGGTGTCTCTGCGCGTCCTGACACAACAGCTCGGGCAGGGTCTCGCCGTCGCCCGCGTGCTCGAGGAGCGCAAGAAGGATGTCGCCTACGGCCGTCACCGCACCCCCGTGCCTCTCTGGATCCCCGCTCGCTGACGTCATCGCGTCATCTGCCCTGCATGCGTCCAGGTCCGGCGCCCTGCAGTCCCACTCTCGCACATTTCCGGCCCGCTGAGCCCGCTTCGAGGCCGAGCCTCGTGCACCGTCGGCACGATCTGGCCCCGCTCGGCGGCGCCCCTCGAGGAGGGCTTCGCGCCCCGGGGCTCGGCCGGTCTGGACGCGGTGCAAGCGGGTACGAATTGCAGATGGACCCTATTGCGGAGACGCGGGAGGCGCTCGAGGAGTTCCAGCACTACAGCGAGGACGCCGACCTGGTCGCGGACCTCCAGCGCTCCGCCGAGCTGGTCCGGGCCATCGTGCCGAGCTGCACCGGCGTGAGCCTCGCGCTGGTGGCACACGGTGTCACCTTCACCCTGGCGTCGACCTCGACGCAGGTCGCTGCCCTCGACGGGGTGCAGTACGTCGATGGAGGTCCCTGCGACGACGGAGCACATGAGGGCCGAGCCCTCGAGTACAACGCGGGCGACCCCGTCGACGAGGCCCGGTGGGCGATCTTCGCGCGCAGCACCGCGGCGGAGAGCGTCGCCAGCACGCTCACCCTGCCCATCCGTGACGGGGAGCGGGTCGTGGGCTCCGTGAACCTCTACGCCTCGGACCCGCACGCCTTCGACGACCGGCACGAGCTCGTCGCCGCCATCTTCGGCGCCTGGGCTCCAGGGGCCGTCGCCAACGCCGACCTCGGCTTCGAGACCAGGCGAGCGGCGCAGGAGGCGCCGTCCGTCGTCAGATCGCACGCGTCGTTCCATCAGGCGATCGGGATCCTCGCCTCGGCGCGTGGCCTCAGCCCGGAGTCCAGTCGCGAGCTCATCGAGCAGGCCGCGCTGCGAGCCGGGGTGCACCTCAGCGAGATCGCCCGCCGGATCATCGACGCCTTCGCGGAGCCAGAGAGATAGGTGCCTCGCCCCGTTGCCTGAGCGGGTGACCCCCGACGTCCGTGCGTGCGTCCGCATCTGGCGCTCACCGCCGGTAGGAGAGCACGGCCATCATGCCGGCCTCTGCGTGGTAGACGTTGTGGCAGTGCAGCGCCCACTGGCCCGGGTTGTCGGCCTCGAGGTCGACCTCGACCGACTGCCGCGGCCGCACGATCACGGTGTCCTTGCGCGCCCCACCCTCCACGAGTCCGAAGGTGTGCCCGTGCAGGTGCATCGGGTGGAACATCATGGACCTGTTCTGCAACCGCAGCCGGATCCGCTCCCCCGGCGCGACCTCCAGCGGCTCCGTGTCGGGGAACCGTGCCCCGTTGATCGTCCACCGGTAGGGCATCATGTCGCCGCCGAGCACGACATCGAGGCGCCTCTCGACCGACCGGCCTTCCAGGCGTACGTCGCCGTCCGCGGTGAGATCGGTCCCGAGCAGCACCCGACGAGAGAGCTCGGGGACGGCCACGCCGCCCCGAGGAGTCGCGCCTGCGCCCGTTCGCACCACGGCCAGAGCGGCGCCGGTCTTGCCCTCTGCCGCGGCCACGAGCGGGAACACTCCGTCGGCCAGGTCGACGGTGACGTCGTACCTCTCGCCCATCCCGATCAGCAGGGCGTCGGTGGTCACGCGCTCGACCGGGAACCCGTCGCTGTGACTGACAGTGAGCCGATGACCGCCGAGCGCGACCCGGAAGGCGGTGTCGGATCCGGCGTTGATGATCCTGATCCGAGCCCGCTGGCCCGGTCTGCCGGACAGCGTGGCGGGCGCCTCCGGTGTGCGACCGTTGATCAGGTAGTGCGGATAGTCCACATCCCCCGCACCCCCGAGCACCGGGGAGTGCATCGACTCCCCCATCATGCCGCCGTGGCCCGTCCCCGACATGGACACCAGTCCTGCGAGGACCTCGTCGGGGGTCTGGCCGGTGCCGTCGATCCAGTCGTCGAGCACGACGATCCACTCCTGGTCGTAGCCGCCGGGCTCGGCGGGGTCGTCGACCACCAGCGCGCCGTACAGGCCACGGTCCAGCTGCACGCCACTGTGCGGGTGGAAGAAGTAGGTGCCCGGGTCGGGAGTGGTGAACTCGTAGCTGAACACCTCCCCCGAGCGGATCGGGTCCTGGGTCATCCCGGGGACGCCGTCCATGTCGTTGCTCAGCGCCAGACCGTGCCAGTGGAGGCTCGTCGCGGCGGGAAGCTGATTGGTCAGCTCGACGCGGAGCAGGTCCCCGGCAGTCGTGCGCAGCACGGGACCCGGGACCGACTCCCCGTAAACCCAGGTCTCGACGGTGCGCGACCCGAGGTCGACCGTGGTCGGCTTCGCCGTGATGCGTTCGGTGACGACCCGCTGGCCGACCGGGCGGCGGAGACGCTCGGCGCCGCGGACCTCGGCCGAGTCCGGGCCGATCAGTCGGCTCGTGGCCGGCGCCCCAGGGTCCGCGGTGCAGGAGGCGAGGGCCGCGGTCGCCAGCGCGCCCAGTGAGCCGAGCAGAGCCTCGCGACGGCCCACCCGGCTCGGGATCATCGTCCTGACCTGCCCAACGCTTCGAGACGTGCTTGGTGCTCATCGACAGCGATCCAGAAGCCCGCCATCCCGATGGTCATGACCAGCCCACCGACCCCACTGAAGTCGTGGTCCCACCACATGGCGTCGTCCTCTCGGCTCAGGGCCTCTCCCTCATCATCGCGCCGATGAACCGATGATCCCCAGGGCAATTCGCAACCGCGCAGGGGGCCGATGTGCCCCGGTAGGTCGGGACCTCTGCCGCTTCCCCTGGTACCCCCGGCAGGCACTACCAGTGGATCTGTGGAGCCGCCCTGGGCGACGGCACGTTGCCCGCGCGAACAGGCCATCGGCCTTCGGCCTACGGACCTTCGACCCTGTCGGGTCACGGGCGATGAGCGCAGAGTCGAGTCATGAGCCATTCCCGCATCGTGACCGGATACGACGGATCAACGGACGCCGAGGCCGCGCTCTCGTGGAGCGCCGAGACCGCCCGGGTCGAGGGGCGTGCCCTGGAGGTCGTGATCGTGGCCGCCCTGACCGACGGCGTGCACCGGCACCGAGAGGACCCCGCCGAGCCGGTCGAGGCGTGGCGGGCATCCGCCCTGAGTCGCCTCGTCGCGATGGACGTCGTCGAGAGCAGCGTGGAGGTCCGACAGGGACCGATCGTGCCGAGCCTGCTCGACGAGTCCGTCGGAGCAGGCATGCTCGTGGTCGGCAGCACGGGACACGGTCTCGCGAGCGGCACCTTGACCGGGTCGGTCAGCCAGCACGTCGCCCGTCACGCCAGCTGCCCGGTGATCGTCGCGAGGCCCCCACGATCGCCTCATGCCCGCCGTATCGTGGTCGGGATCGACGGCTCAGCCGAGTCAGCCGAAGCCCTCCGTTTCGCCTGCGAGCGAGCGAGGACCTCCGGCGAGCCGGTGATCGCCGTCCACGGCTACGGCCCGTTGAGCAACCGCAGCGTGGCGCTCGACGAGACCACGACCGGCAAGGCCACCCGAGCCATCGCGACAGCCGAGCAGCTCGTCCACGACGTCTGCGCCAAGATCGCCGCCGAGTACGCCGACGTCGCGATCGAGCCGGTGGCGATCGCTACGCGCCCCGCTCAGGTGCTCGTGAACGCCAGCGCGGGCGCCTCGCTCGTCGTCGTGGGCTCCCGGGGCAGGGACGCGTTCACGGAGCTCCTCCTGGGCTCCGTCGGTCAGCACGTGCTGCACCACGCTGAGTGTCCCGTGGCGATCATCCGCTGACCACGGGTCGGAGCTGGCGGGGCACGTCGGAGCGGCCCGCCGGCTGCAGCCGCATCTTCACGTCGACCAGGTGCACCCCGGCGGGGCTCACCAGGACCGGGTTGAGGTCGAGCTCGGCGAGCTCGGGCACCTCGACCGCCATCTGCGCGACCGTCGACAGGGTCCCGGCCAGCTCCTCGAGCGCCACGGGCGGTGCTCCGCGGAAGCCGTTCAGGAGGGGCCACAGGCGCAGGGTGCGCAGAGCGCGCAGGGCTTCGTCGGCCGCGAAGGGCGGCATCAGGAAGGTCCGGTCGGTCGCGAGGTCGGTGGTGATCCCACCCGGCGCGATCATGACCAGTGGCCCGAAGGACGGGTCACGCACCACGCCGATGGCCAGCTCCAAGCCTTCGAGCATGGGCTGCACGATGACTCGGTCGGGGGCGCCGAGCGACTGGAAGCGCGCAACGGCCTCACGGACGTCTGCACGACTGTCCAGCCCCGTGGCGACCAGCCCCTGCTCGGTCCGGTGGAGGACGTCGGCGGATGCGACCTTGACCGCCACCGGGAACCCCACGTCAGCCGCCGCCGAGTCCGCGGCGTCGGAGGGAACGATGCGGCCCACCGGTCGCAGCCCGTGCCGCTCCAGGAGTGTGAACGCTCGCTCGGGCGACACCCACCCGTCCGCCGTACCCGGGTCGACCATGGTCCTCGCCAGGGCTCTCGAGCCACGCGCGCGGACGGAGTCGGGACCGGGTGCGGTGCTGACCTGGGTACGACGCCACTCGGCGTAGCGAGCGACGCGCCCGAGCGCGGCGGCAGCAGCCCTGGCGGAGGGCAGCATCGTCACTCTTGGCGGGGCCTCGGCCGCGCCGTCACCGCCGATCGGCACGACGAGCAGAGGTCGGTCGGGGTGCTGGGCTCGCACCGAGGACAAGGCAGTGAGAGCGCCGCCGACGTCGTTGGTGTCCGTCGCCACCAGCACCACCAGCGCGGCGTCGACCTCCCCGGAGCCGAGCACGTGGTCGACGACCGCTCCGAGCTGGCCCGCGTCCGCGCCCGCACCGACGTCGACCGGGTTCGTGCCGCCGGCGAGGTGCTCGGCCAGCGCCCGCAGCCGTCGTTGCAGCTCCTCGGACAGCTCGACGACGGCCAGACCCGCCTCGTCCGCCGCATCCGCAGCGAGGATGCCGAGCCCTCCGGCATTGCTGATCACGGCCACCCGACCGCCGCGTGGGAGCGGCTCGCGGGTCAGAACCGTCACCGTCTCCGCCAGGCTCTCCGCGTCGTGGCAGCCGATCACTCCTGCCTGGGCGAAGAGGGCCTGCACGCCGGCAGCCGGTGAGGCTGCGGCGGCGGTGTGCGACTGGCCCGCGCGGCGACCGCTCGAGGAGCGGCCACCGACCACGGCTGCCAACGGCTTGCGCTCGCTGAACACACGCGCGAAGCGGGCGAACTTGCGGGCGTTGCCGAACGACTCGAGGTACAGGGCCCCGCAGGTGACCGCCGGGTCGTCGTACCAGGCGGCGAGGAGGTCGTTGCCCGAGACGTCCACCTTGTTGCCCAGCGAGACGAAGGAATGGACGCCGGCGTCTGCCCGTCGCAGGAGCTCCATGAGCGCGATGCCCACCCCGCCCGACTGGCTGGCGACAGCCAGGCCGCCCGGCTGCGGCGGCCGAAGACCGAAGGTCGCGTTCAGGCGTGTCGAAGGGTCGTTGCACAGCAGGCCGAGGCAGTTGGGACCCACCAGACGGACGCCGTGCCGACGGGCGGTCGCGCCGAGCTCCGACTGCAGCCGGATCCCGCGCTCGCCCATCTCGCCGAAGCCGGAGGCGATGACGACTGCGGCACGGACGCCGTTCAGAGCCGCGTCCTGGAGCGCCTCGAGGGCTCCTTCTGCTGGCACCGCGATCACCGCCAGGTCGCACACGGGAGCTCCGGCGAGCGAGGGACGGGCCGGCCGACCGCCCACGGTCGGGGCGACGGGATGGACGACCACGACCTCGCCGGTGAAGCCGTCTCGCCCGATCGCGGCCAGGATGGCGGCTCCGAGACCCGATCCGTCGCGACGCGCACCGTAGACGGCCACTGACCTGGGCGCCAGCAGCGGGCGCAGCGATCGAGCCTCGGCCGCGAACTCGCGCCGGTCTGCCGCATCCTGCGCCGCTGCGGTGACGGTGATGTCCATCTGGACGTCGTACTCGCCGTCCGCGCGGTGCCGCACCACCTCGAATCCCGCGTCGGCGAACACCGCGAGCATCCGCGCGTTCTCCGACAGGACGAGGGCTGTGAAGCGGAGGACCCCCCGATCGCGGGCAGCCGCGGCCAGGTGCTCCAGGAGCAGGGTGCCGAGACCGTGGCCACGGAGCTCGTCGTCGACCAGGAAGGCGATCTCGGCCGTGACCTCGTCGACGGGCTCAGCCGTCGCGAAGCCGATGACACGATCTCCCGCCCACGCGACGAGGGCGAGGGTCTCGGGGGCGGACAGGACGTGCTGGACATAGGCGTGGGCCGGGACCGCGCCGCCGGTGAAGAATCGGAGCCAGAGGGACTCCCGGGAAGCCCGCTGGTGCAGGTCGTCGAGAGCGGGCCCGTCCGCAGGAGCGACGGGACGGATGGTGACCACGGAGCCATCGCTGAGGAGGACGTCGGCAGCCGCAAGGTGCAGCGGCGTCGTGTCAGGTGCAGGGGTCGTCTCAGGGTCGCGCGTGGTCACAGCTCGATGGTGTCGCTCCCTCAGCGGCGCCCACAGTGCCGAAGGTCCCCGCCGGCGAGGTCCGAGGTCTCCGGATGGCGCTGGTCGCTCACGTCCGAGGGACGGACCACACGATCGTGGTGCCTTCGCCGGCCGCCGACTCGATGACGAGCGAGCCGCTGCGCTGCTCGGCCCTGATCCGGATGTTGGCGAGACCGCTCTCGACCGTTGCCCCGGTGATCCCGCGGCCGTTGTCGCGGACGGTCAGCACGATGTCATCCGCAGCTTCCACGCTCACGTCGATCGCCGTCGCCTCGGCGTGACGACTCGCGTTGGAGAGCAGCTCCGCCAGGACCGCCAGGAGGTCGGGGGCCAGCTCCGGGCCGATCAGGGAGCGGACCGGACCCTCGAACCGCAGGCTCGGTCGGAGCTTCATCGTCGCGGCGGCACGCTCGACGAGTCGGGTCACCTCGGCCTGGACGTCCCCGGCCGTCTCGAGCGAGCTGAGCCCGAAGATGGCCCTCCGGATGTCCTTGATGGTGGCGTCGAGGTCGTCGACGGCCTGGTCCAGCCGTGTGACCAGCTCGGGGCGGTCGACCATCCGGGTGATGCCCTGCAGGCCGAGCCCCACGGCGAAGAGCCGCTGGATCACGAGGTCGTGGAGGTCCCGCCCGATCCGGTCGCGGTCCTCGAAGACAGCCAGCCTGCGCTGGTCCTCGCGCGCCTCGCTGAGCTGCATCGCCAGGGCGGCCTGCTCCGCGTACGCGGCGACGAGCTGGGACTCGAGAGCGTAGTAGCGGTCTTCGTTGTGCGTGGTCCAGGCCAGGGACAGCGTCCCCCGGGTGCGGCCGGACGGCGAGAAGGGCACGGCCAGCACCGGACCGATCTCCGCGAGAGCCGCCGGCGCCACCTCAGGACGGGCTCCTCCGTAGATGTCCTCCACCGCGAAGGGCTCGCTCTTCTCCGCCGCACCTCGAGCTGCGGCGTCGAGGCCCGGGATGGCCCCGATCAGCTCGTCGGTCCGCGCCGCACCCGCGAGGGCGACGACGCTGGGGTCGGCGGTCCCGGCCTCCCCCACCAGGATCCACGCAGCATCGGCCGAGCCGACCCGACGAGCAGCTTCGGCGACGGCGGCGTAGGACTCCTCGAGCGATGCGTGCAGCCCGAGGGTGGAGGAGATCTCAGCCGATGCGCGGGCCCAGGCCTCACGCGCCGTCGTCTCCTCGTACAACCGGGCGTTCTCGATCGCGACACCAGCCGCGGCCGCGAGCGCCACCACCACCTCTTCGTCCTCAGCCGTGAAGTCGACGCCGCCGGCTTTCTCCGTCAGGTAGAGGTTGCCGAAGACACGGTCCCGGATCCGCACCGGGACACCGAGGAAGGAGCTCATCGGCGGGTGGTCGGGCGGGAAGCCGTAGGACGAGGGGTGCTCCGCGATGTCGTGCAGTCGCAGGGGCTCCGGCCGGTCGATGATGAGGCCCAGGAGCCCGTGACCGGTGGGGAGATCGCCGATCTTCGCGGCAAGGTCGCCCGAGATGCCGTGGTGGATGAAGGTCCGGAGCCGACGCCGGTTGCCCGCACTCAGCACGCCGAGCGCGGCGTACTGCGCGTCGACGAGCCGACTGGCGATGGCGACGATCCGGGCCAGCACGCCGTCGAGGTCGAGGTCCGCGGAGATGGAGACGACCGCATCGAGGAGCAGCTGCAGGCGCGCCTGCTGGTCGAGCGCTCCATGCATCCGGTCCAGGACCGCACGGACCAGCTCCTCGAACTCCACGCCGTCGAGGTCGGGCGTGCGCGACTCCGGCGCGCGCTCCTCGCGGGGGTTCGTCATGGCGTCCTCACCCCTGCTCCGGTGACCTCTGGTCGGCATGCTTGACGGCGTAGATGGCGGCTTGGGTGCGGCTGGCCATGCCGAGCTTGGCGAGCAGCGAGGACACGTAGTTCTTCACCGTCTTCTCCGCCAGGTGGACCTCACGGGCGATCTGGCGGTTGGTCAGGCCCTGGCCGATGAGGTCGAGGACCTTCAGCTCCTGATCGGTCAGCGACTCGAGCTCCGCGTTCACCTTCGGTCCCGACCGGATGCGGTCGAGCACCTGGGCGGTCACCGACGGGTCCAGGGTCGACTGTCCGGCAGCGACCCGGCGCACGATGTCGAGCAGGTCGTTGCCCCGCACCTGCTTCAGGACGTAGCCGGCCGCGCCGGCCATGATCGCGGAGAAGAGCGCGTCGTCGTCGTCGTACGACGTGAGGATCAGGGCCTTGATCGACGGATCCTGCGACCTCACGTCGCGGCACACGTCGATGCCGGAGCCGTCAGGAAGCCGGCCGTCGAGGATCGCGACGTCCGGACGCAGGGCCGGGATCCGCCGCGTGGCCTCCTGTGCGGACTCGGACTCGCCGACGACCCTGATGTCGCCCTCGCTCTCCAGCAGGTCGCGGATGCCACGACGGATCATCTCGTGGTCGTCGAGGAGGAAGACCCGGATCGGCTCCCGGGCACCGTCGGTCGAGTTCTCGTCCACAACTCGCACCGTAGCCCGATTCCGGTCCTCGAGGGGCGTACTGCTCCCGTCCGGAGGACTTTCGACCCTCCTGCACGCGAACCCAGGGGCAGAGACTGGACGAACCTGAGGGGGAGGTACCCATGTCCACGATCCGACCGGAGATCGAGCCAGCACCGTCGGCCATGCTCGCACGGTTGGTCGAGTTCGCCTGCCTTGCGCCCAGCGTCCACAACACGCAGCCCTGGCGGTGGAGCTACGACGGCGAGATCCTGACCCTCAGCGCGGACGACGCTCGCCGGTTGGTGAGCTCTGACCCACGGGGTCGAAACCTGACGATCAGCTGCGGGGCCGCCCTCCACCACCTGCAGTTCGCCGCACACGCGCTGGGGTACGACGCGTCGGTCTCCATCTCGCCGGACGTCGGCCCCGACGAGTCGCTGGCCCAGGTGGCTGTCCACCGAGCACCCGGTCGGCCGGTGGTCACCGACGACCTCGAGCTCCTGCGCACGCGCTGCACCGACCGCCGGCGGTTCACCGCATGGCCGGTCTCGACCGACCGACTCGAGGCGCTCTGCCAGCTTGCCCGGACGTGGGGGGCCGAGGCCGACGCGGTCGTCGACGACGCGGCTCGCATCCGACTCGAGCTCCTGGCCAACCGCGCCCTCACCTTCCTCGAGGTCGAGGAGGAGCGTCGCTCCGAGCAGGACGGCTGGATCGATCGCGGCGCCGCTGAAGGCATCCCCTCGCGACTGCTCCCCGAGCAGCCGAGCCCGCTCCACGCACGATCCCGCTTCGCCACGGCCGTGCTCGAGGATGCCCGTCTGGTCATCCACAGCGGCGACCGGGTGATCGCCCTGGGCGGCACGGAGGACGACCGTCACGGCTGGCTCCGCACCGGTCAGGCCCTCAGCGCCGTCTGGCTCGAGGCCACCCGTCAGGGACTGACGGTCGTGCCGATGAGCCAGCCGATCGAGGTCGAGTCCGTCCGCAAGGAGATCATGAGCACCGTGCTGGGACGACGCTTCCAGCCGCACATCCTCCTCCAGGTCGGCCTGCAGGCGATGGGGCGACGAGAGCTCCCGCGGACCCCCCGTCGCCCGGTCGCCGAGGTCCTCGAGTTCGTCGAGAGGTGAGCCGCAGGTGGCTTCGCGCCTGCATCGCCCGCTCGGTCGCAGAGGTCTAAGGTCCCGGCACCTCCGGGGCATCGGCCCGTGGTGCCGGCGGCGGGGCGGACGGAGGCTGGAGGCATGAGCAACTCACTGAGCCCCAGCAGCATCGTCGTCGCGGTCGATGGCTCCGACGACGCCGACCGAGCGGTCCGCTGGGCCGCAGAGCAGGCGTTCCGCGAGCGACGTCCACTCGTGGTGGTGACCGCCGTCGGCGGCCCCGCAGCAACCCCTGTCGCCTGGCCGGGCGTGGTCACGCCGAGCTCAGAGGATCTCCTCGAGAGCGGTCAAGCCATCGCCGACGCGGCGCTGGCCCTCGCACAGGGCCTCTACCCCGGCCTCAGCGTCCGGGCCGTCGTCCGGCTCGGCGACCCTCGGGTCGAGCTGACCGAGGTCTCCCGTCACGTGCACCTCGTCGTGATCGGGTCTCGCGGACGTGGAGTCGTCCGCAGCAAGGTGCTCGGCTCCGTCAGCGCGGCGGTCAGCCGGGACTCGGCGTGCCCGGTGGTCGTGTGCCGACCGCACCGCGCCAAGCGGCCGGAGGACCACGGTGTGCTCGTCGGGGCGGACGGCACCGCGGAGTCGATCCCGGTGCTCGAGTTCGCGTTCGCCCAGGCATCGCTGACGAACCAGCCGCTGACGATCATGCACACCGTCTGGGACGAGCGAGCCGCCCTCGTCGGCCCGGAGCTGACGCTCCTGCGCGAGTCCGGGCTCGAGGAGCACCGGCTGCTGCTCTCCGAGAGCGTGGCGGGGCTGCGGTCCAAGTACCCCGACGTCGCCGCCGACCTCGTCCTGGCCCGAGGGCTCGCCGACGACTGCCTCGCTGACCGCACCGACCAGTGGAGCCTCATCGTGGTCGGCCGGCACCCGGTCGACACCCTGCTGCGCCTCGTGACCGGAGCGGTGGCCACCGCCGTCGTGGAGCGAGCCCACACCAACGTCGCGGTCGTGCCTCAGGCCGAACCTCAGCACTGAAGGCGGTCCAGACCATGACACCTCAGGTTGCTCCCGGGAGCATCGTTCTCGCGGCCGACGGCTCCCAGCACGGGGCGCGAGCCCTGCGCTGGGCCGCCCGCCAGGCCTCGCTCCGAAGCCGGCCACTGGTCGTGCTGACAGTCGACGACCGCGACGGGCTCCGGATCAACACCGAGGCGTGCGATCAGGCCCGAGCGCTCGTGCCACCCCACATCGAGGTGACCGCCCTCGTCACGACCGGCGACGCCCGTGAGGTGCTGGTGGACCTCTCCGAGGAGGCCCACCTCCTGGTGCTCGGGTCTCGCGGACGGGGACCCCTCCGCACCCTGGTGCTGGGATCGGTCAGCGCAGCGGTGTGCAAGCTCGCGGCGTGCCCGGTCGTCGTCTGCCGCCCGCACGACGAGGACCGCGACGGCCGAGGCGTGCTCGTCGGCGTCGACGCGACGCCGGAGTCCCTCACGGTGCTGGAGTTCGCCTACGCCCATGCCTCCTTCAACGACCTCCCGCTGACCATCGTCCACTGCGTGTGGGACGTCGTCGCGGCCGTCGCCGGCCTCCGCAACGTCTCGGTCGACGACGTCGACCTGGGCGAGGGCGACGAGGCACACGTCGTGCTCGCTGAGTCGGTCGCCGGCTTCGCGGAGAGGTACCCCGACGTGCCGACGACCCTCCGGGTGGCCCACGGTCTCGTCGACGAGGTGCTCGGCAGTCGGTCCGACGCGTGGGACATCGTGGTGGTCGGGCGTCATCCGCTCGACACGACGATCCGCATGGTGACCGGCTCGCTGGCCGTCGCCGTCGTCGAGCAGGCGCACACGACGGTCGCCGTCGTCCCTGACCTGACGCGGGCGACGTCATGACTGCGACGGGCCGGAGCGCGCTCGTCGTCCACGAGTCGATGTTCGACAACACCGCCGACCTCGCCGAAGCCGTCGCCCGAGGCCTGCGAGGCGTGGGCTTCGAGGCGCACTGCGTATCGGTGCGGTCCTCGGCGTCCCTCGGACCCACCGCGGTCGACCTGGTCGTGCTCGGTGCGCCCACCCACGCCTTCTCGCTCAGTCGGACGTCGACACGGGCTGACGCCGTCCGGCAGGGTGCTCCGGCGGACCGGGCCGAGCCCGGCGCGAGGGAGTGGATCGCCGCGGCGCGTCCCGACTCCTTCGGGACCGAGCGGATCGCCGTCTTCGACACCCGCGTCAGCAAGGTCCGCCGGCTCCCGCTCGCGGCCGGCCCGACCGCCGCGAAGCTGGTGCGCCGGCAGGGCTTCCGCCTGCTCCGCAAGCCGACCGCGTTCTTGGTCGAGGACACCCACGGCCCCCTCGCCGACGGTGAGGTCGAGCGCGCCGAGGCCTGGGGGACGATGCTCGGCGCGGCCTGTCTCCAGGAGCTCGACGACGCCACCTGACGTGCACGCTTCGGAGTCCGCAGGGGCGCCTAGGCTCGCATCATGACGCGCCCCGAGACGCTCCTCGTCCTGAACGCAGGCTCGTCCTCGCTGAAGTACCAGGTGGTGGAGCTGCCGTCCGGGAGGATGCTCCTCGGCGACCACGTCGAGCGCGTCGCGCGCGAAGGCTGGGGCGACACGCTGCAGCAGGTCGTCGCCGCGGTCGAGGACGCCGGGCTCGCCCACCGCGTCTCCGCCGTCGGCCACCGGGTCGTCCACGGCGGGGACCTGCGCGAGCCCGTCCTGATCGACGATGACGTCGTGGACCGGCTCGACGAGCTCAGCCGGCTCGCGCCGCTGCACAACCCGCCGGCCCTCGAGGGCATCCGGCACGCACGCGAGGCCTACTCGCGACTCCCCCAGGTGGCCGTCTTCGACACCGCCTTCTTCACCCACCTGCCCGAGGTCGCGACGACGTACGCGATCGACCGCGACGTCGCTGCCGCCGAGGGCATCCGCCGCTACGGCATGCACGGCATCAGCCACGAGTACGTCGCCGCCCGGACCGCCGAGCTGTTGGAGCGCGACCTGACCGACCTCGACCAGATCACCCTGCACCTCGGCAACGGCGCCTCCGCGGCCGCGATCCGGGGCGGCCGCCCGCTGGAGACCAGCATGGGCCTCACCCCGCTCGAGGGCCTGGTGATGGGCACCCGGGGCGGTGACGTCGACCCCGGCGTGGTCCTCCACCTCCTGCGCCACGGCGGCTACGACGCCGACCGGCTCGACGACCTGCTGCACCACCACAGCGGTCTGCAGGGCCTGGCCGGCACCAACGACTTCCGCGACCTGCTGACGGCCGTCGACGGCGGGGACGAGTCCGCCCGGCTCGCCTACGACGTCTACTGCCACCGCGTGCGCAAGTACGTCGGCGCCTATCTCGCCGTCCTCGACGGGGCCGACGTCGTGGTCTTCACCGGCGGCGTGGGCGAGAACGTCGCGCGGGTCCGGGAGGACGCCCTCGCGCGGCTGGACCGGCTCGGCGTCGAGGTGGACCCCGCGCGCAACCGGGACGCCGGCTCCGGGCCCGCCGTCATCAGCACGCCCTCGTCGCGGGTCAGCGTGGTCGTCGTACCCACCGACGAGGAGCTGTCGATCGCCCGCCAGACCTCAGCGCTGGTCGCTCGCGTCGCCTGAGGAGGCGGCGACCGCGTCGGGCCAGCGCCACTGCTGGACCTCCGGCAGGTCCTCGCCGTGCTCGCGGGTCCAGGCGCGGGCGCGCCGGCGGGTGTCCTCCATCAGCTGACGCAGCCCGGCGGCGCGCTGGCCGAGGCCTGGCACCCGGTCGATCACGTCCATCACCAGGTGGTAGCGGTCGAGGTCGTTCATCATCACCATGTCGAAGGGGGTCGTGGTCGTCCCCTCCTCCAGGTAGCCGCGCACGTGGATGTTGTCGTGGTTGGTGCGCCGGTAGGTCAGCCGGTGGATCAGCCACGGGTAGCCGTGGTAGGCGAAGATCACCGGCTTGTCGGTGGTGAACACCGCGTCGAAGGCGGTCGCTGTCATGCCGTGCGGATGCTCGCGCTCGTCCTGCAGCCGCATCAGGTCGACGACGTTGACGAAGCGCACGGCCAGCTCCGGCAGGTGCTCCCGCAGCAGCGCTGCCGCTGCCAGCGCCTCGAGGGTCGGCACGTCCCCGGCCGAGGCGAGGACGACGTCCGGCTCCGGTCCACCGCTCGACGCCCACTCCCAGATCCCCAGACCGCGCGCGCAGTGCAGGTCGGCCTGCTCGGCGTCCAGCCAGTCGTAGGTCGGCTGCTTGCCCGCGACCACGACGTTGACGTAGTGCGTGCTCGCCAGGCAGTGCTGCATCGTCGAGAGCAGCGTGTTGGTGTCCGGCGGGAGGTAGACCCGCACGACCGAGGCCTTCTTGTTGACCACGTGGTCGATGAAGCCGGGGTCCTGGTGGGAGAAGCCGTTGTGGTCCTGGCGCCAGACGTGCGAGGTGAGCAGGTAGTTGAGCGACGCGATCGGCGGACGCCACTCGATCTCCTGGGTCGTCTTCAGCCACTTCGCGTGCTGGTTGAGCATCGAGTCGACGAGGTGGATGAACGCCTCGTAGCAGCTGAACAGACCGTGCCGGCCGGTGAGGAGGTAGCCCTCGAGCCAGCCCTGGCAGGTGTGCTCGGAGAGGATCTCCATCACCCGCCCGCTGCGCGCGAGGTGCTCGTCGGAGTCGAGGATCTCGCCCGCGAAGACCTTGTCGGTCACGTCGTAGACCGCGTGCAGCCGGTTGGAGGCCGTCTCGTCGGGCCCGAAGATGCGGAAGTTCTCCGCGTTGCGCCGCACGACCTCGACGAGGTACTCCCCCAGCACCCGGGTCGGCTCGTGCACGGACCCACCGGGCGCGGTTACGTCGACCGCGACCGAGGAGAAGTGCGGCAGCTCCAGCGGGCGCCGCAGCACGCCACCGTTGGCGTGCGGGTTGGCGCTGGTACGACGCGGGCCCTCGGGCGCGAGGGCCCGCAG
>OFDC01000717.1_pt1 | contig 22000 bp, 16 predicted proteins | sample 1520941 | NCBI WGS metagenome assembly OFDC01 (sample SAMEA94258168, study PRJEB24077) | hot springs metagenome | biome: Aquatic biome; feature: Water | place: India | collected 2012-12-06 | depth 5 m | reverse complement strand
CGACCTCGACGGCACGGCGCACGAGGCCGAGGAGGAGGGTTTTGCCGCCGCCTGCCTGCAACACGAGATCGACCAGCTCGACGGCCTGTTCTGGATCGAGCGATTGTCGCGCCTCAAGCGCGACCGGGTGCTCAAGCGCTACGCCAAGCTGCGGCGGGGGTGATGCCGGGACGCCGCGACCGAAGCCTTAACCGGACCGGCCGCAGGGTCGCGTCTCCCTGCTCCGCCGGAACGCCGGGCCCAGCCTGGCCGTTATCCCGGCAACCGGGGCCGTCACCGGCCCTCTCCCTCTCGGACGACCTGCCCCTCGGAAAGGATGCCGATGCGCCCCCTCCGGACCCTCCTGATCCCCGCCGCCCTGCTGCTCGCCTCCTTCGCCGGTCGCGGGCTGATCTCCCTCTCGATCGGCCTCGCGGTCATGCTGGGCGCCAATGTCGGCACGACGCTGACGGCCCAGATCCTGTCCTTCCCGCTCGGCTGGATCTCGCCGCTGATGATCGCGGTCGGCGTCATCGCCTTCCTGTCGAACAGTTCGGACCGGGCGCGCCATCTCGGCCGCGTCGCCATCGGCCTCGGCCTGATGCTGCTGTCGCTTCACCTGCTCGAAGCCGCCGCCCTGCCGCTGCGTAACGCCCCGGCCTTCGTCGCGGTGCTGGCGGGACTGCAGGACGAATATGTCATGGCGGTCCTGGTCGCGGCCGCCGCCACCTGGTTCATCCATTCGAGCCTGTCGACCGTGCTGCTGGTCATGTCGTTTGCCGCCAGCGGCATCATCGACCCCAAACTCGGCATGGCAATGGTGATCGGCGCCAACATCGGCGGCGCGATCGCCCCCTATTTCGACCAGGCCGCGACCGACACGGAAGCGCGGCGCCTGCCGCTCGGCAACCTCGTCACGCGCGTGCTGGTCGGCGTCGCGCTGCTGCCGTTCCTCGGCCAGTTCCACCAGTGGCTGATGATGCTCGATCCGGCGCCCGGCCGCCTGCTGGTGAACTTCCATACGGCCTTCAGCGTCGTGGCAGCTATCGTCTTCCTGCCGCTGATCGATCCCGTGGCAACGCTCTGCCGCCGCCTGGTTCCCGACAGGCCGCAGACCGACGACCCCGGCAAGCCGCGCAACCTCGATCCCAACGTGCTCGACACGCCGGCCGAGGCGCTGGCCTGCGCCTTGCGAGAGACGCTCAACCTCGGCGACAAGGTCGCCGACATGCTGCGCCAGACGATGGACGTGTTCGAGAAGAACGACGCGCGCGCCATGAAGTCGATCGAGGCCGCGGACGATGCCGTCGACAGTCTTTACGAAGCGATCAAGCTCTACCTGATCCAGACGTCACGCACCGAGCTCGGCGAGGAAGACGGCCGGCGCTATGTCGAGATCCTGACCTTCGTGACCAACCTCGAACACGCCGGCGACATCATCGACAAGAACCTGATGGAACTGGCCGCCAAGAAGATCAAGAACCGCTATTCCTTCTCGGCCGAGGGCACAGCGGAACTGCGCGCATTCCATGCCCGCGTGCTCGACAATCTCCGGCTGGCAATGAACGTGTTCACGACACGCGACATCACGCTGGCGCGGCGGCTGGTGGCCGAGAAGGCGGCGATCCGTGAGGCCGAGGCGCACGCCGCCGACAGCCACTATGCCCGCCTGCGCGAAGGCCGGCCGGAATCGATCGAGACCAGCTCGATCCACATGGACGTGATCCGCGACCTGAAGCGCATCAACGGCCATTTCACGACGGTAGCCTACCCGATCCTCGAGGCGGCCGGCGAACTGGCCGAAACACGCCTCAAGACGACCGATCAACCCTTGGTCCGCAACCCGCTGGGATCGTAGGGCGCGCGCAGCGAGACCTTCGCCGCAAGTCGCGTGCCGGCGAGATCGACCTCGAAGCGTCCGTTCTCCAGCCAGGCCGCATCGATCGCCGCGCCGTCGGCGCGCTTCACGTAGCCGAGGCCGACCGACGCGCGCAGCGTATGGCCGTAGCCCGCCGACGTGAGATCGCCGACCGGCTTGCCGTCACGCAGCAGCGCCTCGCCGCCCCACAGCAGCGGCTCGCTGTCCGCCAGCACGACCGAAACGAGCCGCCGGGTCAGCGGCTTGCCCTTGGCCTCTATCAACGCCTTCTGGCCGATGAAGCCACCGGGCTTGTCGAGCTTCACCGCCCAGCCGAGGCCGGCCTGAAACGGCGTGTCGTCGGGCGTCAGCTCGCGGCCCCAGGCGCGATAGCCCTTCTCCAGTCGCAGTGTCTCGACGGCGTAGTAGCCGGCATCGCGCAGCCCGAATTCGGCACCGGCCTCGTGCAGGGTCTCGAATACCGTGACGGCGAACTCCACCGGCACGTAGAGCTCCCAGCCCAGCTCGCCCATGTAGGTGCGGCGGGAAGCGAGCACCGTGGCATAGCCGACGCCGATCTCGCGGATCGTGGCGAAGGGAAATCCCTCGTTCGAGAGATCGGCTTTGCTCGCCTTCTGCAGGAGCTCGCGGCTCTTCGGCCCCATGATCGACAGCACCGTCCAGCCCGACGTGACGTCTGTCAGCACCGCATTCGCGTCGGCCGGCATGTGACGGCCGAGCCAATCCATGTCGCGCATCGGCTGGGCCGAGCCGGTGATGACCAGGAACCTGTCGCGGGCGAGACGCGCGATGGTGAGATCGCTCTCGAAGGTGCCACGTTCGTTCAGCACGCCGGTATAGACCGTGCGGCCGACCGGGACGGCGACGTCGTTGGCGCAAAGACGCTGCAGTACGGCCTCGGCGTCCCGCCCCTGCACCAGCAGCTTGCCGAACGAGGTCTCGTCGGTGACCGTGACGCCTTCGCGCGTGGCGCGATGCTCGGCAGCGACGGCATCGAACCATCCGCCCGGAGCGCCGCGGCCCCAGCCATACTGCATCTCGGGCACCTTGCCGGCACCGGCGAACCAGTTGGGCCGTTCCCAGCCCATCTTGTTGCCGAACCACGCGCCACGCGCCTTGAGGCGGTCGTAGAGCGGCGAGCGGCGGAACGGGCGGCCGCTCTCCTGCTCGCGCTGCGGCCACGGCATCTTGTAGTGCAGCCCCAAGGTCTCGGCGACGCGGCTGCGCAGCCAGGCATCATTGCCGTGGAAGCCCGCGAAGCGCCTGATGTCGACCGGCCAGAGATCCATCGTCGGCTCGCCCGCGACGATCCATTCCGCCAGCGCCATGCCAGCGCCGCCCGAGCTGGCGATGCCCATCGAGTTGAACCCGGCGCCGACATAGAAGCCGCGAAGCTGCGGCGCCTCGCCCAGGATGTAGTTCAGGTCGGGCGTGAAGCTCTCCGGCCCGTTCATGAAGGTCTTGATGCCGGTCTTCTCCAGCGACGGCACGCGGACCAGCGCGTTGTCCATCAGGATCTGGAACTGGTCCCAGTCGTCGGGCAGCATGCTGAACTCGAAATCGTCGGGGATGACGTCCTTGTTCCAAGGCTTGGCCTCGGGCTCGAAGCCGCCCATCAGGAGGCCGCCGACTTCCTCCTTGAAGTAGATGTAGCCGTCGGGATCGCGCATCACCGGCAGGTCGCGCGGCACGCCCTCCATCTTCTCGGTGACGATGTACATGTGCTCGCAGGAATAGAGCGGCACCGTCACGCCGACCATGCGGCCGAGCTGGCGTGCCCACTGGCCGGCGCAGTTGACCACGATCTCGGCCTTGATCGGCCCCTCGGTCGTCTGCACGCCGGTGACGCGAGGACCGCTCGGCCCCTCTTCCGTGTCGATCGCGGTGACCCTCGTCTTCTCGAAGATGCGGACGCCACCGTTGCGCGCGCCCTTGGCCAGCGCCTGCGTGATGTCCGCCGGATTGGCCTTGCCGTCACCCGGCAGCCAAACCGCGCCCACGAGATCGTCGGTGCGCATGATCGGATACTTGTCGCCCGCCTGCTGCGGCGTCAGCGGCTCGCAGGCGACGCCCTGCGCGTTCGCCATGGCGGCGGAACGGCGCAGCAGAGTCATCCGCTCCTCGGTCCGGGCGACCGTGAGCGAGCCGCACTGCTTCCAGCCCGTCGCAAGCCCGGTCTCGGCTTCGAGTTTCGAATAGAGCTCGGTGCTATAGCGGATCAGCCGCGTCAGGTTCTGGTAGCTACGCAACTGGCCGACCAGACCCGCCGCATGCCAGGTCGTGCCGCCGCTCAGGCGCCCCTGCTCCAGCAGCACGATGTCCCTCCAGCCGTGCTTGGCCAGATGATAGGCCGTCGAGCAACCCATGATGCCGCCACCGACGATGACGACGCGGGCGTGGGTGGGGAATGCAGCGGCCATCACAGCCTCCCCGCGACGGCGGCGTCGTACATCCTGCGCATCTCCGGCACGCCCGCCTTGACCGGATTTCCACCGGCCGTCGGATCGACCGCGGCCATCTCGGAGAATTTGTCGAGATGCTCGATTTTAACCCCGAGTTCGGCCAGCGTATGGGGAATGCCGACCTCGCGCCGCAGGTCGAGCGTCCACTGCATGAACCCCTCGAAAGTCGGCGTGCGCAAGTTGAGCCAGCGCGCGAGACGCACGACCTTCTCCTCGATGGCCGCGCGGTTGAACTGCACCACGTAGGGCATGGCGACCGCGTTGGTGAGACCGTGATGCGTGTCGAGCACCGCGCCCACCGGATGAGACAGCGAATGGATGGCGCCCAGTCCCTTCTGAAAGGCCGTCGAGCCCATCTGCGAGGCCGCCAGCATGTGGCCGCGGGCCTCGATGTCACGCCCGTCCCTGACCGCCCGCGCGAGATTCTCCTTCACCAGGCGCATGCCTTCGACGGCGATGCCTTCTGCGTAGGGGTGATAGCCCGGCGCGCAATAGGCTTCGAAACAGTGGATGAACGCATCCATGCCGGTGCCGGCCGTGAGCTTCGCCGGCAGGCCGACCGTCAGCTCGGGATCGGCGATGACCAGTTGCGGCATCATCTTGGGGTGGAAGATCACCTTCTTGGTGTGCGTCTCGGCGTTGGTGATCACCGAGGCACGGCCGGTCTCCGAGCCGGTGCCGGCCGTCGTCGGCACGGCGATCGAGGGATAGATGCCGGCCGGATTGGCCCGCGTGTACCAGTCGCCGATATCCTCGAAGTCCCACAGCGGCCGCGTCTGCCCCGCCATGAAGGCGATGGCCTTGCCGGTGTCGATGCCCGAGCCGCCGCCCCAGGCGATGACGCCGTCGTGCTTGCCGGCCCGCAGCACGCGCACGCCGGCCTCGACATTCGCCGCCACCGGATTGGGCTTCACGTCGCTGAACACCGCGACCTCGATCCCCGCCTTGCGCAGCCCCAGTGTCGCCTCGGAAATCATGGGGAGCTTGGCGAGGCCCGGGTCCGTGACCAGAAGCGGCCGCTTCAGCCCCACCACCCGGCAGGCGTCGGGCAGCTCGCGGATGCGCCCCGCCCCGAAACGGATGGCGGTCGGGAAGTTCCAATTGCCAACGAGAGACATCAGATGATTTCCATGTAGCGATCGAGTTCCCAGTCCGTGATGGCCTTGCGGAACTCACGCTCTTCCCATTCGCGTGTTGCGGAATAATGATCGACGAAGGCGTCGCCGAAGAGGTCGCGCGCGGGCTTCGACGCCTTGAGCCGCCCGGCCGCTTCCATCAGCGTTCGCGGCAGTTGCGACTTGGCCGGATGCTTCTTCTCGTAGGAATTCCCCGTGACCGGCTCGCCCGGATCGATGCCGTTCTCGATACCCCACAGGCCCGAGCCGATGGCGGCGGCGATCGCCAGGTAGGGATTGGCGTCGGCGGCGGCCACGCGATACTCGACCCGCGTCGACTTGGCCGAGCCCGGGATCACACGCAAAGAGGTCGTGCGGTTCTCGACGCCCCAGGTCGAGGCGGTCGGCGCCCAGAAGCCGGGGATCAGCCGGCGATAGGAATTCACGTTCGACGCGACCATGCCCAACAGTTCGGGCATCAGCGCCGCCTGGCCGCCGACGAACTGGCGCATCGTCTTGCTCATGCGATGCGGCGCCTTCTCATCGAAGAAGACCGGCTTGCCGCCTTTCCACAGCGACATGTGCATGTGGCCGCCGCAGCCCGGCCAGTCTTTCGACCACTTGGCCATGAAGGTGGCGAGCCAGCCGCGCTTTTGCGCCAGCACCTTTGTGAAGATCTTGAAGAGCGCCGCCTTGTCGGTCGCGGCCAGGGCATCGTCGACGCGGAGCGCCGCTTCCAGCACGCCGGCACCGGTCTCCGTGTGCAGGCCCTCTATGCCCATGTCCATCGCCTCGCACATGGCGAGCAGGTCCTTGTACCAGTCGGACAGGACCGAATTGCGCAGGACCGAATAGCCGAAGAAGCCCGGCGAGATCGGCTTCAGGTTGCGATAGCCCTTCTCCCGGATCGATTCCGGCGTCTCGGCGAAGACAAAGAATTCATACTCGAAGCCGACCTTGACCTCGAAGCCAAGGCTCTTCGCGCGCGCCAGCACCCGGCGCAACGCGCCGCGCGGACAGATCTCCTCGGCCTTGCCCACGAACTCGCAGAGGAACATCAGGTTGCCGGGCTCGGTCGCGATCTCGCGGCACGTTTCCGGCAGGATGCGGACGTTGGCGTCAGGATAGCCCGTATGCCAGCCCGTGTAGGTGACGTTGTCGTAAAGCTGGTCGTTCATGTCCCAGCCCAGCACCACGTCGCAGAAGCCGAAGCCTCCCTCGAGGGCGGAGCGGAACTTGTCGACATGGATGTACTTGCCGCGAAGGATACCGTCGACGTCGTGGACGCCCACCTTCACGTGGGTGAGCCCGCGCTGCTTGACGATCTTCAGCGCATCGGCCGCCGTCCTGACCTGCCGCGGTTCCATTCAGTTCCCCTCGTTGCCCCGAGGGGCAGACTAGCTGCTGAGGTAGCGCGGAAGCCAGAGGGCAATGTCGGGGAAAACGGCGAGGAGCATCGTGAACAGGACCATGATCGAGAGATACGGCAAGGTCACGCGCGCGATGTACCCTAGCCCGTCCTCCGTCAGCCCTTGGATCACGAAGAGGTTGAAGCCGACCGGCGGGGTGATCTGCGCCATCTCGACCACCAGCACCAGGAAGACGCCGAACCAGATCGGATCGAAGCCGGCGGCCTTCACGATCGGCATGACGATCGGCAGGGTCATCACGATCATGCTAAATCCGTCGAGGAAGCAGCCGAGGATCAGGTAGAAGACGATCAGCGCCACGATCAGCATGAACGAGGACAGGCCGAGGCTCTTCACGAACTCGGCGACCGCCGCCGGAATGCCAAGGAAGGCCGCTGCGCTGCCGAGGATCGAGGCGCCCAGCACGATCAGCGCGATCATGGCACAGGTCTGCACCGCGCCGATGGCGATCGCCTTCAGCGCCGCCCGCGACAGCTCCCGCTGGACACCGGCGACGATCAGCGCGCCCAGCACGCCAACGGCGGCGGCTTCAGAGGGCGTCGCAAAGCCGCCGTACATGGATCCCAGCACGCACAGGATCAGGAACACCGCCGGTCCCAACTCACGGATCGAGGTCAGGAACTCGGCGGGCGTCGCGACGCGCACCTTGCGTTCGCTCGCCGGAATCAACTCCGGCTTGAGCGCCGTGTGCAGCATGATCCAGCCCATGAAGCCGCCCGCGAGCAGGGCACCCGGGATGAAGCCCGCGGTGAACAGCTTGGCGATCGAGACGTCGCCCAGCACACCGTAGATGATCATGATGTTTGAGGGCGGGATCAGGAAGCCCAGCGTGCCTGCGCCGGCGAGCGAGCCCACGGCCACGTCCTTCGAGTAGCCGCGCTTCAGCAGCTCCGACAGCGAGATCCGGCCCACGACCTGGGTCGTTGCCGCCGAGGAGCCGGAGATGGCCGCGAAGATCGTGCAGCCAATGACGTTCACGTGCAGCAGGCGCCCTGGCAGCAGCGCCGCCCACGGAGAGAGGCCGCGAAACAGCGTCTGCGAAAGGCGCGTGCGGAATAGGATCTCGCCCATGATGATGAACAGCGGCAGGGCCAGCAGTTCCTGGGTGGTCAGGATGTTCCAGGTGTACTGCGCGAGCAGCTTGTCGAGCGGGATGTCGCGGAAGACCGCCAGGAGGACCGTGCCGGTGACGGCGAGCGTCCAGCCGATCCACAGGCCGCCCGCCAGGAAGGCAAACAGCACGACGAACATTGTAATGACGATTTCGAGCATCGCAGCTAACTCACGCCCCAGGTCATTCGACGGTCATTCGGAGACGGAGCCGGCCCGCATGTTCACGTCTTCCAGAGGCAGGCCGAACAAGGCCTGGAAAAAGCGCGCGACGAACTGCATCACCAGCAGGCAGATGCCGAAGGTCACCAGCGCCTGGGGAATCCAGAGCGGCGTCGCGCTGGAAATCGACACCTGGTCCGAGGTGAAGCTGCGCCAGGTGAAGTTCACCATCGCCAACGCGAGGTAGCCGGAGAAGGCAACGCCGAGCGCGGCCAGGACCGTCTCCATCCATCGCCGCACCTGCGGCGTCACCCGCGCCAACACCAGCGTGACGCGGATATGGCCGCCGGCCCGCAGCGTCATGGCGGCGCCGAAGGTGAACGCCGCCGCCATCAGGTAGGAACCGTATTCCCAGGCGACCGGAATGTCGGACGGTACCCAGGGGAATATGTCGGACAAGGCACGCAGCAGCACCTCGCCCAGCATCAGGCAGGTGAGCGCCACCAGGCAGGCGGCGCCCATCCAGCCGTCGAGGCGGCCCAGGACATCGATCCCGTCGAGGAAGGCGCGCAGCGGCTGCGGCGCGCCCGCGTTGGGATTCGGACCGTGGCCGCTCACCCGCGCTTCATCTCGGCGAGGTAGGCCTTGATCGGCTTCTCAGCCGCCGGAACGCGCTTGTAGAACTCGGCGATCATCGGCGCGGTCTTCTTCTGGAGGTCCGCCGTCATCGCGGCCGAGGGGATCACGAGCTGCATGCCGCCCGCGATCAGCTTGGCGTTGCTGTCCTTGTCGGCCTGCAGCGACGAGGCCCAGAACTCCGGCTCGAGCTTCTTGGCCAGGTCGACGATGATCTTCTGGTTGGCCGGCGAGATCTTCTTCCAGGTGTCGTTGTTGATCGTGACGATCTCCGACGACCAGGCGTGATTGGTCTGGTGGAAGAACTTCAGGAACTCCCAGAACTTTCCGTCCACGGCCGACACCGACGAGGTCGACACGCCGGAGACGGCGCCGGACGACAGCGCCGCGATGGTCTCGCCCCACGGGATCAGCGCCGGCGCCATGCCGATGGCGCTGCACATCTCCTGGGCGTTCTTGTCGGGCACGCGGATCTTGATGCCCTTGAGCGCATCGAGCGATTCCGCCTTGACCTTGAGATGCAGGTACTGCGTCGGCCACGGCACCGTGTAGAGCATCGTCTGGTTGTTCTTCTGCAGCACCTTCTCGAACTCGGGCCGGATGTACTTGTGAAGAACCTTCAGCTCTTCGATGTTGTTCGAGATGAAGGGGATGCCTTCAATGCCGAAGATCGGCTCGTCGCCGATCTGCTGGATGTTGAGGATGTCGGCCATCGGCACCAGGCCGTCGCGCACGGCGCGCATCTGCTCGGGCCCCTTGAAGCCGAGCTGTCCGCCGGCCTTCACGTCGATGTCAACGGCGCCGTTCGTCGCCTTCTTCACTTCTTCGGCGAAGCGCTTGACGTTGACCGTGTGGAAGTTGCCGTCCGGCCAGACCGTCGCCAGCGGCAGCTTGAGGGCCGCCTGTCCCATCACCACGGCCGGCGCGCCGACCATCGCCATAGCACCGACACCCACGCCCGCCTTCAAGGCATTCCTGCGTCCAAGCTTCATCGAAACCCCCATTGTGATCAGGTTGAACCCGTCCCCGTATCCAGCCGCTGCCCTACTCTGCTGCCTGCGGCGGCTTGAATTCATAGACCTTCTCGGCCGTCTCGCTCGTGATCAGGCCGTCGGCCAGGTCGTTGGCGACTTGCGCGCGATCACGGTCGCGCGGCACGCCGATGCCGGCGCCGCCCGGCGTCAGGACCATCAACCGCTCGCCCGGCGGGATCAGCTGGAAGCCCTTGCCCTTCAGCGGCTGGCCGGACTTGAGCGCCACCACGCCCGCCTCGCCGTCGCCGCCACCGTCGCGTCCCCGCGCCGGATAGTCGATGCGGTCGAAGGCCGCGAGCAGGTCGAACGGCTCGTCGATGCCGCTCTCGATCTCCATGATCTGCCCCAGCCCGCCGCGCGTGCGGCCGGCCCCGCCCGAGTCGGGACGGAATTCCTTGCGCCAGAAGATCAGTGGCGTTTGGGTCTCCGCGATCTCCACCGGCGTCCCGCGCACGCCGCTGGGATAGGCGGTGGCCGACAGGCCGTCCTTGTCGGGACGCGCACCGGTGCCGCCATTGGACGTGATGGCCATGCCGAACCCGTAGTTGCCGCCCTCGCCACCCTTCACGCGCCCGCGCACGTTGATGTTCCACAGGCACGACGTGCCCTCGGCCGGCACGCGATCCGGCACGACCTGGCGCAGGCAGCCGAACGTCACGTCCGGCAGCATCTGGCCGATCACGTGGCGCGAGGCGACGGCGGTCGGCTTCAGCGCGTTCAGGATGCAGCCCTCCGGCGCCGATACGGTCAACGGCTCGAGCGAGCCGGCATTGTTCGGGATGTGCGTGGAGACGACGCAGCCCAGGCCGAACACGGTATAGGCCGTCGTATAGGCATGCGGCACGTTGATCCCGCGCCGCGATACGCCCGTGGTGCCGCTGTAATCCACATGGATACCGGTGTCGGAAATGGTCAGCGTGGCCTCGAGGGTCACCGGCTCGTCGTAGCCGTCGACCGTCATGCTGTTGCGCCAGGTGCCCTTGGGCAGCTTGGCGATCTCGGCCAGCACCGCTTCGCGCGAACGCGCGATCACGTGGTCGCCGAGTTGGTCCAGCGAGTCGATCTCGAACTCGTCCATCATCTCGACCAGGCGGCGGGCGCCGACGTCGTTGCAGGCGGCCAGGGAGTAGACGTCGCCCTCGGTGTCGACCGGCTGGCGCGTGTTGGCGCGGATCATCGCCATCAGCGTCTCGTTCGCCTTGCCCTGGTCGAACAGCTTCAGCATGGGGATGTAGAGCCCCTCCATGAACACGTCGGTGGCGTCGGGGCCGAAGCCGATGCCGCCGATGTCCATGAGATGGCTGGTGCAGGAGAACAGCGCCACCAGCTTGCCGTTGCGGAAGCAGGGCGTGGTGATGACGAAGTCGTTGAGATGGCCGGTGCCCATCCACGGATCGTTGGTGATGTAGGCGTCGCCCGGCTTCATCGTCTCGACCGGGAAGTAGCGCAGGAAGTGCTTCACCGATTCGGCCATCGAGTTCACGTGGCCCGGCGTGCCGGTCACGGCCTGGGCCAGCATGCGGCCCTGCAGGTCGAAGACGCCGGCGGAGAGATCGCCGCATTCGCGCACGATCGGGCTGAAGGCGGTGCGCATCAGGGTCTGCGCCTGCTCCTCCACCACCGCGATCAGGCGGTTCCACATGATCTGGAGGTCGATCAGGCCGACGCTGTTGGACTGGCTCATGGGTGGCTCCTCACGCGTCCTTGCGGTCCATGACGATACAGCCGGACGCATCGATGTGCGCGGCAAAACTGGCCGAGATGTAGGTCGAGGTCTCGTCCTCGGCCACGATCGCCGGTCCGGCGAAGACGCTGCCGGGCGGCAGCTTTTCACGGCGATAGACGGGCACGTCGGCCGTCTTGCCGCTGCGACCGTCGAACACCGGGCGCCGGCCGACCGGCTGGGGCACCGGCGCGCTGCCCGCCTTGCCCTGCATCTCGGGCTGCTTGGCCTCGGTGGAGACCTGGACCGACCAGCTCAGGATCTCGATGGCCGCATTGGGGATGTGGCGCTCGAACAGCACGCCATAGTCGCGCTCGTAGGCTTCGCGCAGGGCATCCGTATCGGCCACGGTCAGCGGCCGCTGCGGCAGGGTCACCATGATCTCGTGACCCTGGCCGACATAGCGCATGAAGGCGACGCGCCGCTCGAAGGTCGGCAGGCCGCGTGCACCCGGCGCCACCAGCGCCGTCGCCTCCTTGCTCATCTCGTCGAGAAGCTGTGTCGCGCCCGCCGCATCGAACGTGTCGAGGCGCATGTAGCGGCTGCGCACCAGTTCGAAGGACACGGGCGCCGCCAGAAAGCCGACCGCCGAGCCGACACCGGCATTGGGCGGAACGATCACGCGCTGCACGCCGATCTTCTCGGCCACGCGCGCGGCATGGAGCGGCGCACCGCCGCCGAAGGCGATCAGCGTGTACTGATTGACGACGGAACCGCGCTCGACCGCGTGCACACGCGCTGCACTCGCCATGTTCTCCGACACCATCTCGTAGACGGCATAGGCGCCCATCTCCGTCGAAAGGCCGATGCCCTCGGCCACGTCGCGTTCGATGGCGCCGCGCGCCGCGTCGATGTCGAGCGCGATCGAGCCGCCGGCGAAGTGCGCGGGATCGATCGTCCCCAGCACGACGTTGGCGTCGGTCACGGCAGGATGCCGGCCGCCGCGCCCGTAGCAGGCCGGACCGGGCTCGGCGCCGGCGCTCTCGGGTCCGACGGTAACGCGCTTAAGCGCGTCGAGCCTGGCGATCGAGCCACCGCCCGCGCCGATCTCGACCATCTCGATCACCGGGATGCGCACGGGCAGGCCCGAGCCTTTCAGGAAGCGCGCCGCCCGGTCGACCTCGAACAGCCGCGCGGTGTGCGGCTGGTATTCGTCGATCAGGCAGATCTTGGCCGTGGTGCCACCCATGTCGTAGGAGAGCGCGCGCTTCTCGCCGGCGCGCGCCGCCACGCCCGCAGCAAAAATCGCGCCGCCTGCGGGACCGGACTCGACCAATCGCACCGGGAAGCGCCGCGCCGTTTCGATGGCGGTGAGTCCGCCTCCGGAGGTCACCAGGTAGATCGTGCCGGCGAACTTCTCGACGGCCAGCGCCGCCTGCATGCGCGCGAGATAGGAGTCCATCAGCGGCTGGACATAGGCGTTGGCAACGGCCGTCGAGGTGCGCTCGTACTCGCGGACCTCGGGACAGACCTCGCTCGACAAGGTCACCCACAGATCGGGAAGCTCGGCCCTCAGGATCTCGCGCACGCGGCGCTCATGTGCGGGGTTCACATAGGAGTGCATGAAGGCCACGGCCACGCTCTCGATGCCCTGGCCCCGGAGCGTCGCGGCCAGCGCCTTCACTGCACCCTCGTCGAGCGCCAGCCGGACCTTGCCATGAACGTCCATGCGCTCGGGAATCGTGTAGCGCAGGGCGCGCGGCACCAGGGGCTTCGGCTTTTCGATGGAGAGATCGTACTGGTCGTAGCGACTCTCGTTGGCGATATCGAGGACGTCGCGGAAGCCCTCGGTGGCGATCAGAGCTGTACGCGCGCCGCGGCGTTCGATGACGGCATTGGTGGCAAGCGTGGTGCCATGAACGAACACCGTGACGTCGTCGAAGCCTTTGCCTGCATCCCGAAGAATGAGACGCATCCCGTCGAGGACCGCCTCCTCCGGGCGCTGGGGTGTCGTCAGCAGCTTGCGCGTTATCCGACGGTTTCCTTCTTCCAACACGACATCCGTGAACGTGCCGCCGATGTCGACGGCGATGCGCAGATCGCTGACCACCTTGTTGCAAACCTCTTCATCCGGGAGAGACCGGCACGGTAGACCGGGCGTCCCCGCGTTGCAATTCGCAGGCCAGCCCGACTATGGTCCGTTCGTGACGGCTGCAGAGAAGACACTCCGCGCGCAGGTCTTCGACCTCCTGCGTCCAAACGACCCTACACCCGGCGCCCGCCGCTGGCGGGCGATCCATCTGGCCGTGCTCGCCATCGGTCTGCTCGCCGTGATCCTGCTCTCGATCGACGAACTGCTGAGCCCCCATCGCGCCGTCCTGCGCGGGGCGATCTGGGGCGTGACCGCGTTCTTCCTGATCGAATATGCGGCGCGGCTGTGGGTTGCTCCGGAAATGCCCCATCTGGCCGACTTTTCCCCCTTCATGGCGCGGCTGCGCTGGGCGACGGGTATCCATGGCCTGGTCGGGCTACTGGCCGTCATGCCCGCCGTGATGCTCGCCGGCGGCTACAGCATCGTGGGCGCCGACGCCGCCTCGATCTTCTGCATCCTCTGGATCCTGAAGCTCGGCCTGCACGCGCCGGCCTTCGGCACGCTGGCGCGTGTGATCTCCAACGAGCGTGCGCCGATCGCCAGCGTGCTGATCGTGTTCGCGATCCTGCTGATGTCGGCTGCGACCGGCGCCCATATCGTGGAGCGCGCGGGCCAGCCCCAGCAGTTCGGCAGCCTGCCCAACGCCATGTGGTGGTCCGTCGTCACCCTGACGACGACCGGCTATGGCGACGTGGTGCCACTCACGCCCATCGGTCGGATCATCGGTTCGCTGCTGATGATCAGCGGCATCGCGGTGCTGGCATTGATGACCGGCGTCCTCGCCACCGGCTTCGCCCAGGAGGAACGGCGACGCGAGTATCTCCGGGTCTGGGACCAGGTGACCCGCGTGCCGATCTTTGCCTCGCTGGGCGTGGTCACCCTGTCCGAGATCGTGGGCAAGCTGCGCACCCGCTACTACCCCGCCCGCGTGATGGTGTTGCGGCGGGGCGACCCGGGAGACTCGATGTTCTTCATCACCAGCGGCGAAGTCGAGGTTCGGCTGCCGACCGGCGGCACCGTGCGCCTCGGTGAGGGCGCCTTCTTCGGCGAGATGTCCCTGCTGAACCGCCAGCCGCGCACCGCCTCCATCGCCACCGTCAAGCCGACCACGCTGCTGGCGCTCTATGCCAGCGACTTCTATGAGATTGCCTCGCACATCCCCGCCCTCGCCGAGGCGCTGGAGAACGAGGCGCGGCGACGTCGCGACGAGAATCTGGAGCGCCAGTCCGGCGGCACCGGGGGACCCCACTCATGATCGAAACCGACCTGCTGGTTGTCGGATCCGGCGCCGCCGGTTTCTCCGCGGCTCTCACGGCCTCGCACGCGGGCCTCGACGTGCTGATGGTCGAGAAGGAAAAGCTGTTCGGTGGCACCACAGCCTATTCGGCAGGCGTCATCTGGATTCCCGGCAACAGGCACGGCCGCGCGCTGGGCATCGCCGACTCCAAGGAGGACGCGCTCACCTACCTTCAGCACGAGGCCGGCAACCGCCTCAACCTCGAATTGGCCAACGCCTTCCTCGACAACTGCAATCCCGCCGTCGAATTCATCGAGAACAACACGCACGTGCGCTACGAAGCCGTGCCGATCTGGGCGGACTATCATCCGACCAAACCCGGCGCGGCGCAGGGCGGCCGCTCGCTGCTGCCGCTGCCGTTCGACGGACGGCGGCTTGGCAAGCGGTTCGACCAGTTGCGCGCGCCGCTCCGCACCATGATGGCGTTCGGCGGCATGATGCTTGGCCGCAACGACCTGCCCCATGTCTTCAAGATGACGCGCTCGGCGCGATCGGCGTTGCACGTCGCGAGCATGACGGTGCGTTATGCAGTCGACCGGCTGAACCACGATCGCGGCACGCGCCTCACCAACGGCAACGGCCTGATCGCCGCCCTCGCCCTCTCCGCCGAGGAGCGCGGCATAGAGCTCTGGCTCGACAGTCCGGTCGTCGAACTGGTGCAGCGCGAGGGCACCGTCACCGGCGCGGTCGTTCAGCGCGAGGGCAAGCGCCAGGAAATCCGTGCGCGTCGCGGCGTCGTGCTGGCCTGTGGCGGCTTCCCTGCCGACGATGAACTGAAGAGTCGCTACTACGGCCATGTCCGCGACGGGCATGCCCATCGCTCGGCACCGCCGCCGGGCAATCGGGGGGACGGCATCCGGCTCGGCCAGTCGGCCGGCGGCGCGCTGGCCGAGGACGTCGCCTATCCCGCCGCGTGGGTGCCGGTTTCGCTGGTGCCGCAGCCCGACGGCAAGACGCTGCCGTTCCCGCACTTCTACGAGCGCGGCAAGCCCGGCTATATCGCCGTCGATCCGGCCGGCCGCCGTTTCGCCAACGAATCGGCCTCCTATCACGACTTCGTCCCGGCGATGGTCGAGGCCTGCCGCGACCGCGGCGAGACGAGCTGCTGGCTGCTCTGCGACCACAGAGCCATCCGCCGCTACGGCATGGGCGCCATCGGCCCCGCGCCGCTGCCGCTTGGTCCCCATCTCCGCAACGGCTACCTGCTGAGTGCGGGAAGCTGGGCCGAGCTGGCCTCGAAGATCGACGTCGATTCACATGTGCTGCAAGAGACGATCCGGCACTTCAATGCCAATGCCGCCCGGGGCGAAGACCCCGATTTCGGCAAGGGTACGGATGCCTATCACCGCTTCAACGGCGACCCGACGCATAAGCCCAATCCCTGCCTGGCGCCGCTCGAAAGCGGCCCCTTCTATGCGATGAAGCTGATCCCGGGCGATATCGGGACGTTCCTGGGACTACGGGCCGATGGCCATGCCCGGGTCCTCGACAGCCAGGGTGCGCCCATCCGGGGCCTTTATGCCGCCGGAAACGACATGACCAGCGTCATGGGCGGCACCTATCCCGGGGCGGGCATCACCATTGGCCCGGCCCTCACCTTCGGCTATATCGCGGCCCGGCACGCGGCCGCAGAAGCCGCCCGCTGAAGGCCCCTCAGGCAACGAAAGCTGTCGCAATGTCGCTCATCACGCCCGTTATCCTCGTCGGCGGCTCCGGCAAGCGCCTGTGGCCGCTGTCGCGCGAGAGCATGCCCAAGCAGTTCGTACCCCTGCTGGGCAAGCAGTCGACCTTCCAGCAGACCCTGCTGCGCGTGGCCGACCACAGCCTGTTCGGCAAGCCGGTGATCGCGACCAACGACGCCTACCGCTTCATGTGCGAGAGCCAGGCGCGCGAGATCGGCATCGAGATCGATATCCTGGTCGAGCCGTCGCGCCGTGATTCCGGCCCCGCGATGGCCGCCGCCGCCGCCTATACGCGCGGGCTGGGCGCCAAGGCCGTGCTGGCGCTGGCGTCCGACCATCTGGTGATCGGCGCCGAGGAATTCCTCGCCGGCTGCCGGGAAGGCCTTACCGCCGTCGAGAAAGGCGGCATCGTCACCTTCGGTATCCCGCCGACGGAGCCCAAGACCGACTATGGCTACATCCGCCCCGGGACTGAGAAGATCGGCCCGGTGATGAAGGTCGCGGCGTTCGTCGAGAAGCCCAACGCCCAGACGGCGATGCAGTACATCGCCGAAGGACTGCTCTGGAACAGCGGCAACTTCGCCTTCAAGGCGTCGACCCTGCTGGGCGAATTCGAAGCCTTCGAACCGACCGTGGCCGCCGCCGCCAAGGCCTGTGTCGCCGCCCTCGAGCTGGAAGCCGGCATCGGCCGCATCGACCGCGAAACCTTCGCCCAAGCCAAGAAGATCTCGCTCGACTACGCGGTCATGGAGCACACGAAGAAGGCCGCAGTCGTGCCGGCCGCCTTCGCCTGGTCAGACCTGGGCGCTTGGGACGCCATCTGGGAAGCCTCGGCCCGCGACGACGAAGGCAACGCCCAGGACGGCGACGTCGACCTGCATCAGGTCTCGAACGTGCTCGTGCGCACCACCGGCCCCTATGTCGGCGTGATCGGGATCAGTGACATCGTCGTGGTGGCCGAGCCGGACGCCATTCTCGTCTGTCACCGCAAGGACAGCCAGGCGGTAAAGACCCTGGTCGATGGCCTGAGGGCCAAGGGCCGCTCGATCGCTTCTCGCAAGAGCGCCCAGCCTGGCAGCGCCGAGACCCTGGTGAGCACCAACGGCTTCGACGTCGCCCTGCGCCGCGCCCCCGCCGGCGAAACCATCACTCTCCCCGCCTCCACCGTGCAGCTTCTGGAAGGCGTGCTGGAGGTGGACGGCGACGTGTACGCCGCCGGCGCGATCATCCCGCTGGAAGCCCAGGTCCGCGCCCGAGCCATCGGCGCGGCGACACTACTAGTTACGACAGCTCGCTCGCTGGAGGCCAGTGATGCCGCCCGCATGGGCGAAGCGGCTTTCACATAACAAGAAGGCCGGGGAGCATTCCCCGGCCTGTCCGTGATAGGCGATGCAGCCGCCTAGATCTCCTGATTATACTTGCCGACCCGGTCGCCGAGGCGCGGCTTGACCTCTTCGCGGAACAGCGCCCGCATGTCGTCCTCGGACTGAGTGCTCTCGACGACGACCACGACCTCAGGCTTGTTCGACGAGGCGCGGACCAGGACCCACGAGCCATCCTCGAGGTGGACGCGCACGCCGTTGACCGTGATCACCTCGGTGATCTTGCGGCCCAGGATCGAACCGCCGGCGGCGAACAGGTCTTCGTACTCTTTCACCACATCAGCCACGACGCCGTACTTCACCTCGTCGCCGCAGTGCGGGCTCATGGTCAGCGAGGTGAAGGCGACCGGCAGCGCCTTGCGCATGTCCGACAGCTTCACGCCCGGATTGCGGTCCAGCATGGCCAGGATGGCGGCAGCGGCGGTCAGGCCGCAGTCGTAGCCGTAGCCCAGCGCGCCGTTCATGAAGAAGTGGCCGCTCTTCTCGAAGCCGGCCAGGGCGCCCAACTCGGCGCTCTTGCGCTTGATGTAGCTATGGCCGGTCTTCCAGTAGACCACCTCGCAGCCGTGGGCCTTGAGGATGGGGTCAGTGGCGTAGAGGCCGGTGGACTTCACATCCACAACGAAGGTCGCGCCGGGGTTCAGCGGAGCCAGATCCCGGGCCAGCATCAAGCCGATCTTGTCGGCGAAGATCTCCTCGCCCTCGTCATCGACCACGCCGCAGCGGTCGCCGTCGCCGTCGAAGCCGAACGCCAGGTCCGCGCCGGTTTCGCGAACGGCATGGGCCATCGCGTGCAGCATCTCGGCGTCTTCGGGATTGGGGTTGTACTTGGGGAAGGTGAAGTCCAGATCGGTGTCCATCGGCACCACTTCGGCGACGCCCATCTTCTGCAGGGCCTCGACCACGAAGGCGCCGGCCGTGCCGTTGCCGCAGGCGGCGATCACCTTCAGGGGGCGGGTGACGCTGGCGCGCTTGGCCACGTCGTCGATATAGCGCTGGGCCTGGCCCTGCACGCGGATCAGCTTGCCGCCGTCGCGTTCGACGAACTGAGCGTTCAACACGATGTCCTTCAGGCGGCTCATCTCGTCGGGCCCGAAGGTCAGCGGCTTCTGGGCGCCCATCTTCACCCCCGTCCAGCCGTTCTCGTTGTGGCTGGCGGTGACCATGGCCACGCACGGGATGTCGAGGTCGAACTGGGCGTGATAGGCCGTCGGCGACAAAGCGAGGCCGATGTCGTGCACCTCGCAGCCGGCGCTGATCAAACCGAGGATCAGGGCGTTCTTGATCGACGACGAGTAAGAACGGAAGTCGTGACCGACCACGATCTTCGATTGGCCAAGCTCGTGGATATAGGTCCCAAGACCCAGGCCCAGCGCCTGCACGCCCAGCAGGTTGATCTCCGGCCCAAACAGCCAGCGCGCATCGTACTCGCGAAAGCCTGTCGGCTTGACCAGGGCTTCGTTTTCGTAGGCGGCCGTATTCGGAACCAGATCGGCGCGGGGCGCGGAGAACATCGAAGGCTCGCTTCAGTTGAGAGGGTTTGGCTTTAGACGCGCGAAGACCGCGCGGCTAGCGCGTTTGCATGACAAGGTTTTACAAAATTTCGATGTGACCTAGATCACACCGGCCCGTAGCAGGTCGTGCACATGCAGAATGCCCACCGGCTGCTCGTTCTCGACGACAAACAGCACAGTGATCCGCCGCTCGTTCATCACCTTCAGGGCCTCAGCGGCGAGGGCTCCGGGGCTGATCGTCAGGGGCGCATGTGTCATGACCTCGCCCGCCGTATGGCCGAGCAGGCCGTCCATATGTCGGCGCAGATCGCCGTCCGTGATCATGCCTGCAAGGCGGCCCGCGTCATCGACGACACCGACCGCGCCAAAGCGCTTTTCGCTCATGACCAGCAGCGCGTCGGGCATGGCGGCGTCTGAAGCGATCAAGGGCAGCTCATCGTCGCCGTGCATCAGGTCGCCGACGGTGCGCAGCATCGCTCCCAGCTTGCCGCCGGGGTGGAAGACCCGGAAATCGCTGGCGGTGAACCCGCGACGCTCCAACAGGGCCACGGCGATCGCGTCGCCCAGAGCGATCTGCAGGGTCGTCGAGGTGGTCGGCGCATTAACCTCGGCCGTCGCCTCGGGCGCGTCAGGCAGCATCAGCACGATGTCGCCGGCTTGTCCCAGCGGACTGTCGGCGACCGCAGTCATCGCGATCAGCGGGATCGAGAAGCGCTTGGCGTAGGCCAGGGTGTCGGCCAGCTCGCGGCCCGCGCCCGACTTCGACAGGGCCAGCACGACGTCATCGGGGCCGATCATGCCCAGGTCACCGTGCGAGGCTTCGGCGGGATGCACGAACATCGCCTGGGTGCCGGTCGAAGCGAGCGTGGCGGCGATCTTGCGCGCCACGTGCCCCGACTTGCCCATGCCGGTGCAGACCACACGCCCTTTGGCGTTGAAGATCGTCTCGACCGAACGGGCGAACGCATCGCCCAGCGAGTCGGAGAGGGCGCGCAGGGCGTCCGCCTCAACAACCAGGACGCGCCGGCCGACTTGAACAGCGTCGAAGGCGCTCATCGCGACAGCTGGTCCACGGCCTCGACGGCCTTCTTCGCCGCCTCGTCCCGACGGCGAGCCGAATCCTTTTCCTTCTGGATCTTGGCCTTCATCTCGGGCGTCTGCTGAACCGGCGTATGGCCAAAGGGCCCCCACGAGCGGTCGCCCTGGCCTTGGGGCCAGACGAGGGACAGGGTGATCAGGGCGGCGGCGACCAGCCCCATCAGAGGCATGAAGATGCGATCAGGCATGGTCCGCCTATAGCATGCGCGGCGGCGTGGGGGAGGGGGCGTGCGCTTTGACGGATCGCTTACCAGCATGCTTCCGCGCTTGACGCTGGCGCGGGCTGGCCTTAGCCCGCGCTGACATTCCCCTGATCTCCGAAGGAAGCCCGATGCCCACGCTCGTCCTGCTCCGCCATGGCCAAAGCCAGTGGAACCTGGAAAACCGCTTCACCGGCTGGGTCGATGTGGATCTGACCGCAGAGGGCGAGGCGCAGGCCAAGAAGGGCGGCGAGCTGATCGCCGCGGCCGGCATCGAGACGTTCAGCAGCAGGGACCAGGCGCCCGAGACCAGGGGCCAGGCGAAGATCACCCGCTGCGCGGCGTCGAGGTTCACCCGCAGCTGAAACGCCTCGCGGATGCCCGGCGCGGGCGCCCCTTCCATGGGCGGATACCGCAGGAACCACAGCCCCGCGCGGTGGTAGAGCGCGCCCGCGGCGAGGTACGCGATGGGCCACACGACCATGCCCGCGAGGGCCGCGCGGCGCTCGCGCCGCCAGAGGGCGAAGAGCGCGAGCGCGCCGATCACGGGCGCGAGCTCGAAGCGCGCCCAGAGGGTCATGCCGAGCACGACGCCGCCGGCGAAGCGCGCCCGGGCGGTGTCGCCGTCGTAGAGCGCGAGGCCGATGAGCAGCAGCGCGTTGCCGTCGGTGTTCGACTGGCCCGTGGCGGCGCCGTAGAGGTACGCGGGGGCGAGGGCGAGGGCGAGGGCGCCGAGCGCACCGTGGCCGCCGAGGCGCTGCGTCCAGCGCCCCGCGGCGAACACCCCGAGGGCCGCGACGGTGGCGTGCGCGACCACGAACGCACCCCACCCGAAGGGGACGGTGGGGAGGTAGAGCAGCCCGAGGGTCGGGTGAAAGCGCTGGAGGAAGAGGCCCGCGCTGAACGAGTCATGCATCAGCGCGGCGCTGAACCAGGTGAGCATGCCCTCGTCGGACGCGACGGTGCCTCGCAGCCCCCAGGTGAGGGCCGCGAGCCAGAATGCAGCGGTGATGAAGGGGACGGGGTCGCGCGAGGCGCGCGTCCAAACGGTCATCGCGCGGCGAGCCGGGTCTCCGAGCGGGCCTCACGGAGCACCACGCGGCCCGAGGCGACGTTCTGCTGCACCTGCGTCGCGCCGGTGGGCCAGCGGATCTCGACGCGGTCGGCGCGCTGCGCGGTGCCGAGGCCGATGATGGAGGCCAGGA
>OFDC01000716.1_pt1 | contig 22071 bp, 21 predicted proteins | sample 1520941 | NCBI WGS metagenome assembly OFDC01 (sample SAMEA94258168, study PRJEB24077) | hot springs metagenome | biome: Aquatic biome; feature: Water | place: India | collected 2012-12-06 | depth 5 m | reverse complement strand
CAGTACCTTCCGTAAAAAAAGAACGATATTCGTTGAATTTCACCTCAAAAGGCGTCAGATTCAGCACTTGATTATCACTTTGTACTTGCCCAAAATCTGGAATTAAGGTGGCATCAAGCGTAAATGCTTGGTTGAGTCCGAGTTTTAAATCCAGTCCACCTGATACTTGATTTGTCCAATTTTTTTGATTCGTCGCATCGGTCGGGAAATGATTGGCATAGACCGAAAAATACGGAAAAAGTTGCAAGCGAAGCGGAGGTTTTATATCCGAAATTCCTTTCCATTGTCCTTCTTGGGTCAGAAAACCATTCACATTTGGGTCAATCGGATTCCAAGTATATTGCTGTTCGGTTTTTCTCCTTCTTCGGGTAATGTTCAACCCCCAATTTTGTACTTTATCTTTACTAAATCTGATGGCTGCATAAGGTAAAAACATCTCGAAACTCCAACCTTTATCATGAATCACAACGGCACTTTTCCAAACGGCATTCCAACTAAAATCTTCGCCACCGTTATTGCTATTTTGGTTTGAGGTCATTTTTGCGTCCCATTGTTCGCCAAGTGGGGTCAAGAAATACTCAAAACCATTGAGTTTATCATTGTAAGTATCGAAAATCAAACCGATGTAATCATTTGTTCCGAAACCATCTCGTCCCGATAATTCTTTCGCAATGCTATCGACATTTCGCTCGAAACAAGTTCCGCCGAAATAGATTCCTGCATCATCATACATCAAAAAAGTTTCGGTATGATTTCCTTTTTCTTCTTTTCTGCCAGCGGTTGGCCGAAACTCGGTGTAATCATCGGCTATGGCGGCATCTTGCCACGCCAAATCATTCAGTTTGCCATCAATAATTACGGGTTTAGTGGTGCGTTTGGCTTCGAGTGAGCGAGGCGTTGGAGTTTGGGCAAACGTCAAGCTGAAGCCAATGCACGAGTGCATCAGAGTTAGTAAAAAGAGCTTTTTCATAATTGTTGTTTGTAAGTACAGGTTCGTGTCGTAGAAGCAGAATGCTTTTGCGGCCACAAATTTATTTTTGTTTGGCTTTCGACAAGTATTAATAAATGTTAAGAGGTGTATTTTTAACAATTATTAATCAATTTGATGTGAATACTTGTCTGGTAAAAAAAGGTTACAAAAAGTAATTACGACAACGACACTATTTCTTCATAAAAGTTGCATGGATTTAAGTTTTGTTTTGAAATAAATTTTTGTTTTTAATGTGATAATAGCTTTTTCATAATTTTGTGTCTCTGATGCTCTAAACCCTAATTTAGACAGCAAATAGTATTTTTCAAAACCTGTGCCAGTTTGTTAAGTTCCTGATAGTGAACATTTTGCATTTTTTTGTGAAAATAAAAACGTCCGAAAATGGACAAATTAAGTACGCCTTCGGACATTGAGACGTTTGTCGAAAACAGTTTTGATGAAATGAAATTGTATCTTTTCGGAATCTAACGTATATTTGAATAAGTTAGAAAAATTATGAAAAAGATAAACTAAAAATGAACCGCATAGATAGACTTTTCGGGATTCTTACCTTTTTGCAATCAAGAAAATATGTTTCGGCCGAAAAAATTGCCGAGAAATTTAAAATCAGTGTCCGTACCGTTTATCGAGATTTAAAGGCTTTGAGCGAATCGGGTATTCCGCTGAGTTTTGAGCCAAACAAAGGGTATTTTGTTGTGCAGGGCTATTTTCTCCCACCAATTTCGTTATCGACCGAAGAAGCTAACGCTCTGCTTCTGACCGAATCGTTGGTTTATGGTTTTACCGATAAATCTATTCAGAAACATTATTCCAACGCTCTCAATAAAATAAAGTCGATTTTACCAACACAGCAAAAAGAAAAGGTTGAGTTTTTGACCAATAATATCAAATATCAAGTTCCCGAACGTCTCACGCAAGACTACGAGCATCTCTCAATTTTACAGCAAACCATTGCCGCCAAAACGATTATAGCGTTTTCGTATAGAAATAATAAAGAAGAACACAGCCGCCGCCAAGCCGAGCCAATTGGTTTGATTTTCTATGCTTTTGGCTGGCATCTGATTGCGTGGTGTCATACAAGAAACGAATACCGAGATTTTAATGTCTCACGAATGTCAAAAATTGAAGATACGCACCAAGCCTTCAAAAAGACCGACCACATCGAAGTAGGCGAATATATGCCGCAGATTCCTGTAAATTATTAATGTGGAGCGAACATCCTGTTCGCTCCACAGAAAAAAAACTTTCAATAAGCACTGACATAGGGTTGTCAGTGAGGCATATTTTCTTTGCAATGTTAACCAAAAACTTCAAAAAAGTATGTCACTTATTGCAATGTACCTCAAAGAATTAGAGTATGAATCAATCGTCACTCGTAAAATGTTATCACTTATTCCTGATGATAAATTCGATTGGCAGCCTCATCCAAGAAGCATGACGTTTCGCCAGTTGGGAACGCACATCGCCGAACTTCCGACATGGATAACTATCGGTCTTTCAACCGATGAATTAGATTTTGCACAAACGCCTTACCAACCAAAAGCAATCAATAATACGGCTGAATTATTGGCGTATTTTGAAGAATCGTTGGCCGATGGACGTACGCATCTTATTCCAGAAAATGAAGCAAAATTAGCCGAATCATGGAAACTACGTGCAGGTGACCAAATCTATATGGATATAAGCAAAGCCGAAGCCATTCGTAATGCTTTGAGCCAAACGATTCATCATAGAGCTCAACTGGGTGTTTTCTTACGCCTCTTGGATATTCCGATTCCTGGTTCTTATGGGCCAAGTGCCGACGAGATGATGTAAGCTCTGCGGCAGCAAGTACATTGCTTGAAGTGTATTTTGCACAAATTTTATGAAAAAGTTATTTTAAGGGAAAAACGCAATCCACACAACTACGTTATTTCGTACGATTTCTATTGATTTATCAACATTCGTCAAGCATATTTGTTGAAAAATGATAAAAAATGACTGAAATCGAAATTTTAGAAAATAGCCTAAAGGCATTTTCGGGTATGAGCCGAGATGCCTTTAGGCTTTCTGAAAAATATTGGCAAGTAAAAACCTACAAAAAAGGCGAATTCTACAACGATTTTCAGCAAGTTTGTAAACATTTGGGGTTTGTGCTGGAAGGGGTTTTTCGTACGTATTATGTTGATGAAAAAACTGCCGACGAAAAAAACATTTTCTTCTACACCGATAATCAGCTGGTAGTTTCTTACGCCAGTTTTATCAACCAAGTTCCGTGTCATTTTTACACGCAGTCGATGGTGGCTTCAAAGGTTATCTATATTCATTTTGATAATTTAATGACACTTTACAGGCAGTCGCACGAGTGGGAGCGGCTGGGCAGATTAATTGCCGAACAAGCCTCCAACGTGTCGCTTAATCGCACCGAAAGTTTGCTTTTCCAAACACCCGAGCAACGATATTTAGATTTGATTTCGCACCACCCCGATATTATAAATACCATTCCGCTGTATCACATTTCTTCGTATTTGGGTATTCAAGGCCCATCGCTGAGTCGAATCCGAAAAAGGCTTTCCGAAAAAAAATAGTCTAATTTTTTACGATTTTAACTTGGGTTAAAGTTTTTGTTGTGGCTGATGCTGACCTTTGTATCATCAAATTCAAAATAACAATTTAAACAATAAAGAAAATGAAATTTACAAGACAAGCATCGGCAAATTGGAAAGGTACAGGAATGGAAGGCGTAGGAACAGTTTCTACACAAAGCACAACACTCGATAAGGCTCAATTATCATTCAAAACTCGTTTTGCTGATGGCGTAGGCACAAACCCTGAAGAACTTATCGGAGCAGCTCACGCAGGTTGTTTCTCGATGAAATTTAGTTTCGTTTTGAATGAGTTAGGTTTCACAGCCGATAATATCGACACCAATGCGAAAGTAGTATTTGAAGATGGAAAAATAACGCATATTCATTTAGAAATGTCTGCTTCGATTCCAAACATTTCGGAAGAGCAATTCCAAGAAGCTGCTCTAAACGCAAAAGCAAATTGCCCGATTTCGCAGCTTTTCAATGCTGAAATTACGCTTGCGGCTACTTTGGTTTAATATCATCAAAACACATATAAATTTACCGAACACAGGCAGCATAGTCTGTGTTCTTTTTTTGTTATTTATGATTTTATTGGGTTTCATTAAGTTGAGAAACGTCGGCAGGGTTCAAAACCCTGCCGACGTTAATCCACCCGATAAATTCATTTAGAACCTCTTTTTTATTAACAATCACAAATACCGCAACCAAGTTTTTTCGGGATGTTGGCTTTTATAATGACTGTACCATTTACAAAGTGGATACATAATCAGAATAACTGCAAACCAAGCCAAATACACTTGCGGAAGTGTAAGTCCATCATCGTTTTTTGGGCGACCGAGGGTTTGTTCATGAAACACAAAATCGCTCCATTGATAGCCCTTCGCTAAAAATGTGATGATTAAAAAGGTTCGAATCACGTACCAGTGAATGAGGTAATAGAATAACGGTACACTACCAAAAACCTTGAAGATTTTCAGTTTGCTTTCACCATAAATTTCGGCTAAATAGAGCATAATAAACGCAATTCCGACCATGCAAAGGGTAAAGTCGAGCGAAGGTGCATTTTTAGAGACATTCAGAAACGATAAAATCGTATAAGCAGGATTCGTTTGAACGCTCCACGGCACAGGGTCGCCGTAGAGATTGATAAAACGAAGGAGTAAGAAAGCTACTAAAAATCCTGCTCCCATCTTCAAGAAAAACCTTGTTCGATTAGCTTTTTCTACTAAAAAATACTCACCCAAACCATAGCCAATGAGCATAATTGACCACCATGGAAGTATCGGATAAGCCAAAATCAGCAGTCTTTCGCCAAGTGGAAGCACAGTAAGGACAAAAAGCGGACTTAAAGCATTTCTAATGCCAGATTCGGGTACTAAAGCCAAAAGACCGTAGAAAATCATGATAAAAGCACCGATTCCGAGAGCAATTTTGTGCGATTTTCCAATCAGCATCGACAGTAAAATAAAACCAAAACCAATCGCTGCAATGACTTGGAAAAGCAGGGTGTGAAAACCAATATCTGACCAGATTCCGAATGAAATAATACTAAACTCCAAGAATATTAGCCAAAGCCCACGTGTTAATAAAAACTTACGACTTTCGCTGACATTACTTTGGTTTTTGGCCGAAATATATACTGAAACACCCGACAAAAACACAAACGTAGGGGCACACAAATGCGTAATCCAGCGAGTAAAAAATAGAGCAGGGTAGGTGTTTGATAAATCGGTTGGATTTTGATTTAGAGCATTTTGTAGTAGAAAATCTCGTGTGTGGTCGAGAGCCATGATAACCATAACAATGCCACGAACGACATCAATCGAAGTAATTCTTTTCATAATTTGTAAGGAAGGTTTTTGTGTTTCCAAATATAAACAAAACCACTTTATTTTTGAAACAAAACGATTTCGTAAAACGAAAATAAATGAATTTTGTTTTAAATGAACGAACGTTCATTTATATTTACACCCAATATGAGAATTCGTGACGAACATAAAGAACAGATTGTGAAGCAAAAAGCCCTTGAACTGCTCGTGAGTCAAGGTTTTGAGGGTTTTAGCATGCAAAAATTGGCTAAAGCCGCCAATGTGTCGCCTGCTACGCTTTACATTTATTATCGAGATAAAGAAGATCTCGTGATGAGTATTGGCCGTGAAATTGGCAAAAAACTCAATCAGGCGATATTCAAAGACTTTAATCCTGAAGCACCTTTTGAGGATGGAATGAGGGTTCAATGGCGAAACAGAGCCAATTTCATGCTGAGCCATGCACTTGAAATGACATTTTATGAGCAAATCAAAAACTCAACTTTTCGAGAAGCAGTGGCGGCTGATATTGTTGCTGAGTTTAAAGAAAAAATGAGTGTTTTTATGAGAAATGCTATTGAAAAGAATGAAGTAAAAGCCATGCCGATTGAAGTTTTTTGGTCTGTGGCGTATGCTCCTTTATATAATCTATTGCGTTTTCATAGTGAAGGAAAAAGTATCGGCGACCGCCCTTTTGTTTTTTCTGAAGAAATCATGTGGCAAACCTTCGATTTGGTGATGAAAGCACTTAAAATTTAAAAAATTTACCTAAATAATAAACGAACATTTATTTAATAATGAATAATAATACAACTTCGACTTTTACTCGATACCAGATTTTTATTATTGCTATTTTGGCAATCTTACAATTTACATTGATTTTAGATTTCATGGTTTTGTCACCTTTGGGTGCGATTTTGATGAAAGAATTGAGTCTTCAACCAAATCAATTTGGTTTGGTTGTGTCGGCGTATGCTTTTAGTGCGGGTGCATCGGGGCTTTTGGCTGCTGGTTTTGCGGATAGATTCGACCGTAAAAAACTACTACTTTTCTTTTATGTGGGTTTTATTTTCGGCACAACGCTTTGTGCGGTGGCTGATAGCTATGAGTTTTTGTTGATAGCTCGAATCGTAACCGGGATTTTTGGTGGTGTGATTGGCTCAATCAGTTTTGCGATTATCTCAGATTTATTCAAACTCGAAATGCGTGGTCGTGTGATGGGTTTTGTGCAAATGGCGTTTTCGGCAAGTCAGATTTTGGGTTTACCGATTGGCTTATATTTGGCCAATGCCTTTGGCTGGCATTCACCGTTTTGGATGATTGTGGGCTTTTCGATAATCGTCGGCATTGCAATTGTGGCTTATATGCAGCCAATTACTGAGCATTTGAAGGTACAAAACGACCGAAATCCTTTTGAGCATTTATGGAAGACACTCTCAAAACCTGACTATTTAAGGGCATTTTTAGCGACAATCTTATTAGCTACTGGCGGTTTTATGCTCATGCCTTTTGGTAGTGCTTTTAGTATCAATAATCTAAAGATTGACATCAAAGATTTACCGATGTTGTATTTAGTGACAGGCATATTTACGATTACGTTTGGGCCTCTTTCGGGTAAATTGAGCGATAAATTGGGCAAATACAAGGTGTTTTTTGTGGGGTCAATCATCACAAGTGTTATGGTTTTGATTTATACCAATTTAGGACAAACGCCGCTTTGGTTGGTAGTTATTGTGAATGTGCTAATGTTTGCAGGAATCACGGCTCGTATGATTTCGGCCTCTTCACTCATGACGGCAGTACCGCAAATGCAAGACCGTGGGGCTTTTATGAGTATCAACTCTTCGATTCAGCAGATTTCGGGCGGAGCTGCTGCCGCTTTGGCGGGCGTAATTGTATCGGAGGGAAGCGATGGAACGATGCAAAACTATCCATTTTTGGGTATTGTGGTGGTAGCTTCGATGATTATCACAATTGGTATGATGTATGTCTTGAACCGACAAATTCAGAAAAAACAATTAAATAAATTTTAAGATTGACTGACATAGGGCTGTCAGTAGCTTGTGTTTATTTTGTTTATCCTTCCAAATTAAACCTAAGAATAGTCATGATTTGGGTATTCAAAACTACGATAAAAAATAAAATACAAGTACGGAAAGTAGCTCCATTGCTTAACGAACTTGTTTTACCGCACGGGAAATGGAATTTTGATTTAGAAGATTGTGATAAAATCTTACGAATTGAAAACCGAAAAATGGAAATTTGCGAAAGCTACATTGTGGAGCAATTAAGTGCTTCGGGCTACAGAATTGAGGTTTTGGAGTAGGTTAGAATGTAAATTGAAGCGGGGTCGCCCGTGCGATTAAGGATTTCAAATTAATGATTGTAGATTTTTTTTAATTAAATAATTCTTAAATCATCAATCTGAAATCCCTAATCTTCAATTTCTAACTGACGAAAGTTATTTATTTACATACTTTTTGCCGTTTGAATATTTCATATCAACACCAGATTTGAATTTGGTATTATCGAAATTGGCATCATCACGGAATTCGGCATATTTAAAGTCGGCTTGATTGCTAAAAGCTGTGCTTTTGAAAGTTACACGCTCACTGAAATCTGCATACTTAAAGTCAGCATAATTTTTGAATCTGACATCAAAAAAATCAGCATCTTGTTTGAAAGAAGTGTATTTGAAATTGGCGTAATCATCGAAATCTGACTTTGCAAAAATTACTTCTTGCTTAAAATCTGCATATTTGAAATTGGCATCTTTCGAGAATTTCGCTCCACCAAACGAGGTTCTTTCAGCAAAATCAGAATATTTAAACTCTGTTTTTCCTCCAAAAGAACAGTTTTCAAAAACCACTGCTTTTTCAAAATCTGTTGAATAGGTTGTTCCATCGCCAATATTCCAGTTGATATTCCCATTTCCGATTTTACGACTTTTTTCTTCTTCTAAGTTTTTATAAGCAATCACATCGCCTTTAAACGAGCAGTTCTTAAACGAAATTGGCACTTCTACGTAGCTTTTGTATTCTTCGTAATTGCCTTTATTTTTGATGCGTTTTTTGTTTGAAAGTTCAGTTAAATCCAAATCTCCAACAATTATAGCATCCTGATAATCAACAGCTTGTCCTTTGTCGATGGCTTCAAAAATAGTTTTTGCCGAAATCTCTTTTTGAGCTGAAGCCGCCGTGCCGACGAAAGCAAAAAGCATTAAAATTAGTATCTTTTTCATAAAATAATTTTGATTGATAGCATGATTGAATGATAAAATATCAATACATAAATTTATTCGTTGATATAAACACCGCCAGAGTTGGCGTCCATTCTTACGGCAATTCCACCACCATTAAGCGAGCCTTTCACACGGTCTTTTTCAACAGTTCCGCTGAATTTTGATAATGCTGGTACTTTTACTCTTTGTCCGTCAAGGTCTAAATCCATGCCTTTATCCATTGGCATTCTTACATGAATGCTTCCTGCACTCGTTGAAAGAGAGAGGTATTTGCCAAGCGATTTAATATCGGCACTAATTCCACCACCCGAAGTTGAGGCTTTTACGCTGGCGGTAATATCTTCTAATTTGATTGAACCACCCGAAGTTGAAGTTACGAAATCGCCACTGATTTCTTCGGCTCTGATTCCGCCACCGCTGGTTGTTGCTTTGATTGTGCCGTCGAGTTTTTTGAGTGTTAAACCTCCGCCTGAAGTACTTAGTCTGATGTCGCCTTTGCAACTTTCGGCATCAATTCCACCACCACTGGTTGCTACGTCAATATTATCACGGCAACCGCTGATATTGATTCCTCCACCCGAAGTGCGTCCTTTTACATTTCCACCCAAGTTTTGGAGTTTTAAGCCACCACCGCTTGTTGTGAAACCTAAGTTTCCTGTAAGGTTTTTGAGAGAGATTCCGCCACCGCTGGTTACTAAATCAGTAGAGATTTTTTCGGGAGTAAAGATTTTAAACGAAATGCTGAGGCCGTTTTTCCAATTGTTCCAGCTACCTTCGCTTTTGCGTTTAGCTACGCACGAGATAGTTTCACCTTCTTTCTTTACGCTTAATTCGTATTCTTTCAAACGGTCTTCGATTTCTTCTTTGCTGAGGTTACTTCCGCCGTTGTTTCCTCTTACATAAACCTCTACACGAGCTTCGTCACCTGCACCGCCAGTTACCGAAATTCCGCCACCCGATGTGCGAACATTAAGGTTTTTTACTTCTGATGATTTGTAAGTTTTTACGAAGTAAGGCGTTTCTTTATCTTGAGCCCAAGAAACCGTTGAAATGGATAATCCTAAAATAAATAATGAGAGTAGCTTTTTCATAAATTGCGTAATGTTAAGATTTCATAATTATTGTTGTCTGAACATAAGATGCAAAACATGAAACGAGCGTTGCAGAAAATAGGAATTATTTTCAAAATAAATCCATAGGGTCATCAACTACTCTTAGATTTTCGTTGAAAGTATCAATAAAACTCATATCTGTTTGACTGATTTCGAAGTCGAAAACATCAAAATTTTCTTTGATTCGTTGCAAATTAGCTGATTTTGGAATACTTGAAACGCCATGCTGCAAAGCCCAACGCAAAATAATTTGGGCGGGAGTTTTATTATATTTTTGAGCAAGACTTTGAAGTTTTTGATCATTCATACGCATACCTCGCACGAGCGGTGTATAGGCTTGCAGTTGGATTTCCTTTTGCTTACAAACTTCTGCCAAATCTTTTAAATACAAATACGGACTAAACTCTACTTGATTGACGGCAGGAACAATGTTGGCGTAAGATTCGAGTTCGGTTAGAAATGGCACAAGGTAATTTGCCACGCCGATTGCCTTAACTCGACCTTCAGTGTAGAGTTTTTCGAGGGCAAGCCAAGTGTCTTTTCGGGTTGCTTTGATTGGCCAATGTACCAAATAAAGGTCGATGTAGTCGATGTTGAGTTTTTTTAGACTTTCATCAAAAGCTCGCAGTGTTTTATCAAAACCTTGGTCGCCATTGTTTACTTTAGTTGTTACGAAAAGTTCAGTTCTATTAATTCCACTTTCACGCACTGCATTACCAATTTCGGTTTCGTTTTTATACATTTCAGCAGTATCAATGAGCCGATAGCCAGTTTCTAAAGCCCATAAGACTGCCTGTTCGGCTTCACGGTTATACATATCATAAACGCCCAAGCCGAGTAATGGCATTTGATTACCGTTGTTGAGAGTAGTATAGAGTTGGTTTTGGTTCATAGCTTATAAATATGATTTATTTTTTATTCTCAATCTTACTTTTTTTTGAAAAAAAGTAACAAAAAAACACGAATCTTACAATCACCTCTTGAAAAATTTGGTTGAAAATGATGGAGATTACCTTTTTCATTGGGCCAAATTTTTCAAACGGCATGTAAGATTCATTAAAGGATTGAAAGAAGTATTTTTTTATTATGAATTAAATTACCATTTTTCTAAACCCAAAAGTTTTTTACCTAAATCGTTTAACTCTGCTGTATCATATTTAGTTTTTTCCCAATTACGAGGGTCGCCTGGGAACGCATAGCCTTCGGGTGAAATACGATTTTTCCAAGAATTTACTCGCCAGTCACGCAAATCGTCGTTGTCTTCTTCGGCTGGCATCATCGAAATATATTGGGCGATACGCACCTTGTCAGTCGAATTATTCGGACGAATTCCGTGCGGTTGACTACTATTAAAAATCAATAAATCGCCCGCTTCGAGTTTTACTTTTACCAATTTATCTTCAAAACCTGTAATATCGGGTTTGAAACGATTGCGGTCTTCGGGTTGGGTTAATTTCCAAGTATCATAAGTACGAAATAACTCTGGAATACACTGAAAACCACCCATATTTTCATCGGTTTGGTCGGCCAAAGCCAATACTCCTTGTACATTTTGTGGTTTTGTTTCGGGGTCATAGTCCCAGTGGATGAAACCTTTATATTCAAACCCAGGGCGAAGCGGAAAATTAAGGTTTGCACGGTCAATCGTTACCCAAAGTTTTTCGGTTCCCCAAATGTCAACGAAGGCATCATAAACTCGTTGCATTTGGCGGTTATTCCAAAGATGTTGGTTGTTATACACTTCCACCATTCCCGTGCCAGTGAGTTCTTTCATTTGCATTTCGGCACGTGGGGCGGTGTACCAAGTGTTTGGGTCATTGGGAGATTTTTCTTCAAATTCCCAAATAAAATCGGCCGTGCGAAGTGCTTGTTCTCTCGGCACTGCATTCTTGATAATTACATAGCCATTTTCTATCCAAAACTTCCAATCGTCTTCGCTTAGTACACGTAATGAACCGCCTTCGGCAATGCTCGTGCGTAACTTAATTTGGCTACTCGTGGCGGTCGAAGGATTCCCTGGTTTATCAGTATGATTTTTATTGGGCATCATGGTTGGGGCCATCGTGGGTGTCATTTGCATAGCTTATATTTATTTAATGATATTTAAGATTAAAATAATAACACAAATGTATGGGCTAAAATTATGCTATACTTTACCTATAATTACTGTTTTTTGAACAATATTGATTTAATGTGGATATTAATGTAAATAAATTACGAAAAATGTGCAAATTTGTTTTAAATGTATTGGTTTTGGGCGTATGCAATACGCTCTACTATGTATTATTAAAATGAAAATTGTTTTAGAAGAATTTACGATTGACTCTGAAAGTTCGTTTCGGGTTTTTAGGCCACGATTGAGTCAGATTTTTTATTGGCATTTTCACCCAGAATTTGAGTTGGTTTTTATCGAAGGAACTGATGGTACTCGACACGTTGGCGAACATATTTCTCGCTTCGTGGATAGCGATTTGGTTTTCATTGGCTCAAATATTCCGCATCTCAATTTTGATTATTTGGTAAAGACCGATTACGAAAAAGTGGTACTTCAAGTTCGACAAGATTTCCTGCAAAATGCCATGCTCGAAACTCCCGAGTTGGCGAATATTCAGAGACTTTTTCAACGCTCACAATATGGTATTGCTTTCGGAGAAAAAACAAAAAAATTGGTAGGTGAACGAATGAAAGTGCTCGATGGACTTAGTTATTTCGGACAGTTTTTAGAAATATTGAGTATTTTTCAGCTTTTGGCAACTACGCAAGATTATGTACTGCTACACGAGCAACCTGTTGAAAATCAATACAATAAAAAAGATCAAGAACGAATCAAACGCTTGTATCAGTTTATTGATGAAAATTATCAACGAAAAATAGATTTACAGGAAGTAGCTGCTTTGAGTAATTTGAGCGAAGCCGCTTTTTGTAGGTATTTTAAGAAAATGACGAAAGTAACGTTCACCGAATTTCTGAATCATTACCGAGTCAATCAAGCTAAAAATTTGCTTTTATTAGATAAGAATGTAACCGAAACGTGCTTTGATTGTGGCTTTGAAAGTATGTCGTATTTTAATCGAACTTTCAAGAAATTGACTGGAGAAAATCCTTTGGCTTTTAAGAAACGGTATTTTACGAAGTAAATTTTTGAGAAAATATAACTATATATTTCATTGCCGTCAGTTAAAACTGACGGCAATGAAATATAATTCAGGATGAGCTATATTCGTTTATTTCCCCAAAACAATCCAACGATTGAGCATATTATAAGGCATTTCAATGACAATTTTATAAAACTGCGAAGGCAATTTACTAACATCAATTGTAGCTTTTTCGGCATCAACAGCTACTTCTTTTATTAACTGGTACGTATCTTTTCCGCCAGTTTCAAAATTATTAGTAGTAGCCAGCCAAATCTTTGCTTTGCCCTTTTTGTCAATGGCTTTCCAAGTTAGTTCTATATTACCATCTTTCAATGTTGCTTCGGGTGAAATGGCGGAAATTTTGCCAGTTAGTGGTATTCCATCAATTTCAAATTGCTGCTCACGAGGTAATGAAATGCCCATAAATGAGGCAATCGAAGGCATAATATCAACAATAGCTGGTTGATTTTGCGTAAAATTTGAGTTGAGATTTTTGGCGTTTGTTATAATCCAAGTAGCACGCTCTCGGTCCGACTGCCCACCGTGACCTTTACCTGTTTTTGCATCACGACCGTGGTCGGTAGTAATGTAAATCACCCAATCTTCTTTAAAATTTGCTTGACGATATTTGATTGCCTGCCAGATTTTACCAACCTGCTTATCCATCGTTTCAATGGCATTGTAAAATTCCGGGCTATCGCCGTGTTTGTGGCCCATATCGTCCGTAAATTCCAGATACACCCAAGTTAAATCAGGTGCATCGGTTCTGATGCCTTTTGCTGCTGCTACGGTTACTTCTTCGTCTATCAGATTAATGTATTTACTTTGCTTATCGTGCGGAAAACGAGCCGTGTCGAGTTCGAGTCCATCAAAATGATAATCAGTTTTTAGATGCCCTGTTTGTGGTAAATTATCGCCCACAAGTTTGGTTCGGTTATCCAGCCAAGTAGAGTAAACGGCCGTTTTTTTCGCTGGAAATTGCTGCTTAAAAAATCTAAAAATTGTCCAATAATTGTAGTTAGGGGCTTTAATGTCGTTGTCCCAAACGTTGTGTTTATTTACCCAAGTGCCAGTAAGCAAGCTATTGTAGCCAACTGCCGAGATTGTAGGCGTTTGCGAATAGCTTTTGCGTTCGCCACCCACGTAAGCACGAGCATAGCCACCTACTTGAGCAATTGAATCAAGATTCGTTTTTTTGAGTTTTTCAATTACATCGGCAGGAATTCCATCTACAATGATAAAAACTGCTTTTTTTTTGTTTTGGGCTGAAAGACTTAAATTGACGAGTGTACAAATTAAAATAAATACTTTTTTCATGCGGAAGGTTTATAGATGTTGACACCACAAATATAGATACGCACTTTTGATTTTGAGATAAAGGATTTGTTAAATAAGTGTACCACTCCTAATGTTTGAAATAACAAGGTGTGGCACACTTGCCTAATAAGAGCCAAATAGCATTCGTTCAATCTCTAATTAAAGTACAGTTGATGCAAACATCCGAAGTTTCAATACCTTATTCAGCCTTGCTTGTACAAAACTAATTTTATTGGTAGAGTTTACCTATTAGTTTGTTTTTTTAAGGTATAAATATTATCAGCCTCTTTTATTTGCATTTTATCTTTGTCAGGGTAAAACTCAAAGAAATAGCCGCTTGCAGCATTCATAAAATAGTTACCACTTATCTTTTCCAGTTCAAACACCTTACCTCTTGTCTCCAACAACAATTTTACTCCTTCTTTTATACAGTTAACTTCAATTTGGCCAGAGGAATATTTGCCAAGGTATTTATCTAAACCTCCACGTTCAGAATTATTGCTTTTAGCTAAAGGGATTAAAAAAGGCACATTGAAACAGATTTTTAAAACACCTTCAATAATGTCTGTTCGAGGATAGTTTATGCCATTTGTGCAATAAGCTAAAGATACTTTCTCGTTTGGGAAATACCAAAGTGCTGAATAAAACTCTTCGATTCTTCCATTGTGTCCAAGACTTGGCTTATCAACAACATATTTGTTTGGAAATATACCCATTCCATAACCATCAATCATTGTTTCCATTTTGGCCAGACTCGTTTTATTTATTAACTTATCGGAAAATAAAGCATTAATGAACTTTACCAAGTCAGTTGGTGTAGAAACTACTGAACCTGCACCATTATGGATGCTTAAATCGGTTTCGATTTGTTTAACCCAATTACTATTAGCAAATTTATAAGAAGAGCTTTCATTATTTTTAATATTGATGGGTCTTCCGAAATAAGTATCTCTTAAATTAAGCTTAGATGTGATTCTTTTTTTTAAGGCATCAGCATACGTTAATTTGGTTTTTTTTTCAATTATAAAACCTAAGAATAAGTAATTGCTGTTAGAATAATCTGCCTTAGTATCTGGTTCAAAATCACTCCCTTTATCTCTTATAATCTTTACTAACTCGTCATGAGATTTAGGTTTGTCTATCCAATCAGAGAAATTAGTGTCACGAGTATAATCATGTAAGCCACTCCTGTGATAGAGCATGTTTTCAATGGTAATTTTATCTGCATTAGGCAAGTCGGGAAAATATGTATTAAGCTTTTGGTCAAAGCTTAATTTTCCTTCTTCTATAAGCTGGAAAATCATTACCGCTGTAAACATTTTCGTCACTGAGCCAATCCTATATTTTGTATATATGTTAGCGTTTACCTTTTTATCATTACTGACCAAAGAATATCCGATTGCCTTTTGATACTCAATAGCTCCATTTTTTGAAATAGTTAAGCTTCCCATGGCTAAGCCTTTTGCTGATAGTGTATTAAGAAAGCTATCCAATTTTACAGTGTTTATATTCTGTCCAAAAGATGTAATAATTGCTAATGTTATAAGAAAAATAAAGCAGATTGTTTTTTTCATTTTATTGGGTCAATTAGATAAAATAGTGCTGTTTTAAAATTACCACTGATATTATTAATAAAACCTTAGATTGGTAAAATCACCATTAGAACCATCGCCAACCCAAAGACCAATTTTACCTGTTTTTAGGTCAGGACTAAGCGTTGGCACATCTAAGCATGGCGTAGCAGAATTATTAACAAACACTTTTATACGATTATTCCGAACTTCGATTTTTGCATGAAACCAATCGTTGGCTTGTACGTTTGTGGGCAAAATCGCCTTTTCAAATTCTCCATTACGAGTTTCTCTCAGCATTTTCCAAGTGTATTTCGGATGAGAAATATACTGTACCGCATGAATATGCCGAATAGGGTCTGTCGCTTGGAAATTAAACGGACGAAAATAAATAGCTTCATACGTACTATCATTTTGCCCATGAAAAGCTACTCCGATGAAACTTCCTTGGAGTTTATCTCTGCCTTTGGCATCAAACTCAATCGTTCCTTCCGAGAAGGTTTGCCCGTTGAGCCACGCCAAACCTTCTAATCTTGCCTCGCTGAATCTGATAATCAGTTTTTCACTTTCTTTAAGAATCGAAATGCTTCGATTAAAAACCGTAAAATCAGAAATCTGTGTTTGAGCCATCAAATGGCTCGAAAGTAGAAAGAGAATGATAATTGCTTTTTTCATATTTTGTATAGTTTATTTTACTTTAAAACTGGCCGTTGCATTTTCCCACGTCAATGATACCTCGCCTTTATCCGAAACTTCATAGACTAACTTTTCTGTAAATGTCTTAGCTTTTTTGACAGGGACATTTACACGTAATACATCTTCATCTTGTTTATAACTAAAAGCTCCCCATTTGATTGTTTTGTTGAAAATAATTGTCCATTCTTTTTCGTTCGGAATCACAAAAAAAGCATATTTGCCCGCAGCTAATTTTTGTCCTTCAATGGTAGCATCGGCCGAAATCGTAAAGGCGGTTGTTTCGTTGGCACCCGCACGCCATACTTGTCCATAAGGTACGAGCTTACCCCAAATCTCACGACCTTTTACTGCGGGTTGCCCGTAGTCGATAGTAATGGTTTTGCCGTTAACACTTGCCGTAGCTTGTGCTGGTGGACTCGGGCGACTGGCTTTGTCTTGGGCAGAAAGATTGAAGGCAGCAAATAATAAAGCAATAAAAAAAACTGTTCTTTTCATTTTAGTACATAATTTTGATTTGTGAATAGCTTTAACGTTTCAAAATTGAGAAATTCATCGAAATTAACCATTTTCAAACCTTGTTCAAGTTTGTTCAAATCATAACACACTGATTTTCAATGACCGACGAGCGACTTTACATAGAGCAATGCAAAGATTTAATTGAGTCTCAACTGGCTTGGGGCGATAGTAGTAACTGGCAAAATCAAGATTTTGAGGAATTGAGCGAGCGAATCTTTGAGAAAACAAAGGTGTCGCTCAGTAGCAGTACGCTCAAGCGTATTTGGGGAAAAGTAAAATATGATAGCTCGCCTAATTTGGCTACGCTCAATGCTTTGGGCCAGTTTGCTGGGTATGAAAATTGGCGAGCATTTCGGAATGATGGAAGCGAAAAAAAGAAAAATTTTGAGGATGAAATTATCATAAAAATCAAACTGAAAAGTATTTTCAAGAGATTCCAGTGGGCATTTATTACAGCTTTTGGTTTGATGTTGATTGGAGTTTTGTGGGCATTTCAGAAACGACTGCAACAACTGGAGTTTAGTAATATTCGCTTCACAAGCAAACCTGTTACGTTAGGAGTTCCAAATACCGTAGTTTTTGAATATAATGCTACCGACTCAAATGCCGATTCGGTGTTTATTCAACAAAATTGGGACCCCAAACGCCGATTTAAAGTTGATAAAAATTTACATGAATATACCAGTACGTATTATACGCCAGGATATTTCAGAGCGAAATTAATTTTGAATGATTCGATTGTGAAAGAACACGATTTATTTATAGAATCGGATGGCTGGTTAGGAACGCTCGAAACAGTAAAAACTCCTATCTATTTTTCTAAAAAGCAGATTCAAAAAGGTGAAATTATAAGTATAAACGAGGCAGATTTACTCAATCAAAATATTGATTTAAAATCAGAAAATATTTGGACCAATTTGTATAATGTTGCCACCAAAAACATAGTAAATAGCCAAGATTTTATATTAGAAACTGAACTAAGGAATACTTTTTCGAGAAGCTCTGGTGTTTGCAAACAATGCCGAATCTTGTTGTTAGGTTCAGAAGGAATCATCGCTATTCCGTTAAGTATCAAAGGTTGTGTAGGTGAATTGGAAATGACCATCGCAGATAAAGAAATTAATGGTCAAACATATAATTTATCAGCTTTTGGCGTTGATTATGCCAACTGGATAAAAGTTAAGTGTATAGCTCAAAACCAACAAATTCAAGTTTATATAAACAATTTACTGGCATATAAAGGTAGTTTTACGAAAGGCATCGGCAAAATTGTAGGCACTCGTATTCGCTTCATGGGTACGGGAGAGGTGAAACGTTTTGAGTTAAAAGGCATAAAAAAAGAGGCTTTGTAGCCTCTTTCCTAATAATCGTTGTTTCTTATTCATCCAAAATACTCTCTTCCATTGTGGTAGAGTTTCCACCGTGCATAATTTCAATGAGTTGCTTGATGTTATAGACCGAACGGTTATATTTATTACTGAGTAGAATTATCACAAAATCTTCACGAGGGTCGAAAAACATAATGGTGTTGTAGCCTTTCCACCAACCTGTATGATACACATAGTCAGTTTGTTGTTTAGCATTTACCCAAAGTCTGAAACCGTAGCCATAATTTCTTAGCCCTGGAAACTCAAAACTACGAGGCATAATCATTTCACGGAACGACTCTTTGCTAATGATAGCATTAGTTTTTAGAGCTTCATACCATTTTAGTAAGTCGCCCAAGGTCGAATAAACTCCTTTATCACCCGAAATATCATCATAATAATCTTTCGGTAATTTTCTGCCAAACTGATACCCAATCGTACGATTGATATTGATAGAATCATTTTTGGTAGTTACGATAAACGAATCTTTCATGCCAATCGGGCGGAAGATATTTTCTCGCATATAAGTATCAAAATCTTTGCCCGTAACTTTCTCAACCAACGCTGCTAAGATGGCAAAATTGGTGTTATTGTAACCAAAATAATGGTCGGGTTGATTAAACATTCTTGGCGTTGGCTGCACGGTTGCAAACCATTCCATAATTTGCTGATTAGTTGGGTAAGCTTTGGTTTCTCTAACCATCTTATCAAAAGTATATTGATAAAATGGCAAACCCGAACGGTGGCAAAGCAAACTACGAATCGTGATGCCATCATACGGAAAATTTGGGTAGTAATCTTTTACTGTGTAATCAAGACCGAGTTTTCCTTGTTCAGCCAATTTCATGACCGCAACTGCCGTAAATGTCTTTGAAAGTGAAGCAAGTTGAAACTTCGATTGTAGGTTATTTTTGACTGAGTCATTGGCAAAACCAAAGGCATTTTGATAGACAATGACTCCTTTTTGGGCAATCAGCACATTTCCATTAAAACCCTGAGTTAATTTTTGCTGAATAACTTGTTCAATCAAAGCCGCTTTTTTATCTGCATTAATTTCTTTTCTAATACGAGCTTCCTCTTTTTTTAGAGCAGCACTATCCACTTTTTTCTCGCTTTTACTTGAGCCAACATTCTGACACGAAAAAACACTTGTAGCGAGCAAACAAACAACAATATAGTAGTAACTACTGAAAGGAAAGCTTTTAGTCAATTTCATCATAATATCTCACAAATCCGAATCAAACAAACGAAGTAAAAAGGCTATATAAATAAGTAGGACAAATTTTGTAATCTGTCAAATGGTGTCGAAAAATAATAGGTGGTCTTTCAGAGAAAAAGTAGTGTAGAAAACTGTGCATGGAAACTTAATTTCCACGCACATATTGCAAAATGATAATCAAAAACGTAGTAAAAATAACGCTGCAAATGATTTTCAGAACCGTAATCAAGAAAAACTGAAAACCGCCTGCTTCTACAAAAAACAGCATTGAGTGGTGAATTATTGTAAGAATAGCCACGTATCTTACAAAACGCTCACCGCCCATATCTTTCAACGAAATTGTAATATCGTTTTCAACACCTTTTGTTGGGAATAAAAACTTGATGATGTAGCCTCTCAAATACCCAATCATCACACTGGCGGAGGCGTGTACACCTGCGGTATTGTAGAAAATATCGACTAACAAACCTATCAGAAAACTTATCAAAATCACCCAAATTGGGTCAACTTCATCAGGTAAGAGTAAAATACACGCAATATAAACAAAGCAAAACGCCACATCGAAGAACACAAAATTGCGGAGAATCACAATTTGTAGTACTAAATAAATGACGAATGTAAGGACTAATTTTATGACCGTCTGAGAATTCATTTCTTTTCTTCGGTGGTTGATTGCTCTAATAAATCTTGTTCTTTTTTCAGCTTATTGTTTACTATGTAAACATAAGATAAATTGCGGAAGTCAGTTGCCAACTCCACTTCAATATCAAAAAACGCTTGGTCTTGTTTGGCACTTAGCTTACGAATTTTACCAATCATTGTTCCCGAAGGATAAATTACGTTTTGCTCAGAAGTAACCACCGAGTCACCTTGCTTGATTGGCTTAAAGCGGTCAATCGTATTCAAATTAATGATTTTTGGATTCAGACCACCCCATTCAGCAATACCTAAGGCTTTATCGTTTTTAGTACGAAGCGTCAAGTTTTTGATTTCTGACGAAACCTTCGACTCTGAGTGTAGAATCGAATAAACACGAGAGAAATGCTCAGAGCATTGCATCACCGTTCCAACAACTCCTTGCGGACAAATTACGCCCATTCCAGGTTCAATGCCATCAAGTGTACCTTTATCAATCGTCAAGTAGTTTTTCGATAAACCAACTGTATTATTGACAACCTTCGCCACCTTAAACTCGAAACGGAGAGCAAAGGCCGAATCAACCTTGTAATAATCTCCCTCTCTTTGCTTAAACGATTGCATGGCCGACACTGCTTTTTTGAGTTGAGCATTTTCAGCAATCAATTGATCGTTTACATTGCCAAGATTCATGTAGTTTTTTACATAATTTGAGCTTTCGAGGGTCTTGGCTGCGTAGAAATTGGAAGTATTAAAAAACGAAACATCCCAGTAATGATTGTTCTTGACGAGCAACCAAAAGCTGACGAGTTCGAGAATAGCAAACAAAAGAAAATTTCGTATGCGAAATATAAGTCGGAAGAGTTGCGACATGATGTGAGTTCTGAGTTCAGAATTCTGAGTTCAGAGTTATAAACACAAAGTTTCAGTGGGAAATTTCTTACAAAATCAAAAAGTTAGCTTTTACATTTGAAGCTAACTTTTTGATTTTTTTATGAAACTCAGAATTCAGAACTCAGAACTCAGAACTATTTTATTGCACTATAACTGCTCTATATTTTTCGATATTTTTCAAAATCTCACCTGTTCCACGCACAACCGCACGGAGTGGGTCGTCAGCTACGTGAATCGGAAGTTTTGTTTTAATAGCCAAACGCTTATCTAAGCCGTGAAGTAATGCTCCACCACCTGTTAAATAAATACCGTTTTCGTAAATGTCGGCCGAAAGTTCTGGTGGCGACATCTCCAATGCACGCATGATGGCTTCTTCAATTTTTGAAATTGATTTATCAAGAGCGTAAGCAATTTCGCTGTAAGTTACCTTGATTTCTTTCGGAATACCCGTCATTAAGTCACGACCACGAATCTCGATGTCAGCTGGTGGATTATCCAAATCTGGTAAAGCCGCACCAACCTGAATCTTGATAAATTCTGCCGAACGCTCGCCAATAAGCAAGTTATGCTCACGACGCATATAATCAACAATATCTCTCGTAAATAAATCACCTGCAATACGAACCGACGCTTCACAAACGATGCCCGAAAGAGCAATAACCGCAATCTCAGTAGTACCACCACCGATGTCAGCAATCATCGAGCCGTTTGGTTGCTCAATGTCGATACCGATACCGATAGCCGCAGCGATTGGCTCGTGTACCATGTAAACTTCTTTCGCACCAGCGTGTTCGGCTGAATCTTTTACAGCACGTTTCTCAACCTCAGTGATACCTGATGGAATACAGATAACCATACGGTGAGAAGGTGAGAAAAACCAACTACGACCCGTCTCAATCATCTTAATCATACCACGAATCATTAATTCAGCGGCAGTAAAGTCGGCAATTACACCATCTTTGAGTGGACGAATAGTTTTTATATTTTCATTGGTTT
>OFDC01000715.1_pt1 | contig 22074 bp, 18 predicted proteins | sample 1520941 | NCBI WGS metagenome assembly OFDC01 (sample SAMEA94258168, study PRJEB24077) | hot springs metagenome | biome: Aquatic biome; feature: Water | place: India | collected 2012-12-06 | depth 5 m | reverse complement strand
GTGCCTGTCACGACTACGGGGCGGTCGGCTCCCTGGCCGGCATCTACACCGCGTCGATGCCCGTGTTCGTCGTCGAGAACAGGACTCACGGGAACATCGGCTTCTGCAACTTCTACGAGGGCAAGGAACCGCGGCGGCTGAACTACGGCTGCTACGACGAAGGAGTCCACGAGCGGCTCGCGCACGTCAACACTGTGCTGGCGCCCGTCGTGGGCGAGGCGATCCGCCGTACCGGAGGCGTCGCGTTGAAGCCGCTCATCGCCCGTGCGCTGCGCATGGGTGACGAGGTGCACAGCAGGAACGCCGCTGCTTCGATGCTCTTCAACCGGGAGATCCTTCCGGCAGTGCTCGACATGGTCCGCGACGAGTTCCCGGGGGTGCGGGAGACCATGGTGCACCTGGCTGAGAACGACTACTTCTTCCTTCGCCTCTCGATGGCTGCGGCCAAGGCATCCGCCGACGCGATGGTGGTCCCCGGCTCCACGCTCGTCTCCGCCATGGTCTTCAGCTGCCGTGGCTTCGCGATCAGGCTCGCGGGGCTGGGCGATCAGTGGTTCGAGGGTCCCCCGCCCGTCCATGAGGGCAAGCTCTTCGCCGGACACACCGAGGACGAGATCACCTGGATGGGTGGCGAGTCACCGATCACGGAGACCGTCGGGCTTGGCGGTTTCGCCCAGGCCTGCGCGCTCACCCTCCAGGAGTACCAGGGCGGTTCCGCCCAGGTCATGATCGACCGCAACCGGCAGATGTACGAGATCACCCACGGTGAGAGCTCGACGTACCGCATCCCGCTCTTCGACTTCCGCGGCACGCCCACCGCGATCGATGCCCGCAAGGTCCTCCAGACCGGGGTCACCCCCGTCATGGACGTGGGTCTCGCGGGTCGCGACGGCGGCCAGATCGGCGCCGGGATCATCCGTGCCCCCCGCGAGTGCTTCGAGCAGGCCATGGCTGCCCTCGACACCCGCGCCTGACCCCGCCCGCCGACGCGGACAACCTTGGAGGATCGATGAGCACGACGAACGACGCCTTGACCGTCGCGGAACTGCACGACCTGGTCTCACGGGGAGAGGTCGACACCGCGATCTGCGCCCTTCCCGACCTGCACGGACGGTTGATGGGCAAGCGCCTGACGGCCGCGGCCTTCGAATCGCTGTGCTTGGAAGGCGACGGAGTCTTCGCCAGCAGCTATCTGTTCGCCTCCGACATCGAGATGAACCCGGTGGACCTGGAGATCGCCAACGACGGAAACGGCTGGCGAGACTTCCGGATGGTTCCGGACCTGACGACCCTTCGTCGGGTGCCGTGGGAGCCGAACGCCGTGATCGTGCTGTGCGACGCTCACTACGCCGACAGCGACGACCTCATCGAGGTGGCACCGCGATCGATCCTGCGCCGCCAGGTGGAGCGCGCCCGCGACAGACAGCTGACGTTGAAGTTCGCCTCGGAGCTGGAGTTCTTCCTCGCCCGTGTCAATCCCGTTGAAGCACATGCGGCGGGCTATCGCGACCTGCCAATGACCTCGGGCTATCGCGGTGACTACCAGATCCTGCAGTCCAGCCGGGACGAGTGGTTCGTGCACCAGATCCGCAGCCTGATGCCGGAGATGGGCATCCCTGTCGAGTCGTCGAAGACGGAGTGGGGGCTCGGGCAGCAGGAGATCACGCTCGACTACTGCGAGACGCTGACCATGGCCGACCGGCACGTGCTGTTCAAGCACGGCATCAAGGAGCTCGCGCAGCGCAGCGAACTGACAGCGAGCTTCATGGCCAAGCCGAGCATCGACGAGGTCGGCTCGTCCTGCCACCTGCACGTGAGCCTCTGGGACGCCACCGGCCGGCTCCCGCTCGACTGGTCCGACGGCGGCATGTCCGAGACGTTCGGCGCCTTCGTCTCCGGTCAGCTCGCACACGCGGTCGACCTGGGTCTGCTCTACGCGCCGACCGTTAACGCCTACAAGAGGTTCGTCCCGGATCAGTTCGCCGGCACTGCCATCGCGGTCGGTCACGACAACCGGTCCTGCGCCTTCCGTCTGGTGGGCCATGACGCGTCGTACCGGCTCGAGAACCGGATCCCGGGGGCCGACACGAATCCGTACCTCGCCTACTCGGGGATGATCGCCGCCGGTCTCGACGGCATAGATCGCGGCATGGCACGCCCCGCCGTCTTCACCGGCAACGCGTGGCGTGACGACACCCTGCCGCTGATGCCGTCGAGCCTGCAGGAGTCCCTGGCGCGCTTCCAGGACAGCAAGGTCGCGCTCGATGCATTGGGCGAAGAGGTGCACCGGCACCTGTGCGGGTTTTACGCACACGAGCTGCAGGCCTTCAACTCCGGCACCGTCACCGACTGGGAGCGCGCTCGCTACTACGAGCGGATCTGACCGGTCGCGAGATGCGCTCCTTGACAGTCTCACAAAAGGCCGAAAGACTAGACCAAACAACCTACGACCCCCGGGAATCATCATGAAGTCAGCGAACCCGAACCTCTCCACCGGAACTGGCGCGCACGACGTCGCGATCATCGGCACCGGCTTCAGCGGCATCGCCGCTGCGACCGCCCTCGTGAAGGAGGGCGTCGACGACTTCGTCCTGTTCGAACGCTCCGAGGACATCGGCGGCACCTGGCTGGTCAACCGCTACCCGGGCGCAGAAGTGGACCTCGAGTCCCACATCTATTCGTTCTCCTTCGAGCCGCACGACTGGACGCGCACACACGCGGACTGGCGTGAGCTGCTGGCCTACCTCCAGGGCGTGGCTCGCAAGTGGGGACTCTACGAGCGGACACTCCTGAGCACCGGCGTCGCCGAGGTCACCTGGGACCAGCCCTCGAGGACCTGGTCCATCGTCGATGAGGCCGGCCGAGCGCACGGACCCTTCAAGGCAGTCATCTCGGCCGTCGGCTTCCTCAACACCCCCCTCATCCCGCCGTTCATGCGAGGCGAGACGGCTTTCGAGGGGGACCTCTGCCACACCTCCACCTGGCGCGACGAGCTGACGATGGAGGACAAGGCGATCGGCGTCCTCGGCACCGGATCATCCGCCGTGCAGATCGTGACGGAGGCGGAGCGTGTGGGCCGGTCGGTGAAGGTGTTCCAGATCGAGCCCAACTGGATGCTGCCCAAGGGAGCGCGGGACTTCACGCCTCTCGAGCGCCGCCTGAACCGGATCAAGGCGGTCTACTACTTCCGTCGCTACCGGCTGTACCTCGACTACGATCTGCGGCAGTACAACGCCAGTCACGCCCGCGCGGACGGCCGGGTGAACCGCAAGCGGATTCAGGCGGCGCGCGAGTACCTCCACCGCGAGGTAGGCGAGCACTCTGAGCTGGAGCAGTTGCTCACCCCAAATTTCTCCATCGAGGCGCGGCGAACCGTGGTGAGCGACACCTACTACAAGGCGCTGCTGTCGCCGAAGGTCGAGCTCGTGCCGCACGCTGTCACTGACCTCACGCCGAACGGGGTCGTGGACGCCGCGGGGGAGAAGCACGACCTCGACATGATCGTGCTCGCCACCGGATTCGACGCGGCCAACTTCATCAGCACCTATAAGACGACCGGCGAGAACGGCGTCGTCCTGCGCGAGCAGTGGGAGGGCGGCGCCGAGGCGTTCCTCGGCGTGATGACTCCCAACTTCCCGAACTTCTTCATGATCTTCGGGCCCAATACCAGCGGAATCCCGCTCGTGACCTACTACGAGGCCCAAGCGCGGTTCTCCGCCAAGGCGATCCGACGCCTGGTCGGTGGAAGCGCCACCGAGATCAGGGTGAAGAGCTGGGTGCACGAGCTCTTCAACCACCGCCTCCAACGCCGTCTGGCGAAGACGGTGTGGACCGAGGTGCCGAGCTATTTCCACGGAACCAGCGGCAAGATCATCAGCCAGTGGCCCTTCAGCCCGACCGCCTACATCATCGGGCTCCGGCTGGCACGGTGGTTCGGCATCGAGGTCAAGTGACGGCGAAAGGCGAAGCCATGGGTGCACTGCAGGGCAAGGTCGTGGTGGTGACGGGCGCGTCCGGTGCCATCGGTGGCGCCGCCGTGACGACCTTCCGCAGGGAGGGCGCCACCGTCGTGGGAGTCGATCTCCGCTCGCCTGAGCAGACCGACGCCGACGCCTTCGTCGCCTGCGACCTCACGGACGAGGACAGCGTCCGCGATCTCTACGCCGGCGTCGCCCAGAGTTACGGCCGCGTCGACGGTCTCTTCAACAACGCCGGTGTCGCCCTCGCCGAGGACACTTCCGTCCTGGACGTCGACCGCGACGTCTTCGACCGCACGCTGCGAGTCAATGTCGACAGCGTCCTGCTCTGCTGCAAGCACGGCATCCCACACCTCCTGGCCTCGGGTGGCGGGGCGGTCGTCAACACCGCCTCCCTGGTCGCCCGCATGGGCTCCGCCGTCTCGCAGATCGGGTACACCGCGTCGAAGGGCGCGGTGGTCGCGATGTCGCGCGAGATGGCGGTGGAGCTGGCCCGCCGCGGGGTTCGGGTCAACACCCTCAGCCCCGGCCCGGTCCGCTCGCCGATGCTCGATGCACTCTTCACCGCCGAGGAGGTCGCTCGACGCATGGTCCATGTGCCCGCCGGCCGCTTCGGCACGGCCGAGGAGATGGCCGAGGCCGCGCTCTTCCTGCTCAGCGACGCCTCGAGCTTCGTGACCGGGTTCGAGCTCGTCGTCGACGGTGGCATCTCCGCGGCGTACGTGACACCGGAAGGGTGAGCAGCGTCCCGCGCCGTCAGGGACTCTGGGTGAGGGTGCCTGACGGCGGGACGGCGCCCACGTCGGTGTAGGCGTGGTCCGGCACCTTCGAGGGATCCTTGTAGAGGGACCAGGTGCACACCGCGCGACCAGCGCTCTCGTCGGACGCCCTGACCGGTGGCTGGATAACGCGCAGCGGGATCCCCACGCGCTCGATGGGTGCCCGCTGCTGCAGCTGACAGCAGTGCACGCAGTACAGGCACACCCCGCGGGTACGCCAGGCCCAGTCGTGCTCCTCCGTGGTGAAGGCGCTCTCGTCCGGCGCCGATGATCCGCTGCCGAAGGGGTCTGCGTCCGGGTAGGTCCGTCCTCCGGACCCGCACGGTGCGAATTCGAGGACCCACCGGTCCTCCTCCTCGCGCACCTCGAAGCTGCCGTCGCGTTCCGGTCCGGTGAGGTGGCCGCGAACGGCCTCGAAGATGTCGAGTCCCAGCCGCTCCAGCGAGCGCCTCCACGGCCGTGAGGTGGGGTCGTATCTCTCGGCGAGGCCTTCGTAGTAGTGCTGAAGGAGGTCGTCCCAGAGGCCACCGACGACCTTCTCGCCGAGCTCGCGCGCCGCCGTGGCGAGCAGACCCGCGAGGCGGTCGGTGGCAGGGTCGTGTACCTCCAGCCAGGTCGAGCGGGCGCGCTCCAACGCCTCGGCAGCCTGCGGCAGCTCGCCGGCGTGGGCCAACGCGGTGAACTGGTCGACCAGCGCGCCGTAGCGCGTCCAACCCACCTCGAGCCGGCCGCGGACAGTCGCTGAGGCGCGCCGCTCCGCATCGAGGACGGTGTCGGGCACGCCGCGCTCCCCGAGGAGCTCGGGAAGTCGGGCGAGCCAGAGCACGTACAGGTCGAAGGCCTCCTGGGCCTCCTGAACGGTCATGCGGGCCAGCGCCTCGGCGTCGGCTGCGCGGCCGTCGCTGCAAGCAGCGCGCGCGAGGTCGTACGACGAGCGCCCCTGCTCGGGCCAGCCGTCGGACCGGACGTAGTGCCCCAGTGCCTCGTCGTAACGGGTGGGCCGTCCCGGCACCTCAGGCACGCTCGAAGAAGCGCCGCTTCTCCCAATCCGTCACGGTCTCGGTGAGGAACGCGAGCTCCTCCTCGCGGCCGAGCGTGAGGAGGTGACGGTGGACCTCGGCTCCGAGACCCTCGGCAAGGGAGGTGCTGTCGGCGAAGCGCTCGATGGCTGCAGGCAGGGACGTCGCCAACGTGGGTAGGTCGGAGCGGTTGTACATGTCGCCGGTCTCCAGGCGCGGCATCGCGAGCGCGTCCTCGATGCCGCTGGCGCCAGTGGCCGCCATCGCGCCGAGGGCGATGTAGGGGTTGACGTCCGCGCCGGGCACACGGTTCTCGACGCGACGGGTCGCACCCGACCCCACCAGGCGCAGGGAGCAGGTGCGGTTCTCGTCACCGACGGCGATCACAGTGGGCGCGAAGGAGTGCGCCTGGAATCGGCGGTACGAGTTGAGGGTGGGTGCGTACATGAGGGTCGCGTCGGCCATCCCTCGCGAGACACCGGCGACGTAGCCGCCGAACGCCACCTGGTCACCGACTGGCTTCGTGCCGGTGACGTCCCAGAGACTGGTGTGGATGTGGCACGAGTTCCCGTCACCGTCGATCGCCCACTTCGCCATGAAGGTGGCCGAGACGCCGGTGTGGGCCGCGATGCTCTTCACACCGAACTTGTAGAGGAAGTGGCGGTCGGCCATCTCCAGGGCACCGGCGTGGCTGAGGTTGATCTCCTGCTGACCGAACCCGTACTCATGCGCGTAACCCTCGGTCTGGATGCCGGCGAGGTCCATCTGCCTGATCACCTCGTTGACGAACGGCTCCGCCTTGATGGCGGCGATCGCGTCGTACGCCGCGTGGTAGCGACTGGCGGCGGTCAGGCCCTGGTGGCCGGCGTTCCAGGCCGCCTCGTAGGACTCGTCGAAGAGGTAGAACTCCAGTTCGGTGGCCGCCTGGATCGTCACCCCGAGCGACTCGAGGCGCTCGAGCTGACGCTTGAGCACCTGGCGCGGGGCGTAGGCGAGCGGCGAGCCGTCTGCGAGCACGGGGTCGCAGATGACGACGGGGGTGCTCGCGAGCCACGGAACCCGCCGGATCGTGGTGAGGTCAGGAACCAGCGCGACGTCGGGGACGCCGGCGCCCATGCCACCCACGTGGTCGAGACCCGGCCGGATGTTCTGCTCGATGTCGATGCCCCAGAGCATGAGCGGGACCTTGAACGCCCCGAGCTCGTCGTAGTCCCTGAGGAAGCGCTCGGTCGGCACCCGCTCGGCCAGGCATCGACCGCTGTTGTCCGGAGTGATGAGGACGACGCCGTCCACGAGCCCGGCCGCTGCCTCGGCCCGGAGCTGCTCGAGCGACAGCGGACCGTACGTCAGGTGGTCCAGCACGGTCGCGGTGCCGTCGAGGGACGGGGACGTGAGGGTCATCGGTGCTCCTAGAGGTTCATGCTCGCCCGTTTGGTCCAGCAAGTAGACCTAAACCGTATGTCGCCCAGGTCACACCTGTCAACGGCATCTGTCATGACCGCTCATCCGGAGCGTCCAGCGAGTTGTGCAACCGGTCTGCGAAACATTTCTGGCGCCGGGGGAAGGGGGACCTTGACGTAGATCACAAAAGGACGGAAGATCCAACCAATAGGGCTATGCGCCGTCGGTCGCGGCCCCGCCGTCCGCTCGGGCGGTCGTCGTCCACACCCATCCACCCGTCTCCCACGGGAGCTGGACCAGGAGGACCACGCAGATGTCCACAACCAGAGAGCCCCAGGTGAGCCACGGCTCGTCGGGCGACAAGGCCGCACTCCTGCACCGGGGGCTCGGCGTCGGATCGATCGTCTTCATGGTGGTCGCGGCTGTCGCGCCCCTGGGAGCGGCGTGCGCCGTCATCCCGCTCGTGTTCGCCCTCGGGGGCAACGCGTCGGCCCCGTTGTACTTCCTCGGGGCGGCCCTCGTCCTGTACGTCTTCGCTGTGGGCTTCACCCTGATGAGCCGACACGTGAGGAACGCGGGCGCCTTCTACTCCTACGTGCAGGCGGGTCTGGGCAAGGTCCCGGGCGCGGGGACCGCATCACTGGCGCTGGCGTCCTACGTGATCCTGCTGGTCGCCCTCTACGCCCTGCTCGGGGTCTCCGCCTCGGCTGCCCTGGACGCCTATGCCGGACTCGACGTGGCTTGGTGGGTCTGCGCGTTCATCTTCCTCGGCGTGATCTCGATGCTGGGTTACCGCGACATCGAGGTCAGTGCCAGGGTCCTCGGTGTCGCTCTCGTCCTGGAGGCCCTGGTGGTCCTCGTCGTCGACTTCGCGGTCCTCTTCAGCGGCGGCGACAGCGGTATCTCGGCTGAGCCGCTCAACCCCAGTCGGGCCTTTGACGGCGCCCCGGGCCTCGGGCTGATGTTCGCGTTCTTCGCCTTCGTCGGGTTCGAGGCCACAGCCGTCTTCCGCAGCGAGGCAAAGGACCCCGAGCGCACCATTCCGCGGGCCACCTACATCGCCGTCGCCGTGATCGGTGGCCTCTACGCCTTGACCTCCTTCGCGGTCGCCACCGGGCTCGGCGCCGGCCAGGCAGCGGCGACGGCTGGGGCGGACCCGACGAATGTCATGCAGGGACTGGCGAACCGGTACGTCGGCACCTTGGTGGAGGACGCCGTCATCATCTTGCTGGTGACGAGCCTGTTCGCGTGCTGCCTGTCCTTCCACAACGTCGTCGCGCGCTACCAGTTCAACCTCGCCAACGGACGCGTGCTGCCCGCCGTGATCGGCGAGGTCCACCCGCGGCACCGCGCTCCGTCGCGGTCGTCAGTGGTCACGACGCTCACCTCCGGCGTCATCCTCGGTGCACTGGCCGTAGCGGGCCTCGACCCGATCCTCGAGATCTACACCTGGCTCTCCGGTGCCGCCACCCTCGGCATCCTGGTCCTGATGCTGCTGACGAGCGTCGCGGTCGTCGCCTTCCACCGCAGGGAAGGCGCCGACGAGCCGATCTGGAACTCTCTGGTAGCTCCCATCCTCGCCTTCGCCGGCCTCGCTTTCGTCGTGTTCATGGTGCTCGACAACCTCGACCTGCTCGTCGGGGGCCGTACGGCCGCGAACTGGGTCTGCGTCGGATTGTCGGTCGCTTTCGTAGCCGGCGCGGCTGTCGCGGCCCTGGCCCGTGCGTCCGCCCCGCAGAAGTACGCGGAGATCCTGGAGGACTGAGAAGGCAGCACGCGAAGAGGCCCGGTTCGCCTGTGGCGGACCGGGCCTCTCCTGTTGCTCGGCCGGTTCGTCTCACGCGCCGTCCGCGGGACGGGAGCCATGCGCTGTCATGCCGAACGCCGCGCACTCCGCGGCGAAGCCGCTCAGGAGGTCGGCTGACGAGCCCTCGTAGGGCCAGAGAATCTCGGGGTGCCACTGGACGCCGACCAGTCGGCGCTCCGGCCACTCGAGCGCCTCGACCACGCCGTCGGAGGCGTGGGCGACCGGGGTGAGCCCTGGGGCGACGTCGCGCAGGCCCTGGTGATGCTCGCTGTTCACGGGGATGGTCCCGTCGCGGCCGAGCCACTTCGACAGCAGGCTGCCGGCCTCGACCTCGACGTCGTGGGCGGGACTCGCAAGAGCCTCCTCCGAGGCCTGGTGGTGCAGGCTCCCGGGGCGATCCCGAGCGAGGTCGGCGTACAAGGTCCCGCCCAGGACGACATTCACGAACTGCACGCCCCGGCAGATCGCCAGCACCGGCATGTGACGTTCGAGTGCGCTGTGGAGAGCGAGCCGCTCGCTCAGGTCGCGGGCCGGGTTGACGCCCTTGAGCGCGGGGTCCGCCGGGTCGCCGCCGTACAGGGCAGGGTCGACGTCGCCGCCGCCGCTGACGACGAGACCGTCCAAGCGTTCCACGACGGCGTGGATGCGCGGCTGCTCCTGCGTGCAGTCGATGCTGATCGGCGTGGCTCCCGCGGCCACGAAGGCGTGGAAGATGTGCCGCCAGAGCTCGAAGCGCTCGAGGTCGCGCGCAGAGTAGGTGATCCCGATGACCGGACGGTCGAGGTGTTGGTGCACGGCTGCTCCTGGGATGGGTGGGGAGTGGGCTCTAGAAGATCGACCAGCCGGAGCCTCGGGCGAACTCCTCGATGGCGGCCACCCCGCCCACGGAGTTTCCGCACCCGTCGAGTGGGGGACTCCACGCGCACAGGGTGCCCACGCCCGGCAGGCTGGCGACGATGCCGCCGCCGATGCCGCTCTTCGCCGGCAGTCCGACGCGATAGGCGATGTCGCCTGCCGCGTTGTACATCCCTGACATCAGCAGTACGGCATTGAGCCGTCGAACGTTCTCCGCGTCGAGCACCTGCGTGTCACGCTCGGCGAGGAAGCGCGCGGCGCGAGCGATCCCGGACACCGATCCTGTGATCGAACACTGCGCGTAGTAGTGCGCGAGGACGTCGTCGACGTCGTTGAGGAGACGGCCGTGCTCGGCCAGCACATGGGCCAGGGCTCGGTTGCGGTGATCGCTTGCCGCCTCTGACGAGGCCACGACCCGGTCCGAATCGACGCCGCCATCTTCGGAGAGGTCCCGGACCAGTGCCGTGACGGTGTCGACCGCAGATCCCGTGTGGGCCAGGAGCCGATCCGTCACGATCAAGGCGCCGGCATTCACGAACGGGTTGCGCGGACGCCCGGCCGCGTGCTCGAGCTCGCTGACCGAGTTGTAGCCGAGCTCGGTGGGTGCCCACCCGACGTGCTCCCATGCGGCGGGCTCGACCCGCAGTAGGGCTGCAAGGGCGAAGAGCTTCGTGATGCTCTGCAGCGAGAACTGCTCCTCGCTGTCGCCGATCCCCACCTCGGCGCCCTCGACGGTGGTCAGGGCGAAGCCGAAGCGTCCGGGATCCACGATCGCCAGCGCAGGGATACGGGGAGTCACCGCCCCCGCGCGGGCTGACACGCGCCCGACCTCGACCGCGCGCTCGGCCCAGGCTCGCAGGGCGACCTCGTCGGTGGGACGCGGATCTGCGGCGATCGCCCCGGACGGTGCCGTCGCCGTAGTGTCGAGCACTGTCGCCTCCTGGCTTGACGTCTCCCTCGTCGGGGCGCTCCGACTGCCAAGGAGCGCAGGGGTCACGGCCGACGAATATTGGACTAGATAATAGCCCAATCTGTTGATGGTGGCCATGCGGTCGTCGTCGCACGCCTAGAAACAACTAATGGTCTAGCAAGTAGACCTGGTGATAGCATCCACCCATGAGCCAACTGATGAACCGACGCATGCTGCTGGGTCGTCGACCCAGCTGGACGGCCACCCTCGACGACTTCGTGGTCGATGAGCAGCCCGTCCCCGATCCTCGACCGGGGGAGGTGGTCGTCCGGGTCCTCTGGATCGCCTTCGACCCGGCGATGCGAGGCTGGATGAACGACGGCCCGTCGTACGCTCCGCCGGTCACGCTCGGCGAGGTGATGCGCGGACACGGTGTCGGCGAGGTCGTGGCCTCGGGCGTGGACGGCGTGGTCGTCGGCACGATGGTCACGGGCAACCTCGGCTGGCAGACGTACGCTGTCGCCCTGTTCGAGGAGGGGACGCTCGGCCGTCTGGAGCACATCCACGACCCCAGCGCGAGCCGTCCGGTCGTGCGCCGCGTGCCGGACGGGGTTCCTCCGACATCGGTCCTCGGAGTGCTGGGAACCACCGGCCTGACCGCCTACTTCGGGATGCTCGAGCTCGGGGCGCCGCGACCTGGCGACGTCGTGCTGGTCTCGGGGGCGGCGGGGGCCACGGGGTCGATCGCCGGCCAGCTCGCCAAGCTCGCCGGCGCCACGACGATCGGCATCGCCGGTGGTCCGACGAAGACGGCTTGGCTCACGGACGTTGCCGGCTTCGACCACGTCGTCGACTACAAGTCGGAGGACGTCGCCGAGCGCATTGCGAAGCTCGCGCCCGGCGGAGTCGACCTCTTCTACGACAACGTCGCTGGCCGGATCCTCGAGGCGGGCATCAGCAATCTCGCTCAGCGCGCCACCGTCGTCCTCTGCGGCGGCATCTCCAGCGGTTACTCGGACGAGGCCGTCGCCTATGGTCCGACGAACCTCTCCACGATCACGGTCCGGAGCTGCACGGTCAAGGGGTTCATCGTGACGGACTTCGCGGACCGCTTCGACGAGGCGACCGCCCGGATGAGCCGCTGGGTCGCTGAGGGCAGCCTGGTGTGGGCGGACGACATCGTGGAGGGCGACGTCACCGAAGCCGTCGCGACGATGAACCGACTGTTCGACGGGAAGAATCTGGGCAAGCAGATCCTGCAGCTCGGTACGCCGGCCCACGCCTAGCCGGGCGCGACCGCCTGGGCGCGCGGACTGCGCGCTCAGGCGGCGGGCGGCAGTCCGAACCGCTCCGCCAGTACGGCGGCCTCTGTGCGGTTCGTGGCGCCGAGCTTCTGCAGGATGTGCTCGACATGTGTCGTGACCGTCCGAGGTGACAGCACGAGCTCCTCTGCGATGCGGACGTTGGACAGGCCGTCCCGGATCAGGCCGAGGATCTGCCGCTCACGAGCGCTGAGCCTCGCCACGGCGAACCGGACCATCGCCCCGGTCCACGACGTCAGGACAGGACGTGCCTCCTCGACCAGTGCCAGCACGGTGGGATCGACCCGCTCGAGCTTGGTGCTGATGTGCAACATCCCGACCGGTCGGGCGCCGGAGGCGAGCAGGACCGACACCCCGTTGCGGTAGCCGTGCGGCATGTAGACGGCCTGCGCCTCTGCGGACTCGCGGAAGCTGGGGATGTCCTCCCACGTGTGCATCACCCCAGGGCGGCCGAGGATGGTCTGCATCCCGGGCAGTCGCCGGGTGTAGCGGTCGGAGGCGTGCAGCTCTTCGACGGCGGCCGGGTAGTCAACGGTCATCAAGGGGAAGTGCGATCCGTCGAGCGGGGAGATCCCCATGAGGCCCACGGCGTGGACGCGTCGCGAGCTCAGCAAGATGTCGGCGACGCGTCGACACCTGGCCGCCGCGTCGGTGTCGAGCGTGAGCGTTCCGGCGCTCCCTGGGGCGTGATCCACGTCACCAAGCGTATAGGACTATTCATTCGACCGAAAGCCCCTGTTGAGCCTAGGTCCAACCCATCGCCGCACGCGATCTACGCACTTCGACCGATATCGGTCGAACCGTCCCCGGACCTAGCGTCTGCGTCCTCGGGTCGTGGCGCCAGACAGCGGGTCGATGCGGAACCGCCCTGGCCCGACGACCCGCTCCCACCAGCGGAAGGAACGGGCATGCGGTCGATCGACCTGCAAGGCAAGCGAGCAGTCGTCGTCGGAGGCGCGACAGGCATCGGCCGCGCTTCGGCGTACGCACTGGCGCAGGCCGGGGCGGATGTCGTCACACTGTCTCGGCGGGAGGAGGGACCGGACCACTCCGGGCATCCCGAGCTCGCTCCCCGGATCACCCACCGTCGGTTGGACGTCGCCGACCTGAGCGAGGTGCGCCGGGTCTTCGCCGGGCTCGCGGAGGATGGCGGGATCGACGTCGTCGTCCTCAGCGCAGCCGTCATCGAGCCCGCCGGCGTGGGGGAGACCGACGACGAGCTGTGGCGTCGCCACATGGCGGTGAACGTCGACGGCATCTTCGCCTGCGCGCGGGAGTCGATCCGACACATGGCCGCGACGGATCGCCGGGGAAAGGTGGTCGTGATCGGGTCGGTCTCAGGGATGGTCGGAAACCCCGGCTTCTCGGCCTACTGCGCGAGCAAGGGTCTGTGGATCAACCTGACCCGCCAGCTGGCGCTCGACTGCGCTCCCCGGGGGATCAACGTCAACGCCGTGCTGCCCGGATTCACCTCGACCGAGCTCACCGACATCTACGACGCGGACACCAAGGCCGCCATCGCGGCGGCGGTGCCCGTCAAGGTGTGGGCGCGACCGGAGCAGATCGCCGACGCTGTGCTCTTCCTCGCCTCGCCGATGGCGGACTACGTGCACGGCGTCAACCTTCCCGTTGATGGCGGCTACCTCGCCGCCGGGCCGGTCTGACGTGCGCGCCGTGACCGCTACGGCGAGCCCGGCCCGTCCCGGCGAGCAGCTCCTGTCGGTGCGCGACATCACCAAGACGTACGGAGCGAACGTCGCCCTGCGACCGACGTCCTTCGACCTCGCCGCCGGGGACTGCGTCGCCATCATCGGCGAGAACGGCGCCGGCAAGTCGACCTTCGCGAAGGTGCTGACCGGCACGGAGATCCCGGACGCCGGCGAGATCCACATCGCTGGCGAGCGGGTCTCGTTCCACAGCCCCCGCAACGCCCTGAGCCGCGGTGTCGCGCTGATCCCCCAGGAGCTGGCGCACGTTCCGGGCCTGACGGTGGCGGAGAACCTGCTGCTCAACCGGCTGCCGGGCCGGGGAGGGCTCACCAGCCGGGCTCGGATCCGAGACGCCGCCGCCGCGCTCATGGAACGGCTGGGGATGTGGGTGGACCCCGATGCACGGATGTCCGACCTGGGGGTCTCCGACCAGCAGGTGGTCGAGCTCGTCAAGGCCCTTGGCCGCGACTCCCGCTTGCTGGTGCTCGACGAGCCGACCGCCGCCCTGACCGAGGACGAGGCCGACACCCTCTACTCGATCCTCGATGCGCAGCGCAGCCAAGGGATCGGCGTGATCGTCATCTCCCACCATCTCGACCAGATCAGCCGCTTCGCGAGCCGCATCGACGTGTTCCGGGACGGCGAGAGGGTCTTCGCGGCCTCACCCCGGGACACGGACAAGTCGGTCTTCATCCAGCAGATGCTCGGGACGAGCGCGATGCCTGCAGCCGCGGAGCGGCCACACCGGTCAGCGGGGGCGGCTGTGCTCAGCGTCCAGAACTGGCGGGCGCCGGGCCGTCCGGGACTGGCAGGGGTGTCCTTCGACCTGCGCGAGCGCGAGGTCCTGGGGGTGTACGGCATCCGGGGGTCGGGCTCAGAGCTCATCGCCGCTGGACTCGGCGGCCGCTGCGCGGACCTGGGCGGGACGATCGCTCTGCAGGGCTCGCCCGCGCGGCCCGTCCCGTCATCCCCCCGAGCCGCGCTCCGCGCCGGGATCGGCTACGTCCCGCCCGACCGCAAGCGCGATGGGCTCGTGCCGGGGCAGCCGGTGCGAACCGCCATCTCCTTCCTGGTGCTCGGCCGGCTCGCGACCTGCGGTGTGCTGCGGGCGCGATCGGAGACGAGAGTGGCCGGACCTTACGCAGAGCGCTTCCGACTCCGCGCCACCGGGCTCGAGCAGCCGGTGGGACAGCTCTCGGGTGGCAACCAGCAGAAGGTCTTGCTGGCCGGACGGATCGCTGCGGCACCGGACGTTCTCGTGGTGCACGAGCCCACCCGGGGAGTGGACATCGGGGCTCGCCATGAGATCCACGAGACCCTTCGCGACCTCACGGACGACGGAGTCGGAGTCCTCGTCGTGACCTCGGACGTGGAGGAGGCCGTCGAGGTGAGCGATCGGCTCCTCATCGTTCGGGACGGACAGATCGTCGCCGAGCTTCTCGGTGAAGACATCACTCAGGACAACGCCGTGCACCTCGCGGCGGCCTAGGAGGACACGTGAGCATCGACACCAGCACGTCGGGGGCCGCCCGGCGGACCCCACCGGGCCCGGCGGCCTCGGCGGTCGCCGCCACCGACGACTCCGGGGGCCCTGGGCCCCGCGGTCGCATTCGAGGCGCACTCGATGCCAGGTTGATCCAATCGCTCGGCATCACCGGGTTCCTGGTCGTCCTGGTCGTCGTCTTCACCATCCTCACGCCGCGCTTCCCCACGTCCGACAACGCCGTCGGGATCCTGGTCAGCGTCGCGTTCATCGGGATGGTGTCTCTGGGCCAGACGCTGGTGATCGTCGCCGGCGGATTCGACCTCTCGGTCGCAGGCGTCGCGCCGCTGTCGGCCGTCGTCTTCGCCACCCGCGTCAACGACGGCACGCCCATCCCGCTCGCGATGGGGACCGCCATCGCCGTAGGGGCGATCGTCGGTGTCGCGAACGGCGTGATCATCACGAGGGGTGGCATCAACCCGCTCATCACTACCCTCGGAACCCTCTCCATCACCGGTGGGCTCGCCTTCACGATCGTCGACGGTCAGAGTGTGCCGATCGACGACCTGGGGGCAGGGTTCATGGCTGAGACGAGCCTCGTCTGGGTTCCCAACCAGGTCTGGCTCACCGCCGGTGCGACCGTCCTGCTGGCCCTCGTGCTGAAGTTCACGACCTACGGACGGGCGCTCTATGCCCTGGGTGGCAGCCGGGAGGCGAGCCGTCTCGCCGGCATGCGGGTCGATGGCCTCGCCACCAGCACCTACATGCTGAGCGGAGCGCTGGCGGCACTGGGCGGCGTCATGCTGGCCAGTCAGCTCCTCGCCGGAGACGGCAACCTCGGCACCGACGCGGCCCTGCTCTCGGTCGCCGCCGTCGTCCTCGGAGGCGGCTCCCTCCTCGGGGGCTCAGGTGGGGCGCTCGGTACGGCGGCCGGTGTCCTCGTCCTCGGCATCCTCGCCAACGGCCTGACGCTGATGCACGTCTCGTCCTTCTACCAGCAGATCGCCACCGGACTCGTGCTGCTGATCGCCGTGGGCTTCAGCCGGATCCGGGCCCTTCCTTCCGGCACGTCCTGAACCAACGCGCCCACCCCCGTCCACCCACCCCGAACGAGGTCCTCGTGACCACCACCTTGAGGAGAATCATGAGTTCCCCACAACCCTCCCGCCGCAGTCGGCGGATCCTGGTCGTCCTCTCCGCCGCGGTGCTGATCGGCACGCTGCTCTCCGCGTGCAATCGTGACGCGGGAGGAGCCGCGTCCGGTGCCGGCGACACCCCGATCGCCGGACTGTCGATGGCCTACACGAACGCCACTGACGCTGCCCCCCTCTATGTCCTCGTGCAGGACGGCGTCAAGGACGCCGCGAAGACCAGTGGGGTGGCCCTGGAGACCTACGACAACAAGCTGGATGCCTCGACGGTGGCCGAGAACGCGCGACTGGTCGTGCAGAGCAAGCCGGACCTCGTCCTGTCCTACAACCCCATCGAGGGCATCTATGGCTCGATCGAGCGCCAGTACGAGCGGGCGAAGATCCCGTGCATCGCCGTCAACACCCCCAGCACGGGCTACTGCTCGTGGATGAACCTGAGCAATCCCGAGCTGTGCACGGACTCCGCCAAGGCAGTCGGATCCGTGGCGAAGAAGGAGGGCTGGACCGGCGAGGACACCACCGTGCTCCTCCTGAACGCACCGAGCTTCGGCGAGCTGATCAACAACTGCAACGCGTACTTCTACAAAGAGATCGCGAACTGGATTCCTGGCTTGGAAGGGATCAAGGACGTCACCGACCTGAAGACGACGACCTCAACGATCGGCGACTCTCTGGTGCAGGTCGACGGACAGGCCCAGCGCGGGCCCTCGTACGACGCCGCGCGCAACGCCCTGTCAGGCATCGCCGAGGATCGCAACCTCGTCGTCTTCACCGTCGCGGACGACTCCACGCTCGGCGCCTGGCAGGCGGTGGAGCAGTCGGGACGCGCAGACAACAGCCTGGTGGCGGGTCTCGGCGGCACCGAGGAGGCTCTTAAGCAGCTCGCCACCAACCCGCGGTGGGTGGCCCAAGCGGACGTCTTCTTCGGGAACTGGGGCCAGTACATGATGGCAATGGCGGCAGCCATCGAGGAGGGCCAGGAGATCCCGTTCCAGACCTTGGCGCCCGAGGCGGTCCTGACCAAGGACTTCGCCCTGAAGGGCACGATCGTCGCTCCGATGGGCGACTACTACCGGGAAGGCGAGTTCTCCGCCTTCCAGCTGCCGCCGTTGGTCCCCGTGACCGAGGGCGAGACGGTCTTCGGCACGAAGACGGTCGGCAACGACTACCTGGCCGATACCGGCGTTCTGCAGCTGTTCGACAACGTGAAGGGACTGGACTCCAAGTGAACCCGACCGAAGAGCCGCAGATGACCCCGCTGCCCGTGCGCGCTTACACCGACGCCTTCAGCTATGAGCGAGGCAGCACCGTCCGCCTGCACGTCAGCGCTGCGGGCCCGGTCGACGTCGAGCTCGTACGGATGCAGAGCGCCTCCGCCGAGGACACCTCGCTCGACTCGCCGGTCACATGGTCAGCGGCCGGAACCTATCCCGCTGACATGCAAGACACCTGCGTCGGCTCGTTCCTCCTCGGGGAGCTGGCGTCGTCGGCCCCGCACGAGTCCGAAGTCGTGAGCGTGGGTGCCTTCGTGTGGTCGGCGAACCCCGCCGCGACCCAGGTGCAGACGCTCCTCTCGCTCACCTCCGGCGCCGCCCTCCAGCTGCACGAAGGACGCCCTGCTCTGGTCGGGCCGGGCGTCGCCGAGGACCTCGTGCTGAGCACCGCCTTGTCGAGTCACAGCTGGTACCTCGTCGTGGCGACCATCGGCAGGCAGAACACGGTGACGGCAGTGCCGGTCGACCCGCTGCGCGGAGTCTCGGCTACGGCGACGGGCGCCGCTGGCGGTCCAGTGTCGTTGGCCGGCGCCGTAACGGTCGGGGCGCGCGGTGGCCGTGACGTGGTGGTCGAAGGTGATCTGGCTCGAGGCACGGCCGGCGAGCACTTCAACGGAAAGGTCGAGGCGCCCTTCGTCGTGGCCGGGGGGCTCACCCCCGAGCAGACGGAGATGCTCGCCCGCGGCGAGGCCCACCTGGACGACGCGGCCCTGCTCGGGGCGTGGGACCTGGCGTTCCGGCACGGCGATCCGCCGGCGGTCGCCGCCGCCGTCGTGGAGGGTCAGCCCGACGGAGTCCTGGTCAACGGGCCGGCGCGGGGGGTCACGGGCCGCCTCTTCAGTGGCCGCAACACCGACTACTCCGCTGCACCCGCGGAGTACGCGGCAGTCCACCTGCACGGGACGGACCTGGTCGACGCGGGTTGGCCTGTCGCCCTCGAGGCCACGCTGCCGGAGGCGCTCGAGAGCGGTGTGTACGGCGTGGTCGTGCGGGGGGCGGGCGGCTCGGACACCGTCCCGATCGTCGTCGTGCCCCGGCCCTCGGACGAGCGCCGCAAGGTGCTGGTCGTGCTGCCCACCTTCACCTACCTCGCCTATGCCAACGAGTCACTGTTCAACGGCCTGGACTCGACCGCGCTCACCGACCAGGAGGTGACGATCGGTCCTGAGGACCTCGCCCACGTCGGCGACCCGTCCTTCGGTCTCTCCATGTATGACACCCACCCCGATGGATCCGGGGTCATGCTGTCGGCTGGCCGCCGGCAGATCGTCAACATGCGTCGGGGCTACCGCATGTGGCTGCTCGACGCGGGCCGCGCGTTCTCAGCCGACATGTACCTGATCGAGTGGCTCGCGCGTCGTGGGATCGAGGCCGACGTGGTGACCGACCAAGAGGTGCACTCCCGCGGCAGCGGATACCTCGCGCCGTACGCCGCGGTCATCTCGGGATCGCACCCGGAGTACACCACCGAGGAGATGCTCGACACCCTGACTGCGTACCGCGACGGTGGCGGCGGTCTGCTCTATCTCGGCGGCAACGGGTGGTACTGGGTGACGGGCGTGCTCAGCGAGGAGCCGATGGTGGTCGAGATCCGCCGTGGGTACGCCGGCGTCCGGTGCTGGGAGTCGCTGCCCGGTGAGGTCACGCTCATGTCGACCGGTCAGCCCGGCGGACTGTGGCGACACCGCGGCCGAGCTCCTCAAGCTCTGGCCGGTGTCGGGTTCGCCGCGCAGGGCTGGGGGCGGTCCGAGCCGTACTTCCGCTCTGAGGAGGCGCGTGGCGAGGAGTGGAAGTGGGTCTTCGACGGCGTCGAGGAGGACCCGATCGGAGCCTACGGCCTGGTTATGGGGGGTGCTGCCGGCGACGAGATCGACCGGGTGGACCTCGCGCTCGGCACTCCTCCGAGCGCCGCGGTGCTGGCGTCGTCGCGAGGACACTCCAACTACTACCAGCGCGTGGTGGAGGAGATCCCGATGAGTCTGCCCGACCATGGCGGAGGCGAGCAGGACCCTGAGGTCCACGCAGACATCGTCTACTTCTCCACGCCGAGCGGAGGCGAGGTCTTCTCGACCGGCTCCATCGCGTGGTCCGGTGCTCTGCTGCACAACGGGACGGATAACGGAGTCTCGCGGATGACGGAGAACGTGATCCAGGCCTTCGTCTCCCGCCGCAGATGAGGCGGGACATCTGGGTGGCCACGGGAGAGGCGGGAGCCGTGACTGTCTACCAGTGGTACGTCACCTCCATCGGGTGGCGATGGACGTACGAGGGGGGGCCAGGCGCATCGGGCCCCGTCGGGTATTTTCCACGCGAAGACGACGGGACAGGGGCGAACGGCATGCGGCCTGCCGTGCGACACCTGGCCCAAGCTCTGGCATCTGCGCTACCAGCCGGGTCGCGTCGGGCGCTCGTGTGCCGATTGCGATTCCGACAGGCGGTTCAGAGAACCTCGACCTAGGGAAGGTCGGGCTGGTCGAGCCCCTGGATCAGCTGGTCCAGCAGAGCCCGCAGGTCTTGGGCATCTTCCGTCGCGAGGCCGAGGCGAGACCAGATCCGCTCGGGGACGTCGGCGACCCGCTCCCTCAGTGACTCGCCTTGAGCGGTCACCTCCACGAGCACGCGGCGCTCGTCTGCGACGTCACGCCGGCGAGCGACGAAGCCGGCTGATTCGAGTCGCTTGAGGACGGGGGTGAGCGTGCCGGAGTCGAGTCGGAGGCGTTCGCCGACCTCGCCGACGGTGAGCGGTCGGCCGGCGTCCCAGAGCGCCAGCATCGTGAGGTACTGCGGGTAGGTCAGTCCTACCTCGGCCAGGAGCTCCGCGTAGCGACGCGTGAGCGCCCTGGTCGCGGCGTACAGCGGGAAGCAGAGCTGGGAGTCCAGCTCCAGCTGGGGATAGAGGGCGTCGGCCACGGTCCGATCCTACGCTTGCCCGATTGGATTGTGCGCAATAGGGTTGCGCACATGCAGACGATCTACACGGCCAGTGCCGTCGCCTTCGGCGACGGGCGCAACGGTCACGTCCAGTCCACCGACGGTCTCCTCGACACCGACGTCCGTGTTCCTGTGGAGATGGGCGGCGCGGGCGGGGCGACCAACCCCGAGCAGCTCTTCGCGGCGGGTTACGCCGCTTGCTTCCACTCCGCACTGCAGCTGGTGGCGAGCCAGGCGAAGGCGGACACCACGGACTCCGAGGTCGCCGCGGACGTCTCCATCGGACCGAACGGCGCCGGCGGCTTCGGTCTGGCGGTGCAGCTCGAGATCACCCTCCCCGCGCTCGAGCGCGCGCAGGCCGAGGAGCTCGTCGAGCGAGCCCACCAGGTGTGCCCCTACTCCAACGCCATCCGCGGCAACGTCGAGGTTCGTTTGACCGTCGCCTGATCACGCAACGCCCGAGCGCTGGTCCGGCGACGCGGGGTGAGTCGACGGTCGGGTGCGCACAGATCGTGGTGACCCGGGGAGCGGGTCGTCATCCCCCGACCGCGATCTCCTCCTCGCGGACCTGATGCCCTACGGCGCACCGCAGCTCGACGCCGACCTGCTCGCCGCACCCTGCATGCGTGACGGCGGGGGCCCGGCCCTCGGTGTGGGCGGCTCCCCACTCGAGCAGGGCGAGCAGCGCCGGCAGCAGGTCGTGGCCGGCCTCGGTCAGCACGTAGGCGTTGCGGGTGCGTTGGCCGGGCTCGCGGTAGGGCTCCTTGGTCAGCGCCCCGGCGTCCACGAGCTCACGCAGGCGTTGGGCGGCGACCGCTTCGGAGACCCCCGTCCGCCTGACGAGCACGTCGAAGCGGGAGGCGCCGTAGAAGATCTCGCGCAGCAGCAGGATGGCGGTGCGGTTGCCGATCGTCTGCAGCGCCCGGTCGATGGGGCACCGGTCGCCGAGGGGTGCGTCGCCGCGCTCCGCGAGCCGGCCGACCAGGTGGACGCTCATGCCGCGAGTCTAACTTGTCGAAACCAAAGCCAGACCCTACTGTCTGGCTATGCCACAGCAAAGTCAGCGGGTCGTGCAAGGCGTGCTCATCGGAGCCGCCTTCCTCGCCGGCGTCGACCTCTTCATCGTCAACGTCGCCTTCGACCAGATCGGCCGTGACTTCTCGGGCACCACCCTCTCCGAGCTGAGCTGGGTGCTCAACGCCTACGCCGTCGTGTACGCCGCCCTGCTCGTCCCCATGGGACGCCTGGCCGACCGCGTCGGACAGAAGCGAGGGTTCATCGCGGGCATGTGTCTCTTCATCGCGGCCAGCCTCGCCTGTGGCTTCGCCCCAGGGATCTGGTGGCTGGTCGCCTTCCGCGCCGTCCAGGCGGTGGGTGCGGCGGCCATGACCCCGGCGAGCCTGGGCCTGCTCCTGGCTGCCGTCCCCGCCGAGGACCGCGCGCGGTGGTTCCCCTC
>OFDC01000713.1_pt1 | contig 22115 bp, 20 predicted proteins | sample 1520941 | NCBI WGS metagenome assembly OFDC01 (sample SAMEA94258168, study PRJEB24077) | hot springs metagenome | biome: Aquatic biome; feature: Water | place: India | collected 2012-12-06 | depth 5 m | reverse complement strand
GGCTGAACTGTCGGCTGAACTGTCGGCTGAACTGTCGGCTGAACTGTCGGCTGAACTGTCGGCTGAATTCAGCCACATATTGAGTTATTGTAATTTCTAATCCAAAATATAAGTCAGAAGGGAAAGTATATTATTTACTAAAGTATTAATAATGAGTGTTTTATGTGAAAATAATGAAAAAACGTAGGTTGCCGACCGTATGACAAGCCAATATTAATGTGGGGTATCACCCCACATAGGCTGAATTCAGTGAAAAGAAATTGATAATCGTAATAATTTTAAAAGGCAGTTTATTGATTAACTTTAAGTAAGGCTCAGTACGGTGGTTTTCATAATTGCAATAATGTGTTGACGACCCAATCTTGTATCGTAGTTGTATTATTCTTACTTTTAAACATTAAAAGTTTCCAAAGATGAACAGAGATATATTTTTCAACACATTATCAAAGGTTTGCCATAGGATTTTAATGAGACTGATAAAGTGAAATAGAAAAGAGGTGTACTGAAATTATCTGATATGATAAAAGAAGAAGCGAATAAGCTATGAACAGCTAAAGACAAATTATATTCGACTTCATTCAATTGTATTTTAATTACCAAACAATTAACGAAAACAGCATTAAACACAACCCCATGTTTGAACAAAATTTTAAGAACATTGATAACGTACTGTACCGTGAGACTGATAGCGAACTTGACTACATTGAGCAAACCTCTTGGGTTTTGTTCTTGCGTTATTTGGATGAATTAGAAAAAGAAAAAGCAGATGAAGCAGCTCTCGAAGGCAAAGAGTATAAGTATATTTTAGATGAAGCCTATCGTTGGCTTACTTGGGCAGCACCCAAACGCCTGAAAGAAGGTACAACCGACAAATACGAAATAGACATCAATAAAGCCCTAACAGGCAAAGATTTAGTTGAGTTTGTTGATACTAAATTGTTTCCATACTTGGGGAGTTTTAAGCAAAAAGCCGACAATCCAAGAACGATTGAATACAAGATTGGTGAGATTTTCAGCGAACTAAAAAACAAAGTGAAGAGCGGTTATAACCTCCGTGAAATCATTGAAATTGCTGATGAATTACAGTTCGGTAGCTCAAATGATAAGCACGAATTGAGCCATTTGTACGAAACCAAAATCAAAAATATGGGTAATGCTGGGCGTAATGGCGGACAGTATTACACGCCACGCCCGCTGATTCGTGCCATGATTCAGGTTATTGACCCTAAGGTAAACGAGCGAATTTATGACGGTGCGTGTGGTAGTGCAGGGTTTTTGTGCGAAGCATACGACTACATTTATGAGCGGATGGACAAAACCACTACTAACTTAAAGAAGCTCCAAGAAGATACGCTCTACGGCAAAGAAACCAAAAACCTTGCCTACATCATCGGTATTATGAATATGATTTTGCACGGCATCGAAGCCCCAAATATTATTCATACCAACACCCTGAGCGAGAGTGTAAGAAACATAACCGAGAAAGACCGCTATGAGGTAATCTTGGCAAATCCGCCGTTTGGTGGCACCGAACGCCCCGAAGTGCAGCAAAACTTTGACATCAAAACCTCCGAAACGGCTTCGATGTTTATGCAGCACTTTATCAAAAGCCTAAAGGCTGGCGGACGTGCGGCAGTAGTTATAAAAAATACTTTTTTGAGTAATACCGATAATGCTTCGGTTTCGCTCCGAAAATATTTGCTCGAAACCTGTAACCTGCACACCATTTTGGATATGCCAAGCGGAACGTTTTTGGGTGCGGGAGTAAAAACCGTTGTATTGTTTTTTACCAAAGGCGAACCCACCAAAAATATTTGGTATTACCAGTTTGACCCAGGCCGAAGCATGGGAAAAAACAGTGCCTTAAACGATGCTGACCTAAAAGAGTTTGTTGAGCTGCAAAAGACCAAACCCGAAACCGAAAAAAGTTGGATGCTTGATGTTAGCACCCTAACTGGTGGTAGTCGGTCGTCGAGCGAAGCCGAAACTCGTGGGTTGAGCGTAGCCGAAACCTATGATTTAAGCGTGAAAAACCCCAACAAAAAAGCCGAAGCCCCTTTGCGTAGCCCACAGGAGATTTTTGAAGAAATGAAGGCTCTAGACCAAGATAGTGCAGAAATAATGAATGTTTTGAGTTTGATTATTGACAACAATTAAAATTTTTGAACAATGAAAATAAGCGTTTTGACAAATTTTGAAGAACCATCTGACAAAGAACTAATTGGACTAATGAAGGAGGTATCGGAGGATGTGAAAAATAAATTTGCAATTATCAGAAAGCAATTAAACGAAAAAATAGCGGCTGAAATACTTGTTGCTCATGCAAAATACAAAGCAATACAAAAATGAAAAAACCAGTATTGATAGTAATTGCTGGGCCAAATGGCTCTGGTAAAACCTCTATTACTTCAAGGATTTTGCAGCACGATTGGGTAGAAAACTGTGTTTATATAAACCCTGATAACATAGCAAGAGATACTTTTGGCGATTGGAACTCGGCAGAAGCGGTACTCAACGCAGCAAAGTTGGCCACACAAATGCGTGAAGATTGCCTGAACCAAAGGAAAGGAATAATTTTTGAAACTGTCCTTTCGGCTGATGATAAAATAGAATTTTTACAAAAAGCCAAAGCTAAAGGGTACTTCATTCGATTGTTTTTTGTGGGAACAAATAGCCCAACTATCAATGCAAGCCGAATTGCACAGCGTGTAATGGAAGGCGGACACGACGTGCCTATCACCAAAATTATTTCTCGATACAGCAAGTCTATTGCCAATTGCTGTATTGCTACACAGATTGTAGATAGAGTTTATTTGTATGATAACTCAGTAGATTTTCAAGAACCTACGCTATTGTTTAGAACTGCCGATGGCAAAATTTCTAAAGAATATGGCCGGCTCAACGATTGGGCAGTGCCTATTTTTCAGTTTATTAAAAATATTTAAGCAACACAATTTTTGAATACTTATGAAAGAAGGATGGGAAGTGAAAAAGTTGGGAGAATTAGTTTCCATCAAAACTGGTAAGTTAGATTCCAATGCAATGGTTCAAGGAGGGAAATACCCGTTTTTTACTTGTTCCAGAGAAATTTTTGCAATTGATGAGTACGCATTTGATTGTGAGGCAATTCTTTTAGCAGGAAATAATGCAAGTGGAGATTTTAATGTAAAATATTATAACGGGAAATTTAATGCCTATCAGAGAACTTATGTAATTACAATAATTAACTCAAATAAATTGCTCTATGGCTATTTATTCCAGCAATTGGTGAATTATTTAAAAAAATTCAAAGAACAATCGGTAGGTGCCAATACAAAATTTTTGAAAATTGGAATGATTCAAGGAATGGAAATCCCCATTCCCCCACTCACCGAACAAAAAAAAATAGTAGCCATTTTAGACCAAGCCTTTGAAGCCATAGCCAAAGCAAAAGCAAACGCCGAGCAGAATCTAAAAAATGCAAAAGAATTATTTGAGAGTTATTTGAATGAGATTTTTGAGAATAAAGGTGAAAGTTGGGAAGAGAAGAAATTGGGAGAAGTCATATTGTATGATAAAAAGCAAAAATTACATACTAATTTACCATATGTAGGCTTAGAAAATATTGAATCGAACTCTGGTAAATTTTTGGGAAGTAAAGAACCACAAGTAGTAAAGAGTTCTACTTTTTATTTTAATAATTCACACGTGTTATACGGAAGGTTAAGACCGTATTTGAATAAAGTTTTATTACCTGATTTTGAAGGTCATTGTTCAACTGAAATTTTTCCGATAAAAGTAGAGAAACAAATTTTGAGAGAATTCTTATTTTATTGGTTAATAGCCACGAATACAGTCAAGGCAATTGATGAAACTTGGACAGGAGCAAGAATGCCAAGAGCAAATATGAATAAAGTACTTTGTTTTGATTTTTATTTCCCAAAATCACTCGAACAACAAACCCAAATAGTCGAAAAGTTGGATAAACTCCGAGCCGAAACCCAAAAGCTGGAAGCCATTTATAAACAGAAAATTGAAGATTTAGAAGAGCTAAAAAAGAGTATTTTACAAAAAGCCTTTGCAGGAGAATTGAAAACTGAAATAGTAGTTTAGAAAATGGAAGAGAATAAAAATATAGATAAAAAGTCGATAAAATTTCTGAAAGAGAAAAACACCGATTGGAATGAACTGGCAAAAGATTGTGTATGCTTTGCCAACGCCCAAGGCGGATTTATCTATATTGGTATCGAAGATAAAGAAAAACAACCGCCCCTCAATCAAATCATCGTTGATAGGAATCTGCCCGACATCATTCAGAAAAACATTGTGCATCGCACCATCAATGTGGCAGTGGCTGTAACCATTGAAACTGCCGCCAATGAGTCGGAATATATAAAAATACAAATATTCAGAAATGCCCAAACCATTGCATCAACTACCGATGGCAAATATTATATCCGAATCCACGATGACTGCAAGCCCATTCCTCCCGACGAAATGGCAAGGCTGGCGGCAGATAAAAACGCTTTTGTTTGGGAAGAGCAAACTAACAAGCGTATTCCAGTTTCACAATTTGACGAACATAAACGAAGAGTATTTTTGAAAGATATTCGGCACTCGCCAAGAGTAAGTTCATTTATAAAAGAAATGAGCGATGACGAAATTTTAGATTTTTATTTCTTTCAAAAAAACGGATTCCTGACCAACTTAGGGATTTTATGGATAGGCAGACGAAACGATAGAGCTTCATTGCTTTATCCGCCTGCCATACAGATAATTCGCTACGATGAAAAAGAAGAAAAAGTGTGGAAATTGCTTCTGGACGATTATTTCTTAAATCCAAAAGAATTACTCGAATCTGTATTAAATGATGTACCCGACTGGCAAGAGAGCGTAGAAGTATCGGAAGGTATGTTCAGAAAAAACATTCCTTTTTTCCCAATCGAAGTCGTAAGAGAATTAGTCGTAAATGCCTTAGTGCATCGTACTTATACCACGAGAGGAGATATTTTTATTAATATTTTCCCCAATAGAATGGAAATACACAGCCCAGGCCGATTACCCTTTGGTGTAACTCCAAAAAATATTTTGAGCCAATCAATCCGACGAAATGAGCATCTATCAAAAGTATTTTATGATTTAGGTCTGATGGAAAAAGAAGGTAGTGGCTATGATTTGGTATATGCCAAGTTATTAGGGTCAGGAAAACCCCTCCCTGTTGTAAAAGAATTGGGTGAGAGAGTTGCTGTTATTGTAAAGAAGCAATTTGTGAGCAAAGATGTAGTTCGCCTGATGGACAAAGCCAGTTCGGAATTCGCCTTAAAGCAAAAAGAAGTCATTTCTTTGGGTTTGTTGGCACAACAACAAGCCTACACAGCCCTCGAAATAGCTAATATACTCAATCAAAACGAAGAAGTTGGACTAAGAAACTGGCTCGGTAGATTAGTAGATTTAGAACTAATCATAAAAACAGGTAAAGGAAAAGGCACTCAGTATGCAGTAAATCCTGAATTTATCCGTAAAATAAATTTCAAGGGAAAAACAAACCTAAAAAATATAGAAGATTACCGCTTAGAAGAATTAATTTACAAAGATTTGAAAGCATATCCAGAGAGTGGTTTTAGTGATATACATAATAGAATAGGCTTGGAAATTAATAAACATAAGGTCAGGAGAATATTAAAACAAATGTTAGATAATAACCAAATCAAAGCCAAAGGGATTAAGAAATGGGTAAAATATTTTATTGAGCAAAATGTGTAAGTAAATGAATAAATGCTCAATAGAATGCTCAATAGAATATACTTTTTATTTGATATTAGACGGGATTTTATTTGATATAATAAACAAAATGATTAGGTTTGAAAATTAAGTATAATTGTAAATAATTGATAATCAAATTTTTATGCAATAAATATAGTAGCAAAAACACTAACATTTTATTTGATGCTTATTTGATAGAAACACAGCCATGAACGAAACCGAAACAAGAGCCGCGTACATTGATCCAGCCCTAAAAGCAGCAGGTTGGGGGGTTATTGAAGGAAGTAAAATAAAATATGAATTTCCTATCAATAAAGGTAGGCTCATCGGTAACGGTCAAAGAAACACACCCGACAAAGCCGACTATGTACTGCAATACAAAGGCAGAAACATGGCGGTTATCGAAGCAAAAGCACGAGATAAATATTATACCGAAGGAGTTGGTCAAGCCAAAGCATATGCCGAAAAACTACAAGTTAGGTTTACGTACAGCACCAATGGTTTAAAAATTTACGGCATTGATAGAGAGCAAGGCACAGAGGGTGACATCGAGCGTTTTCCAACACCTGACGAGCTTTGGGCATTGTGTTTCCCTGAGCCAAAGCAAGGAGAGATAGTCAAGAGCAGTGATTATTGGAAAACTAAATTATTGTCCGTACCGTTTGAAGACCGAGGCGGTTTATGGCAGCCGAGATATTACCAAGATAACGCCATTACAAAAGTTCTCGAAGCCGTAGCCAATAATCAAACCCGAATTTTGCTAACACTCGCCACAGGCACAGGAAAAACCGCCATAGCATTTCAGATAGCATGGAAACTATTTCAAGCCAAATGGACACCCCAACGAGATGAAGCCCGAAGCCCAAGGATATTATTTTTAGCCGACCGAAATATTCTGGCCGACCAAGCATTTAATGCTTTTTCAGCTTTTGAAGAAACGGCACTCGTAAGAATCAGCCCCGACGAAATCAAAAAAAAAGGCAAAGTGCCGAAAAACGGCAGTATATTTTTTACCATTTTTCAGACTTTCATGTCTGGCCCAAACAACAGCTCTTATTTCGGAGAGTATCCCAAAGATTTTTTTGATTTCATCATCATTGATGAGTGCCATCGAGGTGGAGCCAGTGATGAAAGCTCGTGGCGTGATATTATGGATTATTTTAGTCCAGCCGTACAATTGGGGCTTACAGCCACACCAAAACGTGATGTAAACGCAGATACGTACAGTTATTTTGGTGACCCTGTTTATATTTATTCACTCAAAGAAGGCATCAATGATGGTTTTTTGACACCTTTTAAGGTAAAAGAAATCAATACAACGATTGATGATTATGTATTTACTTCAGACGATACAGTTTTAGAAGGGCAGATAAAAGAGGGTAAACGTTACACTGAAGAAGAAATAAATCGAATCATCGAGATAAAGGAGCGTGAAGAATACCGAGTAAAAATTTTCATGGATTTGATAAATCAGAACGAAAAAACACTGGTTTTTTGTGCTACGCAAGCTCATGCTTTAGCAATCCGAGATTTAATAAATCAAGCAAGAAGTCGTTCCCTGATCGGATTCGAAGGGAAAAACCCTAATTATTGCCACCGAGTAACGGCAGACGATGGGAAAATAGGTGAGCAGCATCTAAGAGATTTTCAAGACAACGAGAAGAGTATTCCAACGATTTTGACAACTTCACAAAAACTAAGTACAGGCGTTGATGCTCCCGAAATAAAAAATATTGTTTTGCTCAGACCCATCAACTCAATTATCGAGTTTAAGCAAATCGTAGGTCGTGGAACGAGGCTTTTTGATAATAAAGATTATTTTACGATTTATGATTTTGTGAATGCACACCATCATTTCAGCGATGCAGAATGGGACGGTGAACCCGAAGAGCCATTACCACCGGGTGGCGTTCCACCGAAGCCAAAACCAGAACCACCATTGGAGCCACCCACAAGTGGCGGTGGTGAAGAAATACCATGCGAGCTTTGCGGCTATGTAATTTGTCGTTGTGAGGATAAACCTAAGAAGATTATTAAAGTAAAATTGGCTGATGGAAAGGTAAGGGAATTGCAGCACATGATAAAAACATCGTTTTGGAGTCCTGAAGGAAAACCAATTTCAGCAGATAGTTTTTTACAATCATTATTTGGAGCGTTGCCTGAACTATTCAAAAACGAAAACGAACTCAGAGACATTTGGAGCAAACCCGATACCAGAAAAAAACTTTTAGAAGAACTTTCAGAGAAAGGATTTTCAAAAGCACAATTAACCGAACTTCAAAAGGTGCTTAGTGCCGAAAACAGCGATTTATATGATGTTTTGGCTTATGTTGCTTTTCACTCAGAAATAATTGATAGAACTTTTAGAGCCGAAAAAGCCAAAGTAAACCTAAAAGATTATAACCCAAAGCAGCAAGAGTTTTTGAACTTTGTTTTGAGCCAATACGTAAAGCAAGGTGTTGATGAATTAGACGATTCCAAAATTAGTGACTTACTCGTATTAAAGTACAATGCCATTGCTGATGCAAAACGAGAGCTGGGCGATATTCCAAGTATAAGAAAGAGTTTTATTGATTTTCAGACGTATTTGTATGATGATAGAGTAGCAATATGAAAAAAACTGATCACAATTACATTCCTACTAACAGGAATCAACTCTTTCGCCCAAACCGATACCCAAACTGCCGAGTAAGCAAAGATAATGATGAACAAAGAAGTTATTATTGTTTTTAATGGTGTTAAGAATATTAAAATACTAAAGTAATTCAAAGCCCTTTCAATCGAGAGGGCCTTTTTTGGGGACTTACCCTTCGGGTCTGGCTATACGCTACAAGTCTGCCAGACGCACTACCTACGCACTTTGGGCTTCTCGCTTCTACCCCTAAACCAAATAAGGTACAATTTTAGTTTTCTATGATTTCGGTGGTGCAGTGAAAAACGGCACCACCTCATTCGTACATTAGCACGGCAGTAATGAAGCCGCTTTTTCCTTTGTTACTTTTGATTATTAATAAGGTTTCATTTTAGTTTTTCATTTGGGTTTGTTTGGGTGCTACCTATTTACCAACACAGAACAATCGAAATTTACGAGTGAAAAAATAAACTTTCCAAGTCTTTGACACATCAATTGGCTAATTAACCTACACACAAGCAAAACGTACTTTAAACAGCTTAATAGACTAGAAAGCAAGGGGCCAGGTAACAGGCTAAGCAATGAAGATGTTTAAGTACCTGAAACCGTCAACGAAATTTGTGACAATTATATCGGTCGGCAGGTTAAAGAAATTGACATGAGTTTCATACTTTTATTCGTGCTGGGTGGCGTTATGCTTATGCGTTACATTGGCCGTGAAAGCCACAATCTTGATTTAAGAATGATTGGTGGTTTGATGATGATTGTAATGCTTTTTACTCGTAGTTTCTTTAGAATTAGTAAAAGGAAGGGGTTGTGAGTACCGTTTAATAAAAGTCCTACTGTTTTATCTGATTTTAAATTTTTCTTTAATAAATTTAACAAAATCTAAGGATAAGATTCACCTAATATTGCAAAGACTGATATTATATTAAGTTTTTTGTTGACTTGATTATAAAAAAGACAAAAAAACAATGCAATTAAGAAATAGCACCTAATCCTTATGATTTTCTAAATACCATACTTCACAGTTTTGCGATGTTTTGATATTATCTGAATTTTTCATTACTACAAATTATTTGTTATCACAAACTTAATTTGATCATATGCGAACAGACATTATTTCAAACGGTACATTAAAAGGTAAAGCTTATTCGGGCACTTATGTTGTGGTTTTAGCTTGGGACTTTGAATCAAGTGATAAACAATTTCGAAAGAGTTTGTTGGGCTTTGGTATTGAAAGGGCTGAATTGCATGGAAATTCCATTGTAGAAAAATACTCAATGAAGGGTATTAAAAGATTCAAAGACAAAGATAAAGGGCTTGCTCCAGGCACTCCCGTTTCAACATTTGAGCATCCAATCCAGTCTTTCCAATGGTGTGACTATACTGCCAAGGAAAATGTTAAATACATATATAAAATTGTTCCTATCTATGGTCAACCTAAAAACTTAGATATTAAATATGACCTTAGCATTTCAATTTCTATTGATACAGAACCAGTTATTGGTAAAAATTTTGAAAATTTACAGCAACATGATATTTATTTTAATAGAGGAGTAATCGGCTCACAAGCTTATGCGAGGGAATTTGGTAATGTTAAGCCAGACTCTGATGATCCTGAATCAAAAGAGATGAAATGGCTTTCCAGAGGTCTTTATGAAGCTTTGATAGACTTTATTTCTCTCGCAAAAAATGAAAAATACGCATTAAGGGCAGCTCTTTATGAATTTCATTATTTACCTGTTGCTATTGCATTTGCAAAAATTATTGAGGCAGGAGCTGACGTCAAAATCGTTTACGATGCTGAAAGTTCCTATAAAATTGAAAATCAAAATACGATAAAGAGGGCTGGACTTGATTTAGGTGGTGTTACGATTCCACGAACTGTAACGGAGGGAATAAGGCATAATAAATTCATTGTTTTGCTTGAGAACGAAGTGCCTATTGCAGTTTGGACAGGTTCTACAAATATCTCGGCAGGGGGTATTTTTGGTCACTCAAATGTTGGCCATGTCGTTTGGGATAAAGATGTTGCTCTTCAGTATTTTGAATATTGGAATAGACTTGCTCAAAATTTAACACCAAGTATTATAAGGCCTTTAAATAAAGAAGCAACACCTACACCTACTACACTTCCTGCCAAAAATAGTATTATTTCTCTTTTTAGTCCGAGAGATGGAAAAGATGAGAATACCACTTTAGAGTGGTATGCAAAGTTGATGAATAGTGCAAAAAAAATTATGTGCATTACATTGGCTTTTAATTTGGACGAAGTTTTTCAAAGTGTCATTAAGAAAGATAATGATGTTTTAAGATATATTGTCAAAGACGATAACTTGGGAACTGGTGAAGATATTGGTACTGACAAAGACGTAATTTTTGCTTCTGGGGGTTATTTCGGGAAAGATTCTCTATTTAATTTTTTACAAGAAAGGGACAACCCCTTAAACTCAAATGATTACATTCATAATAAGTTTATGCTTATTGACCCCCTGAGTATGGACCCAATAGTAATAACTGGATCAGCAAACTTTAGTAGACCATCCCAAAGGAGTAATGATGAAAATATGTTGGTAATAAGAGGAAATACAAGGGTTGCTGATATTTATTTTGGCGAATTTATGCGAATATTCGATCACCATTATGCCAGATACATAAACAGAATACTTAGTCAACAAAATATAAATGATCCAAACGCAGGTTATTTAAAAATAAATGAAAGTTGGACTGAATCCCATTTTGATACTGATAGCTATAAAAGTAAAAGGAGAAAATATTTTTTGAATTCGGAGACATCTATTTGATTGCTTAATATCTCTTTTCTGATTTTTAAATTTGTTTTGGTATAGATTTCCACATTCATGGAAACCTACACCAAAACAAATTCTTAATTTTCGCAAGCATTTTATTTGCCTTTGCTGTTTTAAATGCTGCCAGTTTTTCAACCGAAGCAAATTGCCCTGTATAAACGGTTGCGATTTGTTTTTTTGATTGTTCTGTGGTTTTTCTTTCTAATGTTTTCATAAATCAAATATTTAATTTGAAAATAAAGCAAAGATTCTCTCAAATATCTTTCCACTTATTTATAATATATAATTCCATTCCTGCACTTAATTTTTATTGTTTAATAGTATAATTATGAAACCCTTCATTGAATGGTTTTGAGTTTTCTCGATCAAGTGCTGCTTTTGGAAGGTGCCTTAACATGGACGACCACTTGGAAAGTTATTTGTACTATTTTTGTTTTTATTTAATTAGACATTTTTACTTTAGATGTAGTAATTGAAATTTAATCAATTACTGGTTCAATATGATAATCAATAGAATTCAATACATGATTTTCATCTATCGAATCAAGCAAGTTTGCAATGCCAATACCGAACCGTGTAAGGGTATTATCTCTTTTGTTCTTACCCAATACACTCGAAATTGTTTCATCTCTATTACCAAATTTGTTCTCAGATTTTTTAGTTATCCAAATAAGATTTAATAAATGTTGCATAATTACATTTCCAAGTTGGTCAATTGAGATGGCAATTTCTAAGCAGTATTCACCAAGTCCCTGAATACTTTTTTTATAAATGGTATAAATGATACCCCAAATAATACCAAGAGGTAAAGTAATAATACTTAGAATGATAGAAACAAGTAGTAGAATGATGCCAATTATAGGATTGACAGGCTTTTTGTTCACTGAAAGAGGTTGGAGTCTGAGGCGAGTTATCATGGTAATGAATGTTTAAATTGGTTATAAAAATTAATTATTAAGATATTTATAAAGTGTAGGCTTGGATACTTCCAAAGCCTCACATATTTCTTTGATTTCATATTTCTTTGAGTCGTACATATCACGAGCCATTTTGGACTTTTTTTCATTTAATTTCTTAGGTCGGCCACCCACACGCCCACGGCTGCGTGCAGCTGTCAATCCTGCCGTTGTTCGTTCTCTTATTAGGTTGCGTTCAAATTCGGCCAGTGCCCCGAAAATATGAAAAACCAATTTTCCTGTACTGGAGCCAGTATCAATGCTTTCTTGTAGAGATTTCAAAGCTACTCCTTCAGCATCGAGATAATTAACCCAATCAATTAAATCTTTTAGGCTTCGACCTAATCGGTCGAGCCGCCAAACTACGAGCGTGTCACCTTTGCGAAGTTGTTCTTTAAGTTTATTCAACTCAGGGCGGTCGCTTGTGGCACCGCTCATTTTATCAATAAATATTTTCTCACAGCCAGCTGCCTTGAGAGCATCTATTTGTAATTCCGGATTTTGGTCGAGCGTCGAAACTCGTGCGTAGCCAATAAACATATAAAAAGTAAATAAAGTCGTTGATGTATAAAGATACTTAACTTTGAATAATTAACCAAGTTTATTTACTTAGAAAGTATCAAAAAAGGCTCATTTTAATAGAGCCTTTTTTGAGTAAAGAAAACGAGGGATTTGTTAGCCGAATTTGATAGTGCCGTTTAATAAATATAAAAGATTTTATATTATTAAATGGTACTATTGTAGTAATTTAGACACTAAACAAAGCACTAAACGTAGGTAACAATTATAGAAGACATCTAAATACTTGATAAATGAATAAAATATTAACAACGTTAACCTTGCTTCTTTTAGTAAACTCCCTCTTTGGACAAAATCGTTCAAATTTTCACCATATCATCAAAAAAGCCCATATTGAAAGTCACTATTTGCCTCTTGTATATAAAGACAAAAATGGTAAAGTTCAAAATGTTACAGTTTGCTCTCCTAAGTTAGATGGTATAATAACACTTGACAAAGGTGTTCCTGTTATAGATTTTTGGGCTATTATTGACAGTGAACATGCCGATAAACCAAATTGTATTTCTAAGAATACTGAACTTGGACGTTTTGAACTTGACTTATCGAGAAAAACAGTTGGCGACCCAACCAAATATGTAATAGTTCCATTTACAGCTTGGACTTTTGGTGTAGGGACCACACCTTTTCGATATAGACCAAAAGCTGACAGTTCATCTTCTACAGTTTCATCAAATCTTGGTCTAAGTATTAGTTATGGTAAAACATGGGGTGTTTCAAAAATTAGTCCAAGGTCTATTACTAATCTATCTTTTACAATTGGTCCTTTCCTTGGGCTTTCATCTGTTGACTTGAAAAAAAGCACTGTAAAAAATCCGAGTACTTGGAAGACTGATAGGACAAATGTTGCGTTTTCATACGGTATTAATGCAATCGTAGCAAGAAATAATTTAGGACTTGTTTTTTCATTAGGATTTGATAAAAATTTGGGCCAAGACAGTAATAAATGGAGCTATCAAAATAAACCTTGGTTTGGACTTGGTATTAATACAAATCTTGGAATATTCTAAAAATTAGGCCACCATTATCATATTGTAAATAATAGGACTAAAAGCTGTAAACTAAATATTTGTAATTCTATTGGCCATTTCTGCAAATGTTGGGCATATATTTTTCAAAATCCCAACATCGCCAATACGCAAACCATTACAGGCAACTTTTATGAAACGACAAGACGACTTCAAACAGACCGTAAAAAATAAACTTGCTGAGAGAGCTGCATACATTTGTTCTAACCCAAGTTGTACACGTATGACAATTGGGCCAGACAATACAAACCAACAAAAATCAATCAAGACAGGTATAGCATCGCATATTTGTGCCGCAAGTCCTGGCGGTCCACGTTACGACATTTCTCAATCTCCAGCAACTCGACAAAGTATTTCTAATGGCATTTGGTTGTGTGGAACATGTTCTATGCTCATTGATAAAAATAAAGGACTTGATTATCCTGCTGACTATTTAAGAAAATGGAAATCAGACCACGAAAAACTAATAAAAGAATGCTTAGATAGTCCCAAAAGAGTAATGCTCAATTTTAGGTCACATGAGGACCAATCACAGACATGTAGGAAAATTGTAAAATTCTTGGAAAATAAAGGGGTATTATTCATGGACGTGAAATATGAAGTCCCAATCCATGTCTTTGACTCGGTAAAAGAAATAAGAACATTTCTCACTCAAATCCAAAGTGAAGTAATTTCTGATAGCCCTTTGGAAGTTATAGTTGACTCCATAAATAATGCATGTAGACATTTTATGAATACAATGCACAACAATATGACAATGCCCGAGATAGCATTTAGTTTAGGAGCTATGAGAAAGATTATTGGACTTAACTTGCTGAATATGAAAAAAGACTATGGAGTTCAATTAGCGGGACAGATTAACGAAATATTACCGACTGAATAAAGATGCTTATAACACGGGTTTTGCGTCAGGCGGTCAGACGTGAAAGCTCGGAACTTTGTGCTCCAAATTCCCCGCCTGCACAAAGCCTAAAACCGTTAGAAGTAGGTTTAAATGACAACATACACTAAATAAAAATAGTATGGCACCTGAACATAAACAAAACATTATACCACTACTTGACGACTTTTGGAAACTAGAAGTAGAGAAAAGAATTGCTGAAGTATACAAGGATTACCAAGACTTGACAAGTGTTTATATTGGTTATTATTCTGTTCTCGAATTTGGCGAATATTCCAAAAAAGCTATTTCACAAATTGGACAATTATTGCAATCTAAAATATTCAGCATTTTACCATTTCAATATCAATTCCAAAATGACTTTGGTGCAGGCAATCTAAGGGACGACTTAGCCAATTTCAATTTATACGTAACTAACAATGACTTCTCCAGTGCAGTTACACACTTATACAGACTTGTTTATTATTTAGTTCAAATTGGTTTTTGGCAAAAAGAAGAACCGCTTGACAGAAAAAAAGAGATCCAAATAATTGAAGAATTAAAAACAAAGCTCTCAATAGTTGTAGAGCAAATTGACAAGAACGTCGAGACCAACAAAAAACTAATTGACGAGCTGAACATTGAAAAAAATAATCTGGCAACTTTAATAACGACTAAAAATCAGGAACTCTCTGAGATTTCAAACCTATTGCCAACTGCACGGACGCATTCAGATGAAATTACAAGACTATTAACAAACAGCACAGATACAAATCAGCAAATATCAGGCCTACTAAATCAACAAAACGCAAATCTTGAGACTATAAAAGAACGAATAAAGGAAGAGAATGACATATTTGATGAATTTTCAGCAGACCTAAAACAGTTGAAAGAAAGCTATACTGAACAAATCGGCATTACTACAAAATATAATGCAACCTTTGAAAAGCAACTTGAAACAATACTTGACAAAAGCAAAACTTTTGATGAGCGAATAAAAGTTCTAAATGAACTAATTGGAAAAGAAGGTGCTGTAAAATTATTCAACACATTTAACGATAGAAAAAAAGAACTTGAAAAACCTGTACAAAACTGGTCATACGTAGTTTTTGTAACAGGCATTTTTGCATTGGCTTTAATTATTGGAATATTCACAAATTTCTTTGGTTTAGTAGGTGGATATCCAACAACAATTGATTGGCACTATTTACTTATAAATTCGCTAAAATCTGTTCCTGTTATGATTGTTCTATATTTTGCTATTAAGCAATATGTTCGAGAAAGAAGTTATCAAGAAGAATATGCTTTTCGTTCTGCAATTGCTTTGACAGTTCAAGCATATGGAGACATTGCAGGAAGTAAAAAAGAAGATTTGATTTCAAAAGCAGTTGAAAATATTTACAATATGCCAACAATGATGAAAGAGAAAAATGGGCTTTTTAGTTTTAAAACACGGCAGTTGACAGAAACACTTAAAGAATTAAACGAGACAATTAAAAACGTAAAGCCCTGACAATGAATAGAAGGCCTACTGCTAACAGCCGTTTGCCGCAATGAGGATGACCTGGTTGAATCAAGTACAGTGCTTCTATCAACATTTGTTCTGGGTTGAAAGTTTTGTGCTCCGAAACCCGCCCGAACGCAAAGCCCGAAAACGTTGTATGTTATTATAGAACCCAAATATACCACAAATGAGTAACACGAAGATACCTGAGAAAGTAAAAAATCAACTTTTAATAAAATCAGGAGGCAGATGTCAATATAAAGGATGCAATGAGTCATTATATCAAGACCTTGTTACAAAAAGATCTTTCAACATTTCCTATATCGCACATATTGTTGCTGACGAACCAAATGGACCAAGAGGCTGTAAAATAAGGTCTAAGTTGTTAGCACAAGAATTAGGAAATTTAATGTTAATGTGTGATAAACATCACAGATTAATTGATAAAATTGATGTAGCTGGTCACCCCGAAAAATTATTACTTGAGTGGAAGGTTGAACATGAAGAGAGAATAGAAGTAGTAACAAGTATAAATCCTAATAGCCATTCTCATATTATAACATATAAAGCAAACATTGGACAACATTCGCCAACATTTGATTTTAAATATTTAGCAAACTACTTATTACCAGACTTTTATCCAGCTCAAACTTCAACAATTGATTTAGGTTTAGCGGATAGCCCATTTAGAGATAAAGACAAAATTTTTTGGGATGCTGAATTAAATGCTTTAGAAACGAATTATACTCAAAGATTAGAAACATTGTTGCGACAAAATCATATTAGTCACATTTCATTGTTTGCTTTTGCACCAATGCCCCTTTTAATAAAATTAGGCACCTTGATTAATGATATTCATAATGTTGAAATACACCAACCAATTAGAAATCCAAAAACTTGGAATTTATCTAAAGAAGTTATACCTATTAATTACAAAATAATAGAACCTATTGAGAAAAATCCAATAGTTGCATTAAATATCTCATTAAGTGCTTCAATTGATAATTCAAGAATTACGAATGTACTTGGTGAAAAATGTTCAATTTATACAATAACTATTGATAATCCTTTTAATGATTTCCTACAAACCAAAGGACAGTTGAATGAATTTTCCAAATTGATAAGACTACTATTTAATCAAATAAAGTCTGAATATGACAGCTCAATTGAAATAAACATTTTTCCAGCTATGCCAATTGCCACAGCAATTGAATTAGGTAGAGTTTGGATGCCAAAAGCAGATATGCCATTGACGATTTATGATGAGAATAAAATAAACGAAGGTTTTTTTAAAACCATTGAAATAAAATAACATGCTAACCATAGAACAAAAAAAACAATTCGATGAGATATTCGAAGAATTGGTAAATAATTTAGACATTACAGAGTCCCAATATAAAGCTGCGGTTAGTAGTTATAATGCGGTAGGGAATTGGTTGTCAAGCAAAGATTGCATTTTATCAAAATACAACCCAGAAATATTACCACAAGGTTCATTTCTAATAGGCACAATGATAAAGCCAATGAACGATGAAGATGATTTAGATATAGATTTAGTTTGTGAATTAACAGGTAAAAATATTGATTGGACACAAGAAGATTTAAAAACTATTGTTGGAAACAGAATAAAAGAGAATGAAACATATAAAGAAATGCTTGCAGATGAAGGACGAAGATGTTGGACTTTAGAATATCGAAATGATTCAGAGCAAGTTAAAGAAAGGTATCATATGGATATTCTTCCAGCTATTATTAATGAGGGTTATAATGTTATACTTGAAAAAGCATTTTCAGAAACTAATGAAATGGATTTGGAATCTCTTTCAATAAGAATTACGGATAATGAAACCGATAATTATAAATCCGAAACTGATATTAGTGAATGGATGAAGAGCAATCCTTTTGGTTATGGTAAGTGGTTTATTAATCGAGCAACTTTATCTTTGCGAAAAGCATTTTCATTAAACGAATCTATTAAACCTGTTCCAACTTATCAAAAAGAAAAATTACCATTACAAAGAGTTGTTCAGATTCTAAAAAGACATAGAGACAAAATGTTTTTAGGAGACGAGGATAAACCTATTTCAATAATTATTACCACATTAGCAGGTAAGGCATACAATAAAGAAACAGATTTATTTTCCGCACTTTCAAATGTGATTAGTAATATGGAAAGCCATATCGATGAGAAATATGATTTTGAACTTCAAAAGAGAATTAAATTTATTTCAAATCCAATAAATGAAGAAGAGAATTTTGCTGATAAATGGGTTGATTATCCGAAAAGAGAAGAGAATTTTTTCAAATGGTTGCGTAAACTTCAATCTGATTTCAAAAATATTTTAAATCAAACAAACGGGTTACAATTCATAAATGAATCTATGAAAGAACCTTTTGGTGAAAGTTTGATTACTAAAACATTCAGTAATTATGGTGAACGGCTTAAAGGAGAAAGAGAAAAAGGTAATTTAAAAGTGGCTTCCTTAACAGGCACAATTGGCACAATTGGAGCTACAATTAAAAATCACAATTTTTATGGTTTTGAAGAAGAAAAATAAAATTTCATTAATAGTTCAAGAAGGAACTTTGAAATCGAAATATCCAAATAGCAAAATTATACGAGATAGAGAAAATAAAATTAAATGGGAAGGAATTTTAAAACCAACGCCTTTAAGTAATAGTTACAAAATACAAATTATATATCAAACAGGAAAAGGAATAGATGTTTTTGTTAAAGAACCCTTTCCTTTGAAATTGGCAGAAAACAAAAAAAGTTTGCCACACGTTTATTCAACAAAGGAACAAAAACTGTGTTTGTATTATCCTAAAGGCAACGAATGGAACAATGGACAATTATATACAGAAACAATAATCCCTTGGACTTCAGAATGGTTATTTCATTATGAAATTTGGTTATCGACAGGAATTTGGTTTGGTGGTGGAGTACATAACGAAACTGAAAAAGAGGATGACAATAAAGAATAACGGCATACAACAGCAGTTTGGCAAAATGCCGAGTTTAGTGCTAAATTGAACGGCAGTTCTTAGATTAAACTTTTGTGCAAAACTGAACATTTGTGCTTCGATTTCCGCCACTTCACCAAGCTGAAAACCGTTATACGGCAGCTTAAAACGGCACTCAAACAATAAACAATGGCACGGACAAGACAAGATAGACGAAATGACTTTGACGAATTTTTTAGGACTGCTGTGGCGACATTTACAGAATTTCGTGACAATGACCCGAGAGCCGAAAAATTTCAAAATATTTATATGCTCAACATTTGCCCTGGTAGTCGTGCCGGTGAGACAAACAATCGAGTAGTAGAAGTTTTTTGGGTAGCAGACTATTTGAAACAATTACACAAGGACGGAACTGGACTGCTTTGACAGAATACGGAGCAACTATGTTATACGAACGTGACGATAGTGGTTTTGTAATCGTTTCTATTTACCCAGCAAACACTGACAATAGAAAACCAATTGAAAGCAGCATTACACTTGACATTTGGTTAGACCCAATCAAACTAAACGACAAATCTTTTTTAAAGAAACATTGGAATGACCTAATGGCATATATGGAAAATACGAGTTTAGACGGCAATCCAACATTCCTACAAAGACAACGAGTTTCTTATCTGCGGACTTTTAAAAACTTGGTAGTTGACAACAAGTGGTGCTGTTTCCCTATAATCGGTGGTGCTTATTTACTGGAATATATATCCTTTTTGATAATCGCTCATTCGTGCATAATTTCTTTGTCCTTCGTGCAGCTCCTCTTCAAGTGTTTGCAGCTCTCTCGATATTCGCCCAAGCTCATTGTTATACTCCGAGCGTTGTGCGGAAATTTGTATTTCCAGTATCTCAATTTCTTGCCTTTGGGCTGAATTGTCTTTTTTTTCAACAAAGAAATCGAAGCCTTGCACAAACTCCTTTTCAATCGTTTTGCCAGTTTTCATAACCGCACCTTCAAAATAATTCAAATCCACGCTCGATTGAATTTGCATCTTGAGCAACGGCAGCTTTAACCACACTTTTAGACTATCTGGAGAAACATTAAATACTTGAACTTGCTTAAATGCGAAAGGCTTACCAGTATGCTTAAACGCTAAAAATTTGCAGTCTTTTACCTCAAATTCTTTGAATCTGCCTTGCTTCGATGCCTGAGCGTAGTCGAAGGCAGCAGATGTAAAAGTGTAGGCAACAAACTTAGTCTCAGTCTGATTTATCAAAACTCCTTTCACCGTATCTTTCTGAATATCTACAAAAGTTATCTCCAGTAAATCGCCTTTACGTTTTGATTCTCGTTGGATATGGTCATAATTCAAGAATTGCTTATTGTATTGCATCCAAAAGCCGTTTGTAAAGAGCGGCATACAGAAAAGCATCATCGAGCAAAATACTACAAATATTATTGCTTCAGAGCGTAAATCATTGGTGCGAACTCTCATGTTTGGGTTCGCTGGCAACACACACGGCCGAGTAGAAAACGGATAAAAGAACGGAATTCCTTGGCGTGTACACATATCAAAAATATTGTGAGATAATAAGGCATAACCACACAAAACTGAAAATACTGAAGTATGCAAATAAAGCAGCTCAATAGCCCTAACCATGAGCATAACAGCCACATAAAAGATGAGTGAGTGCGTGATGGTTCGGTGCCCAAATTTACGACTAAGCCACCGAGCCAATGGATAAACCGTTTTGCCAATAATGCTACGCGTATGGTCAATGGACACAATCTGTTTCCTTAAAGTTTCCCGAAAGCACATGGGACTTAAGGCGGGGATAAAATAAAGTGAAAGACATTTTTCAAAAACTTAGATTAGTGTCTAAGAATGCTTTCAATGAGACTTGAGGGTATGAAAAATACTCATTTGTTTAGATTGTTACTTGACAGCAAACTGAATAAATACTTAAACTTTGAAGTCCAATCAAACGTCCGTTTGTTTAGACAATTAATGGGCCTTCCTAAAAATTTACAGCCTATATATAATATGGTATCAAAAAGTATATTTTTGTTGTATATTATTCAAAGTATAATTTATTAAATTTTTCGATGAATAAATATATACAATTCAAATTAAAATATGTATATAGGCTAAATGCATAAAATCATTTTTCATTACAGGCATTTACTAAAGTTTATTCTGAAAAAATTTATTAAGCCTTCAACCCACCAAAAACCTGCTTATACTCGGCAGGTTTTTGGTTTTTCAATAACCTAAAAGAACGGTTAAAATTTGATAAATTATGAAACCCGCAATCAAATGCTATCTGCTGGATACTTTTTTTGTTTTCAATCAACATTCGACAGGCAAAACCGATTCTGACCTCAGTTAAAAATTGAATATAGGTCTTCTGAGTTCTACTTTTAAAATATTTACAAAAATTAGGTACCGACATATTAGCTACAATCGCAGCCTCTTCAATCAATATTTTTCGATGATATTGGTTGAGCGTAAATTCATACACTTTATTGATTTTCTGCGTGTCAAACTTTTGATAGGCATCCACAAAAGCTTGACTACTTAGTTGTTTCAAATCATCTGAAATCGCAATTAACTCAAGAATTTCCAAAAGAATACAAAGTCGATTTAGGCTATTTGCTGTATCAAATATTTTGGACATTAAATGCACGACTTTTACTTTTGTTTCTCCCTCAATCCTTAAACCTAATGTTGATTTTTCAAATAGGTTTCTTATGTTTTCTAATTCTTTCAAACCATAAAACGTCTCACCAAAAAACTTTGGCAGAAACTGAATCACATTCGCCATAGCAATCTGGTCATCTCTACCTTCAAAATAGCTACTATCGTTTTTCCAAACATGGGGCAGATTTGCACCAATCAGCACTAAATCACCATCCTCAAAAAACTCTATGTTATCACCCACGAAACGATTTCCTTTTCCATGAATGATATAGGTTAATTCTAACTCAGGATGAAAATGCCATTTGTTATAAAAATGCGAGAATCTAT